>ERZ1370068.7207-contig-6138_pt1 | contig 39473 bp, 43 predicted proteins | sample MGYA00561227_ERZ1370068 | MGnify/ENA primary metagenome ERZ1370068 (study PRJEB38410, sample SAMEA6850437) | metagenome | study: Metagenomic assessment of the ecological functions of the soil: analysis of the soil microbiota associated with the... | reverse complement strand
ATCGGCTACGCGACCGCCGTCGCCGCGATCCTGTTCCTCATCTGCTTCGTCGTCTCGTCGCTGTACCAGGTGTTCGTGCTGCGTCGCGACACGGTCGGCGGCACGGCAAGGATGGCCGGCTAGATGGCTGCTACGACGAGGCCGCGAACCGCAGGGATCGCGAGCCGATCGCGCCGCGCCGTTCGCCGACGCGCCCGTCTATCTGTCCGCGATCGCCCTCGCCGCCGTCGTGCTCGTGCCGATCGCCTATGTCGTAGCTCGGCGGGTTTCGTACCACCGGTCAGGATCGCGGCGAAGCCTGTCGGTCTGCCGCACCCGTGGGTCATCCACAACTACGCGCAGGTCATCACCTCCGGCGCCTTCTGGCGTCAGGTCGGAAACAGCACCATCGTCGCGGCGATCGCGACGGCACTCGTCGTCGGCGTCAGCGCGCTCGCCGCATATCCGCTGTCGCGGCTCCAGTTCCGCGGCCGCGAAGCGATCTACACGTTCTTCACCTTCGGGCTTCTCTTCCCCGTGGCGGTGGCGGCATTGCCTCTGTATCTGTTGCTGCGACAGCTCGGCCTCGCCTCGAGTCGCTCCTCGGTGTCGCGCTCCCGGAGGCGGCATTCGGGATTCCGATCACGATCATCATCCTGCGGCCGTTCATGGAAACATCCCTGTCGAGCTCGAGGACGCGGCTGCCATGGACGGCTGCGGAAGATTCGGCTTCTTCTGGCGCGATCTGCTGCCGCTGTCGCGGTCGGCGCCGTGACCGTGATCGTCCTGTCCGTCGTCACGAGCTGGAACAACTACATCCTGCCTGCTCGTGCTCAACGACCCGAACCATTGACGCCCCCACTCGGTGTCGCGTCCTACAACGGGAGCACAGTGCGGACACCGCGGGGATCCTCGCCTTCACCACACTTTCGATACTGCCGGCGCTGATCTTCTTCATGGCCGCGGAGACGGCGCATCGTCGGCGGCCTATCCTCCGGCGCCGTCAGTGGCTGAGCTGCGCGATCGCCTCGTCAGCGATCGACCAGTCGCTGCGAACTTTCCGGATACCGCGCCCCTTCAGGCGTGATCTGGGAGGCGGCGCTGTCGATCTCGCGGAGGTCGTCGGGCGTGAGCTCGACGTCGGCCGCGGCGATGTTCTCCTCCAGACGGTGCGCCTTCGTCGTGCCGGGAATCGGGACGATCCACGGCTTCTGTGCGAGGAGCCAGGCGAGCGCGATCTGCGCAGGTGTTGTGTCTTTCCGTTCGGCGATCCTGAGCCAGCAGCTCGACGAAGGCACGATTGGCCATCCGTGCGTCGGCGTCGAAGCGCGGGATGCTGTTGCGGAAGTCGCCGCTCGCGAACTCGGTCGTCTCGTCGATCTTTCCGGTCAGGAACCCCTTGCCCAGAGGACTGAAGGGAACGAAGCCGATCCCGAGCTCCTCCAGCGTCGGCAGGATCTCGTCCTCGGGCTCTCGCCACCAGAGCGAGTACTCGCTCTGGAGCGCAGCGACCGGCTGGACCGCGTGGGCGCGACGGATCGTCCGCACGCCGGCCTCCGACAGGCCGAAGTGCTTGACCTTCCCCTCGTCGATCAGCTCCTTCACCGTGCCGGCGACGTCCTCGATCGGGACGTTCGGGTCGACGCGGTGCTGGTAGAGGAGGTCGATCGTGTCGACCTGGAGCCGCTGGAGCGAGCGCTCGACGCTCCGCTTGATCGTCTCCGGCCGGCTGTCGAGGCCGCGCGCTCTGCCCGGTCTCGAGGTCGAAGCCGAACTTCGTCGCGATCACGACCTGGTCGCGGACAGGGCTCGAGCGCTTCGCCGACGAGCTCTTCGTTCGTGAACGGGCCGTAGACCTGCGCGGTGTCGAAGAAGGTGACGCCGCGCTCGACCGCCGTGCGGATCAGCGCGATCATCTCCTGCTTGTCGGAAGGCGGGCCGTAGCCGGAGCTCATCGCACATGCAGCCGAGTCCGATCGCCGAGACCTCCAGGGTGCTTCCGAGCGTGTCGCTTCTGCACTGGGTCTTCTCCTCCTAGTGGGGCTCGAGCCTCGTTGCTCGCACGAGTCGGTACCTCTCGCTGTCGAAGTTCGGGCTGTGCGAGGTCACTGAAGCACGCCGGCGCGCCGGCTGACCGACCCTGTTGATCCAGGTACTGGCAGGCCCTCTCAGCCGTGGGCGGAGGGAGGCTACTCTCGAACTCGTGGACACCAAGAATGAGATCCGCGAGTTCCTGACCGCGAGGCGCGCCAGGATCACGCCCGAAGCAGGCGGGTCTGCCCGACCTTCGGCAGGCAACGCGGCGCGTGCCGGGGCTCCGCCGCGAGGAGGTGGCGCTGCTCGCCGGCGTCAGCGTCGACTACTACACGCGGCTCGAGCGCGGCAACGCGAGCGGTGTCTCCGACACCGTCCTCGAGGCGCTCGCGCGGGCGCTGCAGCTCGACGACACCGAGCGGGCGCACCTGTTCGATCTCGCGCGGGCAGCGGGCACGACGATGCCTCGCGAAGCGCCGTCCGCAGCAGCAGCGGATCCGCCCGAGCGTGCAGCACATGCTCGACGCGATGTCCGCGGTGCCGGCGTTCGTCCGCAACGGCCGGCTCGACATCCTCGGCGCGAACCGGCTCGGCCGCGCCCTGTACTCAACAGCACTTCGACAGCGCGGCGCAGCCGCCGAACACGCGCTCGGTTCGTCTTCCTCGATCCTCGCGCCACCACCTTCTACGTCGACTGGGAGCGCGTCGCGAACGACGTCGTCGCCGTCCTGCGCGCGGAAGCCGGCCGCGATCCGTACGACCGCGAGCTCTCCGACCTCGTCGGCGAGCTGTCGACGCGCAGCGAGCTGTTCCGGACGCTCGTGGGCCGCCCACAACGTCCGCCGCCACGACACCGGGGTCAAGCGCTTTCAGCACCCGGTCGTCGGCGAGTTCGACCTCACGTACGAGGCGATGGAGCTCGCGGCCGATCCCGGCCTGACGATGTTCGTCTACACCGCCGAGCCGGGCTCGAAGTCGGAGGAGGCGCTGAACCTGCTCGCCAGCTGGACGGCGACACCAGACCAGGAGGAGACCCATGCAGATCACGAGGAACAGCCTCGACACCAAGCCGGGGCCTGAAGACTGGTTCACCGGCTCGGTCTACATCGACACCGTCGCGGCGCCGTCGGACGCGCTCGCGCGCTGAGCGCGAGCAGCGTCCACTTCACGCCCGGCGCACGCACCGCCTGGCACACGCACCCGAACGGCCAGACGATCTGGGTCCTCGAGGGCGTCGGTCGTGGCGCAGCGGCGCGGCGGGCCTGTCGAGGTGATCCGACCCGGCGACCGCGTCTTCTTCGAGCCGGGCGAGGAGCACTGGCACGGCGCTGCGCGCGAACCGCTTCATGACGCACCTCGCGATGCTCCAGGTCGACGACGACGGCAACTCCGCAACCTGGGGTGACCACGTCAGCGACGAGGAGTACGAGGCGGCACCCGCGATCGACGACTGCAAGCGATCAGGCGCATCTGAGTCCTCAACTGCGGAAAACCCGCACCGATTTGTGGGGATCTCCGCACGGAGCTTCAGCAGACCCCCGATGGAGTGCCAGGTTCCGCGTCGCCAAGCTGAGGCGAAAGGTCAGAGCAGAGTCTCGGCCGCGACGGAAGGAGCAAGAGACGTGCGCAAGGCATTTGAAATCCGGAGGCGTCGTAGCCGCAGCAGTGCTCGTGGCATTCGGCATCGCCGCCATCGTCATGGGCGTCAACGGACGCACCACCGTCCGCGACAGCCTCAAGCTCGAGCAGATCGTCGGCAGCTCCGACATGACGCCGACCGCTGATCACCGCGGCGGCGAAGGAGGCCGGCCTGAAGGACTTCGTCGTCCCGGCCATCGCAGTCGCCGGCAAGCCGATCAACAGCGGCGACCGCGCTCGCGCCTTCGCCGGCTACATGCGGATCCACACGCTCGAGGCAACCGGCGGGCTGACCTACGCTCAGATGGGCCGCTACGCCGCGAAGCCCGGCACGCCCGCGAAGTTCACGGACGGCCACGGCGCGACGAGTGACGAGAAGTACGCACTCACCGACCCCGCAGACCCAGCGGCCGGTCGACAACGGCCTCCGCAACCTGTGGGTCACCGAGACGGCGCTCACCACCGCGCTCAACACGAGCTACATGGCTGAGCAGCTCTCGCTGTTCGGGCTCGTCGTCGGTATCGCCCTGCTGCTCTCCGGGATCGGGTTCGCGATCCTCGCAGTCGGCGGCGCGCTCCGCAGCAGGGAGCCCGCATTCGCGTTCCTCGCGCAAGCACAACAAGGTGAAGGTCGCGCCGCAGGCGTAACACACCACTTGCTCCACCGCAGCCGACGGGCCGCCCCTCGGGCGGCCCGTCGGCGTTCTACCGCGGCGCTGCCCGTTATTTTGGTCGTCGTGCACTTCGACACCAAGATCGCGATCATCCTCGACCAGCAACTCGCCGTCTGGCAGAAGGCGAACGTGACCGCCTTTCTCATCAGCGGCATCGCCGCGACCGACCCTGCACTTGTCGGGGAGCCCTACATCGACGGCACCGGCAACCGCTACCTGCCGATGTGCCGGCAACCGATCGTCATCTACGCCGCCGACCGCCCTGGTCTCCGCCGCGCGTACGAGCGAGCGATGGCGCGCAATGTCGAGCGGCTCGCCATCTTCACACACGACCTCTTCGCCACCCCGCATGACCAGGCAAACCGAGCCGCCGTCGCCGCAGTCGCCGCCGACGAGCTCGACTTCGCCGGCATCGCTCTCCACGCAGAGCGAAAGACCGTCGACAAAGTCCTGGACAAGCTCCGCCCCCATCCCTATGCGCGCGAACTGCGGCCCGTAGAGAAGAGACGTCACGTTCCCGGCGGCGAACGGAATAACCCGCGTCCGCGCGGTGTCCTTGTGTGAGACAGCAGTGATCTATCCAAGCGTAGGACCACATCGCTACGAAAGGAGTTCCCAATGAAAGGTCTGCTTCTCACCATCGGCGCACTCGCCGCCTCCTCCGCGCTCGCCTTCGGCGTGAACAACGCGCTTGCAGCGAGTCACTCAGCCGGCGCCGGCACGAAAGTGGCGGTCGCGAGCTCAGGGCTGGAGCAGGGTCCTCGTCGACGGGCGCGGCCGCACCCTCTATCTGTTCGAGAAGCGACAAGCGCGGCAAGAGCACCTGCACCGGCCGCTGCGCGAGCTTCTGGCCGCCGCTGATCGCGTCCGGCCAAGCCGCTCGCGACCGCAGGAGCAAAGACCTCCTTGCTCGGAACCACGAAGCGCGGCAGACGGACGCCTGCAGGTCACCTACAACCACCACCCGCTCTACACGTTCGTCAACGACGTCAGGAAGGGCCAGACGAACGGCGAGGCGGTCGACGCCTTCGGCGCCAAGTGGTACGCAGTCTCACCCGCCGGGGCTAAGGTCGTAAAGAACGACGCCACGAGCAGCGGCGGCGGGACCCCGGCGCCGGGCGGCTACGGGTACTAGGAGCCCCAGGCGCGAACGGAGAGGAGCCGTGCTCAGGAACGGTCACTCTCCGTGCCACGCCCTCCCTAGCCTTCTTCCGTCCCGTCGTCCTTATCGTCGTCGTCCGAAAGCCGCCGTTCGGCGGTTCCGATCATGACGGTGGCGAACCGCTCGCTGAAGCCGGCGAGGAAGGCGGCCAGCCCGTAGTAGTAGAGCTGCTCATCGTCGGTACCACCACCTTCGCGACCCCACTCGCGAGAACGAAGTAGAGCGCAACGCCGAAGATCGCACCCAGGAACGGCCGGTAGAGCCCAAGCCGCCGGATCAGCGGCCGGCCGAGCTCGAAGTCGACGTTGAACTTGCCCTTCTCGGGTTTTCCCATCCGCGAGATGGCGCTGACGAGCGCGCCGATCGCACCCGCACCCGCGCAGAGGATCAGGAGCTGTGCCCCGCGATCCCAGCCACCGGTTGCCCAGAGCGCCGAGCCAAGCAGCCCCATGAGTGCGGATACGGGGACGAGGCCCATCAGCATGCCGGTGATGTAGACGGAGCCGCCCGGCCCTGCTCGCGGCACGGTGGTAATACCGCTCGATCGCAACGAGCTGCTCGTGCTGTTCTTGACCAACTCCTTTTCAGACGCCGCCAAGTCCTTTGTCTTCACATGCCTCGTCCGCTCGATGAACCCGAGAAGATGCTCCTGCACGCCGAGGATCCAGCGCATGGCGATCCGTTCAGGCGTCCCGCGCAGAACTTCCCCACTCGAATCGCAAGCATACGTCGCACTCGTGGAGAAGACCGGCCACTCGCGGCGCATCGGCCGTCGCCCAGTCGCTCAGACGGTGGAGACTGACGCGCTGATCGTGCTCGACGATGGCCGGCCCCAAATGGCCGAGCCACCTCGATGCGTTGACCGTCTCTGTCCTTGACCGTCATCGCAACGGCCGAAGCTGCCCCTCGTAGACCAGTGCGCAGACATGGTCGAGCGTTCCGACCTGGCGTTGAAACTCCGCCAGCCTGTCTGCGTAGGCCTCCCCGAGCGCATCGAGGTCCGGCCCCGGCTTCGCCTTGTTGCGCTCACGCTCGTAGCGATAGTGAGCCCACACCAATCCGGCGAACAGAGGCGAGACCTGTCTCCTCAGTCGGCTTCCGGAGGAGCACCCGTGCCGTTGCCAACGGAGCCGGTAGCAGTTGATGCGGCGTTCTCGGTCATGCGCGAACCTCGCCTCTCGACAGCGCCGCTAGCTGCAAAGGCCGAGGGTATGACGCTCTGAAGACGGGTTCAAGACCCGCGCGCCCTTACGATCTCGCCATGGGCGAGGATCTGTCGAGGCAGGAACTCGAGGCCGATGCACTGCTGGGAAGCGGACGACCGGGTGCCGGGGCGACCGGAGATGACCGACTACCGTCGACGGTTGCGCTACCACCAGGCGCAGTGGCGCGAGGCGAACGGTCATCCCGACCGGTTCGCAGCCGATCGCGCCGAGACCCGGCGGCGCGCCGGGGCGTCCGGTTGGAAGCCGTCTCCCGCTCGCCTACGCGCAGAGACCGGCGCGAACTTCCTCACCGCCGGCGCGCTCGACGCGGCCACGGCTCGATCGTCCGTCCCGGAACCTCACCAGAGCTTCGACCACCAGCGACTGTGGGCCGACCTCCTCTGGTCGCCGGCGATGGCCTTCAACCTCTTCGGCGACCTGGCCGCCGGATCTCGAGCTCGCCGACCGTGCCGTCCACGCCTGGTGGCCGGACGCCCCGGCACCGTGTGCGACGTCCGCTTCGCGCACTCGCCGGGCCGTTTCGATCCCGCCTACCTCAACAGCCTGCGGGCGTTCGATGCGGCGTTCGTGCTCGACCTCGGCGACGGGACGCAGGGGATCGTCGGCCTCGACACCGAGTACCACGAGCGAGCCAAGCCGGAGACACCGAAGCCGAGCAATCTCGGCGCGGTATCTCGAGGTCGCCGAGAAGTCGGGCGCCTTCGCGGCGGGGCGACCGACGCGGTCAAGGGAAGGAGCGATCTCGCAGTGATGTGGCTCGAGCACCTGCTGCTCCTGTCGATGCTGCAACACTCGAGTGGCACGTGGAGCTGGGGTCGATATGTCGTCGTCCACCCCGCCGGCAACTCGGACTTCGCCGAGGCGTGCACCCGGTACGCAGGTCTACTCGTGGAGCGGTCGACCTTCGCCTCCGTGACTCTCGAAGAGCTGCTCGACTCCGCCGTCCTCCCTCCGCAGACGGCCGCGGCGCTCCGCGAGCGGTACATCCTGCGCTAGACCCGGGAAGCTCGCGCCAGGAATCCGGGCCGTGCTGCGTCGCGCTCGGGAAACGGCGCGTACGGCGCGTACGCTTCCTCCGGCGAGTTCGTCTCGTTCTCGACGCTCGCCCCGTAGCGGCGTGCGAGCTCCGAGACCGGGTAGACGAGAACTTCTTCCTCGGAGCGGGCTCCGACCATCAGGATCACGCACGGCCCGTCGCCCGCGCCGACGAAGACGTGCTTCGTGTTCGGCGGGCAATGGACGAAGTCCCAGGCCTGTAGCGGCCGCTCTCGCCCTCGACGATCAGCAGGCACTCGCCGGCGAGGACGAGGAAGTCCTCCTGCTGCGACTCCGCGTGGTAGAGACAGTTCGGCTGGCCCGGCTCGAGCACGCTCAGCTTGATCCCCAGCTGGCGGAACCAGGCATCCGGCCACGGCCGCTTCGAACTCGCACGCCGCGCCGAACTGACTCATTCGTCGCCCACCTCGCGCGTCGCGAGCGTTCACGACGAACCAGCCCTCGCTGACGGGCCTGAGCCCCGTTTCCGTCTCCTCGAGCTGCGCTTCCTCCACCATTCGGGCGGAGGCTACACGGGAAGATCCGAGCGCCGCAAAGCGTCCTGTTTGTAGAAGATTGCCTCTGATCGTGCCGGACAGTCGAAGCGGGTTCGCCGAGGTGAACGCCGATGGCAGCGACGAAGTCCCGAGAGCGCCGTTCAGTTCCGCCGAGCTGGTTGGTCTCCGTGCTCATCGCGTTGATCGTCGCCGCCTGCGCAAGCGCGAGCGCCGGCGCGAGCCCGGGACTCGGTCCGCTGATCACCGAGCCGGATCAGGGCTACACACCGATCTACACCCTCCTGAGCTCGGCGAAGCACACACTGGACATGACGATGTACGAGTTCCGCGACAGCGTTGCGGAACAGGCGCTGATCGACGACGCCGGAAGAGGAGTCGCAGTCCGCGTTCTCCTCGACAAGCAGTACCACGGCGGCCCCTACAACCAGCCTCTCTTCGGACCGTCTCGCAAAGCACGGCATCGAGGTGAAGTGGGCCTCGACGCAGGGTCGCGATCACCCACCAGAAGAGCTTCGTGATCGACGGCAAGAAGGCTGTGATCATGACCGGGAACCTGACCAGCCCGTACTACGCCACGAGCCGCGACTTCCGCCGTCGTCGACACCAAGAAAAGCGACGTCGACGCGATCGAGGCGACGTTCAAGCTCGACTGGGCAAACACCAAAAGGCACCGCGCCGCCGGGGCAGATCTCGTCCGGAGTCCTGACTCGCAGGCTCGGCTCGTCGCCCTGATCGGCTCAGCGAAGCACAAGCCTGCTGGTCGAGAACGAAGGAGATGAAAGCGCCGCTCATCGTCAGCGCGCTCGAAGACGCGGCAAAGCGCGGCGTCAACGTTCAGGTCGGTCATGACGAGCTCGCCGGAAGCTGGAAGCCGAGCTTCGACGCGCTGAAAGCCGCCGGAGCGCACGTGCGCACCTACAAGAACAGCAGCAAGACGCTCTACATCCACGCCAAGATCATCGCCGCCGACGCCGGCCGCGTCTTCCTCGGCAGCGAGAACTTCTCGGTCGGGCTCGATGCAACACAACCGCGAGCTCGGCGTGATCACCACATCGGCATCGGTCCTCAAAGCCGTCAAGACAGACCTTTGCGCCGGCGACTTCGCCGGGGCAACACCCTGGTGGTGGCTGCGCGGTTCCGACTACTCGTCCTCGCCGGGATCCGGCGGCGCCCCGTCCGCGCCGGGATCAGGCGGCAACGCGCGCTGCAGACATAGGCGACGCCGTTCGCGGCAGTGAGCTTCGCTCCGCCCGCCGGGCAATTCGCGCCGGCAGCCTCCGGCTCCACAGTGACGCTCGAGCCGTCGCAGGCCGTCCTTGCCCGGCTCCCCGGGTCGCCGCCCTTGTCGCCCTTGTCGCCCTTGACGCCTTGCTCGTTCCAGACGATCGCAACCTCCGACGGCCGGCAGTGGTCGCTGCGGGGTCGATCACGCGAAGCTGGCCCTTCGTTCTTCTTGTAGCAGCCGTTGATCACGCCGCCGGTGCCCGGAAACACGTGCGCCGCAATCCCACTGGCCAGCACGCCCGCAGCCAGCGCGCCGGCAACCACACCGAGTAGATATCGCTTGCTCATCGTTCGCCTCCGATCGGAGAGATGTGCGCTAGTAGCTGAAGACCGTCGCGCCGTTGCCGATCCATTGCCAGAGCGGCGTCGCGCCGCCGATTTGCGCGTGCTCGACGAGTGCGTCCTCGGACGGTTTGCGCGCGCCGAAGCAGAATCGGACAGACGAGCAATCGCCCGCCGGCCTCCGCGAACTGGGTCGCGAGCGTCGCGAGCGACGGGCAGCCGTCGCACGCGACGCCTTCGGCGAATCCGGGGAGCGCGAGGCGCACGGCCTCCTTGGTCAGGAACATCGTCACCTGCTTGCCCGCCGTAGCGGCGGCACCGGCGACGAGGAAGGCCACGGTCACCCGCTCGGCATCCTCGAGCCCGGTCGCGAGGTTGACGACGACCTTGCCGTCCGCATCCATCAGGCGTGACTACCGCCTGCGGCTGTGGCGCCTCGTTGAGGAATTCGGTGGTGCCCGTGCGGGCGAGGAAGATCGCGTTCAGCTCCACCGGGGCCGCGGTCTCGTTTCGGGCCGGAGTGGACGTGGCCGCCGTCCTCGACGAAGGCCTGACCGGCGTTGACGGTGCTGCTGCATGCAGTGCGGCCGTGGGCTCGTAGACGGCAAGCGTGCCCGTCGCCCACGGCGACGAGCACCGGGCCCAGGTGCGTGTGCCAGCCGAACGAGCGCGCCGGGGTCGACGGTGATCGAGGTGACCAGCATGTCGCGCGGGCCTCTCGTCTTGACCTCGATGCCGGCGCTGTCGGCACGGACCACTTGCGCCTATGGTTCCGTGGGGACAGCGGGGTGATGTGCACTCCTGACGGCTGCGCGGGCTTGGTGTTCCCGGCCAGCACGACTGTCGCCGCGACGCCGAAGACGGCGATCGTCGGCGACTCCTGCGACGAGCGTGGTAAAAGCGTCTTCATGACGTTCCCCTCCTCTCGAGGCGGCCGACTGCGGCCGCTATCGCGATCTGTCTCTCGCAAGCTAGGAGAGCGCCGCAGGCCCGACCATCGGCCGCATTGCCGAATACTTCGCGGCAGGCACCTCGCCGTATTTCTCGGAAGTACCTAGGACGGAGCGCGCTCGAGCAGCCCCATCTCGGCCGCCTTCCGGCTCGCGTCTGGCGCGTGAACGGCAGCCGAGCTTGGCGAGAATGTTGCGCAGGTGCATGTCGACCGTGCGCGGGCTGAGGAAGAGCTCGCGCGCGATCTCCCGGTTCGTTCGCCCGACCGGCGACCAGGCGCAGCGACCTCGAGCTCCCGCCTGGACAGCCCGCCACGCTCGAGGTCGCGCGGCGGCGCGTCGGCCGAGGTGCCGCTCAGCATGCTCGCCGAGAGCGGCGAGGTCTGCCGCGAGCCGAGGCCGCCAGCGGTCTGGCGCCGAGCCGGCGCGCTGTGCGGTGCGCAGCGACGAGCCGCTCCACCAGCCTCTCGCCACGGCCGGCGGCGACGAGAGCCGCGGCGGCTCTACGCTGCGACTCGGCGCCGCTCGAAGGGTGCACCCGTGTCCGCAACCAGCTCCAACGCGCGATCGAACTGCTCCGCCGCCGCCTCCGGCTCGCCCTCGAGCAGCGCGAATCTCGCCGAGCGCGTGCGCGAGCGCCGACAGCGCTCTGCCTGCCCGGTGTCGGCCGCGATCGCCGTCAGCGCCGCTGCGCAGGCCTGGACGTGCCTGCGCCTCCTGGTGCCTCGGCGAAGACCGTCGCGGCTCCAACGCAACGGGCGAGATCGCATAGTGCCGCTCCTCGGTCTCGCGCCAGCGCTCGAGCAGCGCGCGACAGCGCTCCCGGCAGCGTACCGGCGAGCGCTCGTGGTCGAGCACAGCGAGCCCCACATGCCAGAAAGCAGCTCCATCGCGGCGAGCTCGATACGGCGGGCCACCGCCGCCGACTCGAGCAGCAGCGGCCGCGCCTCGCGAGCCTGTCCGCGGACGCAGAGGATGAACCCCGAGCGTGCCCGACGCCGCTCCGCGAGCGTGCAGCGTCGACGCCGGCGACCAGCACCTTCGGCCACAGCGCCGCGGCGCGATCCCAGTCGCCTGTCTGCCGCAGCACGACGCTCAGGCACGCCAGACAGAGCTGTGCTGTCGGCTCCAGCGCGTCTCGTCGCGCAGTAGCCAGGAAGGCCTCGTCGTAGGTCTGGCGCGCGGCCGGGTAGTCGCCGCAGCGCTGCGAGCGAATCCGCAAGCCGCTGGTAGATCTCGCGCGGCCGCGCCTGGTGAGGGTTGCGCTCGAGCGCGAAGGTGACGGTCCCGCCCGCACGAGCTCGAGCCCGGCGTGCGACCTCGCCCATGCGGGCCACGGATGTTGCCCTCAGAGCCCGAGCAGGCGCGCCTCGAGGATCCGGCCGCCCAGCCACATACGTACCTCCTCGCCCGCCGTTCTCGAGCAGGGCGAGCGCTGCTCCGAAGCTCCGCGGCCGAGCGCAGGTGCGTCGCGGCGGCAGAGCCGCTCCGCAGCGGCGATCGGCGGGTCGCGAGCCGGGCTCGCAAACGACGCGGCGGCCTGCTCGCGGGCGGCGAGGGCGTCCCTCCCACCGTCCCTGAAGCTCGAGCACGCCCGCGAGCGCGACGGAGCGCGTCGCCCAGCCGCCCGGGCTCGTCCCTGCGTCCGGCGTCCGTCCACGACCCGCGCCAGGCGCGCCTCGCGCCGCCGAGATCGCCGGCCATCTCGGCGCACTCGGCGAGGCGGGCGAGAGCGACCAGCCGGTCCTCTTCGTGCTCGCCGTCCGGCCAGAGCTCGAGCGCGAGCTTGAGTGCGTGGCGCCGTCCCTGTGGGCGTGCAGGGCGAAGGATGTCTCCGCCGCGGCGACGAGCGCCGATCGCGCTCGCTCAGGCTCGCGCGCCGCGAGCCAGTGCTCTGCGACAAGCCGTGCCGCGCATGTCGCGCGTCCAGCCGCTCGGCGAGCTTGCGGTGCAGGTCACGTCGACGCGGCCACGGCACTTCGGCGTACAACGCCTCCCTCGCGAGCGCATGCCTGAACGCGGCGACGCCGGGCTCCACCTCGACGAGGAGACCACGCGCAGAGCGGCTCTCGAGAGAGCCGACACGTCGATGAGATCATCCAGGAGCTCGAGGTCGAAGCGCAGCCCGGCGACCGCTGCAATCTCGAGCGCCGAGCGCGAGCGCTCACCGAGCGGTTCGACCCGCAGCAGAACCGGCGTCCGCGAACGGTCTCCGGGAGCGGCACCGCTTCGACGTCGTCGATCTCGAGGCCCGTGTCGGTCTGCCGGGTCGCTCCGTCTGCGAGCGCGGCGGCGAGCTCCTCGACGAAGAACGGGATGCCCCTGCGTCCGGTCGAAGAGGGCGGCACTCAGCGTCGGCCCCGGGTCGCCGCCGAGTAGCCGGCGCGCGAGCGCCACCCGGTGCCCGCAAAGGTCGAGCGGCTCGAAGAGGGCGAGCTCGTCGAGATCGTCCGGCGCGGCGGAGGTCGGCGCGAACCTTGCGGGAGCCGATGTCCGCGGGGATCTCGTCCGAGCGATACACGCCGATGACGAGCACCGCCGCTCGCTCGAGCTCCCCCGCGAGCCTCGGCAGCGGGCTCCACCAGCTGTCGCCACATCGGCCCGGTGCAGGTCATCCAGCACGACCGCCGTCGGGCGGGTCCGTCCCAGCGACTCGAAGCTGCAAGCCACCAGCGTCGGTCAATGCCGGGCGATCCGCTGTCGGCCGCCCCTTCGCCCAGTTCGGGCAGCAGAAGCCTGAGCGGCGCGGCGACCGGACCAGCAGCTCCTTGAGCGCATCCGGCTCGTCGCGCGAGAGGCGCGCAGGATCGCGACGACTGGACTGTAGGGAGTCGTCGGCTCCTGCGTCGCCTCCGGGCCCAGAGCGCGCGAACGCCGTTGCTGATCAGCGCCGCACGGACGAGCTGCGTCTTGCCGACTCCCGCCTCGCCGGCGACGAGCAGGAGACCTCCTTCCCCTGCTTCAGCCGCTCCCAGTGCGTCTCCCAGCGTCCGAAGCTCACGCTCACGGCCGACCAATTCGACGTCCCTTCGCACGCTTCGAGTCTAGGTGGGCCCGCGCGATTGCAATTGCAATTGCGTCCCCTCGCGACGCACCCACTTCGCAAAGATACGAAGGGGCGAGCCGCGCGGCGCATCTGCAAATCGACCGTGTTCTCAGCGCGGCCGCTGCCGTGCTTTTGGCCCTGCTACTCGAATGCCGCGGGAGTCAAGCCACTGAGCGCGCCGCCGCCTGAACCCGCCTTTGACCGACGCTGCTGTGGTAGCCGGTGCAGCGGCAGAGGTTGCCCTCGAGCGCCGCGCCGGATCTCCTCCTCCGACGGGTTCGGGTTCTGCTTCAGCAGCGAGACCGCCGCCATCACGAAGCCCGGCGTGCAGAAGCCGCACTGGAGCGCGTGCGTCCTCGTGGAACGCCTGCTGCAGCGGGATGCAGCTCGCCGTCCGCCGCGAGGCCCTCGATCGTCGTCACCTCGCAGCCGTCGGCCTGCACCGCGAGCACCGTGCACGACTTCACCGACTCGCCGTCGAGCAGCACCGTGCACGAGCCGCACGACGGACGTGTCGCAGCCGACGTTCGTGCCCGTTGAGCCCGAGGTCGTCGCGCAGGAAGTAGGCGAGCAGCGTGCCGCGGCTCGACGTCCGCCGTCGTGCCGCTCGCCGTTGACGGTGATCGAGATCGTTCATGCCTTCGCCTCCTGGAGCGCGCGCCACACGTTCTCGCCGTTCGCCGGCATCGTCGACGTGGCTGCACGCCGAACGGCGCGAGCGCGTCGATCGACGGCGTTGTAGCACGGCGGGCGTCGAGCCGATCGTCCCCGACTCGCCGATCCCCTTCGCGCCGAGCGGGTTCGCCGGGGTGCGGCGTCTCCATCGCGACCGTCTCCCACAGGACGGAGGCTCGGCGGCGGACGGGAAGGCGTAGGCCGACGAAGTTGCCGGTCAGCGGCGATGCCCGTCCTCGTCGAAGATGTAGTGCTCGTACAGCGCCTGCGCGACGCCGATCGCGACGCCGCCGTGCACCTGGCCCTCGGCGATGCAGCGGGTTGATGAGCGTGCCGGCGTCGTCGACGCAGACCATCTGCTGGAGCTCGACCTCGCCCGTCTCGGTGTCGACCTCGACGACGGCGACGTGGTGCCGAACGGGAAGGTCGGATGCCCCTGGCACTCCGTGTGCTGCGCCTTCAGCTCGCCGAGCCGTGCCGTCTCCGCAGCCGCGCGTGCGCGAGCTCCTCCCACGGAGATGCGACGGGTCGGCCGTGCCGGCGACGTGGAAGCGGCCGAGCGCCGGTCGTCGAGCACGACGTCCGCCGGGTTCGCCTCCAGGTAGTCGGCGACGCAGCTGCTTCGCCTGCTCGACGACGGTGTTCGGCGGCGAGCGCGGCTGCCGTGCCGCCGATCTGAGCCGACTTCGACCCGTACGTGCCGGTGCCGGTCGGCGATGCTCGTCGGTGTCGCCCTTGTGGACGGTGATCTTCTCGATCGGGCATGCCCGAGCCGCTCGGCGGCGATCATCGCGAAGGTCGTCTCGTGCCCCTGGCCGTGCGAGAACGGAGCCGGTGCGGACGATCGCGCCGCCGTCCGCGGTGATCTCGACATCGCCGAGCTCGGCCTCGCCGATCGGGTTCGTGATCTCGACGTACGAAGACGAGCCCGATCCCGAGCTGCTTCGTCCGCCCTCGTCGCGGCGCCGCTTCCTGCTCGGCGCGCAGCTCGTCGTAGACCCGCCGAGCGAAGCGCGAGGTCGAGCGCGCCCTCGTAGTCGCCCGGAGTCGTAGATCGCACCGGCGGCGGTCGTGTGCGGGAACATCCTTCGGTGACGTAGTTCGCGCCGCCGCACCTCGGCCGGGTCGATGCCGAGCTCGGCCGCGAACCAGCTCGATCGCGCACTCGATCGCCTGGCAGGCCTCGGCCGGCGCCGGCTCCGCGGAACGCGGTGATCGTGCGTCGTGTTCGTCGACGACCGTCCGTCCCCTCGGCCTCGACGCGCGGGATCGCGTACACGCCGCTCGACATCAGCATGGTCAGGTTCGGCGAGGAAGGCGCCGAGCGTCGGATAGGCGCCGGCAGTCGGCGAGCACGTCGAGCTTGATAGGCGAGCACCTTCGCCGTCCTTCCGTGCCGCCGATCGTGAAGTTCGAGCTCCATCGCGCGGCCGTGCGGGAGCGCGACGACCATGCCTCGCTGCGGGTCTCGGTCCAGCGGACGGGCTGGCCGAAGCGGGTCGCGAGCCACCGGCGATCAGGATGTCCTCCATCAGCCGCCGACGGACATGCTTTCGCGCCGAAGCCGCCGCCGACGTCCGGGGCGACGACGCCGGATCTGCGATCGGCATCGAGCCCGAGCGCCCCGGCCAGCCCGTGCTGGTCCTGGTGCGGAGCCTGCGTGCAGAGCCAGGCGGTGAGCCTGCCGTCGCTCGAACGTGCACGCCGCGGTCGAGCGCGGCTCCAGCGGGCACGGCGCCATCCGCTGGCTGCAGGAGTGAGTCGAGACGACGGCGTCGCAGCCGTCGAAGAGGTCCTCCGTCGTTGCGCGGCGAGCCGATGCGTCGGCGGCGACGTTCGTGCCCGCGCTCCGGGAAGAGCAGCAACCTCGTCCTTCAGCGACGTCCTGCGGGTCGACCACGACCGGCAGCGGGTCGTAGTCGACCATGCACGAGCTCGGCCGCGTCGGCCCCGGTCGGCGCGGTCCTCGCTGACGACGACGGCGACGATCTCGCCGGCGAAGCGGACGACGTCCTTCGCGAACGAGAGGCCGGCTCATCTCCTTGTTCATTCCCGGCAGCGGCGGCGGGGCGATCGGGCCGATGTCGACGTCGGCGGTGAACACCTGACACCCGGCAGCTCCGCTGCGGCCGAGGCGTCGACGGTGATGCCGGGCGTGCGCGAGCAGCGGAGCGCACGAAGGTCACCGAGACGCGCAGTCGAGCGGCAGGTTCTCGACGTAGCTGGCCCCGTCCCGCGCAGGAACCGGTCGTCCTCCGTCCGCAGGACACGGTTGCCGAGGATGCTCACAGGCCGACCCTATCGAGGCGCGGCCCGCTAAGAAAGATCGCGGGAGGCGGTCAAGTGCAGATCCTCCTTGGGCCTCAAGCGGTAGAAGTCGAGGAGACAACGAGAGGGCAGCCGCGGAGAGCGAGCTGCGGCCTCTCGGACGCTGAGCAGCTGGAGCCAGCACCTTGCATGCCGCCGATCGGAAGGGGGTCGAACCTGATGACGAGGCCGCTACGCGTTGGGGGTGGTGGGCATCGGCACGCTGTCCTTGCGTGGGATCACCGCATCGCGCAGGGCGGCGTGCGCGACAAGAGATTGACGATTCACGCCCCTGTGACCCGGTCGAAGAGTCCTGCCACCGCCGAGCATTACGGAGTCTCGCGCGTGTACACCGACGTCGCCGGCCTGCTCGCCGATTTCGGGTCGACGCCGTCACGATCGTGTCGCCATCGGCCTGCATTTCGAGCATTGCCGACTGGCCCTCAAGCGGGAAAGCACGTCCATGTCAACAAGACGCTCTGCATCCGTCGTCGAGGCCGACGAGCTGATCAGGCTTGCCGGCGCACGCGGATTGCGACTCGTCGCCTCTCCCGGCGGGATGCTCCGCCCTCAATTGCGCAGGACGCGAGAGCTGATCGGGGCGCGATCGGCGACCTGTCTTGGGTATTTGCGGCGGCGCAGCCTTCGAGGCTACCACGAACGAGACGAGCCCGAGCGTCTGGACGCGCCGGGGAGGCGCGATCGATCCGCGTGTACTTCCGGAAACCGGGCGGGGACGTAACATCACCGTCACTCGCTCCACCAACTGACAAGCGTGCTGGGCCCCGCGCGGCGTAGCAGCGGCACTGTCGGGCATTCAGATTCACGAGCGCAGTTCCTGGGTGAGAACGGATCACCACCGAAGCGGACGACAACACCATCCTCACCCTCCCGACTTCGGCGACGGTCGGTATGCGGTCGTCCACGGCACTGCAGCGGAGGGCAATCTCTCAAGAACAGTTCGGCGCAGGTGTCTACTTCGGAACCCGTGGGAAGATCGACGGCGTTTTGCTCAACGGGAGCCAGATTCGTTTGAAGCGCGAGAGAGACGTTGGATGATGCACCCGTCACCGACTGGGAGGCACAGATGCGCGTTCTCCCACATGTCACCGGCGCACCGTGCGATCACTGAAGTCACACGTATTCGAGGCCTGATGCAACTCGTCGAGTCGGTCGTCTCGGGAACGCCAGGCTGACACCCGGCACGCCCGGCACGTGATCGACATCATCGAGCGGCTACGCGCACGCGAAATACCGGCGCAACACAGGAGCTACGACGACGTTCGAGCTTCCCGGGCTCACGAAGCGCATCAAGCGACATCCAGATTCAGCGAGCGTCGGCGGCGGTCAGCCGCGCAGAGCCGGCGTCAGCCGAAGTCGCGCCGCCAGGCCGCGGGACGCGGCCGTAGTCGACGTCGGAGGCGCCGAGCCAGCGTGCGAGTTCGCCGATCGCCTTCACGTCGCGGCACCCGCATCCTCCGGCGCGCCGTCACTCAGCGTAGACCTGCGCAACGCGGAGGCACTGTCTTTGCGATCGAAGGGAGGGTCGATCCGCCCCACGAGCCGGTCACGGTGCAGGATCGGCAGCACGAAGTAGCCGAACTCCGCTTCGCCGCCGGCACGTAGATCTCGAGCTTGTAGCGGAACGACCAGGCTCCTGTGCGCGCGCTTGCGGTCGTACACGGGGGTCGAACGGAGAGAGGAGGTCGTGCGCCCGCGGAACGGCCGCGCCATCGACAGAGGTCTCGGTGTACGTACCAGGTGCCGCGCAGGCCGTCGATTGCGCGCCCGACGAGGACTCCGTCACGGACGGAGCGCGCGAACGCGTCCGCGAGCGGCGGCAGCCCCACAGCCTCGGCACGCGCCTGTAGCCCCCCTCCGTCATCAGGCCGAGCTCGCGGAAGCGTTGCTCGAGGTGTGCGATCGGCGTCCTCCGGCGAGAAGCGGCGGTGCGGGCGGGACGACACGCTCGGCCAGATCCCAGACGCGCTCCTGGCCCCGGCGAAGGCCGCCACCAGCACCTTGCCCTGCGCCCACAGGAACTCGAGCAGCTGCGACGTTCTTGCCGTGTGTCCAACCGGTCGACTCCCACGGGCGGACGGAACGGTCGCTCGAGCTCGCTCTGCGGCGTCGGGCCGTCCCGCTTCAGCGTCGCCAGCACGGCGTAACGCTCGAACGCCGCGCGTTGTCGCGGGCCACGCCGTGGTTTGTCCGTCACGCGCAAAGCCGCTGCCGGCAGCGGCGACGTCGGCCAGTCCTCGACGGGGGTAGAGAGAATGCGCCACGTGAAGAGCTCCCGTTCCTCCCGACAGCCGGTCGACGTCTGCCCACCGCGTAGCGCCAGGCCGGCTCCAGAGGACGAGCAGCTCAGACGCGCCACCGCGCTCGTCGGATCGAGCTGGAGCGCGCCCGTCTGGCGCAACGGCGTCGGGGATGCTCTTCGGACGCGGCGCGTCCAGGCCGCGTCGCCACACCTGGCGATCCGCCGCGCCGCATCCGGACAACGTCACCGGAGCGCACTGTCTCACGAAGGGCCGACCTGCCGGGGTGACGGCCAATCACCCCATGCGAGTCGCAATGAGTCACCACCGGTACGTCACAGACCTGGTGGCGCCCGCTTCGCTAACCCGAGACGAGGCGGGCTTGACGCGTCCGCGTGGCGGCGCGCGGATCGCGTCAATCGGCACGGCAAGCCCACCGTACGGCCCGTACGGCAAAGCGTGTGTGCCATGCTTCGGGCCGGATGTCGGTCTCCAGGTCCGAGATCGCAAACTGGCAGTCGCGACTCCTACGTTCTCCAGCCGCTCGAGAGATCGGTGTTCTCGGCTTGCGCTACGCAGGCGAGGTCGGTCTCCTGGGCCTTGCGCTTCTACTACGGCGCGGCCAGGTTCGGCTACGTCTTCGAATCAGCCGGCCCAGGTCGCGGCGATCGGTCTGGCTACCCGTCGGCGTCGGCACCGCGTATCTCTACCTGCGCGGCCTGCGCTTCTGGCCGGGAGTACTGGTCGGTGACCTCTTCGCGAACAACTACTCACGGCGCGCCTCCCCGATCGGCTCTGCACTCGGCCAGACGGTCGGCAACGCTCCTCGCCGAGGTGCTCCTGGCGGCGTTTCTTCTCCGGCGTCTCAGCCGCGTGCGGGCTTGCTCTGACAGCGTCGATGGCCACAGCCCGCATGCTGGCCCCGGTCGCGGCGGCGACCACGGTCAGCGCCACCGATCGGGTTCGGTCTCCTTGTTACTCCGGAGATGTGATCAGCCGCGGCGAGGTTACAACCGTGTGGCGGACGTGGTGGCTCGGCGACGCATGCGGCGTGCTGCTCCTTGTTCCGCTCGCAATCGCCTGGTCTCGACCCCTCGCGCGCCCGTTGACGCGAAGCCGCCTGATCGAGGCGATGTTCATGATCGCCGCGACGGGGCGGCACTGAGCGAGCTTGCGTCGCGTAGTCACCGCCCGCTGGTCTATCTGGTCTTCCCGGCTCTGATCTGGGCCGCGCTGCGCTTCGGTCAACGTGGCGCCACTGTTTCGATTCTGATCGCCGTGGGATTCACGGTCTGGAACACGACGCACCTCGAGGTCCGCCTGCTACACCGACATCAACTTGGGAGCGTTCTGTCGACGCAACTCTTCATCGCCGTGGCGTCTCTGTCGACGTTGTGCCTCGCCGCAGTCGTCTCCGAGCGGGAGCAGTTCGCCGAGACCTGGGCGAGTCGCGCGCACAGCTGTTCCGGGCCGCGGATGCCGAGCGGCAGCGGATCAGAGCGCAATCTTCACGACGGGGCCCAACAGCGCTTGCTCGCACTCGCCGTCCATCTTCGGCTCGCAGCCCAGCGCGCAGAGCAAGCTCCCGAGCAGGCAGCGGGTCTGATCCAGGAGGCCGAAGCGGAGCTACAGGTCGCGACCGACGAGCTGCGCGAGCTCTCCCAGGGCATTCACCCGGCAATTCTCACGGATCTCGGACTCGCAGATGCGGTTCGAAGCGTCGCCGCCCGTTCAGCCGTGCAGGTCAAGCTGCTCGAGCTGCCGACGCGGAGAGTCGGGGGCCTGGCCGAGGCCACCGCATATCTCGTCTTCATGGAGGCAGTGGCGAACGCGCAGAAGCACGCAGGCGCCTCGACGATCCGAGTGCGTGCATCCAGCTCGCCACGGGAGCTTCGAATCGAAGTGGCCGACGACGGGGTCGGTGGCGCAGCAGAGGGTGCCGGCAGCGGTCTCAGAGGGCTCCGACAGCGCGTGGAGGACGTGGGCGGCTCGTTCAGCGTCTGAAAGCACCCTCGCGCGCGGGACGCTCATCGTCGCCGCGATACCTCTCGACTCGATGGAGAACTCATAGTCCGGGTGCTCGTCGTCGACGACAACACCGCCTTCTGGACGCGGCTGTCACGGTGGTCACCCCTCACGGAAGGGTTCGAGCTGGCAGGCACTGCGAGCTCCGGCGAGGAGGGTGTCGAGTTGGCGGCCGCGACGCACCCCGACCTCGTCCTCATCATTCCGCATGACCGGAATCACCGGACGACAAGCGGCGGCACGAATCAGAGGCACGCCCCGAGACAAACATCATCCCCTGATGACCGGGGGACTCACGCCCGTGGGAGGGCACCGATCCATCCGGGTGGGCGATCATCGACAAGCGGGCGCTCATGCCCTCAGAGCTGACCGCAGCCTGGGACACAGGCTCGGCGGCCGCTGACAGAGAGCCCCTCCCGAGTAAGGATCGGGTAGCACCGAAAACCTGACGCAACCGTGTCGATGCGGCTGAGCACATCCGCGTCCCTACCGTCGGTGATGTGCACTGCAATCTCCTGCGGGCGCCTCCCCAAACCCGACGACCGCGGGTGGGTCAGCTTCATGGCCCAGGAGGAGGCTGCAAGAAGCCCCTGGTCTTCACGTAGCTGCGCCGCATGCCTCCACGTCGTGCTCGAGGCGAAGCCGTTCGCGCCAGGCCGTTCGCGCCGAGAGAGCAGGCCGTGCCCGTGAGCGACTGGTGCATCCGCTGCGGCGACTCCGATGCCGTGGACGAGGAGGGCTGCTGCATCCATTGTCACTGGGCCGTGCTCACGGAGGTCTCGAGGGGCCTCCAGCGCTTCCTCGTCTATCTCGCCCGCTGGGCCGAGTTTCGCGACTGGGAGCTCGCCCACGCCCACCAGCTGAGGCCCGGAATAATGGCAAGCCTCACGCCCTGCAGCTGAGCCTCGTGCCTCCGTCTCGACGCCGGTAGCCCCGTCGCGGGCGACCGTGCGATGGGGAGGACAGTCGGCCACCCGCTCCGGGAGACCCCAGCTGTCCGCATCCCTCCAATTTCACCCTGTCGCCGCAGACAGCGTGCGCGGACGTCTCCATGGTGCACGCGGCACGTCGGGCGCGTATGGCACGGATGAGTCAATTGCTCGGCAGCCCCCATCGCCTCATCGGGGTGAGCCGCCGTCACCCTTCGGTGCGAGAATCTTGGACGGTGGCCACGAAACCGCTGCAACCCGGCGCTTCGCCCTTCCTCTCGCTCGTTGCGCCGCATCTCCCTCCTGCGCTGGAACAGATCAACGTTCCTGCGTGCGTCATCGACAGCGGAGGGCGCATTCGCTGGCTCAACGAAGCCGCCATCCGGATCGTCGGCGACGCGGTGGGCAAGCTTCTTCACATCCGTCATCGACCCGGAGGACATGCGGCGGGCGCGGGCGCGCTTCGCGCAGAACCTCCGCGGTGAAGGCCGCGGTGACTTCGGTGTCGACCTCCTCACCCAGGCAGGAGAGGACGTCCGCGTCGAGATCAGCTCCGTCCCGCTCCGTTCCGGACACCGGGCGATCGGAATGTTGGATCGCCGTCCCGCGCCGGGAGGGGCGCGACCGTCCCGCAGGCTCGACGGCCGGCTCACCGAGCGCCAGCACGAGATTCTCGGGCTCTGGCAGACGGCGAATCGACCGATCAGATCGCAGCGGATCTCCATCTGAGTCGCGACACGGTGCGGAATCACATTCGGCACATCATGAAGCGACTCGGCGCGAACTCACGGCTCGAAGCGGTCGCCGTAGCGCGCCGTGAGGAGATCCTCTACCTCGTCCCGGGGAGCCGAGGGCTCACGCCGCCCGGCGTCGCCTGCCTCCAGTGCCTACGGTGATCCAGATGAAGGAAGGTTCCCGTGTATCGGCCTACGCATCGGGCTCCTGCTCGCCACGGGTGTCTCGCTCTCACGTGCTCTTCCCGAGCCTGGTCTCGCGTCTTCTCGTCGTGGCGTTCGCTCGCGAGGCTCGACTGGTTCTGGGTTCAGCTCATGCTGATCGCCGAGATGAGTCAGCTTCGCCGCCGTCTGGCGGCTGCAGCGGATCGCGCTTCAGCGTCGAGGGCTGGTTCGCCGTTGCGACGGCACACCCTCGGCCACCGCATTTGGCCGGATCGTGCCGGAGCGGCGGCGCGACGGCAGCCGCATTCGAGCTGACCCTGCTGCGGCGAGCGGGGTTCGCCGCCGGCGCGCCGCGCGGCACTGGCCTCAGCGTCCGCCTTGCAGTTCGCAGCGCTGCTTTCGCTCCCGGTGCTGGCCGTACCGGCGATTGGTCGGCGGCGCTTCCGTCGACCACGGCCTCGGGTAGCGGCCTACCTCGGTGCGGCGATGCTCGTCCTTCTTCTCGCGGCCGGCGCCGTTGCCTTCCTGGCGAACCGCCCGCTGGCCGGCGTCGGCCGCGTGGCTCAGTGGGTGCTGAACCACACGGTGCGCCGGCGCCGACCGGTGCAGACCTGCCAGCAAGCTCGTTCGTCGAGCGCGCGTTCATCCACTCGACGGTCGGCGCGCTGGGCGGCCGCCGTCGCGACGGCTGTCGCCGTCCCGGGCTTCGACTACCTTGCGCTGCTGTGCGCACTCCGCGCAGTCGGGCGCATGCACGGCCCTCGCTGGTGCTGCTGGCCTATGTCTCCGGTTCGTTGCTCCGGGATGATTCCTCTGACGCCCGGCGGGCTCAGGCTTCGTCGAGGCAGGGCTCGTCGGCATGCTGACGCTCGCAGGAGTAGACGCCGGCGACAGCGTTACCGCGCACGCTCGCCTATCGCCTTGTCGCGTTCTGGTTGCCGATCCCCGTCGGCGGGATCGCGTATCTCGCTGTTCCGCCGGGCGATACCCCTCGTCCCGCCCCCGGAGGTGGTCGCGCGGGGCCACAGCGAGCGCCGTGAGGAGATCGCGTTACGACCTGCGGGGCGCTGCCCAACACTCCGCTCGTGACGAGGCCGTAGATAACGATCACATCCAGCGCCAGGATCGTGACCGACCAGACCGGATTCGTCGCGGCCGACGAGCTGCCGATCGCATTGAAGAACGCGACGAGAATCGCCAAGATCACCCCCACGATGCGCCACGAAATGCGGCGGCGGCGCGAACAGCTGAAGAACGCCCCAGGCGAGGAAGAACCAGCCCCAGGCATGCAGGTTCGCGAACAGCACTTGGTTCGCGACGTATGACGAATCGCGGATCGCGGCGATGCCGTCGATCACGTTGAAGCGAACCGCTGCGAGCGCCAGGATGATGCAGGCGAAGTCGAGCCAGTTGCTGCGCTCGATGTCCTGTTTCACCGAGTCGGGAAGCGGTCAGAGGTGTACCTAGGCCGATCGTGGCTCCACATGCGCCGATCGTGGCGGCTCGCCGGGTAGCCAGAAGTCACCCTCGCCGGGTGAACGGCATTTCGGAGCGGACGCAGCTCGACCGAACCCGTCGCCGCCTCCACCCATCGGGGTGGTGCGCTGTCACCCCCGGGCCGGGGACGGTTGCACGACGATCCCGCGACCGCCCATGACCAACCGTGCTCCACCGGCTGTCTTCGCCCTGGCTGTCTGTGCGGCGGTGCTCGGGCTTGCAGCCTGCGGCGGTGGCAAGAGAGTCGCCTGAGACCGCCAAGGCAAACCTCTGCACCAGCCTGAACAACCTCGCGGGCACGGTCGTCGATCTCAAGGAATGAGCCCGTTGACCTCCTCGAAGGACGACTACACCGCGGCCACCGACAAGATCAAGCGATGCGTGGAACGACGTCGCGGCGGATGCGAAGGACCTGAAGAACGCCGAAACGGGTCAGCTCGGAAGTGCATACGACGATCTGCAGGACAGCGTCCAGAACCTGCCCACCGACGTACCGCTGGTCGACGCCGTAAAGAGCCTCGGGCCCGACCTGGCCGCGCTCGCCAGTGCGTGGAGCTCGACCGTCAACGGGTTGGGGTGCAAGTCCTGACGCTTGTCAGGCGTCTGCCGGTACGTCTTCCGTGAAGGCCTCGCGGAGCTTTCGCCTCCTGCTCGTTCGTGAGATTCGTATGGATGAGCGTCGCGTGACCACGTGTGCTCTCGAGCTCCTCGGCCACCTTGTCGACGACCGCATCGGACGTGAGCAGGAACAGGGCCGACGTTCCAGGCGTCACCTTCGTGCGCACGTCCTTGATGAACGCGTCATCGATGCCGACGTCGCCGAGTGACCCGGCGAGCGCGCCGGTTGCCGCGCCGATCGCCAGCCCGAGAAGCGGGACGAAGAAGATCAGTCCGAACAAGAATCCCCAGAAGCCGCCGCCGAGAGCACCGGCTCCAACGAGGCTGTGGAGCTGCTTGGTCTGCGGTTTCTTCGCGCCGTCCGGCCAGCTCACGACCGCCGCGTCCTTGACCTGGAGGAGCCGCTCCTTCTGGAGTCGCTCGAGCACAGTCAGCGCCGCCTCTGCGCCCTCGGCGCTGTCGAACTGCCACACGGTGAAGGTCGCCATGCTTCCCTCCTCGGTCGTTGCCGGACCGACGTTCCTCCGGTGCCGGGTGAAGGTGCCTCACCCGCCCGGAGCGATCACCTGGGCAGGGTGACAGAACCGGGTAACAAACTCGTTGCAGCCATGGAAAACGGCGCCGGGACGCGCTAGCGTCGGCGTCGGGGTACCACAAGACCGACGGGGAGGAGGCACCCACGGCGCAGTTCGCGCACTCGGTGTCTGCGGTAACGCGATCGCCCTTCAGGCGCAGCAGCCGCCTGGTTGGCACTCGCACACTCGTCTACCTCACCCTCGTCGCGGCGGCCGTCTCCGTCGGGCTCGAGGGCGCCGGGCTGGAGCACCGGTGGCGATTCGCGCTTCCAGCAGGCCTTCATCATCCTCGGTCCGATCCTCGTCGGGCTCTACTGGCGCACCCGCCGCCCGAAGAGCAGCTTCGGTCCGCTGCTGATCATGGTCGGTCTCCTCGCGATCCCGGGTCTCGCTGGAGGCGTCTTCGCACGCCTGGCCGCACACGGTCGGCGTCGTAGCAGAAGCGCCGCTCCTTTTGCGACCTTCGCCGTCATCCTGGCGTTTCCCACCGGGAAGCTCGAGGGCTTGGCCGAGCGAGGGATCCTCGGCGTTTTTGCTGATCGTCTACTTCGTCTGGCTCATCCCGTTCTGGCTCCTCAGCTCCGAACTCGTCGGCAGCCAACTCAATACCTGCACCGGGTCGTGTCCTCCGAACGCGCTCCGCGTTGCGACACACGAGGGGTTCCTTCTGCGATGGAATCAGGCGTTCGGCACCGTCTCGATCGGAATCGCGGTTGCGACGGCAGCGTTGATCGTTGCTCCCGCCTCGCGATTGAGGGCCGCCGCGACGGCGCGCAATGCTCGCCGGCTCGATCGGCGGAGTTGCGTTCCTGATGGCATACGCCGCGCTTCGCGACCATCGATCTCACGAGCCCGGGCGGGTCGATGCCGGCAGACGCCGCCTTTCGCTGGGTGCCCGTCATCGCACGCGTCCTGCTGCCCTTCGGATTCCTGCTCGCGCTGGTGCAGGCGGAGCTCGTCGCCGGCCGCGTCCTGAGAAAAACGGTCGAGCTCCTGGTGCACCGTCCGCCCCTCGACGAGGTGGAGGCAGCGCTTGCACGCGCTCTTGGGGACCCCGGCCTCCGCTTCGCGTTCCGGCGCGATTTACCCGCGCTGGATCGGCGTCGACGGAGAAGAAGTCACCGCACCGCCGGCCGGAGGAAGGCAGAAGCTGACGCACATCATTCCCGGAGGGATGCCGCCCGCTGCGATCATCCACGACGGCATCGCTCGACGACGAGCCCGAGCTTCTTCGCGCGGCCGGCGTCGCTGCCCTGCTCGCGCACGAGAGCGCCATCCTCGACACCGAGCTTCGAGGCCGCGAGCCGAGAGCTTCGCGAGTCGCGGGCCAGGCTCGTCTGCTGCCGGAGACGATGAGCGACGCCGCCTTCGAGCGTGACATTCACGAGGGCGCCCTACAGCAACTCGTCGCACTGCGCATCAAGCTCGCGATCACGAGCGAGCTCGGTGGAGTCGATCCCGAGCTCCGGCGTCGCCTCGATGGACTCCGCGTCGACGTCGACCAGGCGCTCGATGACCTCCCGCGAGCTTGCCTGCGACCTCTATCCACCGACTCTCATCGACGAAGGGCTCCTCCCCGCATTGGAGGCGGCAGCGCTGCGCTCGCCACTGGAGGTCCGGATCGTCGGCGACGGCGTGGGCCGATTCCCGCTCGACGTCGAGGCGGCCGTCTACTTCTGCTGTCTCGAGGCGCTCCACAATGCCTCCAAGCACGCAGGCCGTGGCGCGCGCGTCCTGATCAGCCTCACTGCCCGCGAACGCACGCTCCACTTCGTGATCAAGGACGACGGTGTGGGCTTCGACTGTGCTGCACCGCGAGAGGAACCGGGTTTGCGATCATGCGCGATCGGGTGGGTGCACTCGACGGGGCAATCGGGGTCGATGCCGGGCTCGGCAAGGGCACGACCGTCGAGGGGTGGGTGGCGTGCCGGTCACTCTGCCTCGACGGGACAGAGAGACTTCGTCCCGCCCGGCTCAGCGAAGCGACGTCCCGCCCTGTGCGAGGAACATCAGCGTCGCGGTCACTCGCCGGCTGACCTCTGACTCCGTCGGGCAGCTCGAGCTTCGCGAAGATCGAGCTGATGTGGTGCTCGACGGCCCGTTTCGTGATCACGAGCGTTCCGGCGATCGCCGTGTTGCTCTTCCCTGCTGCGACCTCGGCGAGGATCTCACCCTCCCTCGGTGTCAGGACGTCGAGGGGCGAGCGATCCTTGCCTCGTTGCGCCGCCACGAGGGCCTCGACGACCTTCGGGTCGATGACCGACCCTCCCGCCGCAACCTCCTCGATCGCCTTGATCAGCTGGGCCCTGTCCGAGAGCCGATCCTTCAGGAGATAGCCCCTTCCGGGCAGATCCTCCCTCGAGCAGTGCAACGACGTAGCCCGGCGTCTCGTACTGGCTGAGAACGATCACTCCCATCTCCGGATGGGTGTGCCGCAGCTCGTTCGCAATGACGATTCCTTCATCTCGCCGCGACGGCGGCATGCGCACGTCGGTGAGAACGACGTCCGGCCGATCGGCTTCGATCGACGCCAGGAGCGAGTCGCGATCGTGGCAGATCCCGACGAGCTCGACTCCCGGCGCGCCTTCCGAGCAAGGCGCGAACGCCCTCGCGAATGAGGAGGTTGTCGTCGGCTACCACGATGCGCATCGCACGACGAAACCTAGAGGGAATCCCCGCTCGAGGTCACTCCTTTCCGGGTGATCGTCGCACGGATACCGGGCAGACGCCGGCCGGAGACGGGCTTGCTAGGCGATCAGGCGCAGCTCCCGGGCGCGGCGTACCGCCTCCCGCCGATGGGAGGCTCCGAGCTTTCGGTAGATGCTCTTGAGATGCGTCTTGACAGTGTTGACCGAGACGAAGAGCTCAGAGGCGATCTCGGGATTCGACATGAGCGTCGGGAGATAACGGAGCACGACCTGTTCGCGTTCGCTCAGGGGCTCGAGCAACTCGCGGGGCAGGGATGCGGTCCCGCTGGCCCGACCGTCCGCGACGGCCAGGAGCGCTGCGACGAGCCAGCGATGAGCCGTGCCGCGCCGAATCGCCAGCCGTAGGGGCTCGGCGGTTCCGGGCGCTGCGTCGAGGACAGGCCGCGCATGCCCTCGGGCTCCGCCATGTCGAGTGCATGCTCGATCCAGACGCGTCCGCGCTCCGCATCCCCGGCACGGGTCGAAGTCAGCGCCTGGAGCACGGCAGCCTCGACTCGCGCGCGCCCGTAGACGACGCGCACGCTGCCGTCCAAGACGGGTGCGAGCAGCTCACCCGCGAGCTCGACGTCGTCACGGGCGAGAGCGACACGGGCTGCGCCGCCACGAGGAGCTCTCCCTCATGTTCGTGATCGGCGACCGCGACGGCGGCATCTGCGGCGTCGACATTTCCGGCGGCGAGCTCGAGCCGCGAACGGAGGATGAGCAGCGGGGCATGGAGGAGTGGGAGCACAGGCTCGCGCTTGGCCCGCCGTGACCGCACTGCAACGTGGGCCCGACCTCGTCTGCGCACTCCGCCGCGCGACCGATCGACCATGCACCCACCGCAATCGCGACGAGCCGGCCTGACACGGTCGCCGGACGAGTCAGCCGCCCTTCGAGCCGCCTCGAGCGAGCTCGCCCCTCCCTCGTCGTCTCCCCATTCAAAGGCACAGATTGCGAGCGCGGCAAGCGCAGGGACACCACATGTGGCGATGCGCCCCACCGCTCACGGTCGCACGCGGAGAAGGCGCAAGCGGCGTTCGCAAGGCGCGCGGCTCGCTTCAGCTCACCGCGCACCGCGTGGATGAGCGCAAGCATGCTCGTCGCATCGAACTCGCAGTCGGGCAGATCGAGTCTCCGGGACAGCTCGATCGCTTCTTCGAGCAGGTCAGTCGCGTCGTCCAGCTCGCCGCGCCAGGCAGCAACCGCCCCGCGGGCGGAGATGACGAGCGCCCGCCTTCGCTCCGTCTGGCGGGTCGGTAGCACGAGCGAGTTCGGAGCGTCGAGCGCATCGGCTGCCTCCTCGATCTCCCCGAGGTCTCCCTGCAGTCGCGCTCGAGCCAAACGGACAACGCTCCGCCCGAACTCGTAGCGCGTGAGCTCGGCACCCCGCAGCCCGCCCGCTTCCTCGGCCGCGATGGCGAGCCATCCGTCCGCTTCGGCGATGTCGCCGACGCCGACTCTCTGCCACGCCGCCAGGAGGCTCAACTGCGCGCTCCCGCGAAGAGCTTCGGCCGAGATCTGCTGCACCAGCTGGGAGGCGACCTCGAGCTGCCCTTCGCCGACGATCTGCGCCCACAACGAGCCGACGAGCCCTGCGGTCAGCTCGTCGTCCGCACCGGCAACTGCGTGCCGGAGCGCCTCGAGCGCACACCCCTGCGCAGCCAACCAGGTGGCGGCATCACGGTGAGCGGCCCGGACATCGTCTCCGTACTCATACGCTGCCTCGGCGCGCAAGAGCTCGGCAAAGAGCCGGTGATACCGATACCACGGCCCCCGGGCTCGCGTACGAGGAAGAGGTTGCGTCGCTCGAGCTCCGCGAGCACTCGCTCGCCGTCCGTGCGTCCGGTGAGCGCGTCTGCGAGAGCACCGGAGATGCGGTCGCAGGCAGCGGTCTTCAGCAGGAAGTCACGCGTCGGCTGGTCCTGATGCGCAAGCACCTCGTTCAGGAGGTAGTCGGATGCCGCACGTTCCGAGTCGTCGAATCGGTTGACGAACGGTGCCACGTCGCCCTGCCCGAGGAGCGACAACGCCGCGAATCGGAGCCCGGCAGCCCAGCCCTCGGTCCGCCGCACGAGCGTCTCCACCTGCGTGGCCTGCAGCGAAACCCCGGCGGTCGCGAAGAACGCCTCGGCCTCCTCCTGCGTGAAGGCAAGCTCCCTCGCGCGAATCTCGGTGAGGTCGCCGTAGAGTCGCAGCCGGTGGATCTCGAGGTCTGGATCGCTGCGGGAGGCGATCACGACGCGCAACTGCTCCGGGGCGACGGTAAGCAGCTGCGCGAACGGAGCGAGCAGATCGGGGTTCCGGACGAGGTGAAAATCGTCCAGCACGAGCAGGGAGGGGCTCCTCGTCCTCGAGGGCCGCGAAGAGCATTGCGATGAGCGCCGCCTCGGTTGTCTCGACAGGCGGGGCCGGCGCGTGCGCCGCACCGTGGCGACACCGGCCGCAATCCGGTGCCAGAACGTCCTTGGATTGTTGTCGCGCTCGCTGAGCGAGAGCCAAACGACGCGACCCCGGTCGGGTTGCGCTGCGAGCCACGAGAGTGACTGCAACCGTCTTGCCCCGCCCGGGGGCGCCGAGATCAGGTCAGTCGGCCTCCGACGCCTCGCATCGAGCAGCGCTTGGACGCGAGGTCGGTCCACGATCTGGCGGCCGATCCTCGGCCGGAGGAGCGGAGTCGGCACGTTCGGGGACGCGGGCTCTCCGTCCGTGCGGCGCTGAACGAGCGGGGCGGCGGTCCGCGTCATTCTGAACGGACGGTCTCACCCGGAAAGGGTTATCCACAAGGGAGCCGTCCGGTGTGTGCACCCTTCGGCCCACACCGCACTCCAGCGGGTGTGCGCCGCGCGAAGGCTAGCCCTCGGTGGACGCCCGGTCTCGGCGGCGGCCTCCGACCTGTCTCACCTCGACCAGCTCGAGACCGAGTCCCTGGATCCGCTCGAGCACTCCGTGCAGCGCCGCCTGGTCGCTGATCGCTCCGCTCAGAATCGTCTCAGCGGGCTCGACCTCCGCGTCGAACCCGTCGAAGCGCGAGAGCAGGCTCTTCCCGATCCTCCCCCTGACGCGGATCTCGTAGCGCCTCGAATCCACAGCGCCTACATTCGAGCGGCGACGGGTGAAGAGGCATCACCCGATGAGAGTGACGACCTGATCCTCTAAGCCTCGTGATCGTGGGCATCGAAGACGTTGCGGCGGCAAGCGATCCGCGAGTTCCCGGCCGAAGCAGCCGCGCCGGCTGGTGGCGGCAAAGCGGACACCTCGCACGAGCCGGCGACGGTGCAGTAGACGATGCGCACCCTCACGCAACTGTGTGTTTCGTGGCTCGCAAAACGCCATCGTGCTCGCCATCGTTGCCTGGCTGTTCGCCGACATCGACTCAGGGACGACGGGCCAGCTGCTCGCGGCTGCGGCGATCTTCGGAGTCTTGAACACGGTGCTCAAGCCGGTGCTGAAGCTCCTGACGTTGCCGTTCGCGGTCATCACGCTCGGCCTGGTGTGGTTCGGCGTGTCGATGTTGACGCTCTGGCTCACCGGACGCATTGGTCCCCGGCTTCGACATCAACGGCGGCTGGACACTCGTGTGGGCGACGGTCGCGGTCTGGGCGGTCAACGTCGTTCTCGACCTCACCTTCGCGCTGCTGACGCGACCTTCGCGTACCTAGTCGTAATAGGCGACCACGGTGCCGGCCGAGGTAGTCCGGCAGCGCGCGCCGCCTCGAGTCGAAGAGCGCAGGGATGAAGCCTGCGGAACATCGGCACGATCGGCCAGCACGAAGCCCGACGAAGCGCACGACCGACCGGCCCCCACGAGAAGCGTGTCCCAGCCGCGCTCGACACGCGGACGCGCATGAGCCGCATCCCCGGCGTCTGCCCCACGGAGCTCCAACACAGGATGAAGTACCCGGCGGCGGCGAGCACCGCGCCGAGCGAGAGCGCTGAGCGCCGCGGCGAGCCATTCCGGCCGAATGCCGCCGAAGAACGACCCGATGATCGCGACGTCAGCCTCGGCGGCGAACGAGACTGCGACATTCACCAGAAGTCAACGTCGGTCGCGAGCGCGAGCGCACGGCTGGCCACTCCCGAGTAGTTGGCGTCCGGGCCGGCGCGCGCCCGAGCCGATCGTCGAGGTTGCGCATCCGACGTCGCCGAATCGCGCGAAGCATTTCGTCGCCGTACGTGATCCCGTCTGCCGGGTCAGCGCGCGTCCCGGCACCTCCGGCCGGCGAGGACTCGCCGAAGCGCCTGCTCGGTTGTTGGCCTTCGAGAGCGCTCGGTCAGACCAGCCCGGGCGGTGCGAGTGCTCTCGACGACTCTCGGTCACGAGCTTGTCCAGCTCGCCACTCCGCATCAGCTCATCCACCATGCGCTGGAGGGACGCGATGCTCGACGAGTGAGCGCGTGAGCTGCTCACGCGAGCGGGGCCTGCAGGGCAGCATCACTGAGTTGCGCGACCTCGGGAGCACCCAACACCTCCTCCAACGCGGACTCGAGCTGCTTGCAGGACGATCGGGCAGCGGCGTGCCCGGCGAGAGCATGACCCGGCTGCGGCTGCACCGATGAGTCGAGTGATCGTCCGACGTCACGCGGAGAACCATTCTCTACGCGCGCATGACGCAGCGGAAGCCGATGTGCGAGGTCGACGTGTCGACGGACTCTCTTGCCGTGCCGCCGGGCGGTACCGCAGGCAGTAGTTCGGTGCGCAGAGGTGCGAACCTCCCTGATCACCTCCGCGGAAACCGTTCACCCGGCGCGATCGGCGGACACAGCACGCTCCTACCTCTGATCGCGACCTACCGTGAACCAATCCGTCGTCCACTCCAGACGTTGCCGGCACATGTCGTAGAGGCCATAGCCGTTCGGTGGAAACGATCCAACCGGTGAGGTGCCTTCGTAGCCGTCGAGCTTCTCGTTCCGCCACGGAAACTCGCCCCTGCCAGGTATTGGCCATCGCGCTGACCGCCTGGGAACTCAACGTCGCCCCACGCGAACTGGGAGCCCTCGAGACCGCCACGCGCTGCGAACTCCCACTCGACCTCGGTCGGCAAGCTCCTTTCCGACCCACTGCGCGTACGCCTCTGCGTCCTCGTACGCCACGTGCACGACGGGATGCCTGTCGCGGCCGTTGATCGTGCCCCCTTCCCTCCGGGCCTCCGCCAATGAGCCCGGGAGTGTGCGTCCACCAGTTGCGTACGTCGCGAATCGGCCGGGCCCGGGGCCTTGCGGAACACGAGGGAGCCCGGGCACCAAGCGCATCTGGATCGGCGTCCGGGTAGTCGTCCGGATCTCAGCTCTCGCTCCGCCACCGTCACGTGACCGGTCGCGCGGACGAATCGGCGGAACTCCTGCGCCGTCACCGGATGCTCGTCGATCCAGAACGGATCGACCTCCGCCTCGCGGACAGGGCGCTCTTCCGGATAGAAGCGGTCGTCGCCCATGCGAAACGTGCCGCCTGCGAGTCGCTGCATGCCGCCCGACGCTCTTGCGGAGAGTACGGCTCCCGTAGAGGCAGGCCACGGCCCGATCGTAATCGATCGGTTACCCGGTTTCGGCGACTCCGGCTGTCACGCGATCGCCCCAACGGGGTGACGAGCAGTCACCCGAGCCGCTTCCAGCACTGGGATCGCTGGGCTCTGTCCGGTGTGTCGAGCGCGGAAGGAGAAGCGAGCGATGGCAAGCCGAGGCAGCCGGGCGTAGCCGGCGCGAGAGCTACACGATGGAGGGTGCCGGCTGGTTGTCGTTCGCTTCCGGGATCATGCTGGTCATGGTCGGGTTCTTCCGGCGTCATCGGCGGCGCGTCGCTGCGATCGGCAACTCCGACTACACGTCGTCAACCAGCTGCTGTTCGCCAATCTCGACGCTCTGGGGCTGGTTCTTCTCTGATCTGGGGCGTGCTCCAGATTTTCGCCAGGCTTCGCACTTCTCGGCGGCGCGGTTCTGGGCCGCAGCAGTCGGCATTATCGCGGCCCTTCTTCAACGCGATCGCAGCAGCTCGGGCACGGGACGAATCCCGGTGTGGGCCGGTCTCGGCAATCGTCGTCGACGTGCTCCATCATCTACGGCCTGGTCGTCCTGCGGCGGTCGAGCCGGAGCCTCGAGCTACTGGCGGGTCAGCCCGGCGCGTCGCCGCGAAACAGCCGCCGATACGCGCGCGGCGACGGTATCGAGACGGGCGGCGAACTGCGCCCTCATGGTGACCGCCGCGTCGTAGCCGCGCGGCGCGCCACGAGCTCGAGCCGGATCGTCCGTCCGCTCGAGCAGGCGCTGAGCGAGGCGGAGCCGCTCGCGTTTCAGCCACTCTCCGGCGGCATGCCGATCGCCGACCGTGAAGCGGCGGGTCAGCGTGCGTCTGCTCATCGCGCCGCGCCGTCGAGGTCGTCGACGGTGATGCCGGCGCCGAGGTTCGCGCGGCCCCCAGTCGAGCAGGACGCGCGAGGCCACGCGGGTCGTCGGCGATCGGCGTGTCGACGTACTGCGCCTGGCCGCCGGCGCGATAGAGCGGCATCACGAGCCGCGCGCGCGATGGCGGCGACCGTCGAGCCCGTGGTCGAGCGCGACGAGGTGCAGGCAGAGGTCGATTCCGGCGGCCGTCCCCGCCGAGGTCAGTGACGCGGTCGTCGGCGACGTAGAGAACGTCGCAGGTCGATTCGCACGCGCGGGTAGCCGGCGCCGCAGGCGCGTCGACGTACATCCAGTGCGTCGTGACGCGGCGGTCGTCGAGCAGCCCGGTCGCTGCGAGAACGAACGCGCCGGTGCAGAGCGAGACGAGCCTCGCGCCGCGAGCGTGCGCGGCGATGAGCGCCTCCTTCAGCGTCCTCCGGACGGCTCGTCGTCGGGGTCTGACCAGCCCGGGACGACGATCGTGTCTGCGCGCTCGAGCTCTTCGAGCCCGTGCAGGCGCCTCGATCAGCGAAACCCGTCTGCGTGTCGCACCCGCCGCCTGCCGGCTGCGACGAGCAGGAACTCGTACCAGGGGGTCGACGATGTCGCTGCGGTCGAGACCGAAGACCTCGCACGGGATCGGCGCATGTCGAACGTCAGCGCGCCCTGGTCGATCGACCGACCGCGACGACGTGCATGGCCGGAAGCTAGCGAAAGTCGTCGCAAAGCCAGCAACGCGCGCGCCACGATCGCCGACGATCGCGGCTGTGCACGCGGTCGTCGATCCTCGGCGGCAGTGCTCGTCCTGGCGGGCCAGGCGCCCGGCGCCGGCTTCCCGGGCGCGCGAGCGCTGCACGGTCTGCGCCGCCGCCGGCCCGTACTGGCCGACGATGACGCTGGCGTCGCAGGGCAGATCCGCGTGGGTCGCGTGCAAGGAGCAGTCGCGCGTGATCCGCGTCGACACGACCACTGGGAAGGCGCACGACGTCGCTTCGGCTCGCGCGGGCCGGCGATCGCCGTCGCGTCCGGCTTCGGCTCGATCTGGGCGCTCGACTCGAGCGCGACGCTCTACCGCATCGACCGGACCTCCGGCGAAGCTCGTCGAAGCGCGTGCAGTTGCCCGTCGCGGCTGCGTACAACATCTGGATCGGCGGCGGCTCGGTGTGGGTCGCAGACGACCAGGGCGCGCAGAGTCGTGCGCGTCTCGCCGACGACCAACCGCGTTGTCGCGCGGCCGCGAGTCGGCGACGGCCCTGCCGACATGGCGTTCAACGGCACGAGCGCGTGGGTGATCAACCATCGCGACCGGGTGCTCAGCCGCATCGGCCTCCGCACGAACCAGCTCGAGTCCGCGTCGCGGTGATCCCGGCGACGCGCCGGAGCGCATGGTGTGGTCGCACGGCAGCGCTGTGGATCACCGGGCGCGGAACCGACGCTCGCTGAAGGTCGATCCCGCAGACGGCTCGGTGCAGACGCACGATCGAGATCGGCGCCAGCGGGATCGACGTCGCCGCGGACGGCGACAGACCTCTGGGTTCCGACGCGCAGCGCCGGCGGTCGATGCAGGCGGCTTCCCGACGATGGATGCGCTCGAAGCGCGTCTCGTCTCGAGCGGCGCAGGTGTCGCCGTCGTCGCCGCGGACGGACGTCGTCGACGATGCACGCAGACTCGCGATGCGGTGAACGGCGTCGTCTGGCTCGCGGACAGCACCAGCGGCCTCCTCTACCGCTTCACGTCGAGCCGGCGGCGCTTCCTCGTCGGGTCGGCGCTTGCGGCGGCCGCCGGGCCGCCCGTTGCGGCGCTTCGCGATCAGGCGGTCGAGCGGCGGCGAGCGCCGCCGCGCTGCAGGCGAGCCCCGTCGCCGGTTCCCGCCACGGCTGTGCCATCCTCAGACGGCGATTGCGATCGGCGACGGGTTCCAGCGCGATCGAGCGTCTCGGACCGTGGGAGACCGCCGCAGGACTCGGCGGTCCGGCGGCGAAGCTCCGGCCGGTTCGAGTTGTTCACGGTCTCGAGCTCCAACGAGCCCGGTCGTGGCAGCGGCGGCCCATCTGTCAAGCCGACCCACGCCTTCGACGCTGCGCCGCAAGCACGTCGTCGTCATCCCGGCGCGCACAACGCGTCTCCCGAGATCAGTGGCGTGGCTCCGCCGCCTCCCCTGGCGACGCCGATCCGTGATGTCGGTCTGCACCGGCGCATTCTGTCCTCGCGGGAGACAGGCTTGCTGGACGGAAAGACTGCGACGACGCATCACGGCTCGTGGGACGACTTCAGGCGGCATTCCACGAGATCACCCTCCTTCGCGGGAAGCCGCTTCGTCGAAACACGAGCACGTCGCGACGGCGGGCGGCTGACGTCCGGGATCGACCTCGGCGCTGCGTGTTGTCGAGCGCTACCTCGGACGCGGGACCGCCGACGCAACGGCGGACATACATGGAGTACTCGCGGGCGGTCACGCCCGGCGTCGTCTTGTAGCCGCGATCGACACGCAGGCGGCTCGATGACCCGCCTGCGTGGTCCGCAGTTCGACGTTCGACTTACCTGTTCGACCTCTGGAAGTGGTGATGCAGCACCTGGTTCGCACTGTCCGCTTGCCGATCGCGATCCCGTCCTCGACGGCGGATGCGGTAGTGGATGCCGCCCCAGATGCGGGCGTTGCCGACCTCGTCCTGCAGGTCCTCGACATCGGCGAAGTGACGGTCGCCGAGACCGGTCAGGCTGGGGACGGTGAAGTCGATCTGCTTCGTGCCCAGGAACTCGGCGATGACGCGTCCCCCGGCCGGCGTGATGCACGAGTGCGCGCTCGGATACTCCGGGTGGTTCGGCGTGCCGGCGAGCAGAGGCGACCAGGCAGGATCGCCCACGGTCGCATCGTTGCCGTCGGTGTCGCCGGCGCGGATCGCGGTGATCGGCCGCCAGAACGCGTAGTGGTACTTGGCGTCGAAGCAGGCGATGAGGGCGTCGGCGTAGGTCGACGGAGATCATCGCCATGAACCGCGACGCCTCGACGACGTCCAGCTCGTGGTCGAGGACGAACTTGCGGAAGGCCGCCATGCGCCTGCTGCACCGGCGGCTCCGCCCAGAAGCGGGCCGCCAGCGTCTGCTCGGCGGTCCGCGTCGTGCTCGTGCTCGAGCCGATCTCCTTGACCTCGTTGTAGTCGCGTGCCCAGCTCTTGCTGTCGAGCGCCGGCGGCCCGTCGGGCCGGAACTGGTCGGCGGAGTCGAGGCTGAACGGCCGCATCAGGCCGAGGTAGGTGCCGATCGGCGGCGTCGGCGCGGTCGGGATCCAGACGCCGGGGATCGGCGGGTTCGGCGGCGTGTAGGTCACCGGAGCGCGGAAGCCGTCGTCGGCACGCACGGCGATGACGAAGGCGGCGATGCGCCTCGCCGACGGCCGACGCCGTCCGTCTTCGCCTGGCCGTCGGGGATCGTCGGCCAGCGAGGCGGCGTACGCCGGATCGAGGATCGCCGGCGCCTGCGCCGGCAGGTAGTGGACGAGAATGCGGTGGGCGGCCGCGGCCACGCGCCGCCTCGGCCGAGGCGCCCGCGGCGCGCGTCGACGTCGACCGCGAACGGCTCGATACCCGCCCTTCGACCGCCATCACCGAGTCGTAGACCGCGATCGCCACGTAGGCGAAGATCACGTGGCCTTCGGTCGGCGACAGCGCCGCCGCGGTGAATGCCTGGCTGCCGACGGCGTCCCAATCCGTGACATAGGTGTCCGGTGGGCCCGCAGGTTGCCGGTGCGCGCTGCTCGTTGCAGACCGTCGCGCTGAGCGCCACCGCCGCCGCCACAACCAGCGCAAGAACGACGAACCTGGTCTTCATGACCACTCCTCCTCGTTGGGTCCAGCGAGGCTAGGAAGTCGCTGCGCGGCGGGACTACGGTGGCGGCAGGCGGGTGCGCCGGGGGCTGCCATCCCGTCGCACAGCGTGCTGGTCCGCCTGACGCCGCCGCGTGCGATGACGGACAACTTGCGGAGGTTACGACCGGAGGTCGATCGCCCTGGATGCTCGGCATGTCGACGCGCTGCGGGAAGCGCTCGACCGGCTGCGCCCTCGAGGCCGCAGAGCTACGGGCGTCCCGGAAGCGGCTCGTCCTTGCCGCAGATGCCGACCGCCGTCGAATCGAGCGCAGTCTGCACACGAGGCGTGCAGCAGCGTCTGGTCGCACTCGCGGTCAACGTGCAGCGCGTGCAGCGGATTGTGGACGCCGATCCCGCGGCGGCGAACGCGCTCCTCGAAGAGATGGGGCACGACGTGCAGCAGGCGCTGGACGAGACGGCTCAGCTCGCGCAGCGGATCTACGCGCCGCTGCTCGAGGCGCGGCACTCGCTGCTGCGCTGCGCTCGGCGGCGATCGACGGCCGGGATCTCGCCTCCATCGAGGTCGCAGCGGACGCTCGAGGGCTACTCGCCCGAGTTCGCGGAGACGGTGCTACTTGTGCTGTCTCGAGGCGCTCGAGTCCGCCGGAGCCGGCGCGCGGGGCGACGCTCGCAGGTGCGAGACGCGGACGGACACGGTCGACCTTCGAGGCTCGTCGAGGACGGCGCCACCTCCGCTGCGGCGACTCGACCGGCTGCGCGACCGCGTCGAGGCGCTCGGGCGGCCGGCTGACGATCCGGCCGGAGAGCCGGCCGGCGGCACGCGCGTCTCCGGCTCGCTCCCGCTCGCGCGATGACGCTAGGCCGCTCTCGGCCAGGTAGAGGGATGACGGCCTTGACAGCAGCGGCGGCTATCGCCCAGGTGGAGTGAAACTGAGAAAGATCGAGTGGATCACAGCATGTACGTAA
>ERZ1370068.8343-contig-7204_pt1 | contig 39479 bp, 48 predicted proteins | sample MGYA00561227_ERZ1370068 | MGnify/ENA primary metagenome ERZ1370068 (study PRJEB38410, sample SAMEA6850437) | metagenome | study: Metagenomic assessment of the ecological functions of the soil: analysis of the soil microbiota associated with the... | reverse complement strand
TTGTACTTCGTTCAGTTACGTATTGCTGGTTAATTCCGGGAAGGCGCACGATTTCCTGTGGTCGCCCAAGCTGTCGCTCGTCTTCGGGCCGTGGTCGCGCACCGAGTAAGCTCGCCAACATCGGCCGCGGCTTCCCACAGCAACGACGCGCGCGGGACCACGATTACTGTCGACCCCAAATCTGGAGCGCCGGCCGACAAGGTGGACCCGCTCGTAAAAACCTTCGGCTACGAGGGTGGCGTGCGGAGCAGCTGGCGAAAGGCCTGACGGCATCTGCCGCGTTGTGGAAAGCTGGAGCAGGATTCCGGGCTGCTCTTCGTGGGCGAGCTGCCGGACGACGGAACAGTCGCCCCTCGCGGCGCTACGGGCTGGAGCTCCTCACCCAGTATCTGCCGACGCAAGGCCTCGCGCTCGACCTCGCTCGCATTCACGCACGCGCGCTTCCCGCGACGGTGACCCCACGGGCAATTACGCCCACCGGGGGCTCGACAAGGTCGCCTCGGCCGTGACCTATGAGAGCGGCTATGGCTGGTTCGGGGCGGTGCGCTGGCGCTACTTCGGTTCGCGGCCGCTCATCGAGGACAACAGCGATGATCGACGCGACCTCGCTCGTGAATGCGCGGGCCGAGTGCGCGTTCAGCAAGAAGTTCAAGCTCGCTCGACGTGTTCAACCTGTTCGACCGGAAGGATCACGACATCGACTATTTCTACCAATCGCAGCTCGCCGGCGAGCGCCCGGTGGGAAATATCATTTCATCCGGTGGAGAAGCGGGCGGCCCGGCTCACGCTGACTGTCAATTGTTGAGTGAAGGAACGCGCACTGACGATGTTGGGCGCGGCCCGCGAGCACAGTTCTGCATCTGCAGGCGGATCTGGTCGAGACGCGGCCACGTTGTGGAATCAGGCTGCCATGGCGAGCTATCTCGTATCCGCTTTGTGCAGGGCTACATTGCGTTCAGACGGGGAGGTCGCGGTGGGTTTCATCCTCGAATACATAGACAGAAACCGCCTGGAGCATCCTGTTCATCTGCCACGCCCTGCTGGCAGTGGCGGTGCTCGGTGCGTTGACCCATCAGGCGGCCTCGGTGTTGCTGCCTGTGCGCCAGGTGGCCGGGCCCTGAGCTTCGTCACGCGTTTCCGTGCGGTGCAGGGTGCCGCGTACGCCACCGCGGTGTGCGTGCTGTGGATCGTCACCTTCCTGTTCGGCGCGTGGATCTCTACACCAAATGCCATGCCCGACATCCGCGGCACGATCGAGAGAGATGGGCTTCTGGAAAACGCAGGGCTTTTTTCGAGCTGAAGGAGCACCTCGCGTCGATCCGGGCTCGACTACTGCCGGCTACTGGTATTTCTGCGGAAAAACGCGCGCGAAGCGCGGTTCGACGCGTGCGCAAGTGGCTTACCGTGACGCTCGCCAGGATGTGCTGGGTCATGTTCCTCGTCGGCCATGTTGTCAACGACGCGGGGTTTCGGCTCGTGATCACGACCGCAGGCAACCGGTGGTGTCGGCACCTCGTCCCTCGCCGCCTCGGCCTCCTTCGGCCGATTTGCGGTCACGTGTTCTCGCTGGTGTCGCCAGCGCTCACCGTCGTCTGTGAGCTGGCGAACTGGCCGCTCTTCAGTTATCACCCGGCACGACCGAATATCGATCTCGGCCTGGCGCCGCCGATAAAAGGACGGGCCCGGTCATGTGCTGTGTGGCTGGACCGCCCGCGACATTGATCGGCGCCGCTCGGCCTGCTTGCGACAGTGCTGCCGGAAAGCGTGATCAGGAAGCTCCCGCTCGCTTGTTGAGATCCCTGCCGCTCGTCGCAGTCGATTTTTCTTTACGCGCTGCGCTCGTTCTGGCGGTTTGAACGGCGCCCGGCACGCTATGTACACCGGGGAACACCGACACCTGATCGCGGCGGTATGCGTCTGCGTCGCCCTCGTCGTGCCGCACCGGCGCGCAGACCTACAAGCCTGATACGGCTTTCCACCGTCCTGCCGAACACCTATGCCTGGGGCAAGGCCGGCGAGCGCTGGGCCGAGCTGGTGAAGGAAAGACCCAGGGCCGGATCAGCATCAAGATGTGCCCCGGGCACGAGAAACCGCAGTCGGCGGCGACCAGACGAAGGAGTTCTCCGCCATCCGCCAGGGCGTGATCCGACCTTGCGATCGGCTCGACCATCAACTGGTCCGGCCGGGTGCCGCAGCTCAACCTCTTCTCGCTTCGCCGTTCCTGAGTGCCCGACTTCACAAGGCCATCGACGCGCTGACCCACGGCGACGTGGGCCGGCCAGGTCTTCGGCATTCGTCGACAAGGGGCCGGCGCCCGTGCCCCGCTCGCCTGGGGCGGGAACGGCTTCCGCGCGAGCTCTCCAACTCGAAGGGAGCGCGATCGCCGCCCCCGCGGACATGAAGGGCAGAAGTTCCGCGTGCGATCGGCTCGCCGATCTTCATCGACATCTTCACCGCGCTCGGCGCGAACCCGGCCGCAGATGAGCTTCGCCGATGCGCAGCCCGCGCTCTCGACCGGCGCGGTCGATGGCGGCCGGGAGAACCCGTCTGTCGGTGTTCGCCGCGGCGAAGATGTGGACGCTCAGCCAGAGATTCCTCACCCTCTGGGGCTATGCCGCCGACCCGCTGATCTTCGTGGTCGGCAAGGAAGTGCTGGCAGTCGTGGGCCCCCGCCGACCGCGAAGCCGTGCGCCGGGCCGCCATCGAGGCCGGCGCGGAGAACGTCGTGCGCCGGCGCGCAAGGGCGTCGCCGGCACCGGCCTGCCGGGATCCTCAGGCAAGATCGAGGCGCAGAGGCGCTGACCGTCGCCGTAGACTCAGCACCCGACCAGCACAAGGCCTTCCAGGCGGCGACCAGGGGCGTGCGACACAGTGGGCCGACCGCATCGGCCGTGACCTCGATGGCGGCCGCGGAAGCGCGGTCGCCAGGCGCGCAGCCCGCCGCATGCAGGGCGCTCCGTTCAGTCTCCACGCGGGAGCCCGCGCCGCACCCCGGTGTTCGCTCATTTTCCGCTTCGAGCAGGGCCCTGCTCGCGCTCGTGATGGGGCTCCTGTGCGTCATCACCATGGCCAGCGTGGTGGTGCGCTACTTCACCAGCATCTCGTTCGCCTTCACCGAAGGAGATCTCGGTCTGGCTTCATGGGTGGTGATGGGCGCTGGTCGGTCGCCGCGACCGCGTTCCGCCACGGCAGGCACATCGCGATCACCTTCGTCGTCGAGCCTGCACGGCCCCGCGGCTCGCGGCAGCGCTTTGCCGCCTCTTCGGCCTCGCCGCCTCCGCTCTCATGTTCGGCCTCATCGTCACAGGTGCGGCGCCCGCATGGCGTGGGACTTGACTTCCGCTACGGCGTCACCTCGCCCGCGCTCGGCGCACCGCAGTGGCTCTACAGCGCGTGGCTGCCGGCGCTCGCGCTCTGCATCCTGCTGCGCCTCCTCCGCCATGCTCCGGCTGCGGGGCTGCACGCGAGCGCCCGATAATGGACGCGATCCTCTTCGTCGCACGTTCGCGTCGCCCTCATGCTGGCCGGCGTGCCGCTCGCGGTCACGCTCAGGCCTCGCCGGGACCGCGGTCGATGGCGCTCGCCGGCCTCGGCATGATGTCGCTGCCGACCAACGTCTACACCGGCATCGCCAAATGCCCCGCTGCTTTCCGCGATCCCGGTCTTCGTGCTGGCCGGGCTCATCCTCGAGCGCGCGGGCGTGGCCGGGTCCATCGTTCGTCGCTTCGCCTCCAGCATCGTCGGCCAGCGCCGCAGCGCGGCCTCGCGACCGTCGCCGTGCTGGTCGCCATGATCACTGGGCGGCATTTCTCGGGCTCGGGCCCCGCCGACTTTCGGCCGCCGTCGGCGCGGTGCGATGATGCGCGTCGATGCTGCGTGCCGGCTACCCGAGACCGTTCACCGCCGGGTTGATCGCCGCGGCGGGCTCGACGGACATCCCTCATCACGCCGTCGATCGCCTTCATCATCTACAGCCTGCTCGTGCCGCGAGGCGTCCGTCCCGGCGCTACGCCGCGGGTCATCATCCCCGGCATCCTCTCCGGGCTCACGCGCTGATCGCCCGGTCGCCGACGGCGGCTCTCGAGCCGCGCCACAACTTCGAGGCCGGCCATCGCGAGGAGCGGCCGCCGTTCTGGAGGAGCCTCAGGGAGGGCGTTCTGGGGCCTCGCCGCGCCGGTCATCATCCTCGGCGGAATGCGGAGCGGCTGCGTTCACGCCGACCGAGGCCGCCGTCGTGGCCGCGTTCTACCACGGTCTTCTTCGTCGGCGTCGTGATCTACCGCTCGCTCAGAGCTGGCGCGACGTCCTCGGCTCGCTTGGCGGAGCCGCGGAGATCTCCGCGGTGATCCTGCTCGTGGTGGCGCTCGCCAGCGCGTCTTCGCGCGTGGAGCAAGCAGCACGCTCGGCACCTTCGATCATCTCGCAGAAATCGCTGGTGGCACCGGCGCGCTCGGAGGTGACGGCGTCCTCCTCGGCATCACCAGTCCTGCTGCTCGTCGCCGGGATGTTCCTCGACGCGATCTCGAATCTGTGGCTTCATTTTCCTGCCGCTGCTCGTGCTCCATCGCGCTGCAGCTTCAACTGGAACCTCGCATGGTTCGGCGTCGTGATCACCGACGAACCTCGCCATCGGCCAGTTCCACCCGCCGCTCGGCGTGAATCCTGATGGTGACCTGCCGCCTGGCGGGCGTGCGACCAGCGATCGACGATCCCCGTGGGTGATCTGGATGGCGCTCGCGATGACCGAGCACCCGCTGCTGTCCCCGTCACCTTCGTGCCCGAGATCGCGCTCTGGCTGCCCCGGGTGCTCGGTTATCTCTAGAGGAGACGCGGAAAAAGATTTCGGAAGCCTCACCGCGCGAAGGACGCGCGGAACGCGAAGAATGCGCAGGAAAGCCTTACCGCGGAGATCGCTAAGAAAAATCAAATGAAGTTCAACCCCATGCGCTAAGACCGCTTCCAAAGGGAGATACTGGCGGCACCAGAGTGGTACACGACCAGCTTTACAGGCCTCTCGATACGAGCCGGTGCCGACCCGAGTGTGGCCATTCCATACTTGGCGTTGTCTTGGCGTTCGTCTCTTGGTGTTGATCTATCCTGTTCCCTTGGCGCCCACCGCGCCCTTGGCGTGAGGCTGTTCTCTTCCTCCGCAGGCGTAGCGGTCTTGGCGGTGGGCTTTGAAGGAACTTCATAACAGCTTCTGAATCCGCCTACGGCCACCGGCTCGTCTGGGAAACTGCGTCACGGCACGACTCGTTGACGAGAACCTTATCCTCCGGTTTGATGCCCGCGGCTTTCACCGCCGGCGCATACCGCGCGATGTCCGGGCGTTGTAGGTGCGGAATTCGTTTGGCGCCATCAGGGGCGGGCTGGCGCCGGTGCTTGAGGAAATCTTTCGTGTCCTGGCTCTTGACGGTCTCTACCTCGCTGTAGAGTCGTTTCACGATCGCTGGCGGCGTTTTCGGCGGCGCGACGAGCCCGTCCACGCGTTCACTTCGAAGCCGGGCAGCCCCTGTTCGGCGATGGTGGGCGCTTCGGCTGAGCGCCGAGCGCGATGAGGCGAGCCCGAGCGCCCGCAGGCGGCCGGCCCTTGGACGTGCGCGGAGAGCGCGGTCAATCCCAGTGCAGAACATGTTCACCTGCCCGGAGAGGACGTCGATCGTGGCGATGCCGGCGCCCTTATGCGGCACGTGCAGCATGTCCACGCCCGCCGCCGCCGCGAACGAGCCCGCTGCAGAGGTGCGGCGAGCCGCCCGTTGCAGGAGAGGCGGACGATGATCTCTGCCGGGCTGGCTTTTCCGCTGAGCGCGATCAACTCCCGGACGTCCTTTGCCGGCGCCTTCAGGTCCGACCGCCATCATTTGCGGGATCGAGGCCGAAGCGCGCGATGTGCGCAGCTGCCGATCACCGGATCGTGGCCGAGCCTCGGGTGGGACGCTCGGTCCCGACCGCCAGGGGATCGGCGGTACCGCGATGAGCAGCGTGTAGCCGTCGGGCGCGCCTTGGCGACCATCTCCGAGCCGCCCAGCGTGCCGCTCGCGCCCGAGCGGTTGTCGACGACCGACTCTGCTGCCCGAGCGCGCGGCGAGGCGCACGGCGAGGCGCGCCCCAGTATGTCGTTGGTGCTGCGCGCCGGGCGGGTAGGGCGACGAGCCGGATGGGGCGCGACGGGTAATCCGCCGCGGCGGCGAACGGGATGCCGGCGAGCGACAGGCGCCAGGCAGACGGAGCATCGAACAAAAAGAGCAGGAGCAGGATGTGTTTCAAGTTTCCTCTCTCGAATGTTATGTGGTTGCGCAACATGCGGACTTCGTCTGGTCCGCAGTGAGGATCGGCCGCGTGAAGGCCGAATGTTCGCAGGCTGTTGAAGGACGCTTCCCGGGCCGGAGTCGACTTTGTGGCGAGTCGAGGCATTGCAGCGCTGTTCATGCAGACCGTTATCCGTTTCTTCCGAGACAGGTTTAAAGTCACGCCGATGACGCGATCGAAGCACATTCACGCTCTGTCCGTTCTTGTTGCGCTGGGCGTTACCGGCACCGGCGACTGTCGCGGCGGAGTACCCGTCGCGCCTGGATCCGCGTCGTCGTACCCCTATCCGCCAGGAGGCGGATTGACCTCGTGCTGAGGGCGATGGCGCCTGCGGCTGACCGAGCCGCCTGCGGCCAGCCGCTGGTCGTGGACAATCGCGGCGGCGCCACCGGCGTCATCGGCGCCGAGCTGGTCGCGCGCTCGGCGCCGGATGGCTACACGCTGCTCATTCACTCGCAGTCGCCGGTCATCGCGCATCGTGCCGAACCTCAACAAGCCGCTGCCGTACGATCCGCTGCGGGACTTCGCGCCGGTCACGCTGGTGACCTCAGTCGCCATACATGCTGGTGGTGCACCCGAAGGTCCCGGCGACGTCTCGGTGCACGCAGCTGATCGCATACGTGAAGGCACGGCCCGGGAGAGCTGAACTTCGCGTCCTCGGGCAACGGCTCGGCCACTCACCTCGCCGGTCGAGCTCTGTCTGAACAGCATGGCGGGCAGTCCGGCTCGTCCACGTTCCGTACAAGGGTGCAGGGCCGGCGACCGCGGACACGGTGGCAGGGCACATCCAGCTGCGGTTCTCCGCCATTCCGCCGGCGCGTGCCGCACGTAAAGGCCGGGACGGCTGCGCGCGCTCGCCGTCACCAGCGCGCGAGCGTTTCCACCTGCTGCCCGACCTGCCGGCGATGGCCGAAACGCTGCCCGGATTTCAGGTGGATTCGTGGCTGGCCGTGCTCGCGCCGGCCCGGACGCCGGCCACGATCATCCGCAAGCTCAACACGGAGTTCGTCGGCGTCCTGCGCGCGCCTGAGGTCAAGGCGTTGCTGGAGACGACCGGCGTGGAGGCGGTCGGCTCCTCACCCGAACGGCTGGGCGAGCTGATGCGCGGCGGAGCTGAAGCGCTGGGCGCCGATCGTCAAGCAGCTGTGGCGATCAGGGCAACTAGGTGAGCAGGAACGGCGGACAGGCGCGGAAGGATCAATCCCTCATCCCTCAGTCCCTACTCCCGCTGTCAGGCGGCGTTGTAGACGTCGCTCGACGTTCTTCAGCCCCTTGAACTCGATGGCGTTGCCGCAGCCGTCGCGCACCGTCATCAGCATCTGCTCGCGCACCGTGCCCTTCTGGCGGACGGCGGGCTTGATTGATGAAATCCGCAGCGCCTGCTCTCGTGAGTCTGGTCGGCGATCTTCTCGGAAATCCTCGAGCGTCGTGACGACGCCGAAGTGGCGCAGCGGCGTCGCGTCGCCGGAAAGCTTGCGGCCCTTGTCACCGACGATGTCCTCGGGAGCCACGTGGGCGACGATGTGGTGGCCGAAGAAGTTGAAGTCCGCCCGCCCGGACAGCTTTCTTCCTTCCGGGCAGCCCAGCAGGTCGCCGTAGAAGGCGCGCGCGCGGTCGATGTTGTCAACGGCAAACGAGAAATGAAAAAGGGTGGCGGCCATGGGGTCCTCCTTGCGTTTGAGAGTACCACAAGCATGACTGACCGTGCCATCCTGCGCAGGAAGAGGCCACGTCGTGACCAGAAAAAGCCCCGCTCGCGCGGGGTTTCAAAGTCCGACCGGAACAGACCGCGCAACGGCGGCCGGCAACCAGTGCCTCCGGTCGGGAGGGAGATGTTCCTAGGAGAAGTACCTGATCTTCGCGCGGCCCAGGCCCGCGGCGCTTGCCAGCATGGAAGCGTAATCGACCGCTGCCGTCTTCGTCTTGAAGCAGGCTCCGGGGATCAGGTGGCGCGAAATGGCCACGACCCACGTTGTTGCGCTCGGCGGGGCAGCGACCAGGCTCCCGCGTGTCTTGCCTTCCTGAAGCTGCCGGATGGCTCATTAGCAAGTGCTCCTTTGCTCGCATTTACGGTTCGCAGACGTCTCGGAACTTGAGGCGTACACGCCGCGAGTCCGTCGCGCCGGCGCGACGCAGCCGCGAAGAAACGGTAGCTTCGAGGCCAAGTGGGCGCACGACGCGGTGGCGCTGCTGCACAAACGACTGAGTCACAAGGTAAACGCGACTGAGCGCCGCGACCGAGCAGTCCCGGGACAGCTGGCCGAGCTGATGCTGTCGTTTCACGGTGATCACGTGCTACGCCTCTAGCCGTCGGAGGCGTGAATTACGTCCCTTACCACCGGGTAGATGTGGTTCGCTCCAGCGCCTGCCGCTGAACACGCCGTAGTGCCCGCGCGCCGGCCTGCACGTAGTGGGTCTTCAGGTATTGCCGCAGGCCGCTGCACAGATCCTGCGCGGCCAGCGTCTGTCCGAGCGAGCAGATGTCGTCGCGCTCGCCTTCGATCGGTCAGCAGCGCCGTGCGCCGGATCGCGCGCGGATTGACGGTGCGCCCGCGAACGTCGAGCTTGCCGAGCGGCAGCGCGTGCTCCTGGAACACGAGGCGCACCGTTTCCAGGAAGAACTCCGCCGGCAGGTCGGCGACGGCGAGCTATTCCTCGTAGAAGCGCGCACGGCGTTCGCCTTTCTCGAGGTCGCCGTTCACCAGGTTGTCGTAGAGCTCGCGGCAGCGAGGTGATGTGCCGCTCCAGGTTCATGTTGAGAAACGCCGCGAGCTGCAGAAAACCGGGATAGACGCGCCGGTCACCTTCAGCGCCCGGCGGGCGTCGCGCGCCCGACTGGCTGCGGCGGACCGTCTGAACCGCAGGACGATCGGGAAGCGCGCTTCCGCACTGCTCGTGCAGTCGCCGCTGCGCGCCGGCATCGCTCCGCTACCTGAGCTCGCGGCCCGAGGAGAGCTTCGACGTCGAGTCGTTGATGCAGACGTTCGGGCGCCTGCAGCTGGACGTCGAGAACTGCGTGCGCGAGCTCGTCGACTTCGGCGTCGCGCGGATGGTGCCCGGCAACGCCGCCGCGCTACGCGGCCGAGCGGCCGCCCGACGACGCGATCGCCGATCTGCTCGACCAGTTCCTCGAGCGGCGCGCCAGCGGTCAGCACCGAGGATCAGTCGCCGTCGGTGCAGCGCTTCCGCGAAATGATCGGCCGCGACGAGAAGATGCTGATCGTCTTCGAGTGGATCCGCACCGCGGCCAAAGTCCGACATCTCGGTGCTGATTCTCGGGCCGACCGGATCGGGCAAGGAAGTGGTCGCGCGGATGATCCACGAGCTGAGCCGCCGCAGCGTCGCCAAGTTCCAGGCGGTCAACTGCGCGGCGCTGCCCGACACGCTGTTCGAGTCGGAAATCTTCGGCTACGAGAAGGGCGCGTTCACCGGCGCGCACGATCGCAAGCCCGGACGCCTCGAGCTGGCCAACGACGGCACGCTGTTCCTCGACGAAATCGGCGACATGTCGCTCATCGCGCAGGCCAAGCTGCTGCGCGTCCTCGAAGAGCGGCGCTTCGAGCGGCTCGGCGGCCACAAGTCGATCTCGGTCGATTTCCGGCTGATCTCGGCGACCAACCGGCCGCTCGAGCAGTTCGTCCGCGACGGCCGCTTCCGCGAAGACCTGTACTACCGCGTCAACGCCTTCGCCATCCGGCTGCCGTCGCTGCGCGAGCGGCAGGTCGACATCCCGGTGCTCGCGCAGCGGTTCCTCGCGCGCTACTGCGCCGCGCAGGGGCTGCCGCTCGACAGCAAGGCGTTTCTCGCGCGAAGCGATCGACGCTGCTGCTGCAGCTATCACTGGCCGGGCAACATCCGCGAGCTCGAGAGCACCGTGTCGCGCGCGGCGCTGTCGGCGCCGGGCCGGACGATCCGCGCCGTCCGACATCGAGTTCCTCCACGCCAACGACGCCGTCGCGCCGAGCGCAGCGGCGAACGGCTGCCGTCGCTCGCCGAAGCCGAGCGCGCGCACATCGTCCGCGTGCTCGAAGCGGTGCAGTGGAACAAGAAGGAGGCGGCGCGGGTGCTCGACATCAGCCGCGGCACGCGTCTACCGCGAAGATCGTCGATGCCAGCTCGAGCCCGAGGCGCGCCCGGCCGCCCGGCGCGCCGTGAGACAGACCGTCCCGGAACACTGAACGTGTACGCTCGATCGGCGCGCTGGCACGATCGCGACGCTTGGCCGACGCACCCGGCATGTGCATCGCCAGGCTTCGGCGTCCCCGCGATGAAGGATCTTCCAGCCCGCAGCAGCCGTCTGTAGCCGCTGTGCTCGCCGCCGGTACGCTGTTGTCCTGGTCGTTTCGCCCGCACGCGATCGGCAAACCCGCTCGCTGTTCGCCGCGCTCCTGCTGCTCTCGTCGCTCGCCTCGGCATTCAAGGTCAGCCTGCCGCTCGCCAGCGAGCGGCTCGACGATGTCGGTGTCGTACGCGGTGGATTTCGCGGCGCTGCTGCTGCTGCGGCGCCGACGAAACGATGCTCGTCGCGGCGGCGAGCGCGTGGAGCCAGTGCACGTTGCGCGACGCAGTCGCGCGACGCCCGTGTACCGACGCTCTTCAGCATGGCGTCGCTGGTGCTGACGGTCAAAGCGGCCGGCCGGTCGTCTACGCCTGGCTCGGCGGGCACGTCGCCGGGCGTAGCCGTTTCGCGCTGTTCCGATATCGCCGAAGCCGCTGGTCGGCGCGGCCACGGCGTATTTCGTCTTCAACACCGCCCTCATCGCGACGGCGATCGCGCCTGTCGACGCGGCAGTCCACCGTTCGCGTGTGGAACGAGAACTTCCTCGTGGAGCGCGCCGAGCTATTTCTTCGGCGCCGGCGCGGCGGCGATTGCCGCGGCGGTGCGTCGATCGCGGCGGCTACTGGATGGCGCTGCTGCACCGCCGCGCCGGTCTACCTGATCTACCGCACCTACAAGGTCTACATGGGCCGCATTCAGGATCAGCAGCGGCACGTCGCGGCAGGTGTCGGACCTGCACCTGGCGACGCATCGAAGCGCTGGCGCTCGCGATCGACGCGAAGGATCAGACCGCGCAGAGCCACATCCGCCGCGTGCAGGTGTACGCCGCGGGCATCGCCCGCGCGCTCGGCATGACCGACAACGAAATTCAGGGCGTGAAGACCGCGGCGCTGCTGCACGACATCGGCAAGCTGGCGGTGCCCGAGCACATCCTGTCGAAGCCGGGTCCGCTCACGCAGGAAGAATTCCAGAAGATCCGCGATCCACCCGCAGGTCGGCGCCGAAATCATCAGCGGCGTGCCGTTCCCGTATCCGGTGGCGCCGCTGATCCTGCAGCCACCACGAGCGCTGGGACGGCAAGGGCTATCCCGCCGGGCTGAAGGGCGAGGAGATTCCGCTCGGCGCGCGCATCCTCTCGGTGGTCGACTACTTCGACGCGCTGATGTCGGAGCGGCCGTATCACAAGGCGATGAGCTTCGACGCCGCGATCGGGCCTGCTGCAGCCAGGAAAGCGGCAAGGCGCTCGATCCGCGCGTCGTGCAGACCTTCATCGACACTGTATCCGCGCGCTGGCCGCCGAAGCGGAAGCCAGCCAGGAGCCGGCGCGCAAGCTGACGCGCGTCGCCGACGCACGCGCCGAGCGCCGCGCCCGCCGTCGGCGCTCGTGCACGAATCGCCGGCCGCGAACGAACGTCTTCCAGGACATCGCGCTCGCGCACCGCGAAATCTACGCGCTGTACGAGATCGCGCAGGCGATGGGCAGCAGCCTCGGCGTGTCGGACACGATGGCGCTGCATCTCGTCGAAGTTGAGCAACATCGTGCCGTTCTCCTGCTGCGCGCTGTTCCTCTACAACGAGGAAACGGAGACGCTGCGCTGCCGCTTCGCGACCGGCGTCGAAGTCCGAACATCATTCAGCAGCTGACGATCCGGAACGGCCACGGCCTGACCGGCTGGGTCGCGCGCAACCGCCGGCCGCTCGTCAACGCGCGGCCGAGCGCCGACCTCGAGGCGGCCGGGCATGCCCGTCCGACCGGACGTCGCTGCAGTCGGCGCTGGTCTGCCCGCTGCTCTTCAACGAGCGCTTCATCGGCACGATTTCGGTCTATCACACCGAGCCGTCGGTCTACACCGACGACCACCGCCGGCTGCTCGATCGCATTTCCGGAGCAGGCCGCCGCGGTCATCTACAACTCGATCGTGTTCGAGCAGACGCAGGAAGACTCGCTGACCGACCCGCTGACCGGCCTGCCGAACACGCGGTTCATGTTCATGCACCTGACGCGCGAGCTCGCGCGCGCCGAGCGGCTGAAGTCCGAGGTCTCGCTGCTCGTGATGGACCTCGACAACTTCAAGGACATCAACGACACCTACGGCCACCACGTCGGCGACCGCGCGCTGCGCGAGGTCGCCGGCGTGCTGCGCACGGCCATCCGGCCCTACGACATCTGCGTCCGCTACGCCGGCGACGAGTTCATCGTCGTGCTGTCGGGATGCGGCGGCGAGGAAGCGGAGCGCAAGCGGCTGGAGCTGCAGCGCGCCGTCGACAGCCTGCAGTTCGAGGCGCGGCCCGGCAAGATGCTGCCGCTGGCGATCAGCGTCGGCGCGGCGGTCTTCCCGCACGACGGCGACTCGTACGAGACGCTGCTGGCGACCGCCGACAGCCGGATGTACGCGACAAGACCCGGCGCAAGCGCGAAGTCGACTCGGCGGCCCGGACACCGAACCGCGGAAGACCGTCACGCCGACGATGTTCGGATATCGACCTGCAGCGATCGGCCATTGGGATTCTCTAAATCTCGAATTTCTGGATTGTGGATTGTGGATTAGCCGCCTCACCTGCGGAGCGCGAAGGCTTCCGCCGCCTCACGTGCGGAGCGCGAAGGCTTCCGCCGCCTCACGTGCGGAGCGCGAAGGCTTTAGCCGAGCGTAACTCGACTCAGCTCTGATCGAGTCGATGAAATCTGGCGGCACGCCCGTAATCCCGTCCACAAGCAGCGCCAGCACCTGTCGCGCCGAAGATCAACGCGGCGCCGGACGCCCACCACGCGTCCACTCCCTGGATTTCGATCCAGGCCGCCGGCAGAACGAGCGCGAGCCCCGCCAGCGACCGCCACCATGCGGCGGCGAACGAAGCGGCAGCGACGAGGCCGCGGACGCGCCGGAGCATGCGATAGCATAATCCGTCGTAGTGGTCACGCTGCACGCTCCGCGATGTGTCGTTCGGCGACGCCGCGCGCACAGAATCGTTCACCTGACTCTCGACGGACCGACTTTCACTACGCCGCGGGACAGGCGGTCACGGTCTGGCGTCGCCGGTCGCCGAACAAACGGCGCGCTATTCGATCGCGTCGGCACCCGAAGAGGCGCAGCAGTCACGGCTACCTGGAACTGCTGGTCGGCGTGGATGCCGAGGGCTGGCGGCGCCGTCACCTGCCGCTCGAACCGCGGCACGCCGATCGACGTCGAAGGGCCGCTCCGGGACCGTTCACCTTCCCGCCGATCCGTCAGGAACGCCGGTTCGTGTTCGTCGCCGGGGGAACCGGCATCGCGCCGCTGCGCGGCGATGATGCGTCACGCGCTGGCGGCGCACGGCGGCGGCGCAGGTCGGCCTTCTCTACAGCGCGCGGAGGCCGGACGAATTCGCCTACGGACGACGAGTTGCGCGCGCTCGCCGCCAGACGGCGCGATCGAGCTTCGCTCAGACGGTGACGCGGGCGGCGGAGACCGATTGGGCCGGCAATCGCGGCCGCATCGATCGGGCGGCGCTGGCGACGCTGGTCCACGACGACCGCACGCTCTGCTTCGTATGTGGACCCGCCGCAATGGTCGACGACATTCCGAGGCTGCTGATGGAGATGGGCGTGCCGCGCGAGCGGATCAGGATCGAGGAGTGGTAGCGACGCCGCCCATGGCGTGGAAGCCGGCGTCCACCATCAGGACTTCGCCGGTGATCGCGCGAGCCGCGGCACTGAGCAGGAAAAACCGCCGCGTCGGCCACTTCGGACGTGTCGACGTCCGCGACGCAGCGGCGCGTGGTCGCGATACGACCTGCAGGATGCTCGAGAAGCCCGAGATGCCCGCGGCCGCCGAGTGTCTTGATCGCGCCCGCCGAGATGGCGTTGACGCGGATGTTCTTCGGGCCGAGATCGCCGGCCAGGTAGCGCACCGACGACTCGAGCGCCGCCTTCGCCACGCCCATCACGTTGTAGTTCGGGAACACGCGGTCGCTGCCGAGGTAGGTCAGCGTCAGCACGCTGCCGCCGCCGCGCTTTTCCATCAGCGGCACCATCGCGCGCGTCAGGCCGATGAGCGAATAGGCGCTGACGTCGAGCGCGATGCGGAAGCCTTCGCGCGAGGTCTCGACGAACGGATTGCGGAGCGCAGTCGGCGGTCGCGAACCCGGCGCCGTGCACGACGAAATCGAGGCCGCCGAACTCGCGATCGAGCGTCGCCGCCAGATCCGCGATCTGCTCGTCGCTGGCGACGTCGCACGGGGCGATGACCGGGTTGTCGCCGAGCTTGGCCGCCAGTTCGCGGACGTTTTCCTCGAGCCGCTCGCTCGGATACGTGAGCGCGATCCGGGCGCCCGCGGCTTGCGCGGCCTCGCGCGATAGCCCAGGCGATGCGATCGGCGGTTCGCGACCCCGAGAACCAGACCTTGTTTGCCGGAAAGGGACATGCGGTGGGGCTTATTTCGATCGCTTGCGGCCGGGTGGCCCTGCCGCTTCATCGCGCCAGGCCGCGCCGCCACCGGGCGCGGACCTCGCATCGGGCCGGCGACGTTGCCATTCGAACGGTTGCCCTGGAACTGGTGACCGAACTGGCCTCCTGGCCACCCTGGCCGCCGCGGTCCGTGACGCTGGACGAAACCGGTTCGGCCGCCCGCCGCCGGGCTGTCGAATCGTGAATTCAGGAATCGGACGCGAAGGAGGCTGCTGCCCGTCCGGCCGCGGCAGCGATGCCCGGATGAGCGGCCGATGCACTGGACCTTCGTCCGCGACGGGCTCTTCCTGTTCGTCGTTTTCGTCACCAGCGTCGTCGTTGTTCATGGAGAGATCCTGAAGCGCTTCCGGCGTCGCGGCGGCGACGTTCTGAATCTTCCGTCGCGGATTCGTCGATGATGGCGGCGACCGTGTCGTCGGCCGGTCCGGCGTCCTCGTGATTGTTGTTGGAATTCCCCGGCGTGGAAACGCGCTTGGGAGCACCGGCGTGCGACCTGGGCATAGGGCGCGCCGGCGCCTCGTTCTTTCGGCGCTGGCGCGGCACCTTGGCCTGCTTGTAGACGTGCTCCGTGTCGCACGTGGTGCACCGCGTCTGCTTCACATCCTCGCCGACCATCGCCACCACGGCGTGATTGGTCACGCGTCGCTCGCGAGGACAGTAGTCGTCCAGGATGTCACCAAGCCGAAGCTGGCGCTGCTGCATCAACGCTCCCGAGAGTAACCGCTGGCGGGGAAAGAAGTGCGAAAGGCGATGGGATCTTAGCATAGCTCGCCTGTCCGTCACAGCCACTGTCCGCAGCTCCGACAAGACGGGCCGCGCACCGCCGCCGGCGCGGTCGATTGCGGCGTTCGCTTGGCGGCCACCGACACGTCGCGGCGTCATGCGCGTCCACGATGTCCGCCTCGAACGTGTCGCTCGCCGCCGCGCCATTCGCCGAGTGACAGCGACTCGAAATCCCGATCGTTCGGCGACGAGTTTGCGCACCAGCGCGCCGACGATTTCGTGCGCGCGCCGGAACGGCACGCCCTCGCCCGACCAGATAGTCGGCAACGTCGGTCGCCAGGAGCAAGCCGGATGCCGCCGCCGCGGCGCGCTCGCGATTGAGCGTCAGCCCGTTGACCACCGATCGCACGACGGCCAGGCAACCGGCGAGGGTGTCTTCGGCGCCGAAGACCGCTTCCTTGTCCTCCTGCAGGTCCTTGTTGTAACCGGTCGGCAGGCCCTTCATCGGTCGTCAGCAGGCCAACGAGATGACCGATCGCCCGGCCGGTCTTGCCGCGCACGAGCTCGAGCGGATCGGGGTTCTTCTTCTGCGGCATCATGCTGCTGCCGGTGCTCAGCGCATCCGACAGCTCGAAGAACCGGTGCTCGTCGCCGCACAGGATGATGAGGTCCTCCGCCAGTCGGCTGAGGTGCACCATCGTCAGCGCGCACGCGTACAGGAAGCGTCGCCGCGAAGTCGCGATCCGACGAGGCGTCCATGCTGTTGTCGACGACGCGCGTGAAGCCGAGGTCGCGGCGCGAGCGCGATCGACGTCGATCGGCATAGGCTGGTTCCCGCGATGGCGCCGCTGCCGAGCGGCAGCGCGTCCGCCTCGCGCGAGCGCGCCGTCGAACCGCTCGACGTCGCGGCCGAGCGGCGCCGCGTGCGACAGCAAGAAGTGCGCGACGAGGACCGGCTGCGCCGGGCGGAAGTGCGTGTACGACGGCATCAGGCGTCCCGCCGGCGGCCGCCTGGTCCGCGAGCGCCGGCGACCACTTCGCGACGCCCGCTGCAGCAGCGGAATGCGCCGCCGCAGGTAGCAGCCGCAGGTCGAGCGACACCTGTTCGTTGCGCGATCGGCCGGTGTGCAGGCGCCGTCCGGCGTCGCCGAGCGCGCTCGACGAGCAAGCGCTCGACGAAGCTGTGGACGTCTTCGTCCGGGCCGCTGACGAACCCGGGCTCCGTCGCGGCCGCGATTCGAGAATCGTCGCCGAGCGCCGCGTCGATTCTGCTCCGCTTCCGTCCGCCGGCAGCACGCTTGCGCTCTGCCGAGCGCGCGCGCCCACGCGCGCGCTGCCGGTCACGTCGTCTTCGAAGAGGCGGCGATCGAACCGGAACGAGGCGCCGAAGTCGAAAGCAGCGGCGTCGGGCGCCGCCGTCGAACCGGCCGGACCAGAGTGTGGACATCAGTGCGTCTTCGCTGGGACGACACGCAGGCGTCTCGTCACCGGAGTTTGGGCCTCGGCCGGCTTGCGGCCGACGATGCGGGCGTCGCCCTTTGAACAGTTTCAGACGGATGGCGCCGCTCACCCGCTCGCTGGATGTTGATCGACGTAGGCATCGAGCGCCTCCCGAAGCGGCGAAAACCAGGCGCCGCGCTCCACCACGTCGGCGTATTCCCGGCTGGCCGTGCGCGAAAAGCGCGCCGCGTCCTTCGGCGTCACCAGCTTCTGCAACTCGGCATGCGCCGCGTGCAGGACGACCGCGGCCGGCGCCTCGCCGATTTCACGCGAGTCGCGATCCCGCGGCGTCGAGGCGGCCGACGCCGTGGCTGCCGGCAATCATGCCGACCGTGTCGATGATGATCGATGAGCGGCATGGTCACGCCGTTGACCGCCGTCGGCACGCCGCGCTCGAACGCCACGTCCACGTACGCCGGTTCGGCCGGGACAGGCCGGGGCCGGCATGGTCAGCGCGAACAGCTCCTCCGGCGGCTCGTTCCAGGCATCGATCGAGCCGCTGGCGAGGACCGCGGCCCCAGACGTTGGCGTCCGCGCTGTGCGGCGTCGCCGCCGTGACCGGGACGACGATGCCGCGCTTGTTCGCGTACTCGATGGCCTCCATCCGGCTCATCGACCAGTCGCGCGCCGGCGCCAGCACCGTCAACTGCGGGTTGAGGGCGCGGATGGCAGTCTCGAATCCGCGCCGCCGCGGCGCGTCCGCCGCGCCGTGCGCCACGATGGTCGCCTGCTCGATGCCGGCGATCTTCGACCAGCTTCCTGCGCCAGGATCGGCGCGGCCAGCGCCGACACGAACGGCGCAGCGATCGTCGGCCAGCGCGTCGGCCTTGATCGCCCGCGCCACGCAGTCGCGGGCGAACTCGTCGCGGACGTCGAGGACGTGGGCGCGGACAGCGCCAGTCGCCAGGCGCGCGATCGCGCACCTCCTCCAGTTCGCCGGCCTGTCCCAGGTCGAGGCGTGATGGTGACGACGATCGGCCGTCGTGCGCCGTCGGCGAGCCAGGGCACGGCGACCGACGCTGTTCAGGCCGCCCGAATAGGCCAGGACGATACGGCGGGGTTTACGACGAGTATTCATTCCGATGAATAGTCCTTCAGGCGCTTGACCAGCGCGGCGGCGCCGCGCGCGCCCGCGCGCGATGACCAGAATGGTGTCGTCGCCGGCGATGGTGCCGACGGTTTCCGGCAAGCTGCGCACGATCGAGGGCGAGCGGCGAGCGGCTGCGCCTGGCCGGCGCCGGTGCGGATGACGACCAGCTGCTGCACCCGTTCGACGCGGCGCAGGTAACTCGGCGAGTCGCCCGCTCGAGAGCGGCCAGCGCCGTCTGCGGGTTCGACAGCTCGACGCCCGGCCGCTGATACGCGCCGTCGCCGGAGCGCTTGACCAGCCCGAGGTCCTTGATGTCGCGCGAAATCGTCGCCTGCGTGCGCCTCGAAGCCGCGCTGATGCAGCCGGCGCCGCAGCGCTTCCTGGCTGGGCAGCGGCTCGCGGTCGATCAGTTCGAGGAGTGCGGCTCTGCCTGCGGGCTTTCATGCAAAGAAGGGATGAGATTATACATCGATTTTTGTTGATCGAACCTGCGTTCGAACTGTATAGTTATTCTTTCTGATGCATACCGTTGTCGAGACCGGGGACATGCTCGCCGCCGACGACCGGCGCCGCAGCGACGCTGCCGCCGGGCGCCAGCGATCGGCGGCGCGGTCGCGTGGCGGTGCGGGGCCACCGGCTACACCGGCCAGGAACTGCTGCGCCTGCTGTCGCGCCATCCGGCGGTCGACGATCGACGCCGGCGACGTCGTCGGGGTCGTCGGCAGCCCGGCGCGGCCGCTGCCGGCGCTGGCGCACCTCTGGAACGGCACGATCACGCCGCTCGCGCCCGAGTCGCTCGGCCGACGACGCCGACGTCGTGTTTCTGGCGCTGCCCGACAAGGCGGCCGCCGAACTGGCGCCGGCGCTGGTCGACGCGGGCGTGCGCGTCATCGATCTGTCGGGCGCGTTCCGGCTGCGCGCGAGGCCGAAGCGCGCGCGCAGCTGGTATCCGGAAACGCACGCGATCTGCCCGACGGGCGTCGCCTACGGACTGACCGAGCGCGAGCGCGACGCCGTGGCGCGCGCGCGGCTGGTCGCCAACCCGGGCTGCTACCCGACCGCGACGCTGCTGGCGCTGCGCGCCGCTGGTCGAGGCGGGCCTGCTCGTCGCCGGCGCCGACATCATCGTCGACGCCAAGTCCGGCGTGTCGGGCGCGGGCAAGACGCCGTCGGAGCGGACGCACTTCTCGGAGTGCCACGGCAGCCTGTCGGCCTACGGCGTGTTCAACCACCGGCACGGCGCCGAGATCGAGCAGGGCGTCGGGCGTGCAGGTGACGTTCACGCCGCATCTGGTGCCGCTCGACCGCGGCATCCTCGTCGACGATCTACGTCCGCGTCGCGCCCGGCACGACCGAAGAGGCGCTCGGCGACGTCCTAGCGCGGGCCTACGCCGGCGCGCACGTTCGTCCGGCTGACCGGTCGGCGCTGCCGGAAATCAAGCACGTCGCGCACACCAACTTCTGCGACATCGGCTGGCGCGTGGACCCGTCGGGCCGCGCGATTCTCGTCGTCGGTCATCGACAACCTCGCTCAAGGGCGCATCCGGCCAGGCGGTGCAGAACCTGAACGTGATGCTGGGCCTGGACGAGCGAACCGCGCTGCTGTGACGCGTCCTCTGGTCATCAAGTTCGGCGGCGAGCTGCTCGACGACCCGCGCGCGCTTGGCGGCGGTCGTGCGATGCGCGTCGGCATCTGTGGCCGCGCGGCGCGCCGTCTGGTCATTGTTCACGGCGGCGGCAAGGAAATCGACGCCGCGCTCGAAGACCGCCGGCATCGAGAAGCGGCAGGTGGACGGGCTGCGCATCACCGACGACGCCGACGCCTCGACGTCGTCGTCGCGGTGCTGGCCGGCGCCGATCAACACGAGGCTGGTCGCGGCGCTGAATGCGGCCGGCGTCGCCGCCGTCGGCCTGACCGGCGCGGACGGTCGGTGCGGCTTGTCGAACCGGCGCCCGCCGCATCGGACGGTGGACGGGCAGCTGGTCGATCTGGATCGCGTCGGGGTGCCGGCGGCGGCGTCGGATCGACGCGTCTGCTCGACGACGTTGCTGGCCGGATCGGTTCGTCCCGGTCATCGCGTGCATCGGCGTCGACGGCCGGCGGGCAGCTGCTCAACGTGAACGCCGACACGCTGGCCGGCCACCTCGCGGCGCGGCTCGGCGCGCGCCGGCTCGTCATCGCCGGGACGACGCCAGGCGTGCTCGACGCGCAGGGCGCGACGCTGCCGGTTCTCGAGTCGGCGGCGGTCGCGGCGCTGGTCGAACGACGGGACGGCCACGGCGGGGATGATCGCCAAGCTGCGCGCCTGCGAGCACGCGCTCGCGGGCAGCGTGGACGACGTGGTGATCGTGGACGGGCGCGATCGCCTGGCGCTGCGTTGAACGCGGCGCTGCCGGAGAACGGCGCGCCGGCATCGGGCAACACGATTGGTGAGGATGGTTACGGCATGACGACGGTAGCGGAAGACATCGTCGCGCGGGAAACGCGACACGTTCTGCAGACCTACAAGCGCAACCCGGTGACGCTGGTGCGCGGGCAAGGCGTTGCCGGCTCTACGACGCGGATGGCCGCGAGTATCTCGATCTGCTGTCCGGCATCGGCGTGGCGTCGCTGGGCACACGCGCACCCGGCGCTGGTGCGCGCCATCGCCGACCAGGCGCAGACGCTGATCCACACCTCGAACCTGTTCTACCACCCGCTGCAGGGACGAGCTGGCCGAACGGCTGTCGCGGAACTGTCGGGACTGCCGCGCGCCTTCTTCTGCAACAGCGGCACGGAAGCGGTCGAAGCGTGCCTGAAGTTCGCGCGGCGCTACTGGCACACGAAGGCGAGCCGCGGGCCGAGTTCATCGCGCTCGACGAATCGTTTCACGGCCGGACGTTCGGCGCGCTGTCGGTGACCTCCGACGAGCACTACCGGGCGCCGTTCGAGCCGCTGCTGCCGGCGGTCACGTTCGTCAAGACCAACGATCCTGACGGCGTTGCTGGCGGCGGTGTCCCGGTCGACGGCGGCCATCATCGCCGAGTCGGTGCTGGGCGAGGGCGGCGTCAAGCCGTTGACGCCGGAGTTCGCGGCGGCGATTCAAGAGCGTGCGCGTCCACCGGCGCGCTCTACATCGCCGACGAGGTTCAGAGCGGGCTGGGCCGCACCGGCATCCGTTTCACTTCCAGGCGCTCGGCCTGACGCCGCACCTGGTGGCGGTCGGCAAGGCGCTGGGCAGCGGCGTGCCGGTCGGCGCCGCGCTGATCAGCCAGCAAGTGGCCGATACCTTGTCCTATGGCGACCACGGAACAACCTACGGCGGCAACCTGCTCGCCTGCCGGGCGGCCATGACGGTGCTCGGCGAGATCTTCGACGGCGGCGTGGCCGAGAACGTCAAACGCGTCGGCGCCGTGTTCCGAGCAGCGCCTCCGCGCCATCGCCGCCCGGCATCTCGTTCGTGAAGGAGGTGCGCGGCGCGGGCCTGATGTGGGGACTGGAGTTGTCGCGGGATGCGGCCGCCGTGGTGCCGGCCGGTCTCGAGCGCGGCGTCATCGTCAACCGGACCGCCGAGACCGTCGTCCGGATGCTGCCGCCGCTTCATCATCACCGAGGCCGAAGTCGCTCGAAGCGCTCGGCCGCCTCGACACGCGGCGCTCGCGGCCGTGGGAGCGCAGAGCATGAGACAGGCACGGATCACACTGCGGACCGCCGAAGTCCGTGAAGCCAGGAAGCTGCACGCGCTGATCCAGGCCGAACCTGGAAGAGGGACACCTGCTGCCGCGGACGCTCAGCGAGCTCGACCGTCCACGCGACCCGCTTCGTGGTGGCGGTCGAAGGGTCGATCGATCGTCGGATGCGCGCGAGCTGGCGGCGCTCAGCCCGACGGTGGCGGAAGTGCGATCGCTCGCGGTGGACGCGTCGGCACGCGGCGGCCGCGTCGGCACGATGATCGTGGACGAGCTGCGCCGCCGGGCGCGGCGCGAGGGCTTCGAGCGCCTGCTGCGCCTTCACCCACGCGCCTGGCTACTTCACCAACATGGGGTTCTCCATCGTGCCGCACGCCTGGCTGCTGGAGAAGATCTTCACCGACTGCGTCAAGTGTCCGCAGTTCCGCACCTGCGGCCAGTGCGGGCTGGTCGTTCCGCTCGACTACGGCGCTTCGATTCCGAGCGCGGCTATGGTGTGCCGGCGTCCGACGCCGCGCCGCCGACATAGATGGACGGCCGCACGTCTCCGACGATGAGCCGGTGGCATCGACCGCGCCGCGCGGCTTCCGCGCCGCCGGCGTCAGCGTCGGCATCAAGGCCAACGGGAACCTCGATCTGGCGCTGATCGTCGCCGACGGTCCGGCGACGGCGGCGGCGGTCTTCACGACCAATCGCGCCCAGGCCGCGCCGGTCATCGTGTCGCGCGAGCACCTGCGGCAGTCCGGCGGGCAGGCCCGCGCGATCATCGTCAACAGCGGCTGCGCCAACGCCTGCACCGGCGAAGAAGGCATGCAGGTGGCCGCGGCGAAATGGCCGCCGAAACGGCGCCGCCGATCGACTGCCCGCGTCGAGCAGGTGCTGGTCGCCTCGACCGGCGTCATCGGCGTCGCGTCTGCCGCATCGACAAGATTCGCAGCGGCCTGCCGCGCCGCAGTCGGGCTCTGGGCATCGCCGACGATCGCGGCGGCGCCAACGCGGCGCGCGCGATCATGACCACCGATCCGTTTCCCGAAGGAAGCGGCGGCGCGATCTCGATCGGCGGGCGCGACGGCCGCGATCGGCGGCATGGCGAAAGGCTCGGGCATGATCGAGCCGATGATGGCGACGATGCTGGGGTTCGTGACGACCGACGCGGCGGTGCCGGCGCCGCTGCTCGACCGCGCGCTCTGCGCGCGGCCGTCGACGACACGTTCAATGCCATCACCGTCGACGGCGAGTGCTCGACCAACGACTGCGTGATGCTGCTCGGCGAGCGGCGCCAGCGGCGCCGTCGTCGCCGACGCCACGTATCGCGACGTTTGCTCGACGGCCTGCGTCGCCGTCTGCCGCGATCTCGCGCTCGGCATCGTCCGCGGCGGCGAGGGCGCGACGAAGCTGCGTCACCGTCACCGTCACCGGCGCGCGCGTCCGACAGACGACGCCAAGCGGACTGCGCGAAGGCGATCGCCAATTCACCGCTGGTCAAGACCGCCATCCACGGCGGCGATCCGAACTGGGGCCGGCTGATTGCCGTCGCCGGCCGCGCCGGCGTCGCCGTTCGAGCTGGCACGCGCGGGCGTGACCATCGGATCGATCACGCTGTTCGAGGACGGCCGTCCCTACGATCACCTTGCGCCGGCGGCCGCCGAGTATCTGCGGAGGGCCGCGACCTCAACGGTCGGAGTGCATCTGGGCGCCGGCGCCGCAGTCGGCGCACGGTGTGGACCTGCGATTTGAGCGCCGAAGTACGTGCAGGATCAACGCCGACTACCGCACGTGATTCGATCCGGACATGGGCAAGCGAGCCCGACCGGGAGCTGCCGTGACGCACGCGACTACGACGCCCAGGATTATCCTCGTCCGTTCTGAACTTCGAAACCGAGGATCTCGAACGGTGCCTCGCGCCTGGCGGCACAGCTGAAGTCGGACCGCTCGCTCGGGCGGCAGGCGCCGACGGCGGCCTGCCTCAACGGACGCCACGTCGCGCTGCTGTTCGACAAACCGTCGCTGCGCACGCGCACGACTTCGAGATCGCCGTCCGCGAGCTCGGCGGCGACGTGGTCGTGCCGGCAGGCCGACGTCGCGCTGTCACGGCTACGAATCGGTGGCGACGTCGCGCGCAACCTCGAGCGGTGGGTTGACGCCGTGGTCGATCCGGACGTTCTCGCAGAAGGTGCTCGCGGAGTTCGCGGCGGCGGCCAAACGGCTCCATGTCATCAACGCGCTCACTGACGACGCAGAGCATCCCTGTCAGGCGATCGCCGACTTCCTGACGCTTGCAGGGAGCGTTTCGGCTCGCTGCAGGGACGAACGATCGCCTACGTCGGCGACGGCAACAACGTCGCGCGGTCGCTGGCCCACGCCGCCGCGATGCTCGGCGTGCACTTCCACGTGGCCAGTCCGGAGGCCTATCAATTGCCGGGCGAGGCCGTCCAGGAAGCCACCAGCCGAGCGCGGCACGGCGCGCGCCTCCGTCTCTTCAACGAAGCCGTCGACGCCAGTCGCCGGGGCCGACGCGGTCTATACCGACACCTGGGTTTCAATGGGCCAGGAATCGGAATCCGACGTCAGGCGGAGGGTATTGTGCCGTATCCAGGTCAATGAGGACCTCATGAGCCTCGCCCGGCCAGGCGCGGTCTTCATGCACTGCCTGCCCGCGCACCGGGGTGAGGAAGTGACCAGCGAAGTCATCGATTCGGATGCCTCCGTCGTGTTCGATCAGGCTGAAAACCGCCTGCACGCCCAGAAGGCTCTGCTGGTCATGCTGCTGGTCGGTGGCGCCGGCATATAATTCCTTCCTGGATTCCGGAGGGTCATCATGCGCCGAATCATTGCGGGCGCCATTTTTCTCGTCGCCTCAATCACCATCGCCGTCGCCCAGCACGCCGCCGCAGCAGCCGGCTCCGCCGCAGCCTTCAACTGCCAAGCCGGCCACGCCAGCCCCAACCGGCGGGACAGCGCGGTGGCAACCTCGACCCCGTCAAAACCGATCGTGCCCGGTCGCTGCCAGCACGCTGCTCGCCAATGTCGATCAGTACGTCGGTGAATACATCAGCCTGACGGCGGCGGTCGAGCAGACGCTCACCAAGTCGGCATTTTCCGTCGATCAGGACACGCTAAGACGAAGAGCGACAAGGAAATTCCGTCATCGCGCCGACGATGACCGGCACGGTGGAGGCGAACGCGTACGTGACGGTCCTCGGCGAGCTGGTCAAGTTCGACCCGACGAAGTCCGAAAGAAGATCAAGGGCAGCTACACGCTCGATCTTTCGGCCGAGCAGATCGCGAGTATACCAAGGAAGGCCGGCCATCGTCGCCACCGCGGTGGTCATCATCACTCAGACCGGAATCGACATCGCCAAGGTGAGTCGCCGCCGCCGATGACGACCGAGGAACTGGCGTTCCAGAAAGTCATGCGCGAAGTCGGCTCCGCCAACACCGCGCTCCGCACGGCGATCGACAAGATGGACGCCGCCGCGGTCAGGGACCAGGCCGCGATCCTGTCGCGCGCCTTCACGCAGACCGAAGCGTTCTGGAAGGCGAAAGGGCAAGACCGACGCGGTCGGATTCGCGGCGGAGGGCAGAAGCACGCTGAAGCCATCACCGCGGCGGCCGCGACGGGCAAATGGGACGACGATCAAGGCGGCGGCGACGCCGCTCGGCCAGCAGTGCGCGTCCTGTCACGGCGCCTACCGCGAACGGCTCGACGACAGCTCTTTCCGGATCGAGGCAGGCTCGCGATAAGTGCACGCGCCAGCGCCGTGGCTGGGGCATTACGACGACGGCGTCCCGGCCACGCTGGCGCCCTATCCGGATCGTACGCTCACCGACTATCTGGGCGACGCGGCGCGCGAGCGGCCTGACTCGCCCGCGATCTACTTCAAAGGGCGCGACCCTTTCCTTCGCCGCTCTCGACGCCCTCAGCGACGCCGCCGCCGCGGCGCTGGCGGCGCCATCGGCGTGCGCGCCGGCGATCGCGTCGCCTTCTCCTCCCCCAACTGCCCGCAGTTCGTGATCGTGCAGTTCGCGGTCTGGAAGCTCGGCGGGATCGTCGCTCCGATCAACCCGACCTACAGCGAAAGCAGAGCCGAGGCCCGCTGCGCGAGCACGGCATCGAAACCATCGTCACGCTGACCCGCTTCTACGATCGCGTCAAGGCGGTGCAGCCGCGCACCGTCATCAAGCGCGTCGTCGCCACCAACATCAAGGACTTCTTTCCGCCGCTCCTCAAAGTGCTGTTCACGCTGGCTCGCGAGAAGCGCGATGGCGATCGCATCACGCGGTAGCGGGGCGGTGACTACCGGCTGATGCCCGCTGCTCGAGAGCCATCGCGGGAAGAGCGTTCGCGCGCCGCCGGCAGGAGGTCGGTGACGCGGCGGTCCTGCTGTTGAGCGGCGGAACGACCGGCACGCCGAAGGGCGTGCTCGGCACCACGGTGCCTACACCATGGCCGGCCTGCAGATCGTCGCCTGGCTGCGGTCGATCGTCGAAGGCGAGACGCGCGCGATCTTCGCGCCGCTGCCGCTTTTCACGTCTACAGCAACGTCGGGACCCAGGCGCTCGCCATCATCGCCCGCCTGCCGATGGCTCTGGTCCCGAATCCGCGTGACATCCCGGATCTCGTCGCCACGCTGCGCCGCGTCAAGCCGGCCTTCTTCAACGGCAGTGCCGACGCTGCTATCGCGCTGCTCAACCAGCCGTCCGTGCAGCAGGGCAAGGTGGATTTCAAGTCGATCCGGATCTGTGTCTCGGGCGCGGCGGCTCTGCTGGCCGACACCAAGCAGCGATTCGAAGCGATCACCGGCGGCCGCATCGTCGAAGGCTACTCGCTGACTGAAGCGATGATGGCGCTGTGCGTGAATCCGGTGAAGGGCCCGAACAAGGTGGGATCCGCGTCGGCATGCCGCTGCCCGATGTCCACGTGCGCATCGTCGACGGCGACGAGGGCGTCCGCGAACTGGGCACCGGCGAAGTCGGCGAGATCATCATCGCCGCGCCGCAGCTCATGCTCGGCTACTGGAACAGGCCGGACGAGACGGCGGAGATGCTGCGCGATCGGCCCGGAGAAATGGCGCCACCCGCTGGCTGCACACCGGCGACCTTGGCTACCTCGACGAGGACGGCTACGTGTTCATCGTCGATCGGAAAAAGGACCTGATCAAACCGGGCGGCGGTTTCCAGGTGTGGCCGCGCGAAGTCGAAGAGGCGCTGGCGACGCATCCGGCGGTCGCGGAGTCGGAGTCGCCGGCGCGACCCACCCGACGAAAGGCGAGATCGTCGTCAAGGCGTGGGTCGTCGTCCCGCGCCGGGCAGCAGGTCAGCGAGCGCGAGCTTCGCGACTACTGCCGCGAGCGGCTGGCGCCGTTCAAGGTGCCGTCGGAGATCGCGTTTCGCGACGACCTGCCGAAGACGATGGTCGGGAAGGTGCTGCGGCGCGCGTTACGGTGACGACGGAGGGCGGACCGACGGAGCGCAAGGCTTTAGCCGAGCGTCACGTCAGCTCGCGATTACTCGTCTCGGGAATGCCGATCCAGGCAATGGCCGCGAGAAAGAATGCAAAGCCTGGCGACGGCGAAGGCGGCGCCGAAACCGCGCGTCGACGCGAGCGACCCGACGATGAACGGCGCGGCGGCGCTGGCGATACGGCCCGTGTTGTAGCAGACACCGGCCGCCGTCGCGCGCACCGCCGTCGGATAGAGCTCGACGATGACGGCACCGAAGCCGCTGTAGTAGCCGGTGCCGAAGAACGCCACCAGCGGGCCGAGCAGGAGCAGCAGCGCCGGTGTGTCGCGAGGTAGCCCGTAGACCGGCAAGCAGCACGGCTGGCCGCGAGGACGTACGATCACGTAGGCGCGTCTTGCGGCCGATCGCGTCGGCGGCATAGCCGAAGCTCACGTAGCCGAGCCACATCCCCACCTGCATCGCGATGACGAAGAAGGACATCGTCCGACGGAGGACAGGCCGATTCCGCCGCGTCGCCGGCGGCAGGTTCAGATAGGCCGGCACCCAGCTGTTGAGTCCCCACCAGCCGAATAGCGTGCATGCGTTCATCAGCGTGATGAAGAAGGTCAACCTGCGCGATCGCCTGGGGCGAACAGCGCGCCGATGCGCCCGCGATCCTGCGCTGCACCGACTCACGCCAGATCTTCGGTTCCTCGACCCGCTGCGGCGGATCCAGATGGTGAAGAGCGCTGGAATGACGCCGACGAAGAACACGCCGCGCCATCCCCAGATCGGCATGCACGATCAGATTCACCAGCGCGGCGAAGCCGTAGCCGATCGCCCACGAGCTCTGGACGAAGGCGAGCGCCTTGCCGCGGTGCTTCGCCGGAAACGATTCCGACACCAGCGCCGCGCCGGTCGCCCACTCGCCGCCCATGCCGAGGCCGAGGAGGATGCGGAACACCGCGAGCTGCGTCACTGTCTGCGCGAAGCCGCAGGCCGCGGTGAAGATCGAGTAGATCAGGATCGGCGCCCATCAGCGCGCTGCTTGCGGCCGAGCCGATCGGCGATGACGCCGAACACGATGCCGCCGATCGCCGCGGCAGTCAGCTGGTGATCGAACCGAGCAGCCCGGCGGTCTGCATTCGACAGATGCAGCGTCGGATCGTTGATCAGCAGCGCGCGCAGCACGATCGCGTACGAGCATCACGTCGAACGAGTCGAGCATCCAGCCCAGTGCGGCGGCGATGAAGGCGCGGCGGCCGCGTTCGATCGGCGGCGCGCCACCAGGCGAAGCAGCCGGTGTCATCGTCCGCGGGTGCGACCGGAGAAGCTGACGGGCCGAGACGTAGTAACGGTCAACGCGTGATTCTACTCGGAGCCGACGTCGAACGCCGGCGCGCGACGCGGGAGCGCGAAGGCCGACGCGGGAGCGCGAAGGCTTTAGCCGAGCGGAACGCTTCAGCCGAGCGAGCGGACCACACGCCGGCCTGCTCGAGCCCGCGCCCGGATCCTCGCGGCCAGTTCGTCCGATCCCGGCGTATCGCCATGAACGCACATCGTGTCGGCCTCGAGCGCCACGATCGAGCCGTCGAGCGCGACGACGCTGCGTTCGGTGACCATTCGCACCGCCCTGGCCACGACGGTATCGGCGTCGTGGATGACGGTGCCCGGCTTGCGCGGGACGCCAGCGTGCCGTCCGCCTCGTAGGCGCGGTCGGCAAACACCTCGGCGGCGACGCGCAGACCTGCGGCGCGCGCCGGCCTTCAGGATCTCGGAGCCGGGCAGGCCGAAGAGAATCAACCGCTTGTCGAAGGCGGCGACGCCGCGCGCGATGGCCGCGGCGAGCGCCGCATCGCGGACCGCCATGTTGAAGAGCGCGCCGTGCGGCTTGACGTGCTGGAGCGCCACGCCCTCCGCCGCCGCGACGCCGGCCACCGCCGCGACCTGGTAGAGCACGAAGTCCTCGGCTTCCGCCGGGCTGACGTTCAGTTCCCGGCGCCCGAAGCCGACGAGATCGGGAAAGCCGGGATGCGCGCCGACCGCGACCCCGTGCTTCTTGGCGGCGCGGATCGTCTCGACGCAGCACCGACGGGTCGCCGGCATGGAACCCGGCCGCCACGTTCGCCGACGTGATCGAGCGCATCAGACCGGCGTCGTGCCCAATCGCATAGGCGCCGAAGGATTCACCGACGTCCGAATTGATATCGATGCGCATCGCCATCGGTCACTGCGGTCGACCCGCTGCTGACGTGGTTTGGTCGCCGTCCTTCTTGTCCTTGTCGGTTTTGGGGGCCGTGGCCGCGTCATGGTCAGGCTCACCCCGTGCCAGAACGGCTCGATCTTCCGCTCGACCTCATGGTGTCCCTGCACCAGGTAATCGAGGACCGCCTTGTCCCATTGCAGGCCGGCGTTCGCGACCAGCTTCATCCAGTCGCCGCGCGCGGTCTCGTCGGGCGCCTCGGTGCACGCCGTCCCAGATCGTCACGTTCGGGTTGCCGCGTCATGAAATCCTGGCTCTGCGGGTTGGCGCGCGCGCCCTTGATCGACTTGTAGATCAGCACGCCGTTCGTGAAATCGAGCTTGAAGTTCTTCTGATCGAAATCGAAGCTGTATCGCTTGTAGCGATCGTAGGCGCGCTCGTTGAGCGCGACGGTGCCTGGTGCCGGCCTTCGCGTACTCGGTGATCATCGTCGAGCAGCTTCATCTGCTCGTCCTTGTGCCGCGGATAGCGCGCGTCGTCCAGCCACGCGAACCCGGGCATCCACCAGCCGCGCATCGTCCAGTAGTCGCGGGTTTCGACCGAGCGCGTGCGCACCCAGGCCGCGTACTCGGAGAACAGCTGCACCCACTCGTGCGACGGATAGCCGTGCGGGTTGAGGAAGATGTCGGGAAGCCAGGTCCGCCAGATCTTCGGACGGATGCCGCTCTCCGGGATAGATCGGATCGCGGTCCCACTGCGCCGCTGGTGACGTCGACGCCGAGCGATCCGAGATAGCCGGCGTGCAGCATGTAGGTCCGGGTTGATCTTCTGCAGGTCGTAGGCGAGCTGCGCGCCGTCGGCATTCGTGATCGGGTGGATGACGACGTTGACCTTGTTCAGCTTGTCGCGATACACGGGATCGGTCAGCAGCAGCTCGGCCAGCTTCAGCACGTGGCTGGTGGACGACACCTCGTTCGCGTGCTGCCGCGCCGAATAGACGATCGTCGGCTTCATCGTCGTCTGCTTGGCCTGCGACCAGTGCGACGGCTGTCGACCGGCGGCATCAGGTCCATCGCCCAGACGTCCTTGCCGCAGGTAGCTCTCGCCCGACCTTGTAGACGGTCGCTTCCTTGAACGCCGACATCTTCGCGAGGATGCTCGTAGGCCTCTGGCGGCGGGATCGGCGTGTCCCATTGGACGAGATCACTCGGGCCTGAGGCCTCGTCTGTCTAGGCATGCCCCGCTCGCTGGCGGAATCAGGCCGTTCGCGGCATGTCGCTGGATGTCCGGCCACGCGGCGGGAGATCCGTTCGGCTCGAGCGTCGGCGACGACGATCGGTGTCCGGCTGGCTCGTCGTGCTCCCAGCCGATCGTCGATGCGAATCTCGCCGAGGTCGTGATACGCCAGGGCATCGCGGTAGAGCCCGCCGCGCGGAGACGCGCTGAGCTTCGCGACCACCGCGCTCGACCTGCTCGGCGGACGATGCATCGTGCGGTCGACGCGCTCCTCGGCGGTCCGCTTGACCAGCGACCTCGCGCTCGTCTTTCTCGGTGTCGACCTTCACGCGCGACGATCGAGGCGCTCGATGCCGTCGCTTGCCGGCACGGACGGCGCCGCCAGCGTCTGCGGCCGATCGACGGCGATCTTCGGAATGTCGAGCCGCGCTTCGCCGCTCCGGCCGCCCCGCTCGACGTAGTCGACGACGACCGATGGGCGCGGCGCGTCGAAGCCGGTGACCGAGATCTTCGGCGTGGCCCGGCCTTGCCGTCGGCCTTGCGGATGCATCACCGGGATGACGCGGCCCGGATACGTCGACGGCCGGCGCCGCGCGTGAAGCGGCCCATCACGTCGAAGAAGTGGAGCGTGTTGAAGTAGATCTCCTCGTGGAGCGCTTCCATCGACGAGATCTGCTCCTGGTCGACCGGCAGCCGGTACTCGGGCTCGCTCAACGTCAGATCGACGGTCAGCTCGCCGAAGAACGGCGCGTCCTCGGCGCGCGGCTTGCCGTTGCCGAGCGCCATCACGTGGTCGTAGAGCGCCGGCAGCGTCTTCGACTGGAAGCGATCCCAGAATCGCTCGGGATCGGTCGCGATGCGCTCGTCGACGCGCGCGTCCGGCCCGCGGACTTCCGCCTTGATCCACCCGGTGGTCACGCGCACGCGCTCGTAGTCGGGGAACCGATCGAAGAACGGCCGCTCGACGAACTTCGGCTCGAACGTGCGCCGCAGCAGCTCGCGCCGCCAGGCGCGCCGTGGCGATGACTTCGTAGTGCCGGCGATCCGATCGGCGCCATCTCGAAGCGGATTTTCTTGAGATCGACGCTTCGAGCTCCTGGCGCCAGGACTCGTCGATCGGGTAGAGCTCGAGCAGCCAGCGCGTCGGGACGAACATCCCCTGCTGCTTCCAGCCGGCCGGCGGACCGATCTCGGCGAACCTGATGGTGATCGATTCGACGCGCCTTGCCCGGCAAGCCGCGGGGCGGATCACATCGTAGAGCCAGCGAGTAGCCCTGCTTGTACGCGGACAGCACCGTGACCGTCGTCGTCTTGTCGTCGGCGCCCGCGCTTGACCAGCTCGGCACGCGCCTGCTGCTCGATCGCGCGGCGGATCTCCGGCGGTTCGCTGAGCCGCGCCTCGATCGGTGACACCGGCGCGCTTCTTCACCGCCGGGCACGACCCTGGTGCGCAGCTTCGTCCAGAACTCATCGACTTCCGAGGGGATATCGAACTCATCGCTGACGAATCGCGCTGACCCTTCTGGACGTCGAGGTTCTGGATCGTCGACGGTCACCGCCGGCGACTGATTCTGGCCGATCGGCTGCGTGTCTGGCGATGTCCGCCAGTCCGGCCGGCGCCTTCTCCGACGAAAAACCGGACGCGGACCGACGCCAGTTCTTTGTCCTTCAGCTGATCGGCGATGACTGTCCGAGTTTGTAGAGTGCCGATCGCCGCCTGACCGGCCGGCGATCGCCCCGCCACGAACCTGCGGACGTCCTCTTCGACGTCGTCGAGGGTCGTGCGGTCCTTGCCGCGCGACCAGATGTGCGGGAACCGTTCGGCGAGCTGTTCGACGGCCCGCCTGGCACGCCGGCAGCGTCGCCGCCGGTCACGATGACGCGCGCTCTTTTCGCCGAACGCCTTCTTGACGACCTGAATCGAGCCCTTCGCCCGGCTCGAGCGACGGGCGCTCCCACTTGCGCGTTCTTGATCAGCGGTTCGACGAGCGGGATGATGTCTGGCCGATCAGGACCAGCAGCGGTTCGCTCTCGGCCGCGGCGATCGATTTCGCCGGTTTGGCGATCGGAATCGAGACGCCGGTCGTTTCCAGCCCAGCCGTGCCGCAAGATCGATGACGCCGTCGCTGCCGTCGCCATCGGCGCTGAGCAGCGACGTCGATCGCGATCGGGAATCAGGTTGTTGTCGGAATCGCCGAGCGCGCCTTCAATCGTGTAGAAGGAGGACAGATCCACGGTGTCCTTGGCCGCCGCGCCGGGACGACGGCCAGGCGCGAGCAACGGCGGATCCGGCGCAACGCTGCGCGGCAAGTCGACCGTCGCCAGCCCCGACGTCCCGGTCCGCATGCGGATTCGCAACTCGCGGATGACCGCATGCGACATCGCGCGGCTGGCGTCTCGCGGCGCCGTCGCCTTGAACTGGTTCAGGCGCGACCTGCGCCTTGATGAAATCGCCGCTGGAGAGCTGCACCTCCACGGTCGCGCGATCGATCCCGTCGGCGCCGGACTTGACCAGCAACGCCTGAGTCGACGCCACGCCGGTGATTCCCTTGCTCGCGAGAAACTGCTTCACGTCCTCGGCAATCGAGTCCGTCGTCGGCCCTTTCCGATCGCCGAGAAACGGCAGCCGGCCGGCAAAGACCACGGCCGCCGCGGTCAGCCCCGCCTCGTCGCCGCCAAACAGCGCGACCGCCGGTCTCCCGGCGACGCTCAAGGCCCGCGACAACTCCGTCACCCGCTTTGAGCGCGGCGCCGCCCTCGGGGATCGCGACCGACTTGGGCAGCGACCCGCGCCGACGAACACGATGGCGTCCGCTGCGTCTGGTTCCTGCTCCTGCGGCGCTGGCCCCCGGGCCGCTGAGGCGGGACACCGGCAGGTTCATCGCGGTGGTTTCAAACCCCAGGCGAGCTGCCACGTCGGCCGCCGCTGCGATTTCGCCAGGGCCTGGCCGGTCGGGCAAGCGCCAGTCGCGCGGCCACGAAATCCACCACGCCGTCGCCGTTCCGATCCTGGAATACCGAGTTGGTCTTGAAGAAGTCCGAGAGCGCAGGCGGCGCGGTCTGGGCCTGGAGGCCTCGATCGGCGGCTGGAAGCAGTGCCAGGAGCGCAGCGAGCGTCAGGAGCGTGACAAACCTGTGCACCCTGCTGAATGTATCAGACTGAAAAACAAAAGGGCATCGCGTTATTGCGATGCCCCTTTGCCTCACTGGTCTGGCTCCCCCAGCATTCACGGCGCCCTGCCGTAATCAGACCAGCGACTTGCGCTGACTGATAGGGCAAGGTGCGTACTATATCGATTTGCGTGGAAAACAGCGGGATCGGCCGCGATGGCTTTCAGCGCGCATCATAAGTCTGTCGACGCGCTTACAGTTCTGTGGTCCAGACCGGCAGCCGGTCCAGGCTCTCGATCACCGAGGCGTTTTTCTCGATCGCGCGCCGACAGCGTCGGCGTCTCCACCGGCCACGCAATCGCCAGCGTGGCGTCGTTCCAGGCGAGGCTGATCTCGCCCCGGGATCGTAAAAATCCGTGCACTTGTACTCGACCTGCGCGTACGGGCTGACCACGCAGAAGCCATGGGCAAAGCCGGGTGGGATGTAGCACTGGCGGAAGTTGTCCGCAGACAGCGGTACCCCCACCCACTTGCCAAAGGTCGGCGAGCCCCGGCGGACGTCAGCGGCCACGTCGAAAGATCTCGCCCTCGACGACGCGCACCAGCTTGCCCTGGGGGCGGCGGACCTGCAGGGTGCATGCCGCGCAGCGCGCCTTGACCGACCGGGAATGGTTGTCCTGCACGAAGAGCCGGAATCTGATGGGCCTGATAGTGCGTCGGCGCGATAGGTCTCGGCAAAAAATCCGCGTTCGTCCCGATAGAGCCTCGGTTCGAGAACGACGACCCCTGGGAGGTCGGTTCTGAAAAGCTGCAAACCTAATGCTCCTGCTCGAGAAGGTGAGTCAGATACTGGCCGTAGGTAGCTCGACTTCATCGAGCGCGCCAGCACGGTCAGCTGATCGTCGGCGAGATGTAGCCCATGCGATAGCGCGATCTCCTCGAGGCAGGCGACCATCAGGCCCCTGCCGCTCCTCGATCGCCTGAATGAAGTTCGACGCCTGCATCAGCGCCTCGTGCGTGCCGGTGTCGAGCCAGGCGATGCCGCGCGCCAGCTTCTCGCACGTGCAGTTCGCCGCGCTCGCAGATAGGCGCGATTGACGTCGGTGATCTCGAGCTCGCCGCGCGCCGACGGCTTCAGCGCGCGCCGCGATGTCGACGACCTGGTTGTCGTAGAAGTACAGGCCGGTGACCGCGAACGACGAACTGCGGCTTCGCCGGCTTCTCCTCCAGGCTGACCGCGCGCCCGTCGGCGTCGAACTCGACGACGCCGTAGCGCTCGGGATCGCGGACCTGATAGCCGAACACCGTCGCGCCGGCTCGCGCGCGCGGCCGCGTCGCGCAGGTGCGTCCGGAAAAGTGCGCGCCGTAGAAGATGTTGTCGCCGAGCGCCAGCGCGACGCGATCGCGCGCCGACGAACTCGCGGCCGATGATGAACGCCTGCGCGAGGCCGTCGGGGCTCGGCTGCGCGGCGTACTGAATCCGCAGCCCGATCTCGCGCGCCGTCGCCGAGCAGGCGGCTGGAAGCCTCCTGCTCGTGCGGCGTGGTGATGACCAGCACGTCCCGGATGCCCGACAGCATCAGCGTCGACAGCGGGTAGTAGATCATCGGCTTGTTGTAGATCGGCACGAGCTGCTTGCTGACTGCCCGCGTCAGCGGATGCAGCCGCGAGCCCGATCCGCCGGCGAGGATGATGCCCTTCAGCGTCGTCGCCACGTCAGGCCTTGCCCAGTCCGGAGACGTGATCGCGATCGCCTGCTGGCCCGACTGCACCTTGCGCACACCAGTTGCGGTGCGCCAGTACACAGCGCACGGTCTCGCGCAGGCCGGACTCGAAGGTATGGCGGGGGCGCCAGCCGAGCTCGCGTCGGATCTTGGTGGCATCGATCGCGTAGCGGCGATCGTGGCCCGGCCGGTCGCTGACGAACGTCTTGAGCGCTCGCCGGGCCGTCGCCGCCGGCGCGCAGCTCGTCGAGCGATGTCGCAGACGAGGTCGACGATCTCGAGGTTGGTGCGCTCGTTGCCGCCGCCGATGCTGTACTTCTCGCCCAACCGCGCGGTCTCGAGGACGAGCAGGATCCCGACACAGTGGTCCTCGACGTGGAGCCAGTCGCGCACGTTGCCGCCGTCGCCGTAGATCGGCAGCGGACTGGCCGTCGATCGCGTTCAGGATCATCAGCGGGATCAGCTTCTCTGGAAACTGAAACGGACCGTAGTTGTTCGAGCAGTTGGTGATGAGCGCCGGCAGGCCGAACGTGTGGAAGTAGGCGCGCACGAGATGATCGGCCGACGCCTTGCTCGCCGCATAGGGCGAGTTCGGCGCGTACGGCGTGTCTTCGCTGAACATGCCGGACGCCCCGAGCGTGCCGTAGACCTCGTCGGTGGAGACGTGAAGAAACCGGAACGAGCCGCGGCCCGGCGCCATCGAGCGTCGCCAGATGGGCCGCGTCGCCTCGAGCAGCACGAAGCGTCCCGACGATGTTGGTGTCGACGAAGGGCCTTGGGGCCGTCGATCGACCGATCGACATGCGTCTCGGCGGCGAGGTTCACCACCGCCGACGGCTGATGCTCGGCGAAGACGCGCGGCGATCGCATCGCGATCCGCGATGTCGGCGCGGGATGAACGTGACGCGCGGATCGCCGGATCGCGGCTTCAAGGTTGAGCAGGCTGCCGGCGTAGGTCAGCTTGTCGACGACGACGACGCGGTCCGGCCGGTGTGCGCGAGCGCGTGGTGGACGAGGTTGGAGCCGATGAATCCGGCACCGCCGGTTATCAGGACGGATAGACATTGACTAATGCACAAAGCCAGGAATGCAAGAATGCAAACCACTCTTCTTGCATTTCTGCATTCTGCATTCTTGCATTTCAGACTGCGGCTCCTTCCGGATACTGCAGCGCGAGCCGCAGTTCCTTTGGCCAGCGAATCGACCGTCGTGCCGCTGCGCTTCCACGCGCCTTCGGTTTCGAACCGCAGGTCGCCGATGCGGCGGCCCCACGGCGCGATGACGCCGGCCGATGGCGCGGAAGTCGCGCGCGATCGGCGTGCTCCTGATCGAGCCGCCGGACGACGTCGGGCGCGACGCGGATGAACGCGCGCAGCGCCGAGGCGCTGCGGATGCTGTACTTGCGGCCGTTCCACGCGCCGCCGAAGACCAGCGCGATCTGCTTGAAGTAGTTGACGAAGAACTTCTTCGCCTCCTCGTGCATGCTCGCCCGACGCGCTTGCTCGGCGAACACGCCGTCGGGCGGCGAACAGCTTCTTCAGCTCCTGCGCGAGCGGCGCCTGCGCGACGCGGCCGCGTGCCGACGCCGAGCAGCTTGATCTCGTCGTAGAGCGGCGAATCCTCGCGGTCGTTCAGCGCGCGGACGATATCGTGCGCCGGTGGCCAGCGCTCTCGTCGCGATACAGCTGGCGGCCCGGACAGGCTGACCAGGTGCGACGCGTTCAGGCGCGTGTGCTTCGCGTTGATCGTCACGAACATCTGCACGACGTGATCTTCCGGCAGGCGGTCGAAGATGATCGCCGGCACCGCGAAATCCTCGCCCTCGAAGCGCTCGATGTCGGCGTGCAGCGCCAGCAGCCGGTGCTGGCCGTCGATCGCGCGCAGGATGCCTTCGCGCTCGGGCACCTTGAGGATGCCGACGCGCGAGTCGCCGTCCGACCGGCTGGAACGTCAGCTTCTCGTCGCACGAGATGATGACCGCGCCGGGAATCGACGGCAGATCGCGCGCCTGGCGGCACTGCTCGTAGTACTGCACGAGCTCGTCGATCTTCCGGCGGATGATCTGGCGCTGGTAGGCCTTCTCGCTCGACGCGATCCGCCGCTCGAGCAGATCCCAGTTCACCTTCGACGGGCGCCGCCGCCCGGCTTCTGCTTGCCGCCGCGACACCGGCCTGCGCGCTGTCGCCGTAACTCAGCACCTCGAACCGAACGAGCTTGTCGATGTCACTGGCCGTCAGCGAAGCTTGGTAGAACTGCACGCCGAACTGCTGCATGCGGATCGCGGCAACGTTGATCATAGGTGTGAGGTCCCGACGCCTCTGGCTGGCCCGATCGTGAGGGCACGAAGGGGCGACTATGCTACTGACCGACCCGCGACCATCTCAACGGTTTTCTGGTCGCCACTCGCTAAGTATCACGTATACAAGGAGTTCTGTCATGTCCCAGTGGGGACGTCCCCGCCGCCTCTGGCTGCTCCATCCCTGATGAGCCTGGTGCTCGCCAGCACGGCTATTCAGGCGCAATCCTACTGCGAAGAAAGCGGTTGATCCTCAGACGATGACGGATTTCGCGAAACGCCGTCAAGGAGTGGACGACGCAGGCCCGACTTCATCAGCCCGCTCGTCGATCACCTGCCCAAAGTGTGCCGGCATCCCGTCCCCGAAGGACATCCTGGGCCATCACATCGGCGAGCCGAAGAAGCTGACCTACTACGCGGACATCCTGAAGCTTACTTACCGGGCGCTCGCGGCGGCAACGCCCCGGGTCAAGGTGCGTCACGCATTCGGCAGCAGCAACGAAGGACCGCGATCTGGTGGTGGTGCTTCGTCGGGTCCGACGAGTCGATCAGGAACCTCGGAGGCGTACCGCACCTACTCTGGGCCAGCTGGCCGATCCGCCGGACCGGTGACGCCGGAGCAGGCGACCCAGATCATCGCCAAGGCAAAGCCGCTCTATCACCTGTCGGGCGGACTCGCACAGCGCGCGAGGTCGGACCGTCGGAGATGCTGATGGAGCTGGCCTACCGCATCGCCACCGAGGACTCGCCGATCATCACGCCAGATCCGCGACAACGTCATCGTCTCGATCACGCCGGTCGCGGATCCCGACGGCCGCGATCGCAACGTGGATTGGGTACTACCGCTACGGCATCAACGAAACCGAGGGCCGGCCGACCGGCGCGGGCGTGCCCGTATTGGGGCAAATGCGTGTTCCACGACGACAACCGCGACATCAACTATTCGCAGGTCGAGATGCGATCGCTGCTCGACTGGTACTTCTGCAGTGGCACCCGCCGATCATGCACGACCTGCATCAGGCGCAGACGCTGCTCTACACCTTCAGCGGCCAGGCGCCGCAGAATCCGAACCTCGATCCGATTCTCTACGGCGAGCTGCCGATGATGGCGAACTTCGAGATGGCGCAGATGACGAAGTACGGCATGCCCGGCGTCTGGACGCACGGCTTCGTCGACATGTGGTCGCCCGGCTATCTCGCGTTCATGTCGTCGAACCACAACGGCATGATCCGGATGTGCGAGATCCAGGGGTTCAGCGGCGCGAACACGCAGAAGATGCGGCTGCGGCAATCCGAACGCCGGGACGGCGGGCGGGCGGCGGCCGGGCGGCGGCGATCCGGCGGCAGCGGGCGGCGGGCCGCGGCAACCAGAGCGTTCGAGAATGGTACCGCCCGTGGCCGGCGACCGGCGAGTTCTGACTGGTCGCTCCGCAACAACACCAACTACGGCGAA
>ERZ1370068.1905-contig-11857_pt1 | contig 39481 bp, 45 predicted proteins | sample MGYA00561227_ERZ1370068 | MGnify/ENA primary metagenome ERZ1370068 (study PRJEB38410, sample SAMEA6850437) | metagenome | study: Metagenomic assessment of the ecological functions of the soil: analysis of the soil microbiota associated with the... | reverse complement strand
GAGCTCACCGCCGAATGGGAATTCAAGCTCGCGCAGATGGAGCACGGCAAGTTGAAGCGCGATGCGTTCATGCGCGAGATCATCGAGATCACCGAGCACATCGTCGGCCAGGCGAAAGGCCACGAGAGCGACACGATTCCCGGCGACTTCGGCACGCTTTCGGCGCGCTGCCCGAAGTGCGGCGGCGAGGTCCATGAGAACTACAAGAAGTTCCAGTGCCAATCCTGCGATTTCGGCTTCTGGAAGATCATGGGCGGACGACAGCTCGAAGTCACCGAAGCCGACACGCTGCTGCGCGAAAACAGGGTCGGGCCGCTCGAAGGTTTTCGCAGCCGCCTGGGGCGGCCGTTCACCGCGTCGATCAAGCTGCACCGACGCACAACGAGGTGACGCTTCGATTTCGGCGACGGCGGTTCCGACGATTCAGCCGAAGCGCCGGATTTCACCGGGCTCGAGCCGCTCGGTCCGTGCCCGAAGTGCAATTCACGCGTCTTCGAGCTGCCGCAGGCGTACGTGTGCGAAAAGCGGTCGGGTCCGGACAAGACCTGCGATTTCCGGTCGGGCCGCGTGATCCTGCAGCGCCCCGTCGAGCGCGCGCAGATGCAGAAGCTGCTCGCGACCGGCAAGACGGATCTGCTGCAATTCGTGTCGGCGCGCACCAAGCGCGGCTTCTCGGCATTCCTCGTCCGGCAACCCGACGGCAAGATCGGATTCGAGTTCGAGGCGAAGGAGCCGGGGAAGGGCGGAGCGCGCCGGTCGCGCGGGACCCGTCGCGCTGCGCGTGCTCGGGCCACACCCGCGCGACAAGAAGCCCGTCGAGCTGCACGCGGGGCGTTACGGACCCTATGTGAAGCACGGCGACGTCAACGCGACGCTGCCCGATCGCGACAAGGCCGATTCGGTGACGCTCGACGAGGCGATCGCGCTCCTGGCGGAGAAGGAAGGGAAGCAGGGCGCGACCGCGAGCGAGAACCGCCGGCGCGCGAAGGCGCCGGCGAAGACGCGCGCCGAGCTGCGTGTCCCGATCGCTTGCGGCAGCCTCCGGCCGCGCGCAAGACCGCCGCCACGCGAGGGCGCAAGGCAGCCAACGCACGCGTCCGGCGCGTGACGCGCAGCCAGAAGCTGCGGCGAACGGCACGCGCCGGCGGAAGCTGCACGCGACGCGCGGTGCGCTGAGCACGCCTGCGCGCGCTAAGCCGGCGATCGCAGTGCCTGCGGCGCTCCTCAGATATCGAGGTTGCGCACGCCCAGCGCGTTCGACTCGATGAACGCGCGGCGCGGCTCGACCTGCTCGCCCATCAGCGTCGAGAAGATTTCCTCCGACGAGATCGCGTCCTCGATCTGCACCCGCAGCAGCCGGCGCACCGTCGGGTCCATCGTCGTTTCCCAGAGCTGCGCCGGGATTCATTTCGCCCAGGCCCTTGTAGCGCTGCAGCGACACGCTGGCGCGCGCGTCGGCGAGCAGCCAGTCGAGCGCTTCCTTGAACGACTTCACCGCCTGCAGCTTGTCGCCGCGGCGGACGGTCGCGCCGGGCTGATCGAGTCCCTGCAGCACGTCGGCCGCGGCGCGGATCTGCGCGAAGTCGCCGCGACGCGAGGAGGTCGCTGTCGATCGCGGTGACGTGCGGCGTGCCGTGGTGCGTGCGCACGATGACGAGGCGGCGCGTCTCGGTCGCCGGCGTCGTAGCGCGCCTCGACCGTGACGTCGGGATCGCCGATCGCCGCTTGCAGCGCCGCGGCGCTCGCCGTCGCGGCGGCCTCGGCTCGACAGATCGATCGCGCACGCCGCTCAGCACCGCGTAGCAGCGCCGCCGGATCGATGATCCGCGCGAGCGCGCTCGATCACCGCTTCGGCGAGCAGATATTCGCGCGCGACGCTCGCGAACGCATCCGGCGCGAGCGGCGGCTTGCCCGGCGCCGGGCACGAGCTCGGCGCCCTTCAGCGCCACCTTGAGCAGGTGCTGCTTCAGCTCGTGATCGTCCTTGAGGTAGGTCTCTTCCTTGCCCTGCTTCGACCTTGTACAGCGGCGGCTGCGCGATGTAGATGTGGCCGCGCTCGACCAGCTCCGGCATCTGCCGGTAGAAGAACGTGAGCAGCAGCGTGCGGATGTGCGAGCCGTCGACGTCGGCGTCGGTCATGATGATGATGCGGTGGTAGCGCAGCTTTGTCGGCGTTGTACGCGTCCTTCGTCCTTGCGCCGAAGCGCCGATGCCGGCGAGCGCGGTGATCAGCGTGACGATCTCCTGCGAGCTCACGAGCTTTTCGAAGCGCGCGCGCTCGACGTTCAGGATCTTGCCGCGCAGCGGCAGGATCGCCTGGAACTTGCGGTCGCGGCCCTGCTTCGCCGAGCCGCCGGCGGAGTCGCCCTCGACCAGGTAGATCTCGCACAGCGCCGGGTCGCGCTCCTGGCAGTCGGCGAGCTTGCCCGGCAGTCCCATGCCGTCGAGCACGCCCTTGCGCCGCGTCAGCTCGCGCGCCTTGCGCGCGGCCTCGCGCGCGCGCGCGGCGTCGACGATCTTCGTCGCAGATGATCTTGGCGTCGACCGGATTCTCGAGCAGGAACTCGGCGAGCTTCGCCGACACGATCTCCTGCACGATCGGCTGCACTTCCGAGGACACGAGCTTGTCCTTGGTCTGCGACGAGAACTTCGGCTCCGGCACCTTGACCGACAGCACGCAGCAGAGGCCCTCGCGCATGTCGTCGCCGGTGGTCTCGACCTTCGCCTTCTTCGCGATCTCTTCCTTCTCGATGTAGTTGTTGAGCGTGCGCGTCATCGCCTGCCGCAGGCCGGTCAGGTGCGATGCCGCCGTCGCGCTGCGGAATGTTGTTGGTGAAGCACTGGACGTTCTCGGCGTACGCGTCGTTCCACTGCATCGCGACTTCGACGGTCGTGCCGTCCTTCTCGCCGACCGCGTGGAAGATCTTCGGATGCAGCACCGACTTCGCTGCGGTTCATGTACTCGACGAAGCCCGTGATGCCGCCCGAGTACGCGAAGTTCTCGCTCTTGCCGTCGCGCTGGTCGATGAGCTCGATCTTGGTGCCGTTGTTGAGGAACGAGAGCTCGCGGATGCGCTTGGCCAGGATGTCGTAGTGGTATTCGACGCGGCCGAACGTCTCCGTCGACGCCATGAAATGCACTTCGGTGCCGCGCCGATCGGTCGGCGCCGATCGACGGCGAGCGGCGCGACCGGCACGCCGCGGCGGAACTCCATCTGGTGCGCCTTGCCGTTGCGCCAGATCGCGAGCCGCAGCCAGTCGGACAGCGCGTTGACCACCGACACGCCCACGCCGTGCAGACCGCCCGACACCTTGTAGCTGTTCTGGTCGAACTTGCCGCCGGCGTGCAGCTCGGTCATCACGATCTCGGCCGCCGAGCGCTTCAGCTCGTCGTCGTCCTTGATGTCGGTCGGGATGCCGCGGCCGTTGTCGACGCACCGACACCGAATTGTCGGCGTGGATGACGACCTTGATGTCGTCGCAGAAGCCGGCGAGCGCCTCGTCGATCGCGTTGTCGAGCACCTCGAACACCATGTGGTGGAGGCCGGTGCCGTCGGACGTGTCGCCGATGTACATGCCCGGGCGCTTGCGCACCGCGTCGAGGCCCTTCAGCACCTGGATGCTGGTCGAATCGTAGTCTTCGCCGTTGTTGACGCGGCTTCGGTATTGCTGGTGAGTCATCGCTGGCTTTCCTGCTGCAGGATTGCGCAGCGACGCTCAAAACAGCCGGCGCCGACTGGCAGTCGGCGCCGGCTGCTACTGCCGGCATCCGGCGCTGCGTCAGATGCGCATCGGCATGACGACGTACTTGTAGTCGTCGCGCTCCGGCACCGTGACGAGCGCGCTCGAGTTGGCGTCGCCGAACGCGAGCTGCGACGCGCTCCATCGCCATGTTCTGCAGCACGTCGAGCAGGTAGGTGATGTTGAAGCCGATGTCGAGCGGCATCGCCCTTGTAGGCGATCTCGAGCTCTTCCTCGGCCTCTTCCTGCTCGCTGTTCGTGCAGATGATCTTCAGCTGGTCGGCCGCCGAGCACGAGCCGCACGCCGCGGAATTTCTCGTTCGACAGGATCGCCGCGCGCTGCAGCGCGGCCAGCAGCTCGCGCGCGCGAGCAGTCGATCCGCTTGGCGTGGCCGGCCGGGATCACGCGGTTGTAGTCGGGGAACTTGCCGTCGACGACCTTGCTCACGAGCTCGATGTTGGCGAAGCGTGAAGCGCACCTGGTTCGCGAGGATGTCGAGCGTCGACCGGGTCGTCGACGTCGCGCGAGCAGCTTGCCGAGCTCGAGCACGGTCTTGCGCGGCAGGATCACTTCCTGGCGCTGGTAGTCGCCGGCGACCGCGAGGCTCGCCCACGACAGCCGATGCCCGTCGGTGGCGACCGCCTGCAGCGAGCCCTTGTCGATGACGAGCAGCATGCCGTTCAGGTAGTAGCGGATGTCCTGCTGCGCCATCGCGAACTCGACCGATTTCAGCAGGCCGCGCAGATCGCGCTGCGGCAGCGACAGCGCCTGCACCTGGTCCTGGCCCGACGCCGATGCGCGGATAGTCGGCGGCCGGCGAGCGTCTGCAGGTTGAAGCGCGAGCGGCCCGCGCGCAGCGTCATGCGGCTGCCGGTGCCGTCGACGTTGAGCGTCGCATCGTCGGGCAGCGCGCGCAGCAGGTCCTGCAGCTTGCGCGCGGCGACCGTCGTCGCCTGCGTTTCCTTGCCGGCAAGCTCGGAGTGCGCGGTGATCTGCATTTCGAGGTCGGTCGCCGTGACGTAGAGCCGGCCGTCCCGGTGCTCGAGCAGCACATTCGCGAGAATCGGCAGCGTGTGCCGGCGTTCGACGATGCCCGGAGACGGCCTGCAGAGGTTTCAGCAGCGCATCGCGGGCGATTTGTTTTAGTTGCATTGATTAAACCGAATAACAGCTAATAGGAGACGGCCCGATTCCGGTACAATCGGAAAAAGCCACTATCCAGTCAACGGGTTGAGTGAGGAAAACGTTGTGGACAACGCGTGTGCGGCGCGGTGGATCGTTTGGGGACTTTTCTGAGAATATCGATCCAGCGCCGTCTAATCCACAAATTATAGACGTGAAAAACGGCAGTTATCCAGTGCAAACAGCGGCTGTCCGAGCGCGAAAGCGCGTCGCGCGGTCCGGTCCGGCGGCGCTCAGTTCCGCAGCACCTGCAGCAGGAAATTGACGTCGTGATTGAGCTCGGGGAGCGTCTCGCGGAGCTTGGCGATCTGGCGGCACGCGTGCAGCACCGTCGTGTGGTCGCGACCGCCGAAGTTGCTGCCGATCTCCGGCAGCGACAGCTGGGTGAGCTCCTTCGCGAGCGCCATCGCGACCTGCCGCGGGCGCGCGATCGCGCGCGAGCGCTTCTTCGAGTGCATGTCGGAGATGCGGATCTTGTAGTAGTCGGCGACCGTCTTCTGGATGTTCTCGATCGAGATCTGGCGGTTCTGCACGGCGAGCAGGTCGCGCAGCGCTTCCTTCGGCGACGCGCGAGCGTGATCTCCTGGCCGTGGAAGCTCGAGTACGCGATCGACGCGCTTCAGCGCGCCTTCGAGCTCGCGCACGTTGGAGCGGATGTGCTTGGCGATGAAGAAGGCGACCTGCTCGTCGAGCTTGAGCCCGTCGCCGCGCGCCTTCGCGAGCAGGATCGCGACGCGCATCTCGAGCTCGGGCGGCTCGAGCGCGACGGTCGAGGCCCCAGCCGAAGCGCGAGATGAGCCGCTCCTCGATGCCGGCGATCTCCTTCGGGTAGGTGTCGCAGGTGATGACGACCTGCTTGTGCGCCTCGATCAGCGTGTTGAACAGGTAGAAGAACTCCTCCTGCGTGCGGCTCTTGCCGCTGAAGAACTGGATGTCGTCGATCAGCAGGAGGTCGAGCGAGCGGTAGTAGCGCTTGAAGTCGTCGAACGCCTTGTGCTGGTAGGCGCGCACGACGTCGGACACGTAGGTCTCGGCGTGGATGTAGCGGATCTTCGCGCGCCGGATCGCGCTGCAGGATGTGGTTGCCGATCGCCTGGATCAGGTGCGTCTTGCCGAGGCCGACGCCGCCGTAGACGAACAGCGGGTTGTACGAGGTCGGGTGCTCGGCGACCTGCATGCCCGCGGCCGCGCGCGAGCTGGTTCGCCTTGCCGGCGACGAACGACGCGAACGTGAACGTCGGGTTGAGGCTCGTCTGCTCGTTGCGGCGCGCCGGCGACGCGGCGCCGGCGCGACGGGAGGCGGCACGGGCGCGTGAGCGCAGCCGCGCGCGTCGACGGTGCGCTGGCGAGTGACGGCCGCGGGCGCGTCGGTCGGGCACGTCGCGCGACGGCGAGCGCGAGCGGATCGCGACCGTGGCCTCGGCGGCGGCGTGAGCTCGCGATGCTGCCGCGCGAAGCGCTCCTTGACCCACTGCAGCACGAAGCGGTTGGGTGCCGAGAGCCTGGTAGCCGCCGTCGCCGCCTTCGACGGCCAGCGGACGGATCCAGGTGTTGAACTGCTGTGGCGTCAGCTCCTCGCGAAGGCCGTCGAGGCAGCTGCTGCCAGAAAAGGGGAACCGGGCATCATGCAGCAGTGCGGCTCTTCTGATGGGCCTCATGGCGACGGACGGACGCCGCCGGACGATACGAAGATGCGCGCGCGTGGGCATGAATTGTAGCCGGCGTCGGGCAAGTTATCCACAGGCGCGACGTTCGCACGCTGCGCGCGCAGTCGACGCGCGCCGCACGCGAAGTGCCGCTCGCGCGGCCTGGTGCGGCGACATCCGTTGACAAGTAGGCCCCATAACGCGCTCTAATATAAGGCTTTTTCACCATTCAAGCTGTTCCCCAAGGCAGCCCGACATGAAACGCACTTACCAACCCTCGGTCGTCAAGCGCAAGCGGACGCACGGCTTTCGCGCCCGCATGAAGTGCCGTCGGCGGCCGCAAGGTGCTCTCGGCGCGGCGCGCCAAGGGCCGCGCCCGCCTCACGCGCCTGACATCGGCATCGCGCCGCCGCGCGGCCTGCGCACGCGCCCTGCCGGCTCACGGGCACGGGCGCGTTCGAGGCGCTGTTCCGAGCCGGACGCCGGCGCGAGGGCGACTGCGTTGCAGCTCGTTCGCCGCGCCGGCCGCGACGCTGCCCGGTCGGCTCGGTCATCGTGGTCGGCAAAAGGCGCTGCCGCTCGCCGTCGACCGCAATCGCGTGCGCCGCGATGCTGCGCGCCGCGCGGCGTGCGGCCGGCCCGGCGACCTCGAGGCTACGACGTGATCGTCCGCGCTGAAGCGCGGCTGTGCCGCGCGCCGAGTTCGTCGAGTGTGGCGGCGGAAGCGACGCCGCTTGCTCGGCGCTGCTGCGCGACGGAGTCGCCGCGCGCGATGAAGCCGGTGCTGCTGGCGCTGATCCGCGGCTACCAATATCTGCTGCGGCCGCTGCTGGGCGCCGAACTGCCGCTTCTGCCCGAGCTGTTCCGATTACGCGCGCGAAGCCGATCGAGCGCACGGCGCGGTCAGGGGCAGCTGGCTCGCGCTGCGCCGCGTCTGCGCTGTCACCCGTATCATCCGGGCGGCTACGACCCGGTTCCCTGAGTCTCGCCGCCTTCCGCGCCGCGTCGTCCCTCCGGCGATAACGCCGTCGCCTGGTTTCATGGATACGCAACGCCTGATCCTGTTCGTCATCTTCTGCTTCTCCGCGCTGTTCCTGCTGGGAGGCGTGGCAGCAGGAGCAACCGCCGCCCGCCCCGCCGTCCGCGTCACGGCCTCGCAGCCGACGCCGGCCGCACCGTGCCCCGCCGACGTCCCGCCGCCGCCGACCGGCGCCAGCGCGATTCCGCCACGACGCCGCAGGCGTGCCGCCGGCGCCGACCGGCCGCCGGCCGCGCCGCCGCGCGTCAGACGGTCACGATCAAGACCGATCTCTACACGCGCCGAGATCGACACCGGTCGGCGGCGTGATCGCGCAGCATCGCGCTCGACAGCATCGCGACGCCGATCGACCCGATCGAAGCCCTATCCCGCGCTGCAGCGCAACGCCGAGCGCACGTTCGTCGCGCAGGCGGGACTGCTCGGCGACGGCATGCCCAACCACCGCACGCGTCTACGAGGCGCTGCCCGGTCCGCGCGAGCTCGCGCCGGGCGCAGAGCAGCTGCGACCTGCAAGCTGACCGACGACTGCCGCCCAACGGCGACAAGGTCGTGCAGACGCTGACGTTCCATCGCGGCAGCTACGTGATCGACGTCGCGTACGACGTCACCAACACACGGCGCCGCGCCGATCACGCCGTACGCGTACTTCCAGCTCACGCGCGACACCAAGACGCGCGGTGCACGCAGAACTCGATGGCGCCGGCGGCGTTCACGTCGGCCCGGTCGTCTACAACGAGACCGACAAGTTCAAGAAGGTCGAGTTCGGCGAGATCGACAAGCTCGCCGCCGATCCGTCGCGCAAGCTCGCCGTACACGAAGAACGCCGACAACGGCTGGATCGGCATGGTCGAGCATTACTTCGTCGCCGCGTGGCTGCCGCCCGACGACGAAAGATCGCCGCGCGAGTTCTACACGCGCAAGCTCGACAACGGCCTCTACGCGGCCGGCGTGATCGTGCCGGTCGGCACGATCGCGCCCGGCGCGACCGGCGCAGCGTCGACGTGCCGCTCTACGTCGGCCCGCAGGACCAGGACGTGCTCGCGCAAGCTCGCCAAGGGCCTCGACCTCGTCGTCGACTACGGCATCTTCACCGTGATCGCCGCGCCGCTGTTCTGGCTGCTCAAGTGGCTGCACGGGCTCGATCGGCAACTGGGGCTGGGCGATCATCGTGCATGACGATCATGATCAAGGGCGCGTTCTATCCGCTCAACCACGCGCAGCGCGCGCTCGATGGCGAAGATGAAGGTCATCGCGCCGAAGATGAAGGCGCTGCAGGAGCAGTACGCGAACGACAAGCAGCAGCTGCAGGTCAAGATGATGGAGATGTACAAGACAGGAGAAGATCAATCCGCTGGGCGGCTGCCTGCCGATCCTCGTGCAGATCCCGGTGTTCATCGCGCTGTACTGGGTGCTGCTGTCGGCGGTCGAGCTGCGCCACGCGCCGTGGATCGGCTGGATCAAGGACCTGTCGGCGCCGGATCCGTACTTCGTGCTGCCGGTCATCTACGCGATCACCGCGTATCTGCAGGTGAAGCTGTCGCCGACGCCGATCACCGATCCGGTGCAGGCGAAGGTGATGCAGATCATGCCGATCGCGTTCTCGGTGATGTTCATCTTCTTCCCGTCGGGCCTCGTGCTGTACTGGCTCGTCAACAACATCCTGCAGATCTGCCAGCAGTGGCACATGAACCGCGTGCTCGAGAGCGAAGCGGCGCTCGCCGCGGCGAAGCGCGTGCGATAGCGCGAGCGCCGTAGCCGCAGCGCGGCGAGCGCATCGCGATGCCGCCGCACCGACACGATCGCCGCGATCGCGACGCCGCCGGGCCGCGGCGGCATCGGCATCGTTCGCGTCTCCGGCGCCGACGTCCGCGCGATGCATCGCAGGCGATCGTCGGGCGCGACGCTCGCGCCGCGGCGCGCGACGCTCGCGACGTTTCGCGGACGCGCGCGGCGAGCGCGCTCGACCAGGGCCTCGCGCTCTACTTTCCCGCGCCGCATTCGTACACCGGCGAGACCGGTGCTCGAGTTGCACGGCCACGGCGGCCCGGCGGTGCTGCGGCTGCTGCTCGCGCGCTGCCTCGAGCTCGGCGCGCGCCTCGCCGAGCCCGGCGAGTTCACGCAGCGCGCGTTCCTGAACGGCAAGCTCGATCTCGCGCAGGCCGAGAGCGTCGCCGACCTGATCGACGCGGCGACGCACGACGGCGCGCGCGCCGCGGCGCGCAGCCTCTCGGGCGCGTTCTCGCGCGAGATTCACGCGCTCGTCGACGCGCTGATCGAGCTGCGGATGTTCACCGAGGCGACGCTCGACTTTCCCGACGAGGACATCGAGTTCCTGCGCGCGGCCGACGCGCGCGGCAAGCTCGCGGCGATCGCGCGCAGCCGCTCGCGGCGTGCTCGCGCGCGCGCGCGACAGGGCGCGCTGCTGCGCGACGGGCTTGACCGTCGTGCTGGTCGGCCGGCCGAACGTCGGCAAGTCGAGCCTGCTGAATCAGCTCGCGCGGCGACGACGTCGCGATCGTCACGCCGATCGCCGGGCACGACGCGCGACGCGGTCGCAGCGCAGATCGAGATCGGCGGCATTCCGCTGACGGTCGATCGACACCGCGGGCCTGCGCGACGACCGACGATCCGATCGAGACGCTCGGCATCGAGCGCACGTGGGCGGCGATCGAGCAGCGCGGATCTCGCGCTCGTGATCGTCGATGCGCGCGAGCGACGACGCCGGACGCCGCGACCGACGCGATTCGTCGCGCGCGCTGCCCGCGCGCGCTGCCGCGCATCGTCGTCCACAACAAGATCGATCTCGCGGCGACGTCGCGCGAGCTGCCGAGACGCGCGACGCGAGGCGCGCGCATCGCGCGTCATGTGTTCTGTCGGCGAAGACCGGCGCCGGCGTCGATCTGCTGCAGCGACGAGATGCTGCGACGCCGGCGCGGCGCGCACGAGGACATGGAAGGCGCGTTCCTCGCGCGCGAGCGGCATCTGCGCGCGCTTGCGCGGCGCGCGAACGCATGCTCGCCGCCGCCGCGGCACCTCGACGCGACGCCGCCGCCGCTCGAGCTCTTCGCCGAGGAATTGCGCGAGGCGCAGACGGCGCTCGCGGCGATCACCGGCGAGTTCACCGCCGACGATCTGCTCGGCGCGATCTTCTCGCGCTTCTGCATCGGCAAATGATGCGCGGCGGCGCGCGCTGGCGGCGCCGGCGGCGCGGATCGCTGGTCGGCGCGCCGCGGCGGCTGGGTCTGCAGCCGCGTTGCACACGCCGATCCCGTGGATGCTGGGCCCGCTCGTTGACGCTCGCGCTCCTGCGCGTCGCCGGCGCTGCACGCTCGGCGCTGCCGCCGGCGGCCGCCAGGTCGGCCAATGGATCATCGGCACCGTCGCTCGGGCTCTATTTCACGCCGCACGTGGTGCGCGAGGTCGCCGGCTGGTGGTGGCTGCTCGTCGTCGGCGCGGTGTTCGCGATCGCGCTCGGCTACGCTGGCGGCGATGCTGCTCGCGCGGCTCGCCGGCATCGACCGCACGACCGGCGATCTTCGCGAGCGTGCCCGGCGGCGCCGCCGAGATGTCCGTGCTCGGCGAGCGCTTCGGCGCGCGCGTCGACCGCGTTGCCGCCGCGCAGAGCCTGCGCATCCTGATCGTCGTCGCTGGTCGTGCCGTTCGCGTACGCGCGCTCGGCGTGCACGGCGCCGATGCGTACGTGCCCGGCGCAACGCGATGTTCGACGCCGCCGGCTATCGCGCTGCTGATGGCGGCGACGCTCGTCGGCAGTGCTCGTCGCGCAGCGGCTGCGATGTGCCGAACGCATTCGTGCTCGGGCTCGCTCGCGGTCGCCATTCCGCTGACGGCGCATGCAGATCGACTTGTCGGCGACGCCGACTGTCGCGTCGAACGCAGGTCAGTGTCTGCTCGGATGCGCGCTCGGCGCGCGCTTCGAGCCGGATTTTCTCGCGGCGCGCACCGCTTCGTCGCGGCGGTCGCGGTCAGCGGTGCTGGCCGGCGATCGCGCTGTCGGCGGCGTTGCGGCGTCGCTGCTTGCGGTGCTGACCGGACTCCATCCGGCCACGCGTCGTGCTCGGCATGGCGCCGGGCGGCATCGCCGAGATGTGCATCACCGCGAAGGTGCTGCAGCTCGGGCGTGCCGCTCGTCACCGCGTTTCACGTGACGCGAGTCGTCGTGCTGCTGCTGGTCACGGCGCCGTTGTTCGAGCGCGCGAGCATGCCGTTCGCCGCAACACGAAGGAGCGACGCCGAAATGACCTGGGAACCCGGCGCAGTACCTGCAAGTACGCGGCGCGAGCGTCTGCGTCCAGCGCTCGATCTCATGGCGCGCGTCGGCGCTCGCCGCGCCCGCGCAACGTGGTCGATCTTCGGCTGCGGCGCGCGGCAACGTCACGCGGATTCTCGCGGAACGCTGGCCGCGGCGCGCGGATCATCGGTCGTCGACAATCCGCACGCGCGATGCTCGCGCGGGCACGCGAGCGCATGCCGTCCGGGAACATCGCGTGGCAGTCGCGCCGATCTCGCCGCGTGGGCGCGCCGACGCGCCGGCGAGCGTCGACCTCGTGTACAGCAATGCCGCGCTGCACTGGCTCGACGACCACGCGACGCTGTTCCCGCGGCTCCTGGGGAATCGTCGCGCGCGGCGGCGCGCTCGCCGTGCAGATGCCGTCGAATTTCGTCGCGCCGTCGCACGTCGCGTTGCATGCCGATGGCGCGACAGCCCGCGCTGGCGCGCGCAACTGGGGCGCTGCTGCGGCCAGATCCGGTGGCGCCCGCCGCGCAGTATTTCGAGTGGCTCTCGCCGCACGCCGTGCGTCGCGACGTCTGGACGACCGAATACCTGCACGTGCTTGCCACCCGGCGACGACGGCGACCATCCGATCATCGCGCTGGATGAAGGGGACGGCGCTGACGCCGTTTCTCGCGCGTGCTCGATGCCGGCCGAGCAGCGAGCATTCGTCCGCCGACTGCGCGAGCGCGTCGCGCGCGGCCTATCCACCACGGCACGGACGGATCGCGTGCTGTATCCGTTCCGGCGGGTGTTCATAGTCGCGACGCGGGCAATCGGTAAGGCCACCGGACCGCTCCAACCACGCGAGCTTCGCGCGCCGGTCCGGACCGCAGGTGTAGAGTTACCGGTTCCCGTCGCGCCGCCGCCTGATTGTTCGCGCGTCGCGCATCACTGCGTATCGCACATCCCGCATGAACCATCCCGAATCGATCGCAGCACTCGCGGCAGCCGTCTCGACGCCGGCGTACGTCCGCCACTCGCCGGCTGCTCGCCTGGGTGCGCGAAGTCGCGGCGCTGACGAAGCCCGACGCGCATCGTCTGGTGCGACGGCAGCGACGGACGAGTACGACCGGCTGTGCGCCGAGATGGTCGCGGCGGGCACGCTGCGGCAGCTCAATCCGGCGAAGCGGCCGGACAGCTATCTCGCGTGTCCGATCCGTCCGACGTCGCGCGCGTCGAGGACCGCACGTTCATCTGCAGCGAGCGGCGAGGACGACGCGGGCCCGACCAACAACTGGGTCGCGCCCGCGGAAATGCGGCGCGACGCTGCACGGGTCTGTTCGACGGCTGCATGCGCGGGCGCACGCTGTACGTCGTGCCGTTCTCGATGGGGCCGCTCGGCAGTCCCATCGCGCATATCGGCATCGAGCTCACCGACAGCCCGTACGTCGTCGTCAGCATGCGGCTCGATGACGCGCGATGGGCCGCGCGGTGTTCGACGTGCTGGGCAGCGACGGCGCGTTCGTGCCGTGCGTGCATTCGGTCGGCGCGCCGCTTGCGCCGCGGCGCGCGCGATGTCGCGTGGCCGTGCAATCAGCGACCACAAGTACATCGTGCATTTTCCGGAGACGCGCGAGATCTGGAGCTTCGGCTCCGGCTACGGCGGCAACGCGCTGCTCGGCAAGAAGTGCTTCGCGCTGCGCATCGCCTCGGTCGATGGGACGCGACGAGGGCTGGCTCGCCGAGCACATGCTGATCCTCGGCGTCACGTCGCCCGCGGGCGAGAAGACGTACGTCGCCGCGGCGTTCCCGAGCGCGTGCGGCAAGACCAATTTCGCGATGCTGATTCCGCCGCAGGGCTTCGAAGGCTGGAAGGTCACGACGATCGGCGACGACATCGCGTGGATCAAGCCGCACGCCGACGGCTAGCTTCCACGCGATCAATCCGGAGGCCGGCTACTTCGGCGTCGCGCCGGGCACGTCGTACGAATCGAATCCGAACGCGATGGAGACGCTGAAGGCGAACGTGATCTTCACCAACGTCGCGCTGACCGACGACGGCGACGTCTGGTGGGAAGGCATGACCAAGGAGCCGCCCGCGCATCTCATCGACTGGCAGGGCAATCGACTGGACGCCCGGACTGCGGGCGCAAGGCGGCGCATCCGAATGCGCGCTTCACCGTCGCGGCGACGCAATGCCCGTCGCTCGATCCCGACTGGGACAACCCGGACGGCGTGCCGATCTCGCGCGTTCATCTTCGGCGCGCGGCGCTCGGACACGCGTGCCGCTCGTCGTCGAGGCGCGCACGTGGGAGGAGGGCGTCTACAAGGCCGCGACGATGGGCTCGGAAACGACGGCCGCGGCGACCGGCGCGGTCGGCGAAGTGCGGCGCGATCCGTTCGCGATGCTGCCCTTCTGCGGCTATCACGTCGGCGACTATTTCGCGCACTGGCTCGCGATGGGCGACGCGCGTCGCGCATCCGCCGCGCATCTTCAGCGTCAACTGGTTCCGCACCGACGCGGACGGCAAATTCGCGTGGCCGGGCTTCGGCCAGAACATGCGCGTGCTGCAGTGGATCGTCGAGCGCTGCCGCGGGCGCGGCGCACGCGGTCGGAGACGGCGCTCGGCCTCGAGCCCGCGTACGGCGATCTCAACTGGACAGGCCTCGACTTTCCGCCCGGACCGCTTCGCGCAGGTGATGAAGGTCGACGAGGCAGCTTTGGGCGCGCGAGCTGCGCGGCGCACGATCCAGCTGTTTGCAAAGCTGGGGGCCGGGCGGCAGCCGCCTCGGCGGTGCGCCGGCGTCGGCAGCGGTTGGGTGAACAAGCGCTCGGTGCGAGCGCTGATACTAGCCGATCGGGCCGGCTGATACAGCATATTTATCGTTTGTCAGCACGTTCCAGGCCTGTCGTCAGGCAGGTCGTCGACCTCCTGCTCGCGTCGGGCGCGCCGACGCGGCCTCCGATCCGCGTGCACTTGATGGCCGCCGCCGCATTCGCGAAGCGCGCGCAGCTTCGACGCAACGTTGCGCCCTCGGCCGAGCGCGAGCGTGAAGGCGCCGTGCCAGACGTCACCGGCGGCCAGGCGTGTCGATGCGCCGTGATCGCTGAGCGCCGGAATCCGTCGCTTCGATGCCGCCGTCGCGCCATAGGAAGCCTTCGGCACCAAGCGTCACACCGACGATGCCGGCGTATCGTGCAGCCATCGCGGCCAAGGCCTTGCGCCCGATTGATCCGTACCCCGGCGGCCAGCGCCAGCCCTGGCTCGGAGAAGAGCGACGTGCGTCGCCCGTCGGCGCAGGTCGAGCAAGCGCGTCGCGGCGGGCCGACGTCGCCGTCGAGCACCGCCGGATCGCCCGCGCGCCGCGCGCCGCATCGAGAACCGCCGCCGCGCCCGCGCGGCCAGCGGACGTCCGCCGAGGACCGCCGCGAACGATCGCGACCCGCGTCGCAGCGGCAACCAGACGGCGTCGCGGATCGAGCAGCCGGGTCGTTGTACGCGCACACCAGCGCGCTCGCCGTCGGCGGCGACCAGGATCGTCGGCCGAACGGCGACGCGCAGCCCGGAATGCGGCGCGCCGCAGACTCACGTCGACATTCCTCGGCGGTCGAGCTGCAGCCGGGATGCGTCTCCGAGCTCGTCGTCGCCGACCCGACCCCAGTAGTGGCGACTGCGCCGCCCAGGCGGGCGACCGCGACGCTGGCGTTGCGCCGCCATACCGCCCCCGGATTCGGAAGCCGCTGGCCAGAATCTTGATCGGCGCGCGGGGATCGCCGGGACACGATAAATCGCGTCGAGCGCGGACATGCCGAGGCAGAGGATTCGCGGGTCAGGGAAGGTGTCAGCGAGGAGAGCTATTCGCACGCGTGATTGTAGCCGGGCGGCCTCGTCGCCATCTGGGATGTTCCACGTGGAACGCCGGTGCCCCGGTGGTTCCACGTGGAACATCGCGATCCGCGCTTGATAACCGGCCTGGCTGCCCCGATTCGGTCCGAGTTTGACGTATGATTCGCCTTCGGTTTTCGGCTGCAGCGATCAGACCGTACTAGTAGATAAACTTCACGTAAAATCATGCTCTTCCCAACGCGCTTCGACGTGATCGTCGTCGGTGGCGGCCACGCCGGCACCGAGGCGGCGCTCGCCACGCGCGCGCATGGGCCGCAGCGACGCTGCTGCTCACCCACAGCATCGAGACGCTGGGGCAGATGTCGCTGCAACCCGTCGATCGGCGGCATCGGCAAGGGCCATCTCGTCAAGGAGGTCGACGCGCTCGGCGGCGCGATGGCGCTCGCCACCGACGAGGCCGGCATCCAGTTCCGCATCGCTCAACTCGAGCAAGGGCCCGGCGGTGCGCGCGACGCGCGCGCAGGCCGACCGCGTGCTCTACAAGCAGGCGATCCGCCGCCGCCTCGAGAACGCAGCCGAACCTCACGCTGTTCCAGCAGGCGGTCGACGACCTGACTGCTCGACGGCGACGGCGCGGCGCGCGCGTGACCGGCGTCGTCACGCAAATCGGCATGCGCTTCGAGGCCGACGCCGTCGTGCTGACGACCGGCACGTTCCTGTCGGGCCTGATCCACGTCGGGCTCGAGCAACTACGAGGCGGGCCGCGCCGGCGATCCGCCGGCGAAGACGCTCGGCGCGCGGCTGCGCGAGCTGCAGCTGCCCGTCGGGCGCCTGAAGACCGGCACGCCGCCGCGCCTCGACGGCCGCACGATCGATTTCACGCGCGCTCGACGATGCAGCCGGGCGACGACCCGGCGCCGGTGTTCTCGCTTCATGGGCGACGCGCGCGATGCATCCGCGCCAGGTGCCGTGCTGGATCACGCACACCAACGAGCGCACGCACGAGATCATCCGCGCGCGGCCTCGACCGCTCGCCGCTGTTCACCGGCGTCGATCGAGGGCGTCGGCCCGCGCTACTGCCCGTCGATCGAGGACAAGGTCGTGCGCTTCGCCGAGCGCGACGAGCCACCAGATCTTCCTCGAGCCCGAAGGCCTTGACGACGCACGAGATCTATCCGAACGGCATCTCGACGTCGCTGCCGTTCGACGTGCAGCTGGCGCTCGTGCGCTCGATCGCGGGCTGCGAGCACGCGCACATCCTGCGGCCCGGCTATGCGATCGAGTACGACTACTTCGATCCGCGCGCGCTGCAAGGCCACGCTCGAGACCAAGGCGATCGCGCGGCCTCTTCTTCGCCGGGCAGATCAACGGCACGACGGGCTACGAGGAAGCCGCGGCGCAGGGCCTGCTCGCCGGGCATCAACGCCGGCGCTGCGCGTGCGCGGCGAAGACGGCTGGTGCGCCGCGGCGCGACGAGGCGTACCTCGGCGTGCTGGTCGACGACCTCGATCACGCGCGGCGTCACCGAGCCGTACCGGATGTTCACGTCGCGCGCCGAGTACCGGCTGCAGCTGCGCGAGGACAACGCGGACCTGCGTCTCACCGAGCACGGACGCGCGCTCGGCGTGGTCGACGACGCGCGCTGGGACGCGTTCGCGCGCAAGCGCGACGCGATCGCGCGCGAGCACGAGCGGCTGAAGTCGACGTACGGTGAATCCGCAGCGTCGTCGCCGCGCACGACGCGCAGCGCGTGCTCGGCGCAGCCGATCGAGCGCGAGTACGCGCTGGCCGATCTGCTGCGCCGTCCCGGCGTCACCTACGCGATCGCTGATGACGCTGCCCGGCGCGGGCGCGCCGGTCGACGATCCCGTCGTCGCCGAGCAGGTCGAGATCGCGACCAAGTACGCCGGCTACATCGACCGGCAGCAGCGAGGAGATCGCGCGCCAGCCGCGCGCAGGAAGACCTGCGGCTGCCGGTCGACCTCGACTATCGCACGCGTGCGCGGCCTCTCGACCGAAGTGCAGCAGAAGCTCAACCTGCACAAGCCGGAGACGATCGGCCAGGCCGCGCGCATTTCGGGCATCACGCCGGCGGCGATCTCGCTGCTGCTCGTGCATCTGAAGCGCGGCTTCGGCGCGCGCAGCCGATCCGCGCCGAATCGACGGACGGCGCACCGCGTGATCGCCGCGATCGATCTCGACGAAGGACTCGCCGCGCTCTGCGCGCGGCTGGCATCTCGCTTGCCGCGCGACGCGCGCGCGACAAGCTCGACTGCGCTATCTCGCGCTGCTCGCGAAATGGAACCGCACGTACAACCTGACCGCGATCCGCGAGCCCGAGCGGATGGTCACGCATCACGTGCTCGACGCGCTCGCGGTGCTGCCGCATCTGCCTGCACGCGGAACGCGTGCGCGTGCTCGACGTCGGCAGCGGCGGCGGCGTGCCCGGCGATTCCGCTCGCGATCGCGCGGCCCGAGTGGCGCGTCGTGCTGCGTCGACAGCAGTCACAAGAAGGGCGCGTTCCTGCAGCAGGCGGCGATCGAGCTCGGCGCTCGCCAACGTCGAGGCGGTCGACGCGCGCGTCGAGGACTACGCGCCGGCAGCGCCGTTCGATGTCGTCATCTCGCGCGCGTTCTCCGATCTCGCGACGTTCGCGCAGTCGAGCGCGCGCCATCTCGCGCCCGACGGGCGCGCTCGTACGCGATGAAGGGCGTGTATCCCGACGAGGAGATCGCGGCAGCTGCCGCCGACATGCGCGTGGTCGCCGCGCCGGCGCTCGACGGTGCCGGGGCTCGACGCCGCAGCGGCATCTGATCGTGATGCGTGCACGCGCAGTGACGGCGTGACGCGCATCATCGCGGTCGCCAACCAGAAGGGCGGCGTCGGCAAGACGACGACGGCGGTCAACCTCGCGGCGAGCCTCGCGCGCGATGAAGCGCCGCGTGCTGCTCGTCGATCTCGATCCGCAGGGCAACGCGACGACGGGCGCGGGCGTCGACAAGCGCGCGCTGACGGCGACCGTCTACCAGGTGCTGCTCGGCGAGCGCAGAGATCGCCGACGTGCGCATCGCCTCGCCGACGGGCGGCTTCGATCTCGTGCCGGCGAATCGCGAGCTCGCCGGCGCGGAGATCGAGCTGGTCGAGCTTCCCGAGCGCGAGATGCGGCTGAAGGACGCGCTCGCCGAAGCGCTGCGGCAGATGCGCACGGCGATCGACGCAGTGGCGCGCCGACTACGATTTCATCCTGCTCGACTGCCCGCCGTCGCTGTCGCTGCTCACGTTGAACGGCCTCTGCGCGGCGGACTCGGTGCTGATCCCGATGCAGTGCGAGTACTACGCGCTCGAAGGCCTGTCCGATCTCGTGCAGACGATCAAGAAGGTGCGCGCGCATCTCAATCCCGCGCTCGAGATCGAAGGCCTGCTGCGCACGATGTACGACCCGCGCAACACGCTCGCGCAGAACGTCGCCGCCGAGCTCGAGCAGCATTTCGGCGACAAGCTCTACCGCACGGTCGATGCCGCGCAACGTGCGGCTCGCCGAGGCGCCGTCGCACGGCATTCCGGCGCTCCATCTCGACCGGACGTCGAAGGGCGCGCAGGCGTATCTCGCGCTCGCCGGCGAGATGCTGCGGCGGATGGAAGCGCGCGACGCCGCGCACGCGCCGCGGCGGCGTGACGCACGACGGCGCGAGCGAGACGACGATGATTCGACCGAAGGGACTCGGCCGCGGGCTCGACGCGCTGCTGCCGGCAGCGACGAGCCGCGCCGCGAAGCGAGGCGCTGCAGACGCTCGCCGATCGACCGCCTGCGTCCCGGCAAGTACCAGCCGCGCACGCGGATGGACGACGCGTCGCTCGACGAGCTCGCCGCAGTCGATCCGCGAGCACGGCGATCATGCAGCCGATCCTCGTGCGGCCCGATCGACGGCGGCCGCTTCGAGATCATCGCCGGCGAGCGCCGCTGGCGCGCGGCGCAGCGCGCGGGACTCGAAGGAGTGCCGGCGCTCGTGAAGGCGGTGCCCGATCAGTCGGCGCTCGCGCTGGCGCTGATCGAGAACATCCAGCGCGAGGATCTGAATCCGCTCGAGCAGGCGAACGGCCTCGCGCGGCTGATCGACGAATTCGGCTTGACCCACGACGCGGTCGGCGAAGGCGGTCGGCCGCTCGCGCAGCGCGGTGACGAACCTGCTGCGCCTGCGCGAGCTCGCGAAGCCGGTGCAGGAATATCTGATGGCGGGCAAGCTCGACATGGGCCACGCGCGCGCTGCTCGGGCTCGCGGCGGGCGCAGCAGACGGCGGCCGCGGCGCGCGTCGTCGCGCAGGGACTTTCGGTGCGCGACACCGAGCGCCTCGTCCATCATCTCGCGCATCCCGGGCAAGCGCGCGGCGCGCAGCGCGGCGCGCGCGCCGCGGATCCCGGATGTCGCGCGGCTCGCCGAGACGCTCGCCGAAACGCTGGGCGCGAAGGTCGACGATCGAGCCGAAGCAGGAGCGGCAGCGGGCGCCTCGTCATCGGCTACTCGAGCCTCGAGCAGCTCGACGGGATCCTCGCGCGCGGCCCACGTGCGCTGAGTCAACGGCGTCGCGGAGCCGCCGTCACGCGAACTCGCCGCGGCCGCCGATCGACTTTGAGAGTGGCCGCGCGATTGGCCGCCTGCGTCGACTCGCCGGAGCGCACCCCTTCGGGGCCCTGCCCTCGGCTCACGCCGCTAACCAGCTGCTTCAGCATCGTCTCGGCGTCCGAGACTTCGAACTTGCCGGGCGCCTCGATGTTGAGCGCCTTCACCACGCCGTTGTCGACCAGCATCGAAAAGCGCTGGCACGCGCGTGCCCATGCCGCGCGCGTCGAGATCGAGCTCGAGGCCGAGCGCCTTCGTGTAGCTCGCGCTGCCGTCGCCCATCATCCGGACCTTGCCGCCGAGCTTTCTGGTCGCGCGCCCACGCGCCCATCACGAACGCGTCGTTGACCGACATGCAGAGTACGTCGTCGACGCCCTTCGCCTTCAGCTGCGTCGCGATTCTGCACGTAGCTCGGCACGTGCTTCGCCGAGCACGTCGGCGTGAACGCGCCGGGAAGCCCGAAGATCACGACCTTCGTCGCCCTTGACGAGATCGCTCGACCTTGAATTCGTTCGGCCCGATGGTGCAGCCGTTGCCTTCGACTTCGATGAATTCGGACAGCGTGCCCGCGGGCAGCCGTGTCGCCAACTTTGATCGTCATGCTGGCTCCTCCGTGTGGATTGTTCTTGGCGGTGAACCAGAAGAATCGCAGCGTTCGGCGCCGAATTCAACCCGCATCGCGGCCGGGTATCACCGCAGCGCGGCGCTTGCGGCGCGGTTCTGCGGTCGCGGTAGCGTAGCCGGCTCGCGCAATCGAGGAGGATCGCCATGGCAACGGCGAAGAACAGAAGGGCGCGGCGGCACGGACGCTCGCGAACGACGCACGCTGCTTGATCGCGACGCGCAAGGGCCTGTGGACGCTCACGGGCGACGCGCACGCGGCGCAACTGGAAGCTCGCGGGCCCGCATTTCCTCGGCAACATCGTGCACCACGCGGTGCTCGATCCGCGCGACGGCAAGACGCTGCTCGCCGCCGCGCGCACCGGGCACCTCGGGCCCGACGGTCTTCCGCTCGACCGATCGCGGACGCACGTGGAAGGAAGCCGCGCACGCCGCCGGCGTTCGAAGCAGGCAGCGGGCGCACGCGTCGATCACACGTTCTGGCTTCACGCCGGGCCATCGCGAGCGAGCCCGGCGTCTGGTACGCCGGCACCTCGCCGCAGGGACTGTTCCGCTCGACCGACGGCGGCGTCAGCTGGTCAGGGCGTCGGCCGGCTTCAACGCGCATCCCGAAGCGCAAGGCGTGGTGCGGCGGCGACCAGGACGGCACGCCCGGACGGCCCGAAGCTACATTCGATCCTGATCGATCCGCGCGACGCGAAGCACATGTACATCGGCATGTCGAGCGGCGGCGTCTTCGAGTCGACCGACCGCGGCGCCGACTGGAAGCCGCTGAATCACGGCGTGCAGCGCCGACTTCCTGCCCGACCCGAACGCCGAGTTCGGCCACGATCCGCACTGCGTGCGCCTGCATCCGCTGCTGCCCGATCGGCTCTATCAGCAGAATCACACCGGGCATCTACCGGATCGATCGTCCGGCCGACCGCTGGACCGACATCGGCGCGTCGATGCCGAAGTCCGTCGGGCTCGATCGGCTTTCCGATGGTGCTGCATCCGCGCGATCCCGGACACGCTGTGGGTGTTTCCGATGGACGGATCGAGCGTCTGGCCGCGCGTCTCGCCCGGCGGCAAGCCGGCGGCGTATCGCTCGGTCAACGGCGGCAAGACGTGGCAGCGGCAGGCGACCGGCTTGCCCGAAGGCGCAGGCGTGGTGGACGGTCAAGCGGCAGGCGATGACGGCGGACTGCGGCCAGACGGTGGGCGTTTACTTCGGTACGACGAGCGGCGAAGTCTGGGGCAGCCGCGACGAAGGGCGGACGTGGAAATGCCTCGCGCGGCACATCTGCCGCACATCTACGCCGTCGAGGTCGCCTGACGGGTCGGCGAACAGCATGCAGGTCCGGCATCCCTGGGTTGCTGCGCTCGTACACGCAACGGCGCGGCAGATCGTCGCGCGTCGAACCTGCGCGGCGCGGCGCGCCACGCTCGCCGACGCGCTCGCCGAGTCTCGACGCCCGCTTTCCCGGGGTTCCAATTCCGCATCGTCGACGAGCAGGGCGCGATCCGGCCGCACATCAAGATCTTTCGTCGACGGCGAGCTCGCGCGCGATCTCGGCACGCTCGCGCGTCCCGACGCGCCGAGCTCATGATCGTCGGCGCGCTTTCGGGCGGCTGGGTTTCACGGTTCGCTGGCCGCGAGGCCGCTGCAACGCAGCATTTCATTGCCGGCGAGCAGCGTCGCAGCCGCTATAATCGCAAGGTTTCTTCCGCCCTTGCGCGTGCTCGTAACCGCTTTCGCCAAGTCTCGTGACCTCGCCCTCTCATTTCCCGCCCGTTCCGTACCGTCTTCCGGTGGCAGGCGATCGTCACCGTCGCGGTCGCGGCTCATTGCCGGCTGTCGGGCGGGCTGGGAACGGCGCCTGGTCGGCGCTGCTGGGCGGCGCGGTGAGCCTTGTGGCCGAGCGTCGTCGTTCGCGGTGATCCTCGGGCTTGTCGCTCGGCGACGGCCGCCCGCCGGAGCCGCGTGAGCCGCTTCGTCGCGATGCTGCGCGCCGAGGCGGCCAAGGTCGATCGCCATCGTCGGCGGGCTGGTGCTCGTGCTGAAGACGTATCGACGGACATCGTCCACGCCGCGTTCTTCGGCGCCTTCATCGTCGGCGGTGATCGTGTTCAGCATGGCGTTCTTCGTCGCCGGACCACCGGAAGGCAAGTGCGATGGCTGAAGGCACCGCGCTCACTCCGACCGAGTACATCCAGCACCACCTGACGTTCCTCGACGCAGCCGGTCGGCGAGGGCGGCGGCTTCTGGAACGTGCACTGGCGACACGGTCGTCACGACGCTCATCCTCGGCGTCGCTCGCGTTCGGCTTCCTGTGGCTCGTGACCCGCAAGGCGACCGCCGGCGTGCCGTCGAAGCGGCAGGCGTTCGTCGAGCTCGCTGTCGGCTTCGTCAACGACCAGGTGAAGGGCATCTACCACGGCGAGAGCAAGATCGTCGCGCCGATCGCGCTCACCGACGTTCGTGCTGCGTGCTGTTCATGAATGCGATGGACTTCCTGCCCGTCGACATCATGTCGTGGCTCTACGAGCACGTGTTCCACCAGCACAACTGGCGCGGCGTGCCGACCGCCGACGTCAACACGACGTTCGCGCTGGCGCTGTCGGTGTTCGCGCTGATGATCTTCTACAGCATCAAGATCAAGGGCTTGGGCGGCTGGATCCACGAGCTCTTCTGCGCGCCGTTCGGCGAGCCAATCCGCTTCGCTGCTGGCCGCTTCAATCTGCTCTTCAACGCGCGTCGAGTACCTGTCGAAGCCGCTGTCGCACTCGCCTGCGGCTGTACGGCAACATGTACGCCGGCGAGATCATCTTCATGCTGCTCGGCATGTGGGCGGCGACCGGCGTCGTCGGCGTCGTCCTCGGCTCGGTGCTTGCAGCCTCGGCTGGTCGATCTTCCACATCCTGATCGTCGTGCTGCAGGCCTACATCTTCATGATGCTGACCATCGTCTACATCGCGATGGCGCACGAACACCACTGACCGTTTCGTCAACCGTTCTCACTCCGCACAAGAAAGGAAAGCACATGGACAAACTGCAACTCGCTGGCGATGATCCAGGCCTACACCGGCATCGGCATCGGTCTCATCATCGGCCTCGGCGCGCTCGGCGCGTGCGTCGGCGTGGGCATCATGTGCTCGCGCTTCCTCGAGGGCGCCGCGCGCCAGCCGGAGCTGATGCCGCAGCTGCAGGCGAAGGTGTTCCTGCTGCTCGGCCTGATCGACGCGTCGTTCATCATCGGCGTCGGCCTCGCGATGCTGTTCGCGTTCGGCAACCCGCTGCTCGGCGTCAGCTCAAGTAGCGATCGCGGCCGGACATTCGCGCTGCCGAGAGGCAGCGCATGAACATCAATTTCACGCTTGTTCATGCAGGCGATCGCGTTCGCCGCGTTCATCTGGTTCACGGCGCAGCTTCGTCTGGCCGCCGCTGATGCGCGCGATCGACACGCGCCAGAAGCAGATCGCCGACGGCCTCGCAGCCGGCGAAGCAGGGCCGGCAGAGCCTCGCCAACGCCGAGAAGCGCATCGCCGACATGCTGGCCGAGGCGAAGACGCGCTCGTCGGAAATCATCGCGCAGGGCGAGAAGCTCAAGAGCCGAGACGGTCGACGCGGCGAAGGCCGAGGCCAAGGCGGAAGCCGAGCGCATCATCGCCGCGGCGAAGGCCGAGATCGAGCAGGAAGTCGCCGCGCGCGAAGGAAGCGCTGCGCAACCAGGTCGCCGATCTTGCCGTCGCCGGCGCCGCGAAGATCCTGAAGCGCGAAGTCGACGCCGAAGGCGCACTGCGCGATCTGCTCGCGTCGATCCAGCGCGAGCTCTAGGCGATCGAACACGCCGATGGCCGAACTGACCACCATCGCCCGCCCGTACGCGGAGGCTGCGTTCGCGCTCGCGCAGGCGACGCAACGCGCTGCCGGTGTGGTCGTAGATGCTGCGCTTATGCGAGCGCGGTCGTCGCCGATGCCGCGCGATGGCGGCAGGCGCTCGACAACCCGAAGCTTCACCGCGGCGCGACAAGGAGTCGCTGCTGCTTGTCCGTCTGCGGCGACAAGCTCGATCGCGATGGCGGCGCAGCTTCGTGCGCGTGCTGATCGAGGCCGATCGCGTCAGCGCTGCTGCCGCAGATCGCGGCGCTGTTCGACGCGCTCGAAGAACGAGGCGGAAGGGCGTGGCCGACGGCGCGCATCGACAGCGCGTTTCCGCTCACCGATGCGCAGGTCGCGCGAGCTCAAGGCCGCGCTCGAAAAGCGTTTCGGCAAGAAGATCGAGGCGACGGTCGACGTCGACCCGGCGCTGATCGGCGGCGCGCGGATCACCGTGGGCGACACGGTGATCGATGCGTCCGGTCGCAGGCGCAGCTGCAGGCGATGGCCAACCAGTTGCGGGCCTGAATCTCGACACTACCGTGACGCCGGCGACTGCCGGTCGGCGCGACGCGAGGACACCATGCAGTTGAATCCTTCCGAAATCAGCGAACTCATCAAGAGCAAGATCCAGAACCTCGACACGGGCGCGACGGTGCGCACCGCAGGGGACGGTCGTCTCGGTCTCCGACGGCATCTGCCGCATCCACGGGCTCTCCGACGCGATGGCCGGCGAAATGCTCGAGTTCCCGCGGCAACACGTTCGGCCTCGCGCTGAACCTCGAGCGCGACTCGGTCGGCGCCGTGATCCTGGGCGCATACGAGCACATCTCCGAGGGCGACACGGTCAAGTGCACGGGCCGCATCCTCTCGGTGCCGGTCGGCCCCGAGCTGATCGGCCGCGTCGTCAACTCGCTCGGCCAGCCGATCGACGGCAAGGGCCCGATCAACGCGAAGATGATCCGACGTCGATCGAGAAGGTCGCGCCGGGCGTGATCTGGCGCAAGTCGGTGTCGCAGCCGGTGCAGACCGGCTTGAAGTCGATCGACGCGATGGTGCCGATCGGCCGCGGCCAGCGCGAGCTGATCATCGGCGACCGCCAGACCGGCAAGACGCGCGGTGGCGATCGACACGATCATCAACCAGAAGGGCAAGGACCTGATCTGCATCTACGTCGCGATCGGCCAGAAGGCCTCGACGGTCAAGAACGTGATCCGCAAGCTCGAGGAGACCGGCGCGATGGCGTACACGATCGTCGTCGCGGCGACGGCGTCCGGAATCGGCGGCGATGCAGTACATCGCGCCGTACTCGGGCTGCACGATGGGCGAGTACTTCCGCGACCGCGGCCAGGACGCGCTCATCATCTACGACGACCTGACCAAGCAGGCGTGGGCGTACCGCCAGGTGTCGCTGCTGCTGCGCCGCCCGCCGGGCCGCGAGGCGTATCCGGGCGACGTGTTCTACCTGCACTCGCGCCTGCTCGAGCGCGCGGCGCGCGTCAACGAGGAGTACGTCGAGAAATTCACCAAGGGCGAGGTCAAGGGCAAGACCGGCTCGCTGACCGCGCTGCCGGTCATCGAGACGCAGGCGGGCGACGTGACCGCGTTCGTGCCGACCAACGTGATCTCGATCACCGACGGCCAGATCTTCCTCGAGACCGACCTGTTCAACGCCGGCATCCGGCCCGCGATCAACGCCGGCATCTCGGTGTCGCGCGTCGGCGGCAACGCGCAGACCAAGATCATCAAGAAGCTGGGCGGCGGCGTGCGCCTCGCGCTCGCGCAGTACCGCGAGCTCGCGGCGTTCGCGCAGTTCGCGTCCGACCTCGACGAAGCCACGCGCAAGCAGCTCGACCGCGGCCGCCTCGTCACCGAGCTCATGAAGCAGCCGCAGTACCAGCCGCTGCAGGTGAACGAGATGGCGGTGACGCTGTTCGCGGTGAACAAGGGCTACTACGACGACGTGCCGGTCGACAAGGCGCTCGCGTTCGAGTCCGCGCTGCGCGCGTATCATGAAGAGCAAGTACGCGCCGCTGATGGACAAGCATCGAGAAGACGAAGGACCTGTCCGCCGACGACGAGAAGGCGCTCGCGCGCGGCGATCGAGGACTTCAAGAAGAACGGCGCGTACTGAGGCGCGGCAGGACGACAGCGATGGCAGGCTCGAAGGAAATCCGGAACAAGATCAAGAGCGTGCAGAGCACGCGCAAGATCACCAAGGCGATGGAGATGGTCTCGGCCTCGAAGATGAAGAAGGCGCAGGACCGGATGCGCGCGTCGCGCCCGTACGTCGAGACGCGCGCTGCAGATCGCGATGCACGTCGCCAAGGCGAACACCGAGTACAAGCATCCGTTCCTCGCGCGGCGCGAGACGGTGCAAGCGCGTCGGCGCGATCGTCGTCACCACCGACAAGGGCCTCTGCGGCGGCCTCAACACCAACGTGCTGCGCCTCGTGCTGCACGCAGCACAAGGAGTGGCGCGCGAAGGGCATCGAGGTCGACTACGTCGCGATCGGCAGCAAGGGCGTCGGGCTTCCTGCAGCCGGCTCGGCGCGAACATCGTCTCGCAGCGCGGTGCAGCTCGGCGACCGGCCGCACCTCGACAAGCTGGTCGGGCCGGTGAAGGTGCTGCTCGACAAATACGTCGACGGCGACGCTCGACGAGGTGCACATCTTCTTCACGACGTTCGTCAACACGATGAAGCAGGAAGCCGCGGCACGGCCGGATGCTGCCGATTCCCGAGCAGTTCCGCACGCCGACCGGCGAGGTGCGCAAGGCCGAGGTCGCAGACGGCGTCGTGGGACTACCTCTACGAGCCCGACGCGCAGCGAGCTCCTCGACGGCGTGCTGCGCCGCTACATCGAGGCGCTCGTCTACCAGATGGTGAACGAGAACATGGCCTCCGAGCAGTCGGCGCGGATGGTCGCGATGAAGGCCGCCTCGGACAACGCCGGCGACGATCATCGACGAGCTGCAGCTCATCTACAACAAGACGCGGCAGGCGGCGATCACCAAGGAACTGGCGGAGATCGTCGGCGGCGCGGCGGCGGTCTGAGCGCGCAATCGCAAGTCAGCGAATCGAATCATGAGTCGAGGAAACGAACATGAGCCAGGGAACCATCGTTCAATGCATCGGCGCCGTCGTCGACGTCGAGTTCGCGCGCGACGACGATGCCGAAGATCTACGACGCGCTCAAGATGGACGAGATCGGGCTGACGCTCGAAGTGCGAGCAGCAGCTGGGCGACGGCATCGTGCGCACGATCGCGCTCGGCAGCTCCGACGGCCTGCGCCGCGGCATGAAGGTCGTCAACACCGGCGCGCCGATCATCGGTGCCGGTCGGCGCCGAAGACGCTCGGCCGCATCATGGACGTGCTCGGCCGCCCGATCGACGAGCGCGGGCCGATCGAGCGCCGAGCAGGCGATGTCGATCCACCGCAACGCGCCGACGTTCGACGAGCTCTCGCCGTCGCAGGAGCTGCTCGAGACCGGCATCAAGGTGATCGACCTCATCTGCCCGTTCGCCAAGGGCGGCAAGGTCGGCCTGTTCGGCGGCGCCGGCGTCGGCAAGACCGTCACGATGATGGAGCTCATCAACAACATCGCGACGGCGCACTGCGGCCTGTCGGTGTTCGCCGGCGTCGGCGAGCGCACGCGCGAGGGCAACGACTTCTATCACGAGATGATGGAAGCCGGCGTCGTCAACAAGGACGACCTCGCGAAGTCAAGGTGGCGATGGTGTACGGGCAGATGAACGAGCCGCCGGGCAACCGGCTGCGCGTCGCGCTGACCGGGCCTCACGATCGCCGAGTCGCTTCCGCGACGAAGGCCGCGACGTGCTGCTGTTCATCGACAACATCTATCGCTTCACGCTCGCCGGCACCGAAGTGTCCGCGCTGCTCGGCCGCATGCCGTCCGCGGTGGGCTACCAGCCGACGCTGGCCGAGGAAATGGGCCGGCTGCAGGAGCGGATCACGTCGACCAAGACCGGCTCGATCACGTCGATCCAGGCCGTGTACGTGCCGGCGGACGACCTGACCGACCCGTCGCCGGCGACGACCTTCGGCCACCTCGACGCGACCGTCGTGCTGTCGCGCGACATCGCGTCGCTCGGCATCTACCCGGCGGTCGATCCGCTCGACTCGACGTCGCGCCAGGTCGACCCGCACGTCGATCGGCGAGGAGCACTACAACACGACGCGCGGCGTGCAGGCGACGCTGCAGCGCTACAAGGAGCTGCGCGACATCATCGCGATCCTCGGCATGGACGAGCTGTCGCCCGAGGACAAGCTCGCGGTCGCGCGCGCGCGCAAGATCCAGCGCTTCCTGTCGCAGCCGTTCAGCGTCGCCGAAGTGTTCACCGGCTCGCCGGGCAAGTACGTGTCGCTCAAGGACACGATCAAGGGCTTCAAGATGATCGTCAACGGCGAGTGCGATCACGCTGCCCGAGCAGGCGTTCTACATGGTCGGCGCCGATCGAGGAAGCGTTCGAGAAGGCGAAGACGCTGCAGTAGCGGCAGCGAGCACGCCATGGCCAACACGATCCACGTCGACGTCGTCAGCGCCGAAGAGCAGATCTTCTCCGGCGAGGCGGAGTTCGTCGTGCTGCCCGGCATCGATGGGCGAGCTCGGCATCTACCCGCGCCACGCGCCGCTGCTCACGCAGATCAAGCCCGGCGCGGTGCGCATCAAGCTGCCGGGCCAGGCAGAGGACGAGCTCGTCTTCGTGCAGGGCGGCTTCCTCGAAGTGCAGCCGCACGTCGTGACGGTGCTCGCCGATACCGCGATCCGCGCGAAGGATCTCGACGAGGTCGAGGCGCTGCGAGGCGAAGAAGGCGCGCCGAGGACGCGATGCAGAACAAGACCTCGCAGCGAAGAGATCGCGACGGCCGAGGCCGAGCTCGCGATCGCCGTCGGCGCAGCTCGAGGCGATCCGCAAGATGCGCCACCGCGCCTGACAGGCACCGTCGGCGACGCTCAGCGCGGCGCCGGCCTGCGCCTGGCCGCCGCCGCGAGCTGCTGCTCGGCGAGCGTGACCCAGTAGCTCGCGCCGATCGCGAGCGCGTCGTCGTTGAAGTCGTAGTGCGGGTTGTGCACGTTCGGCGTGTCGGGTCCGCGGCCGCGCGCCCAGCCAGACGTAGCAGCCCGGCTTCGCCTGCAGCATGAACGCGAAATCCTCGCTGCCCATGTTCGGCATCGGATCGGTGTCGACGTTGGCGGCGCCGACGACGCGCGGCCGCGGCGGCGATCGCGTGCTGCGTCTCGTCCGGCGCGTTGACGGTCGCCGGATAGCGGCGCTCGTAGCGCACCGTCGCGCGTCATGTCGAAGCATCGCCGCGACGCCGGCGACGATCGTCGCGCATCCGCTGCTCGATCAGATCCTGCACCGCCGGGTCGAACGTGCGCACGGTGCCGCGCAGCACGACCTCCTGCGGGATCACGTTCCACGTGTCGCCGCCGTGGACCTGCGTCACGCTGACGACGCCGGCGTCGAGCGGATGCAGGTTGCGCGCGACGATCGTCTGCAGCGCGCTGATCGCGTGCGCGGCGAACGAGCATCGGATCGCTTGCCGGTGTAGCGGCATCGCCGCGTGCGCGCCCTTGCCGGTCGCGACGATCTCGAAGATGTCGAACGCGCCCATCAGCGGGCCCGCGCGCATCGCGAACGTTGCCGAGCGGGCTGCTGCGGCCAGTTGTGCATTCCGTAGACGGCGTGCATCGGGAAGCGCTCGAACAGGCCCTCCTCGACCATCACGCGGCCGCCGCCTTCGTTCTCCTCGGCGGGCTGAAAGATGAAATAGAGCGGTGCCGTCGAAGTCCCTTCGCTGCGCGCGAGCGCGCGCGCCGCGCCGAGCAGCATCGCCGTGTGGCCGTCGTGGCCGCACGCGTGCATCTTGCCCGGTGACCGTCGACGCGTGCGCGACGCCGGATTTCTCGTGGATGTGCAGCGCGTCGAGGTCGGCGCGCAGGCCGATCGCGCTCGTTCGCCCGATCCGTTGCGCAGCACGCCGACGACGCCCGTCTTCGGCGAGGCCCGTGTGCACGTCGAGCCCGAACGAGCGCAGCTTGTCGGCGACGAACGCGCTGGTCGCGGTCTCCTCGAACGCCGTCTCGGGATGCGCGTGGATGTGATGGCGCCACGCCTTCATGTCCGGCACGAGCGCGGCGATCTCGGGACGATCTTCATGGCGACTCCTCGAATCGGATGCAGGCAGCGCGATGGTAGCGCAACGGTCGTGCGCAGCGCGCGAGGATCGCTGCGCTAGAATCCGGCGAAGTCCGTGATCCTTCCATGCTCGCCATCGATTCCAGCTACGATCTTGCTCGTCGTCGGCGGCGGCATCAACGGCGCGGGCATCGCGCGCGACGCCGCCGGGCCGCGGGCTCTCGCGTGCTGCTCGTCGAGAAGGACGATCTCGCCGTCCGCGACGTCGTCAGTGGAGCACGAAGCTGATCCACGGCGGCCTGCGCTATCTCGAGCACTACGAATTCCGGCTGGTCGCGCGAGTCGCTGGCCGAGCGCGAAGTCGCTGCTGCGCCAGGCGCCGCACATCGTCGCGCCGCTCGCGTTCGTGCTGCCGCACGAGCCGCACCTGCGGCCCGGCGTGGATGATCCGCGCGCGGGCTTCTTCCTCTACGACCATCTCGGGCGGCGCGATGACGCTGCCCGGATCGTTCGGCGTCGACCTCGCGTCGACGCCGATGGGGCGCGGGCCTGAAGCCGCAAGTTTCGCAAGGGCTTCGTCTACGCCGGATGCGCGCGTCGACGACGCGCGGCTCGTCGTGCGTCAACGCGATGGACGCGCGCGAGCGCGGCGCCGACATCCGCGTGCACACGCGACTCGTCGCCGGCGCACGGCGCGACGGCGACGCCTGTGGCGCGCGACGCTCGAAGACGCCGAGGGCGCCGCAGCGAGGTCGACCGCGCAGAGCGATCGTCAACGCCGCCGGGCCCTGGGTCGAAGGCGGTGCGCGACGCTGTGCAACGGCTGCCGTCGCGCCGAGCAATGTGCGCCACGTCAAGGGCAGCCACATCGTCGTGCCGCGCGTGCATCCGAAGCGCCACGCGTACATCCTGCAGAACGCCGACAACCGGATCGTGTTCGTGATTCCCTACCAGGAGCGCTATTCGCTGATCGGCACGACGGACATCGCCGTCGACGCATTACGAGCATCCGGCGATCTCGGCCGACGAGATCGAGCTATCTGCTCGAGCTCGCCAACACCTACCTCGCGCGCGCCGCTCGCCGCAAGCGACGTCGTCTGGACCTACAGCGGCGTGCGCCCGCTCTACGACGACGGCTCCGTCGGACCCGTCCGCGATCACGCGCGACTACGTGCTCAAGCTCGACACCGGCGCGAGGCGGCGGCGCGCCGCTGCTGTCGATCTACGGCGGCAAGATCACGACGTATCGCAAGCTCGCCGAGCAGGCGCTCGACCGAGCTCGCGCCGTTCCTGCCGCCGCTGCAAGCCGCGGTGGACGCGCGCGCGCAGCGCTGCCCGGCGGCGATCTGCCGTCGGCGGGCTCGCCGCGTGGATCGCCGGAGCTCAGCAGCGCGCTATCCGGGACTGCCGGACGCGACGTGCGGCGGCGCTCGCGCGCCGCCACGGAACACGCGCGCCGCAGATTCTCGGCGACGCGCAGACGCCCGCGCGATCTGGGCGCGGACTTCGGCCACGGTCTCACCGCGGCGCGAGGTTGACTACTCTCGTGCGCAGCGAGTGGGCGCGCACCGGCGACGACGTGCTGTGGCGGCGAACCAAGTGCGGCATCGGGATGACCGAGCCGAGCGCCAGCGCGTCGACGCGTTCGTGACGAGCTGCGTCGCGCGGCAGCGCGCATGAGCGCGATGCGCACGATCGATGCGACCGCTCGCCGACGATGCCGGACGCGGTCCGCGCGCGCGATTCGCGGCGTGCTGACCGACATCGACGACACGCTGTCGACGCACGGCCGGCTGACCGCCGACGCGTACGCGGCGATGGAGCGGCTGCGCGCGGCGGGCAAGCTCGTGATCCCGATCACCGGCCGGCCCGGCGGGCTGGTGCGACCACATCGCGCGGATGTGGCCGGTCGATGCGGTCGTCGGCGAGAACGGCGCGTTCTACATGCGCCACGACGACGAGCGCGCAACGCTCGTCCGGCGCTTCGTCGACGACGAGCCGACGCGCCGCGCCAACCGCGCGACGGCTCGCGGCGATCGGCGAGCGCGATCGTCGCGCGCAGTGCCCGGCTGCGCGCTCGCCTCCGACCAGCGCTACCGCGAGATCCGATCTCGCGATCGACTACTGCGAGGACGTCGCGCCGCTGCCGCGCGCCGCGGTCGACCGGATCGTCGCGCTGATGCAGGCCGAGGGAATGACGGCGAAGGTGAGCTCGATCCACGTCAACGGCTGGTTCGGCGAGCTACGACAAGCTGTCGATGACGCGCACGCTGTTCGCCGAGGCGTTCGGCGATCGACCTCGACGCGCGAGCGCGAGCGATTCGTCTTCGTCGGCGACTCGCCGAACGACGCGCCGATGTTCGCGTACTTCCCGAACGCGGTCGGCGTTGCGAACGTGCGCGAATTCGCCGATCGGATCGCCAGCGCTGCCCGGCGTACGTCACGCGCCTTGAGGCCGGCGCCGGCTTCGCCGAGCTCGCGGACTTCCTGCTCGCCTAGATGGATCAGAGACGCTTCTTTTCGAGACGCCGGACTGACCCTGCTGCTAGGCCTTCTTCAGGTCCTGGTCCTTGAGCGGCAGGTCGCGAATGCGCTTGCCGGTCGCGGCGAAGATCGCGTTCAGCACCGCCGGCGCCGCGACCGCGATCGTCGGCTCGCCGACGCCGCCCCAGAATCCGCCCGACGGCATCACGATCGTCTCGACCGCCGGCATTTCGTCCATCCGCAGCACGCGATAGGTGTCGAAGTTCGTCTGCTCGATGCGGCCGTCCTTCACCGTGCACTCGCCGTAGAGCGCCGCGGACAGGCCGTAGGCGAACGAGCCTTCGACCTGCGCCTCGATCTGCTGCGGATTGACCGCATAGCCGGAGTCGGTCGCCGCGACGATGCGGTGGATCTTCAGCGTGCCGTCGTCGGCTGACCGAGACCTCGGCGCAGGCGGCGACATAGCTGCCGAAGCCCATCGTCTGCGCGAGGCCGCGATACACGCCCGCGCGGCGCCGGCGTGCCCCAGCCCGCGCGCTCGGCGACCGCGTTGAGCACCGCCAGGTGCTTCGGATGCTTGGCCATCAGCTTGCGCCGCAGCGCGAGCGGATCCTGGCCCGTCGCGTGCGCGATCTCGTCGATGAAGCACTCGAGGTAGATCGTGTTCTGGTTGAGGTTCACGCCGCGCCAGAAGCCCGGCGGCACGTGCGGGTTGCGCATCGCGTGGTCGATCAGCAGGTTCGGAAACGTGTAGCCGATCGACGCTTCGGGTCCCGGCGGATTGAGGCCCTGGAACACGACCGGATCCTTGCCGTCCTTGATGTTCTGCGGAAAGATCGCCGGCGACGATCGACTGGCCCGAGATGCGCATGTGCAGCGCGGTCACGTTGCCGTCGCGCATCGAGGCCCGCGGTCAGCTTGCACTGCGTGACCGGGTGGTAGCGGCCGTGCGTCATGTCTTCTTCGCGCGACCAGATGAGCTTGACCGGCGTGCCCGGCATCTCCTTGGCGATCGCGACGACCTGGCGCACCCAGTCGTGCACGGCGCCGCGGCGGCCGAAGCCGCCGCCCAGCAGCAGCTTGTAGACGTCGCACTTGCGCGAGCGGCAGGCCCGGCGGCTTCGGACGCGGCGGCGAGCGCCGCCTCGCCGTTCTGCGTCGGCGTCCACACCTCGCAGCGCTCCGGCGTCCAGCGCGCCGTCGCGTTCATCGTCTCCATCGTCGCGTGGTTCTGGTGCGGATACGAGTAGACCGCCTCGATCTTGCGCGGCGCCGCGGCGATGCGCGGCGCGCGCGTCGCCGACCTCGTTGCCGACGACCGCATCCGTCGCGTCGAGCCCGGCCTTCAGCACCGCGGCGAACTTGGCGCTCGACGCGTCGGCGTTCGGGCCGTAGTCCCATTCGATCGGCAGCGCATCGAGCGCGCTCTTCGCGTGCCACCACGTGTCGGCGACGACCGCGACCGCGGAGTCGCCGACGCGCACGACTTTCTTGACGCCGGGCGCTTCATCGCGACCGCGGCGTCGACGCTCTTCACCTTGCCGCCGAACACCGGGCAGTCCTTGATCGCGGCGTTCAGCATGCCGGGCAGCTTCGAGGTCCATTCCGTAGATCTGCTTGCGCCGGTCGTCTTGTCGACGGTGTCGAGACGCGCGAGGCGCTTGCCGGCGATCTTCCAGTCCTTCGGATCCTTCAGCGGCACGTCGGTCGGGCGGCGTGAGCTTCGCCGCGGCAGCGGCGACCTTGCCGTAGCGTCGTCGGTGCGGCCGGTCGGCTTGTGCGTGATCACGCTGTTCGCGGCGGCGCATTCGGACGACCGGCACCTTCCAGTCGTCGGCCGCCGCCTGCACGAGCATCACGCGCGCCGTCGCGCCGCCCTTGCGCACGTACTCGTTGCGAATCGCGGATGCCGCGGCTGCCGCCGGTCGAGAAGTTGCCCCAGACGCGATTGCGCGCGAGGTTCTCGCCGGGCGTCGGATATTCGGTCGTCACCTTCGCCCAGTCGCACTCGAGCTCCTCGGCGACGAGCTGGGCGAGGCCGGTCAGCGATCCCTGGCCCATCTCGGAGCGCGCGATGCGGATCACGACGGTGTCGTCGGGCTTGCACGACGACCCAGGCGTTGATCTCCGGGCGTGCGGCTGCGCCTGCGCCGAGCGCGGCGCTGCCGGCAAACGGAATGTGGAAGCCGACGACGAGGCTGCCGGCGGCGGCGGCGGACGCGCCGAGGAATCGGCGCGCGCGAGAGATGCGGTCGCTCATGACGTGCTCCCGTCGGCGTGCTGGATCGACAGGCCGGCGCTCTTCGTGTCGCCGCCCTTCGCGGCGGCCTTGATCGCCGCGCGCACCCGGTTGTAGGTGCCGCAGCGGCAGATGTTGGTCATCGCCGCGTCGATGTCGGCATCGGTCGGGTTCGGCTTGGCCTTGAGCAGCGCCGCCGCCGCCATGATCATGCCGGCTCTGGCAGAAGCCGCATTGCGGCACGTCGAGCGCGACCCACGCTTTCTGGACCGGGTGCGAGCCGTCGGGCGACAGGCCTTCGATCGTCACGATCTTCGCCGGCCGCTGCACCGTCGAGACCGGGCGCACGCAGCTGCGCGTCGGCACGCCGTCGATATGCACCGTGCACGCGCCGCACTGCGCGACGCCGCAGCCGTACTTGGTGCCGGTGAGCCGAGCTGCTCGCGCAGCACCCACAGCAGCGGCGTGTCGGGCTCGGCATCGAACTCGCGGACGCTTGCCGTTGACGTTCAGGCTTGGCATGGGGTCTCCTCGGCGGTCGCCCGTTGACCGGAGGCGATGAACATTCTAGCGAGTTCGACACTTCGCGGCTTACAGACGGCGCGCGGCGGAGCGGGCGTGCGCGACCGCGAGCTCGGGCTATCGCTGTCCGACGCTGCCGCGAGCCGCAGGCGGCCCGAGCAGCGCGTGCGCCCGGCGAATCGCGCGGCGCTCCCCAGCGCCTCCTCGATCCGCAGACCCTTCGTTCCACTTCGCCATGCGCTCGGAGCGCGCGAACGAGCCGACCTTGAGCTGGCCCGCGTCCCAGCCGACCGCGAGGTGGACGATCGTGACGTCCTCGGTCTCGCCCGGAGCGCGCCGAGACGATCGTCGCCGAATCCGGCGGCCTGCGCGCGCGTCGCAGCGCGGCCATGCGCCTCGGTGACCGTGCCCGCCTGGTTCGGCTTGATCAGCACCGCGTTGCACGCGCCATCGCTGCGGCCTGCGCGACGCGCGCCGCGTCGGTCGTCAGGAAATCGTCGCCGACGATCTCGACGCGCGATGCCGGCGGCCGCGCGTGAACGCGATCCAGCCGTCGCGCGTCGTCCTCGGCGAGCGGATCCTCGATCGAGACGATCGGGATAGCGGTCGAGCCAGCCGAGCAGCAGCTCGATCATGCCGTCGCGGTCGAGCTCGCGCGCGCTCGAGGCCGAGCGCGGTAGCGGCCGTCGCGGCCGAACTCGGACGCGGCGATGTCGAGCGAGATCGCGACCTCGTCGCCCGGCACGAAGCCGGCGCGCTCGATCGCGCGCGACGAGCGTCGTCGAGCGCCTGCCTCGTTGCTGTCGAACGCCGGCCACCAGCCGCCTTCGTCGGCGACGCCTGGCGAGCTGCCGGCGCTCGCTCATCAGCTCGCCGGCCGCGCGGTAGACCTCGGCCGTCCATTCGCAGCGCCTCGGCGAAGCGACGTGCGCGCCGAGCGGCACGACCATGAGGTCCTGGATGTCGATCCGCCGCCCGGCATGCGCGCCGCCGCCGAAGATCTGGATCTCCGGCAGCGGCAGCGACGACGGGTCGCGTCGCCGGCGAGATAGCGCCACAGCGGCATCGCGCGCGCGCGCCGCGGCGGCGTGCGCGACGCGCCAGCGAGACCGCGACCGTCGCGTTGCCGCCGAGCCGCGCCTTGTTCGGCGTGCCGTCGAGCGCGATCAGCGCGGCGTCGATCGCCGGCCTGGTCGAGCGCGTCGCACGCCGACGAGCGCCGCGCGATCGGCGCCGTCGACGTTGGCGACCGCCGTCGCCACGTCGAGCCGCCGAAGCGCGCTGCCGCCGTCGCGCAGGTCGATCGCCTCGCGCGAGCCGCGCGACGCGCCTGCCGGCGCGATCGCGCGGCCCGACGGCGCCGCTCGCCAGCCGCGACCTCGGCCTCGACGCGTCGGGCGCCCGCGCGAGTCCCAGACGCGGCGCGCTGCGATGCGGGCGATCGCGTCGCTCATCGCGGCGCGCGACGCGCACCACCGGCGCGCGATTTCGCCGAGCGTCCGCCGACGGGCGTTCGTGAAGCAAGCGCGCGCGCGAACGTGCCGCACCGCTGTCGCGCGTCGCGTCGTCCGTCAGGTATTCGACCGGCGACTTGCCGTCGATGCGCGCGCAGCATGAGCCCGGCAGCAGCGCCGCGGTCGCGCGCGTCGCAGCTCGCGCGCGGCTCCCAGTCGACGCGCGCGAAGTAGCGCCGCAAGCGGCGCGTCGAGCGCGGCGGCGTAGCGCGTCGCGCCACTGCGGGCGCCAAGCGCCCTTGAGCAGCAGGTGATTGAGCACGAAGGCGAGGTCGAACGCCGGGTCGCCGTACCACGCGCACTCGGCGTCGAGGATCACCGGGCCTGCGGGACCGATCAGGCAGGTTCTTCGGGCTGAAATCGCCGTGGACCAGCACGCGCTTCGTCGCCGCGTCGTCGCTTCGACCAGCTCGTCGAGCCGCGCCGCGAGATCGGAATGCGCGCGCGCGGTGGCGACGCAGGTACGGCTCGAGGCGGATCGCGTAGAAGATGTCGTCGGTCGGAAAGCGGGCCGCGATGATCGGGTCGATCGGCGGTCGCCGCGTGGATGCGCCCGAGCGCGTCGCCGACTGCGATCGCAGGTCGCGCGATCGACGACGCCGTCGCGAGCAGCGCCTTCCAGACCGGGTAGCGATCCGGCGGCAGGAAGGCCATCGCGAAGCATCCGGCGTCGCGATCCTCGCCGAGGACCTCGGGGACCGGCCGCCGGGGCGATCGCGACGGCCATCCGCATCCACTCGACCTCCCAGCGGTTGCGCTCGACCGGCGCCCGCCAGTCCGCGGCGACCTTGAGCTTCGCCAGAGCGCGCTTGACGCAGACGGGGCCCGCCGGCAAGTCCGCGCGGATAGACATCCGACGACACGCCGCCGGCCAGCGGGACCAAATCGATCAGTTGGTCAGCGCTCACTAGCGCCATCCTGACCAGCGCGCGGGCGATGGCATCGCTGCGCTTCCGGCGTCACTGCCGTGAGCCGCGGCAGGCGATCAGCTCAGCAGTCATGGCGAAAAAACGACGTCGGCGCCGCGCACTTGCAAACCGGTCTTGATCTATCATAGCAATCTCCGCCCTAACCCCTGACCTACAACAGGGCTGCTGCGCGAGACGGCGGGACGGCAGCACAGGGAGGCGTCGACGATGATTCGCTTCGGCTTCAACATCCGCACCAAGATGGGCCAGCGGGTGGACAACATCCAGATCATGGCCGCGAATCTCGATGACGCCGAGCGCCGGCTGCGCCAGATGTACGTCAACTGCGAAATCATCGAGCGCCGCGAGCAATCGGTGCCGCGGCGCAACGACACGCTCGACGTCGAGCACGTGATCGGATTGATCAGCGCCTCGCCGTCAGGTCACAAAGCCGGAACGCAGTAGCTCGTCGCCGAGCGCCTCGTAGTCCTGCGCGCCCCTTGCTGCCGGCGCGTGCCTGAAAACATCGAGCTCCACCGCCGGGCTCTCGGCGAGCTTCACGCTCTCGCGGATTCGCGTCGCGCAGACGTCGTCCGGCTGGAACGCCGACGCCATGCGCGCGACGACGTCGTCGCTCATCTTGCGCCGCGATGTCGTAGCGCGTCAGCAGAATAACGGCGCGGAAGCCGCCGCTTGAACACCGGTTCCAGCGCGTTCAGCGCGCGCTCGACCTGCAGCGCACCGCGCAGCGACAGGAAGTCGCACGAGACCGGAACGAGCAGGACGTCGCACGCGAATATCGCGTTGGAGCGACAGCACGTTGAGCAGCGGACAGCAATCAGCAATACGTAATGA
>ERZ1370068.4329-contig-3406_pt1 | contig 39483 bp, 63 predicted proteins | sample MGYA00561227_ERZ1370068 | MGnify/ENA primary metagenome ERZ1370068 (study PRJEB38410, sample SAMEA6850437) | metagenome | study: Metagenomic assessment of the ecological functions of the soil: analysis of the soil microbiota associated with the... | reverse complement strand
AAGCCACGTATTGCTAGCAATCGCCCGGAACGCACACCGCTGGATGATGCCGTCACTTTGACCACTCTGCCGCCGCCATAGCGATCCGGAATCGCCTCTTGAAGGGTTATTGCCATGATGTCAGGTGGCACCCGATCTCGGTCCCCGGGCTTGCGTATCGGCTGCGCCGCCGCGCCCTCGACAGCGCAGTCTGCCCGACATAGTGGCTGAGTGGCGGCCTGTGCGGATCGCACATCATTTGATGATTTTGCAGCCGGTGGAGGTCTGTCAAGCAAGTCGATACAGAACCCAGCAACGGACATCTCACCTGCGACGGAAGCAGGCTGACGATGTCATCGACAAGTGATCACCCGGCCCGGTGTCGGTGCCAGCAGGCGCTCCACCAACCGGTCGGCAAGGAGCCCCGCCTCGACCTTGATCCTGCGCTTAACCTCGCGAGCACCAGCTGCTGGCCCTGGCCCAGTTGACCGTAGTGACGCCGCGTGTCAGGCGGCCGTAACCACGGCGACGTCCACGCATGCGGTGACTCGGGCCTTCGCCCGGAGCATCAGCGATGAATTCGCGCATCCAGGCAGGATTGTCCGGCCACGCGCGAGCCGATACCATCTGCCCGTCCACGACCCCAGCGCCGTCCACGCATTCCGCGCCAGCGGCCTTCACATCGGCCTCAAGTGCCGGATATGCAGCAGTACGGCGGCCCTGCAATGTTCCAGCCGCGGCGAGCACCAGCGGTGCGTGGCATAGCTGTGCCACCGGAAGGTCGCCCTCCATGAAGTGTCGTACGATGCGCTGCACATCCGGGTCGTTGCGAATGTATTCGGGCAGCGCGCGCCGCCGGGAACGCCACAAGCGCGACATATTGTGACGGGTCAACATCGCGCGAACGCCACGTCTGCCGGCCACGTATAGCCAAGTTTCTCGGTGTAGGTGTCGAATTGTCGACAAAGTCGTGGATGACAAACTGCAATTTCTTGGCCGACGGTGCGGCGATGTCGACCTGGTATCCCTCCCCTCAATGAGACGTTGATAGGGATACATCACCTCGGAGTGACTCCGCAGCGTCGCCCGTCAGCAACAACACTTTCGGCACGGCAACCTCCTCATCGGGTCCACAACCTTTCTCGTTCCAGTCCAACGCCCAACGAACACCGCGTCAACCAACGAATCGCAAGAATGCGACCTTCGGATGTCAAGCAGTCTTCCTGGCCCAGGTCTTCGGCCGAGGGTCTGGCGTACCGCGTCATCCAGAACCGTGCCCAGCAGGGTCGGGCCAGGTTGATACTTGGTAGCGCCGCTGTTGCCACTGCAGCCACAATGAAGGCGGTCTTTGGGGTCGGCTGGCGGGTGAAGCCAGGCGATCCACGCCTTCGCCATCTCGGGCTCAACCGCCGATGCGGTCGCGCAGGATCTCGCCGAAGATGTATCTCCGGTTGAGATGCCGGCGATACCACGCAGCTCATCCGCCTGGCCTGCCTCGATGCATTCCGTTCAGAAACACCGAATTGAGCACCACTCGAACGGCCGGGCTGAGTCCAGATCAACGCCCCGGGATCGTCGGTGGCCAGCCGAAGCGTCGCCAGCTCCAGCGGGATGGACTTCGACGCCGTACCTCCTCTGAGTCTGAGTCGAACTTCCCCGAGCCGTGCTGTGCGCTGGGTTCCGAGACGAGGTCGACCAGCGCAAACAGATCGAGTTGTTCGCCAGCTTCCCGTTGCACGACGGTGATGGAGGCCCCGGAAGCGGCGGCTCACTTGACCGCAACTCGCGGACGGGGACCCAGAGAAGAGTGGTTGGCAGCACTGGTAGCCTCAAGCAGCCGCAACCAACGTCAAGGAGGCGTCACCACATCGTGACGTCGAGTGAAGATTTCACCCAGCGAAACGACGAAACGGCCTAAGACGGGGGTTGTTCGCTGGATCAGGGCGTATTGCTTTGGGGCTCCTCATGCTGCTTATCACACTGGCCGTCACAGGCCTGACAGTACCAGGCCGTTGCCTACCCGGAACGACAGGCACGAATTCCCGCCCCCGGCCAATTGGTCGCTGTTGACGGCGGTTACCAGCTGCATATCAATTGCACCGGCGAGGGAAGCCCAACCGTGATTCTGGACGCCGCGGGTGGCAACGCGTCACCCAGTTGGGGTCTCGTGCAACCGGAGATAGCGCAATCGACCCGTGTCTGCGCCTATGACCGGGCGGGCATGGGTTGGAGCGAACGCGGACCTAGACCGCGTGACATGAACCAGCATGTGGCCGAACTGCGCACCTTGCTTGCGGGGGCCGGGATCGCAGGCGCCGTATGTGTTGGTCGGTCACTCATATGGAGGTCGAATCGCCCGGGTTTATGCCGAGGATTATCCACGCCGAGGTAGTCGGCATGGTGCTCATCGATCCGGGGACACTCGACGACGATCCGCGTTTTCCACCTGAGAGACAAGCCGAGCTCGCCTCCGGAAACGCACTAATTACCCTGGCTCGATGGAACTCGCGCCATTTGGCGTAGTAAGGCTGCTGCTGCCGCAGGCCTGACTACGATGACCTGCCGACGCAGCGGGGAGCGGCTCTGGATACGTTCGGGGTTGCGACGAAATACTTTCAAGTCATCCTTGACCAATATCCGCGCCATGCCGCAGACGTATCAGCAAGAACGAGAGGTAACGAGCCTGGCTCAATTCCACTGATCGTTATAAGCGCGACGCACCCCAGACGATGAGACGAGGGGCGAGTCTGGACCGAGATCAACAGGAGAACTCGCCGGGCTCTCGATAAATAGCATTCATCGCGTCATGCAAGGAGCAACGCCATTCCGGGGCCGCTGTGGAACAGCGAACATGCCCAAGTGACAGTTGATGCGATCAAGCCAAGTGATCAGGCTGCGCGCACTGGGCAGCCATTAGCAAGGTGATTGTCTTCGACATAGTTTGCGCAGCAGCCTTGCAAATTACGAGAAACACGATAAGGACCGTGGCTCGGCGCATGCCCAAACAGGCGTTTTGCTGAAATCGCAACGTTTGACGATCCCCGGGTTCTCGCAGTGATCGCAACATCCCTAGTCGGAGGTGTTGTGTGCGGTTCTCTTATCGGATGGTTCCTGAGGTCTATCAAGTGTTCTGGACGGGCATGGCGGCTGGCGAGTTCATCAACGATGCCGCGATCGCAGCTGGCAGTTATCGCAAGCAAGGCAGCCGCTGGCTGGCTGCGGCGGGCGGCGTCCGACCTCGTCGAGGCCGGAACCTCAAGGGTCGGTGTCTGACGTTGGCGCAGCGGGAAGAGATCGCGCTCGGCCGAGCCCGCGGTGACTCCATCCGGGCCATCGCGGCCCTCCTCGGGCGGTCGCCGTCGACGGTGTCGCGGAGCTGCGCCGTAACGCCGGTGGGCTGGGCCGCTATCGGGCCACCACCGCGCATGCACTGGCCTATCACCGGGCGTCGCGGCCGAAGCCGGCGAAGCTGCTCACCAGCCTGAGGCTGCGTGGCATGGTGGAGGCGGACCTGGCCAAGAAGTACTCCCCGGAGCAGATCGCGGGCCGGTTGAAGGTCGAGTTTCCCGATCAGCCGGAGATGCAGGTGAGCACCGAAACCATCTACCAATCGCTGTATGTGCAGTCCCGCGGCGCCTTGAAACAGGAGCTGACCAGGTGCTTGAGGTACCGGTCGTGCGGTGCGGCGGCCGTCGCGGAAGGTCGGGCAGCGCAAGAACCGGATCCCGAACATGATCAACATCTCCGAACGTTCGGCCGAGGCCGACGACCGGGGCCGTCCCCGGCCACTGGGAAGGAGACCATCATCGGCCGGAAGAACCTGTCCGCAATCGGCACCCTGGTGGAACGCACCACCAACTACACGATGCTGCTCCACCTGCCCGACGGCTACACCCCGAGCTGGTGCGGGACGCGTTGTCGGCCAAGATCAAGACCTTGCCCGAGGTACTGCGGGCCTCGCTCACCTGGGACCAGGGCCCGGAGATGGGCAAGTGGAAACAGGTCAGCGTGGACGCTGACATCGACATCTTCTTCTGCGACCCGCACGCGCCGTGGCAGCGCGCCACGAATGAGAACACCAACGGCCTGCTGCGCCAATACTTTCCAAAGAGCAGTGATCTCTCCGCCCACAGCGCCGACGACCTCGACTGGGTCGCTGCCGAACTCAACGACCGACCACGCAAACGCCTAGGGTTCAAGAAACCGATCGAACAGATCGGACCACTGCTGTTGCGTTGACCGCGAGAATCCGCCGACCGTCCTACGGGCGTCGGCATGTCTCAGACGGGCAAGGTCATTGCCCCAGCGAAAAGCTCCGACGCGCGCAGTCCGCTGGTGCCCCCGCGGTCGGTAACGCGCACTCAGGTGAAGGCCTGTGCGGCGGCCGGCAACGACCTCATCGTGTGGCACGTCGCGTAGGTGCTGAGCGATGTTCCAGCGATGCCCGAACGGGTCCTCGAGCCTGGCCGTGCCGGTCGCCCCAGAACATGTCCGCCAGCGGTTGACGAATCTGCTGCGCCCGCCGCCACCGCCTGCGCGAACACCGCCTCGGCGTCAGCGACGTCGAGGGCCAACACCACCGGCGTGCCGCCAATCGAGGGCGGGGCGAGCACCCCCATCTCGGGAACTCATCGGCGAGGTGCAGCAGGCCGTCGCCAATCCGCAACTGGACCGACATCAACCGCCCATCAGGAACGGGGATCCGGCTCACCTCCTCGGCGCCGAAGGCGTCGCGGTAAAAGCCGACAGCGCGCTCGGCGCCCTGAACGACAATGTGCGGAGTGATCGACATGAGCCGAGCGTACGGGCACTGTTCCGTGCATCAACCACGCCTCCGGACGGCATGGCTCGGCCGCACATGGAACGGTCAAGGACCAGCTCACTCAGCTGATAGGGAGTAGGATGGCTGGTCAGCTTGGATTGTCGGCGGCAATCGTTTCCGCCGGACTGGAACTCGATCTCGAGGCCCTACGCGGCAAAAGTGCAGAGCAAAATTGAGAATCTTTGTGTTTGTCCCAGAAAACAATCCCAGGTAGAGGCCTGGGGCAACCAAGCGAATCTCGTCTCGAATCCAATGCGCCACGAGCGAGGTCTCGCGGTGAGTCGAGGAACGATGTGCTTCTTTCGGTCGAACCAACTCTCCGCGTAATAAACCTTGGCGCGGATGGCGTGTGCACCGGTAGGGGCCGATCTCATTCCTGAGCTCTCCGCGCTCGGGATCGAACACCTTGCCTTTCCGGGCAATGAGATGTGCGAGCTTGGCGGCTACGTCGCTTACCAGGGGTGTCAGGCGCGAAAATGGCCGTCCCGTCACCCTCTCCTACAGGAATCGGACCGGCTCGGCGAGGCGCGAAACAGCTCGTCGAGCTCGTCGTGAGACATGCTCAGCAGATCCACTACAGTCACAGACACCTTTTGCACCTCCGGATCCGAACGACTCAGCAGCGACCGGAATGGTGATCAATCGTCTGGTCGTAGGTGCGGCCAGCTGTGTCGCACCGGATAACTCGGATCAGTGTCCATCGTCAGATTCGCGGTTGTAAACGCACACATTTGTGCTGACCGAACGCATCAGACCGGCCAGACGGCTCGCGAGGCTCTGCGTCGGGCAGACTGTGCCCGGGGTGGTGAAGTGGAACTCCGGCCAAGGACTCAGCTGCCGCCCGCTCCTACGATGAGTTGGTTGATGCGGCATCGGCGGCACACTACCGGGGGCTGGGACTTCTTCGTTCTTGGCTGGCCGGATCGGCGGCTCGCCGCTCCCGTGGAACTACCGTCGAGCTGGCACAGGCGGCGGCTGCCGAGGCAACGGTGGTTGCTTGACCATCGACACTGGTGGCGGGGAGACGCTGGGGGAGGTGCTGGCGGCATGCCCGGACTCCACAGAGTCGAGGCGAACGGTCGTCGCGACCGAACCCTATCCGCCGAACCTGCCCGTGGCCGCCGAGCGGCTGGGTCCGCTGGGGTCGACGTTCGAGCGCGAAATCGACATTTTGCCAGTGGAGGACGGCTTCGCCGACTGGGTGCTCAACCGGCATGGGGCGCTGGATGCAGGCCGAAGTAGCCAGGGTGCTGCGTCCGGCGGTCGCCTGTTGACTCAGCAGGTCGGCCCGGAGAACGATGCTGAGCTCAACGCCGCGCTCAGCGCACCGCCGCCGAGCTACGGAACATCGGCCGCGGCCTCGGTCGAAAACCTGCAGTCGGTAGGGCTGCTCGTCGACGGAAGCGCAGACCGCGACGAGCAGAAGTCACGTTCGGCGATATCGGAGCGGTCGTCTACCAACTGCGGATGGTGGCCTGGCAGATTCCCGACTCCGACCTACGAACCTACGACGGCCGCCTGCGTGCCCTGGACGCCCGGATTCGTCGGGATGGTCCGCTGTCAGTACGCAACCGTCGAGTGCTCGTCGCGTGCCCACCGGCGATGAGGTGCAGTAGAACTCAGCATCGGTTTCCGGGTGTCGAGAATATGGCGCTGGCTCCGTCCTAAGTACACCAGCGGCAACGCCAGGCCGTGCGACGAAGAAGGAGAACCACCATGACAGATTCAGCGGCTGGACCGCTGTGGGCGTCGTCGTCGAGCGACATCGACGCCAGAGGACGATAATCGAGAGAGAGATGACCGTGCAACCGAACGAGATCACCGAGGTTCTGAACCGACCGATCAGCCAGGAACTGTTGGCCCGCGACCTGACCCGCCTGGCCTACGTCGCCAAGGACGGCACACCCCGCAATGTCCCGATCGCGTTCACCTGGAACGGCTCGGAGATCGTCATGTGCACGACGAAGAACGCGCCGAAGCTCCCGGCCCTGCGCAACAACCCGACGGTTGCCCTGACGATCGACACCGAGGTGCACCCACCCAAGATCTTGCTGATCCGCGGCCGGGCCGAGCTGGACTTCGTCGATGGCATCCCGGACGAGTATCTCCAGGCGAACAGCACCTACGAGATGACCCCGAGCAACGGGTCGAGTGGGAGGCGGAGGTGCGTTCGCTCTACCACGACGGCATGGTCCGGATCGTCGTGACCCCGAACTGGGCGAAGCTGATCGACTTCGAGACGACTCTGCCGAGCGCGGTCGAGGAACTGGTCCGACAGCGGGAGGAGCGTCAGCACGGCTGAGCGGCGCGCGGTCGCTCGCGTTGGGTGGATCACCCGCGCCTCGACCCACCGCGGCAGACGGAGTCTGTGAAGTCCGCCAGAAATGTCCCGGTGGGATGTCGAGAACCCGCTCGCGGCTCCGTCCCCGGAGTGAACACGGCCACAATGGGCCGTACACGCGAAAGGAGAACATGATGGCCAAGTACCTGCTGCTCAAGCACTACCGGGTGGCCCGGCTCCCGCCGTGGACTTCGCGCCGATGGACCAGTGGACGCCGGACGAGGTCGACGCGCACGTGCAGTTCATGCGCGACTTCGCGGCCCGGCTGGAGGAGACGGGCGAGTTCGTCGACACCCAGGCGCTGGCGCCCGACGGCGCGTTCGTGCGGTACGACGGCGAGGGCGGCCACCGGTGACCGACGGGCCGTTCGTCGAGACCAAGGACCTGATCGCCGGGTGGTACATCATCGACGTGGAGTCGTGGGACCGCGCGGTACAGCTGGCGGGGAGCTGTCGGCGGCCCCGGGCCCGGCGGCAAGCCGATCTACGAATGGCTGGAGGTTCGGCCGTTTCTGGCCGACTCGCCCACGAGTCACCGAGTGAACGAGCCGCTGCTGCGGGACCTCGTGCCCGCGGTGATCGGTGTCCTCGTCCGGCGCGGGGCCGACTTCGCGGCGGCCGAGGACGCCGTGCAGGACGCCCTGGTCGAGGCCGTGCGCGTGTGGCCGGATGATCCGCCGCGAGACCCCAAGGGCTGGTTGGTCACCGTGGCCTGGCGCAAGTTCCTCGACGCCGCCCGCGCCGATACCTCCCGGCGGCGGCGCGAGGTACGCATCGAGGGCGAGCCCATGCCCGGACCGGTCGAGGCGGTGGACGACACGCTCCAGCTGTACTTCCTGTGCGCTCACCCTCCCTGACACCGGCCTCGTCCGTCGCGCTCACGCTGCGCGCGGTCGGCGGCCTGACCACGCGTCAGATCGCGCAGGCCTACCTCGTGCCGGAGGCGACCATGGCCCAGCGGATCAGCCGGGCCAAGCGGACCGTCTCGGGCGTCCGGTTCAACCAGCCCGGTGACGTCGCCACGGTGCTGCGCGTGCTCTACCTGGTCTTCAACGAGGGCTACTCCGGCGACGTCGACCTCGCCGCCGAGGCGATCCGGCTCACTCGCCAACTGGCGGCCAAGATCAACCATGAGGAGGTCGCGGGCCTGCTTGCGCTCATGCTGCTGCACCACGCGCGGCGCCCGGCACGGACCGGCCCCGACGGCAGGCTCGTGCCCCTCGCCGAGCAGGACCGCAGCCTGTGGAACACCCGCCTGATCGCCGAGGGCGTCGACGTGCTCCAGACAGCCCTCACCCGAGACCGCCTGGGCGAGTTCCAGGCCCAGGCCGCCATCGCCGCGCTGCACGCCGACGCCCGGACGGTCGAGGAGACCGACTGGGTGCAGATCGTCGAGTGGTACGACGAACTGGTGCGCCTCACCGACAGCCCGGTGGCCCGCCTCAACCGGGCCGTCGCGGTCGGCGAGGCCGACGGCCCGCGGGCCGGCCTGGCCGCCCTGGCGGAGCTCGACCCCGCCCTGCCCCGCCACACCGCCGCCGCGGCGTACCTGCACGAGCGTGACGGTGACCCAGTGACCGCGGCACGGCTCTACGCCGAAGCCGCCCGATCAGCGCCCAGCCTCCCCGAACGCGACCACCTCACGCGACAGGCCGCACGGCTCAACGCGCAGCTGCGCAGTTTGAGCGGCGGGCGCCAGGCATTCACGGCCTGACCGGCACCAACCGCGCCCGGCCCGGCCTGCGCGAAGCGCTCGCCAGCCTGCCGGTCGGGCGACACCCTGGTTGTCACCAGACAGTCGACCCCGATCGCTGACCGACGCCCGCGACATCGTCGAGGAACTGACCGCGGCCCCGGCGTCAAGCTCAACATCGGCGATTCGCTAGACGTTGTTTCTCTGCTCGCGCTCGACGCTCGCAGTGAGAGGGCCGAGCCCGATAATGTGAGGTTGACGTTGAGGCGAGGAGGAGATCGTGACCGTGCGCTCGCCCGGCCGCCACCGTTCTGGCCTCGGCGGACAGCAATGTCTATACCTCGGTCCGGAGGCGTCCCAGCTCTCGAGCGGAGCGATACGCGATCGGTCGTGCCCTGCGACGCGAGGTGCCGCGCAAGAGCCTCGGTCGTTTGGCGGCGCTGCGGATGACCGTCCCGATCCGGTGGATTTGATCAATCGAGTCCCATCGAGGGCCGGCTCGAGCTGGCTGATTCCGGTGCGGGTGGCGCGGATGGTCAGCTCGCCGTACGGGTTCCTGCGCGGCACCGCGATCGTGATGGCCGCGGATGTCGCGCGACTCCCGGCGACCGGGATCAACCCGGTTGTCTGCGGAGACTCGCACCTCGGTAATTTCGGCTTCTACGCCTCGCCCGAGGGCGAAGTGGTCATCGACCTGAACGACTTCGACGAAGCCCATCCCGGCAGCTGGGAGTGGGACCTGCGCAGGTTGGTCGCGAGCATCTGGGTTGCCGGGCGAGAAAACGGAGCGTCTGAAGATCAATGCCGTGCGTCGGTCCTGGCATGCGTCGCGGCGTACCGCACCGAGGCTCCGGTTCCTGGCCGAACAACCGTTGCTGATGCGTAGTTACAACCGCTTGGACGTTGGTCGGCTGCATGGGACGGCCACGGAGAAGTCACTGCGCGACGAGATAGAGCGGTCAGCAAAGCGCGCCCGCTCCGCGTACCAGCGACCGGGCGCTTCCTCGCTTCACCGTCGAGCGGGGTGACGAGCGGCACATCATCGAGGATCCGCCGTTGATCACGCGGCTGAATGAACCAGGACTACGAAGCTGTCGCAGGATCCCTGGACGACTACTTGGACACCCTGGCGCCACACTGGCGGCGAGTGGTTGGGCGGGTACACGCTCGTCAGACGTTGCCCACAAGGTCGTCGGCGTCGGAAGCGTCGGCCTGCGCGCCTACGTGGCGCTGCTCGAGGGAAGCACGCCCGACGATGTGATCTTCCTGCAGCTCAAGCAGGCGCGTCGCTCGGTTCTTGCGCGATACGTGCACGGCGACTCTGCGTGGCACGCGCATCAGGGGCAGCGAGTCGTGGAATACCAGCAGGCGCTGCAGACCGTCAGCGACCCGTTGCTGGGCTGGACCACGATCGGCGGAGCTGCAGTACTACGTGCGGCAGTTCCGGAACATGAAGGGCACCATCCCGCTCGACGCGATCGACGCGGCCGCGCTGACCGACTACGCGGGAATCGTCGGTCACCTGCTGGCGAAAGGGCACGCCCGCACCAGCGGGGCGTCCATGATCGCGGGGTACGCGGGAGGTGCGGACAAGTTGGACAAGGCGTTGGCACAGTTCGCCAGAGCGTACGCGGATCAGACCGAAGCCGATCACGCCACCTTGGTGAAGGCGGTGCGTCGCGGAGATCTTCCCGTTACGGAGGGTGCGCTGGAGGGGACTGGTTCGGCCTTTCGTCCCTGAAATCTGCGCGGCGGCCTGATAGTCAACGGGAGCGCCCGGGCCGCCAGAGCACGCCAAGGCCGACGACGGCGAGGGCGCCGATGCAGAGTGCGCCGATGCCGGCGTACGCGAGGCCGCGAGTCACGATCCGGTCGGTATCGGTGGATCTCTCCTCCCGATCGGATACTCCATTGAGCGGTGGCCTGGGCTTCCCGAGCACCGCAGGCGCGATGCCAGTGGGCAGGTTGCCGCCTGCAGCGTGGTGATGAGCCGGTTGACGGCCCGGTCGCCTTGGCCCTCGATTCCATCGATTGCGAAGATCACCCAGGTGCTGCCAACGTCCGGATCCAGACCACAGGCGCCCTCGTCATGTCTGGACGCCACGATTTGTTCGCTGAAAACGGCGCCCTTGTACGCCCGGTCGACCGCGAAGCGGAATGTCGGTGCGAGCGGTATCCCACGTCCGACGACTTCCTTGCTGACGACTGTGCCTGCGAAAGACGGCATCGGCTTCCCGCAGTGCGCGATTGGTCGAGATTCAGCACTAGCTGCAGGCGAAGGCTTTCGTCGTGTCGACGATCGCCGCGCAGGTGCCCAGCAGCACGGCTGCCAGCAGGACGACCAGGCGCAGCGTAAGCCTCGTCATCTGGTGAAGTCTCGATGGGGTTGAGGCGGAAGACAAGGAAAAAGCATGTGTGGAGGAACACGGCTGCCCCGTAGGATCGGGTGTTGCTCCGGAAGGCATACGTGTTGCCGCCGCAAGGGATAAGGAGAGCAGCCCTGTGATGCGTACCCACGCCGCCGGCACACTTCGTGCCGACCACGCTGGAACCCCCGTGACCCTAGCCGGCTGGGTGGCGCGTCGACGGGATCACGGTGGAGTCGCGTTTCTTGATCTTCGGGATGCATCCGGTGTCGTCCAGGTGGTGGTTCGGGACGAGACCCTGCGCCGCATCTGGCGCTCATGATCTACGCAACGAGTACTGCATCCAGGTCACCGGTGTGGTCGAGCCGCGGCCCGAGGGCAATGCCAATCCCGACCTGCCCACCGGCGAGGTCGAAGTTGTCGCCGCCGAGCTGGAGGTGCTCAGTCCAGTCCGCGCCGACGCCGCTTCCAGATCGACGAGCGCGTCAGTGTGGGTGAGGAGACCAGGCTCAAATATCGCTACCTCGATCTCCGGCGGCCAGGCCCGGCTGCGGCGATCCGGTTACGCAGCGAGGTCAATCGGGTGGCCCGTACGCTGCTCGCCGAGCGCGGCTTCGTCGAGATCGAGACACCGACCTTGACGCGTTCCACACCGGAGGGCGCGCGTGACTTCCTGGTACCCGCGCGACTCAAGCCGGGCAGTCTGGTACGCGCTGCCGCAGAGCCCGCAGCTGTTCAAGCAGCTGCTGATGGTCGCCGGCATGGAGCGCTACTACCAGATCGCCCGGTGCTATCGCGACGAGGACTTCCGGGCCGATCGGCAGCCCGAGTTCACGCAGCTCGACATCGAGATGAGCTTCGTCGACCAAGACGACGTCATCGAGCTCACCGAGGCACTGATCACGGCGATCTGGCGACTGATCGGCGTCGAGGTCACGACTCCGGTGCAGCGCCTGACGTACGCCGACGCGATGAACCGCTTCGGTACCGACAAGCCCGACCTGCGGTTCGGCCACGAGATCGATCGAGCTGACGAGCTACTTCGCTGAAACGCCTTTCCGGGTGTTTCAGGCCGACTACGTCGGTGCTGTGGTGATGCCCGGTGGCGCCAGCCAGCCGCGTCGGCAGCTGGACGCGTGGCAGGAGTTCGCCGACAGCGCGGGCATCGCGGCCTCGCGTACGTGTTGGTCGGTGAGGACGGTCGAGCTCGGCGGACCGGTGGCCAAGAATCTCTCGGAGTCGGAGCGGGATGGGCTGGCCGCTGCGGCTGGTGCCGCGCCGGGTGACTGCATCTTCTTCGCGGCCGGCCCGCGTGCGCTTGGCGCAGTCGCTGCTCGGTGCCACTCGGCTGGAAATCGGTCGGCGCGCTTGGGCTCATCGACGAGCACGCCTGGGCGTTTTGCTGGGTGGTCGATCCGCCGCTGTTCGAGTCGGCCGAGCGTGGCCGTGGCAACCGGTGATGTCACCGTCGGAGCAGGCGCCTGGACTGCGTTACACCATGCATTCACCGCGCCAGCAGGACCTCGAGACGTTCGACATCGATCCCGGCGTCGGCACTCGCGTACGCCTATGACTTCGTCTGCAACGGCAACGAGATCTGCGGCGGCTCGATTCGTATCCACCGGCGGGACATTCAAGAGCGGGTGTTCGCCGTCATGGGGCTGCCGAAGGAGGAGGCGCAGGAGAAGTTCGGCTTCCTCCTCGACGCCTTCAACTACGGTCCGCCGCCACACGGCGGGATCGCCTTCGGCTGGGACCGGATCTGCGCCCTCTTGTCAGGAACTGACTCGATCCGGGAGGTGATCGCTTTCCCGAAGTCAGGTGGCGGAGTCGATCCGCTGACCGACGCTCCGGCGCCGATTACGCCCGAGCAGCGTAAAGAGGCTGGCATCGACGTCGAACCGGATATCTGATCTCGACTGTCCCTGCGGATGCACTTTGTGAAGGTCAGATTAAGCCGAGACAAAATATAATCCGGTCCACATCTTCCCTTCGCTCGCCTTAGGGAGCAGACATGACCGCAACACTTCTGACCGCTCAGGATGCTAACTGGAATGTCGAGCGCGGGGCGTTCAGCATTTTGGTCGACCAGCAGCCGGCCCGGCATTGCGCTGCCTCGTAGCGCCGATGACGTCAGTGCTGTTGTGCGATCTGCGGCCGCCAACGGAAAGCGGGTTGCCGCGCAGCGCACCGGGCACAATGCGGAGCCACTCGGCTCGCTCGCCAACACCGTCGCTGTTACGCACGGACGGGCTTGGTGGCGTACAGATTGATGCTGATGCAGGCAGCGCGCGGGTTGGTGCTGGCGTCGCTCTGGGGCGAACTCCTGCCGAGGGCGTCCGAGCTGGGTCTCGCGACCCTGCACGGTTCAGCTCAAATGTCGGCATCGCGGGCTACACGCTCGGCGGCGGAGTCGGCTTCTACCATCGCAAACACGGGCTCGCCTGCAACCGGGTGACGGCGATCGAGCTGGTCACCGCCGGTGGCGAGCAGATCCGCGTCGATGCCGAGAATGAGCCTGATCTGTTTTGGGCGTTGCGCGGCGGCGGCGGCAGCTTCGGTGTCGTCGACGGCGCTCGAGTTCGGCCTGCTGCCGCTGCCCGAGATCTTCGCGGGCGCCCTGTTGTTCCCCGCCGAACAGGCGAGCGAGGTTCTGCGGGGATGGAACGAGTGGACCGGCGGAATGCCGGAGGAGATGACGTCGGTTGGTCGGCTGATGAACTTCCCGCCGATTCCGAGGTGCCAGAGCCCTTCACGCGGCAAGTCATTCGCCGTGCTCGAGGTGATCTACTGTGGCGACCCTTCAGACGGCGAGGAGCTGGTAGCGCCGCTGCGCAAGCTGGGCAGCGGCGGCATGGATACGATCCAGGCCCAGCCGCCGGCCGGTATCGCTGAGCTGCACATGGACCCGCCTACCCCGGTGCCCTATACCAGCGAGTCGCTGCTGACTCACGAACTACCGGCGTCGGCAATTGACTCGCTCGTCGAGGCGGTTGGGCCGGGCTCGGGTTCGCAGCTGGCCTCGGTCGAACTGCGCCACGGCGGCGGCGCGCTCTCCGGGCACCACACGGCGCCGGAGCGCTCGCCTGTCTGCCGGGCTCCTTCATCACCTTCGCGGTCGGCTTCGTCCCGGTGCCGGAGGCAATGGCGCCAACCCGCGCCTGGCTCGACGCCTACAAGTCGGCGCTCGAGCCCTATGACGCTCGGCAGCTACTTCAACTTCGTTGAGCACAGCTTCGACATCACCCAAATTTTCCCGCCGGAGATCCTCGACCGCCTACGCGAGGTCAAGCAACGCTACGACCCCGAGAACCTATTCCACTCAACCACCCGGTCACGGGCTAGGAAGCGTCCTTCCTAGCCTCGTGTGCGGCAACTGGTCATCAACAACGGCAAATCGGCGATTTTGGTGTGGCATCCGACCGGTTTCGGGACGGGTTGAGGCCTGGGTATCACGGCGGCGCTGCGATCTGGTGCTCGGACGCTGTCCGTAAGATCTGTGGCGATGAGCGAGGATCTGTTTGGCGGCGCCGTTGGCGGTCCGATAGCAACGCCGAGTGGCAGCCTGGGCGACGCCGACCGCGCCGGCCTGCCGCTCGCCGTACGAATGCGGCCGCGCACGCTGGATGAGATTCTCGGGCAGGACCATCTGATGGCGCCGGGTTCTCCGCTTCGGCGGCTCGCTGCTGGTGAACCAATGTCGGTCTTCCTCTGGGGACCGCCCGGCGTCGGCAAGACGACGATCGCAGCAGTGGTCAGTCGCCAAAGCGATTCGAGGTTCGTTGAGCTTTCTGCCGTCACCGCCGGTGTGAAGGACGTTCGGGCGGTGCTCGACCAGGCACGCCGGGACCTGCGTACGGCGCGGCAGACGGTGTTGTTCATCGACGAGGTGCATCGCTTCTCCAAGACGCAGCAGGACGTGCTGCTGCCAGCGGTGGAGAACCGGCTGGTCACACTGATCGCCGCGACTACGGAGAATCCCAGCTTCTCGGTCATCTCACCGCTGCTGTCGCGATCGTTGCTGCTCACCCTCAAGCCGCTGCAGCGATGACGACATCTCGACCCTGCTAGATCGGGCGCTGAGCGAGGATCGCGGGCTGGCCGATGCACTACCAGCTCAGAGCCTGACGCTCGAGCCATGATCGTGCGGCTCGCCGGAGCGGACGCTCGTCGCGCTCTGACCTTCCTCGAGGAGTCGGCTGCAGGCGCGGCCGCTGTGAGATCAGACCATGATCACCACCGACATGGTGGAGCGCGCGGTGGACCGGGCGGCAGTCCGATACGACCGGGCCGGTGATCAGCACTATGACGTCATCAGCGCCTTCATCAAGTCGATTCGAGGCTCCGACGTGCAGGCCGCCCTGCACTATCTCGCTCGGATGATCGCGGCCGGAGAGGATCCGCGCTTCATAGCCCGGCGACTGGTGATCTTGGCCTCGGAGGACATCGGCCTGGCCGACCCTACGGCGCTGCCCACTGCGGTCGCGGCAGCTCATGCGGTCGAGTTCATCGGCATGCCTGAGGGCGGATCAATCTTGCCCAGGCGGTCATCGCGCTAGCTCTGGCTCCAAAGTCCAACGCAGTCATCAAGGCCGTCGATGCCGCCCTCGCCGATGTGAACGCCGGCAGGATCGGCCTCGTGCCTCGCCATCTCCGCGACGCTCACTACCCGGGCGCCAAGCGACTCGGGCACGGGCAGGAATACGCGTACGCCCACGACGAGCCGCACGCGATTGCGGCACAGCAGTATCTTCCGACGAGCTGACCGGCGCCCGCTACTACATCCCCAGCGTCTACGGTGCGGAGGCTGCCATGCAGTCGCGTCTGGCACGCATTGAGGAACTACTCGGTCGCGCTGAGGATTGACGGGTGGTGTTAGTGCCCGTCGACGAGCTCAGACCACATCCGCCTACAGGTCGTCTGGATGGTCTGACGCCGTGCGTGGATCCGCGAGTGGCCAGCCCCGCAGCGCCAGCTGACCGCGTACCCGCGCCACGTCCTCAGGCCGTGGCAGCTCGTCGGTGATCCCCATGATGACTTCGCCGATATCGGTATCGGTGACCGGCAGCCTGCCGTCCTCCTGCAACTGCGCGGCGACCGCGGCGACTTCCTCGGCGCGTGAGCCGCCGGGCGAGCAGAGCAATCAAGCGGTACGTAATCCTGCTCGGGAATCCCGTCCGGGTAACCCGGCTCGCAGCCAGTCGATGACAGATGTCAAGAACGAGGACAAAGAAGTTGCGCCATGAGGCTCAAACCCCGAACAGTTGCTTGCCGTAGACGATGACCACGAATGCCGAACAGCACGGCCAGCACGCACACCCCGAAGCAGACAACCGCACCCACCCGCGCCGGCTGCCGAGGGTTTGGTGACCTCCTCGCCAGCGGCTCCGACGCTCACCAGCACTCGATTGCTGTTCAGGGAACGCACGCCGAGGGCGAACAGCGCCGGTAGACCAACTCCCAACAGGAGGCCAACCAGCAGCACCTGCCAGAGCGCATCGAATGCTTTGGCCAAAATCTCCATAGTTGCTCCTCAGCTAACGAGTCTCGGCCGGCTCCGGTGCGGGTGCAGGTGCCAGCCCGCCTTCCCACTCGGCATTGACGTTCTCCGGGGTGATGGCGGTGCGGCGGGACCGGAGGAACATGAACGCGGCGCTGGCCACCAAGATGCGCGGATACCACGATGACACCGAAGCGCGCCGCCGATGCCATTGGCCACGAACCAGCACAGCGCTCCGGCGATCCCGGCGCTCGGCAGCGTGAGGACCCAAGCGACAACCATCCGGCCGAATACGCCCCACCGGACCGGGACCCGACGGCCGACTCCGGATCCCAGGATGGAGCCGCTGGCGACCTGCGTCGTGGACAGGGCCATGCCGAGATGACTCGACGAGAGGATGATCACCGCCGATGAGGTCTCGGCAGCCATGCCCTGCGGCGAGCGATCTCCACCAGTCCCTTGCCGAGGGTCCGGATCACCCGCCAACCGCCCACCCAGGTGCCGGCAGCGATCGCCAGGGCGCATGCGATCTTCACCCACACGGGAATGGCATGCAGGTTGCTCCAACCGCCGTACGCGACGAGCGCGAGGGTGATCACGCCCATGGTCTTCTGGGCATCGTTGGTGCCGTGAGCGAGTGACACCAGCGAGGCTGAGCCCCACCTGCCCCCAGCGGAACTCGTCATCCCGCCGCCGTTCCGGCACGCTTGTCACGATCTTGAAGACCAGCCAGGTGCCGAGGCCGGCGACCAACCCGGCGACCACGGGAGCAAAAGACCGCCGGCAAGACGATCGCAGTGATCACGCCGTCCCACTTGACGCCGCTCAGGCCGATCGCCGCAATCGTCGCGCCGATCAGGCCACCGAACAGGGCGTGCGAAGAGGACGACGGCAGACCGAAGAGCCAGGTCACCAGATTCCACAGAGATGCCGCCGACAAGCCCGGCACAGGATGATCACCAGCATCGGCACGCCCATCAGACCCGGCACGGGCTCCCCGTTCGGACCCTGGATGGAGATGATCTTGTTGCTCACCGTCAGCGCGACCTCGATCGACAGGAAGGCGCCAACCAGATTCAAGATCGCGGACAAGCGCCACCGCCGCCTTCGGCTTCAGCGCCCCCGTGGCAACCGAGGTCGCCATCGCGTTGGCCGTGTCATGAAAGCCGTTCGTGAAGTCGAAGGCGAGCGCCGTCGCCACCGACCACGCACAAGATGAAGAAGGCCTCGGTCACCCGCACATCGTGCTAGGCCGCGGACCACAGCAAGCCACCCCTCAATCGTCCTCCAGCTGCATCGTTCATCCAGAATTCACCTGTTGGGATGCTGGTGTTTCGAATGGCGCTGGTGCACGTTACTGGCGAGACTATTGGGCCTTCCTAGCTGGCCGCTCGAGTGGCCAGCCGGCGGCCGCTAGTCGAGCGGACACCTTCCGGAGGTCGTTCGTCTCTGGGCGCATCCGCGACCACCTTCGTGATCATGTCGCGGATCTCGTCCTCAGTGATCACCCCGTCCTCGAGGGCCGCAGAATGTTCTGCCGTAAGAGCGGCGATGACCTCCTGCACTTCCTCGGCAGTGAGGGTGTGATGCAGCAGCGCGATCAGCGCGTAGCGCTCGGTCGGAGGAACACCCTTCGGATACCCAGCTGTGAGCCAGTTGAGGACGCGCTTGATCACCGACTCGTGCGACGCTTCTTCCGCCTCGGGACGCGTGCCACCGTCCACCTGCGGTGTTGTGCTGCTCACGTCAGGATCCTCTCTTTCTTTCTATGGCGTGTCCGGACCTGCCACAGTGGTCCGAACTCAGCTAAGCACCTGGACTCGAGCGAATGTCTCGACACTGGCGCGGTGAACTCTTGGTGAACGGTGGCCGCCCGGCTCCACCAGTTATTAGTACCGGTAGCGCCGGTACCGATCAGGAGTAAGGTCACATAGTCGCGCTGCGTGGCCGCTCAGCGCTGTCCACAATGAAGAAGGAAATCGATGTCGGTAGGGGAGATCGCCGGTCTGATCGCTGCCATTGCGTTTGTTGCCTTGGTGGCATTCACGGCCGTGCCGCTGCTCAAGCTCGGACGGGTGCTGGAAGAGGTTCGGCTTGCGGTGCGTGACATCGGGCATGAGTCGGTGCCCATTCTGACCGAGCTGCAAGGCACCGTACGCGCCACCAATGATGAGTTGGTCAAGCTCAGCGTGGTGACCGAGGACGTCGCCAAGGTGAGTGCGAATGCGACGGTGGTCAGCGAGAACGCCGCGCAGATGACCAGTCTGTTCTCAGCCACGCTCGGTGGGCCGCTGGTCAAGACGGCCGCGTTCAGCTATGGCGTACGGAAGGCGATCAAGGGCAACGGTTCACGCCGTAAGGCAAAGCGGAGCGTGTGATGTTCCGACGTATTTTCTGGTTCGTCATCGGCGCGGGCGTCGCGATCTTCGTCTCGATCAAGATCCGGGGATACCTGAAGAAGGCGCGCCCAGAGGCCATCGGCCAACGTGTGTCCGAATCTGCGAGCGGCATCAGCGACTCCGCCCGCGACTTCGTCGACCGGGTACGAGCCGGTATGGCCGAGCGCGAAACGGAGCTGCGTGACACGCTCGGCCTGCCTGATGACCAACCTCCTCGCTAGCCGATTCTCGATTCAGCCCTCAAGGAACACGTCATGAAAACCGCCGAGATCCGGCGCCGCTTCTTGGATTTCTTCGCGTTGCGCGGTCACGAAGTGGTGCCGTCCGCACCCCTGCTCTACAACGACCCCACTCTGCTGTTCGTCAATGCCGGCATGGTGCCCGTTCAAGCGTTACTTCACCGGGGCCGAGACGCCGCCTTTCGACCGTGCCACGAGCGTCCAGAAGTGCGTCCGCACGCTCGACATCGACGAGGTCGGCAAGACAACCCGCCACGCCACGTTCTTCCAGATGAACGGGAATTTCTCCTTCGGCGACTACTTCAAAGCCGAAGCGATTCGGTACGCGTGGGATCTGGTTACCGGTTCCCAAGACGGCGGCGGCTACGGGTTCGACCCGGACAAGATCTGGGTCACCGTGCTGCACTCCGACGACGAGGCGGCGGTGCTATGGGAGAGCATCGCCGGTCTGCCAGCTGAGCGCATTCAGCGCCGCGGGGCTGCTGGACAACTACTGGCATATGGGTGTTCCCGGACCTGGTGGGCCCTGCAGCGAGATCTACGTCGATCGCGGCCCCGAGTACGGCCCGGATGGCGGCCCCATCGTGGATGAAGATCGTTTCCTGGAGATCTGGAATCTGGTCTTCATGCAGGAGGAGCTTTCTGCCGTTCGGAAGAAGGACGACTTCGACATCGCGCGACCCCTGCCGCGTAAGAACATCGACACCGGCATGGGCCTGGAGCGCGTCGCGTACCTGTTGCAGGGCGTGGACAACCTGTACGAGATCGACCAGGTCTATCCGGTTATCGACCACGCCGCTCAGCTGGCCGGCAAGCAGTACGGCGACCAACACGATGACGACGTACGGCTGCGGGTCGTCGGCGATCACGTCCGCTCGGGGCTGATGTTGATCGGTGACGGCGTGACGCCTGGCAATGAGGCACGGGGCTACGTGCTGCGCCGACTGCTGCGCCGGGTGGTCCGCGCGATGCGCCTGCTTGGCGTCACTGAGCCGGTGCTGCCGGAACTGCTGCCGATCAGCCGCGATCTGATGGCCGAGTCCTATCCCGAGGTGGCCTACGACTGGGCACGCATCGCGCAGATCGCGTACGCGGAGGAAGACGCTTTCCGGCGCACCCTGGCTACCGGTACCCAGATCTTTGATCTTGCGGTTGCCGATGCCAAGAGCGAGCAGCAGACCGTTCTCAGTAGCGAACGCGCCTTCCAGCTCCACGACACGTACGGTTTCCCGATCGATCTCACCTTGGAGATGGCCGCCGAGCAGGGGCTGCGTGTCGACGAGCCGGGCTTCCGGCGCTTGATGCAGGAGCAGAAGGATCGCGCCAAGGCTGACGCCAAGTCAAGAAGGCAGGCGCTCAGGCGGTAGAGATCTACCGCGATCTTCGGGCGCTCGGCCCGACTCCCTTCACCGGCTACACCGAGCTCAGCACCGAGTCGAAGGTCCGCGGCATTGTCGTGGACGGCGTGCTCGCCGAGGCGGCCGAAAGAGGGCGATCTGGTCGAGGTCGTGCTTGGAACAGACCCCGTTCTACGCCGAATCGGGCGGGCGGGACTCCGACGCCGGCCGGATCATCGGCGACGGCGTCGAGCTCGAGGTGGTCGACGTGCAGCGCCCGGTGAAGGGCTTGATCGTGCACCGGGTACGGGTCAACCAGGGTGAGTTGCTCAGCGGCGCTCAGGTGCTGGCATCAGTGGATGGTGAATGGCGTATCGGTGCGTGCCAGGCCCACTCGGGCACGCACGTCATGCACGCGGCGCTGCGTCAGGTGCTGGGCCCGACCGCGCTGCAGAGCGGCTCGTACAACAAGCCGGGCTACCTTCGGCTCGACTTCGCCTGGCAGAGCGGCCTCAGCCAGCAGATCCGGGCCGATGTTGAAGAGGCGGCGAACCAGGGCGATCCGTAAGGATCTGAACGTCAGTGCGACGATCATGCCGCTGGCCACGGCTCGCGAGATTGGCGCGCTGGCGCTGTTCGGCGAGACCTACGACGAAAACGTCCGGGTGGTCGAAATGGGTGGCCCCTGGTCCCGCGAGCTCTGCGGCGGAACCCATGTGCAGCACAGCTCCCAGATCGGGCTGGTGACGATCACCGGCGAGTCCAGCATCGGATCCGGCGTACGTCGGGTTGAGGCGTTCGTTGGGATCGAGGCGTTCCGATACCTCGCGAAGGAACGATCGCTCGTCATGGGACTCAGCGAGGCGCTCAAGGTGCAGCCCGAGCAGCTGCCCGACCGGGTCAGCAAGCTGCTGGTGCAGCTCAAGGCCGCGGAGAAGCAGATCGCCGATCTGAAGAGTCAGACCGTACTGGCCGACGTGAACAGCATCGTTGCCAAGAGCCACGACATGTGGGGCGTCGGTTATATAGCCCATCGCGCGGACGGCGTTGCCGGGCAATGACCTGCGGACACTCGCGCTGGAGATCCGCAATCGGGTGCAGCACACGCCGTCGGTCGTGGCAGTCGTCGGCGGATCAGTCGACAAAGCCGAGCGTGGTCATCGTGACGACTCAGGGCGCCCGTGATCGCTGGTCTGAACGCAGGCGATCTGGTACGCGTCGCCAGCGAGACCCTCGGAGGTCGCGGAGGCGGCAAAGACGACATCGCTCAGGGCGGCGGCACCGACGGGGCGCGCGCCGAGGATGCCCTCAAGTCCGTGGAGTACGCCATCGGGCGCACGCTGCAGTCGTCTAGGTCGCGCGGTGGTCTCAATCCTTCGGCGAGGAGCTCGGCTGATAGGCCGGCGAAAACGTGGTCGTTGGGTTGGGCGGCATCTGTGGCTGCGGCCCGCATGGTTTCAGGCATCTTAGGTTTTCGCCGGCCCGCCACGCGAGCCCGTCGCCTTCGTTCGGAGGTCGCGCGGCCCGGGACGAGCAGCGCTGTTTCGATGGACTTGCCCCGGCTCGGGTCACGCGATCGCGCGGTCTACGCCGGCGGCCGACTGGACAGCGCGGCTCCGGTTGGGAACGCGACGTGCACGTGCGTTCCTGACGCCCGCACGGATCTTCGCCGACCGATGTGCGAAAGCCGGACTGGCGTACGGCAGTCGACGGTACACGGCACTGCTGCACGTCTCGCGTTCCTCACGGCCACGCGTCGGCGGCAAATCGCGAATCTCCGCACATCGTGGCCTTGGCACGTACGATCGTGTCGGCCACCGCCAGCCGCGCGCCTTCAGTCGGCGCCGACACGCGACTGGACGGCAGAGCGGCCTGTCCCGCCCGTCGCTGGTGAGTCCGGACTTGCGTGCGGCTGGCACGGACTGGGATGCGCGGATCGGGGTGGCGGCGTGTGACTCCGACGGCGTGCTGGCGTTATCCGCTGACGACGGTACGGGCCGGCGACCGATGAGATTGCCGAGCTGGCATGGCCGTGGTCGCTGAGTACGAGCCGATCGAGGTGCTGATCGGGCCTGCCGACGCAGCCTGAGTGGTGCGGGAGGGTCCGGCTGCGGCAAAGGCGCGGGAGCGGGCCGCACGGTTGGCAGCCGGGATCGGCGTACCGGTCCGAGTTGGTGGACGAGACGACTGACGACGGTAACCGCCTACGCAGCGGCTCCACGAGACTGGGAAGCGAGCCAAGGAGCAGCGGAGGTTGATCGATGCGGCGGCTGCGGTCGCGATTCTCGAGCAGGCCCTGGTGTTCGAACAATCTCGAGGATCTCCACGGGGAGTTAGTATCAGCACCTGGCGGCCCGGTCACCGACGGGCCGGACCTGCCTGGCGGCTCAGGGCAGGAGAGGCCTGTGCAGACCTGAGGGAGATCAGCCAGCGTGTCATCGATGCTCGACCCGGAGGTCAAACCGAGCCAGGCGAAAGAGATGATTCCGCACGGGCAAGGGCTGCCTTGCTGCCTTCGTGGCGGCCGCGGTGCTGGTCGTCGGCGGCTACCTCGTGTGGAACAAGACGACCACATTTCCTCTCAAGCTTCGGTGAGGATTCCCGACTATCCCGGACCGGGCAACTCCAAGATCCTGGTCGACATATCTGGCGGCTCCTCCCTTGACGTGATCGGCGGGCTGCTGGTCGAGAAGGATGTCGTCAAGTCGAAGAAAGCATGGGATCAAGCGGTGCGCTCAGAGGAGCGAGCCACCAGTGTTCAGGCCGGTCGATACCTCGATGAAGACGCAGATGAAGGCCATCGATGCCCTTCGGCTGCTGATCAATCCCGGAGCTCAAGATCCGGCTCCAGTTCACTATCCCCGAGGGCTTGCGGCTCAGTGCCCAAGTGGACACAGCTGGCGAAGCGCACCAAGATCAAGAAGTCCTCGTACCAGGCCGTCTTGGAGAAGCCAAAAGCCGCTCAAACTGCCCAAGTACGCGAAGAAGCGACCGGAAGGTTTTCTGTTTCCCGACACCTATGAGCTGACAGCGGATTCGACGGCAACATCGACTCTGAAGCAGATGGTGACCCAGTACAAATCGGTAACCCGCGAGATCGAGTTCGAGGCAGCAGCCAAGAGACTGAAGCGATCACCGTACGAGGTCCTGATCGTGGCAAGCATCGTCGAACGCGAGGTGAACAAGGAGGAGTACCGCCCCAAGGTTGCCCGGGTGCTCTACAACCGCCTCGACAAAGGCATGAAGCTGGGTCTCGACTCGACCGTGATCTACGCGGAGAATCTCAAAACCAATACCACTACCAAGAAGGACCGGGCCAGCAAGTCGAAGTACAACACCTACCGCCACAAGGGCCTGCCGCCTGGGCCGATCTCAGCACCCGGCAAGGCCGCATTGGAGGCGGCGGCAAATCCTGAGAAGGGAAGTGGCTCTACTTCGTCACGGTGAACTTCGACACCGGCGAGACGAAGTTCGCCGAGAACCAGGCGGACTTCGAAAGATCCGGCTGGAGTTCAGACCTGGTGCCAGTCCCACCCCGGCCGCTGTGACACCTGATGTCGGCTCGCTGGGAGTTCTGCGTCGCTGCGCGGTTCTTGGCTCACCCATTGAGCATTCGCTCTCTCCGGCGTTGCACGCTGCCGCCTACGCCAGCCTCGGGCTGAACTGGAGCTACGAGCGGGTCAAGGTCGATCAGAAACAGCTCGCGCCCTTCGTCGAACAGCCTCGACGCGTCCTGGCGTGGGCTCAGTCTGACCATGCCATTGAAAGAAGCCGTCCTCGAACTTGGTGAGGTGGATGAGCTCGCCAGGCTGGCCGGCGCCGGTAACACGTTGATCTTGGAAGAGGGCGCCCGCCGGGTCTACAACACTGATGTGGGAGGCCTGACCTGGGCCGTCCGTGACGTGACCGCTGCACCGGTGCCGCGGGTCACGATCCTCGGCGCGGGAGCGACGGCAAGGGCGGCTCTGATCGCCGCAGCACAGCTCGGCGCCCAGCACGTGAGTGTTCTGGCGCGTACGCCGTCCCGGGCCGAGCCGCTTAGGGCGCTAAGCCACCAGGTCGGCGTCGAGCTTGACGTCAGGCCCTGGTCGGTCCCTCTTCCCGATGCGGATCTAGTGGTGTCGACGGCTATCTCAGGTGCCGCGGACAGCATTGCCCAGGCCGCCGTCGATAGCGCCCCCGTCATCGTCGACGTGATCTACGATCCGTGGCCGACCGTGCTGGCGACGACCGCTCAGCAAGCAGGCTGCGCGGTGATCAGCGGACGGGACCTGCTCGTCGGTCAAGCACTGCTGCAGATCGAATTGATGACTGGCCGTTCCGTCGTCGCCGATGTCCTCTACGCCGCCCTCCCCACCGAGTTGTCAGCGTGAGTGGCCGTCCTGAGGACCAGTCATGCTTCGACCACTCGGAGTGAGGAATCTCAGCTGGCCGACCAATAAGCCCGTGCCAAACTTCTGATCGATGCTCAGATGGCTTACCGCTGGCGAGTCGCACGGTCCGGCACTGGTGGCAATCCTGGAAGGGTTGCCGGCCCATGTGGCCGTGACAAGCGGCGACATCGCCGACAGCCTGGCTCGTCGCCGGCTTGGTTTCGGGCGCGGCGCCCGGATGAAGTTCGAGGCGGACGCCGTGACCATCTTGGGCGGGATACGGCATGGCGAGACCCAAGGCGGCCCGATCGCGATCCAGGTGGGCAACACCGGAGTGGCCGAAATGGCAGACCGTGATGGCCCCCGACCCGGTGCCCCGGGACGAGCTTGAAGGGCAGGCGCGCAATGCGGCGCTGACCCGACCGCGTCCCGGACACGCCGACCTGAGTGCGGCATGCAGAAGTACGACTTCGACGAGGCCAGACCGATCCTGGAGCGCGCCAGCGCGCGCGAGACGGCGGCACGGGTGGCGCTGGGCCGGGTCGCGTGCGCCTTCCTGCAGCAGGCGCTTGGTGTCAGCGTGCTGAGCCACGTCGTTGAGCTGGGAACAGTTAAGGCTCCTGCCGGAGTGGTGCCTGTGCCGCGTCGGACCTTGCAGCCATCGACGAGGATCCGCTGCGCTGCTTCGACCGGACGGCAAGCGCAGAGATGGTCGCGGAGGTGGAGGCCGCCCAGAAGATGGCGACACGCTCGGCGGTGTGGTGGAGGTCGTCGTCTGGGGCTTGCCGCCGGGGCTGGGCTCGCACGTGCACTGGGATCGCCGGCTAGATGCGCAGCTGGCCGGCGCGCTGATGGGAATTCAGGCGATCAAGGGCGTGGAGATCGGCGACGGATTTGAACTGGCTCGCAGCAGGGGGAGTGCGGCGCACGACGAGATCGTCCGGGCGATCGATGGCATCGCCCGGGCGTCGCACCGGTCAGGTGGCACCGAGGGTGGCATGAGCACCGGTGAGGTGCTCCGGGTGCGAGCTGGCGATGAAGCCGATCTCACACCGTACCCAGGGCGCTGCGGACCGTGGACGTCGCGACGGGCGAGGCCGCCGATCGCACATCACCAGCGCTCGGATGTCTGCGCCGTGCCGGCGGCTGGTGTGGTCGCGGAAGCGATGGTTGCGCTGGTGCTGGCCAACGTGGTACTAGAGAAATTCGGCGGTGACTCGGTGGCGAAACGAGGCGCAACTGTGAGAGCTTACCTCAAGCAGGTGGCCGATCGCGGCCTCCAGGTGCGGCCTAACCCATGAATGCCTCGGACCTGAGCGCCTGAGCCGTCGACGGGCCGATTGTCTTGATTGTCGGTGCGCCGGGCTCTGGCAAAAGCACCGTGGGAGCACTGCTCGCCGAACGGCTCGGGGTCGCGTTCCGCGATATCGACGCCAGTCATCGTCGAGCGGACAGGAAAGTCGATCGCCGACATCTTCGCCGACGACGGGGAGGCGACATTCCGGACCCTGGAACAACAGATCACCACCGAATTGCTGCCACTCACCGGCGTCTTGTCACTCGGTGGCGGCTCCGGTGTTGTCCGCCACTCACCCGGGCGGCTCTTCGTGATCACCGAGTTGGCTAGTGGCTGCGGGTTGGTCTGGCGCAGGCTGTGAAGCGCGTCGGTCTCGATACCGCACGCCCTTTGCGCTGCTCGGCAATGTTCGCGGCCAGCTGCTCAAATTGCTGAACGAGAGAGCTGAGCTGTATGGCGAGGTAGCCACCGATGTCATCGACACCGACCACACAGCCCCGGCCGAGATCGTCGAAATGATCATGAACGCACATGTCGTCCAGCACTGAGCCCACCCGGATCCTGGTAACGGCGGAACAGCCCTAGCAGGTGCTCGTGGGCTACGGGCTCGCTGGCTGAGGTGCCGGCCCTGCTGGGCCCAGGCGTACAGCGCGTTGCACTGCTCCATCCGCCGACCATGATCAGGACTGCAGCGCGGTTGTCGCATGAGTTGAGCGCGGCTGGGCTGGAGCCGGTTCGCGTTGATCTGCCCGATGGCGAGGCGGCGAAGAGCGTCGCGGTTGCAGAACGATGCTGGTCGATTCTTGGCAATGCCGGTTTCACCCGATCCGATGCGGTGGTCGGCCTCGGCGGTGGCGCGACGACCGAGTCTGGCCGGGTTCGTGGCTGCTACCTGGCTCCGGGGGTACGGGTGATCATGGTGCCGACCACCCTGCTCGGCATGGTGGACGCGGCGGTGGGAGGAAGACCGGGATCAATACCGCGGAAGGCAAGAACCTGGTCGGCTGCTTCTATGAGCCGCTGAGCGCGATTTGTGATCTTGATGCACTGGGAACGTTGCCGACTGCGAGATCTGATCGCCGGTCTCGCGGAAGTAATCAGAGTGGCGGCTTCATCGCTTCGACCCGGTGATCTTGACCATGATCGAATCAGACCCTGCGGCCGCGCGACGTGCCGATTCCCTCATGCTCCGTGAGCTCGTCGAGCGAGCGGTGTCGGTCAAGGCGAGTCTCGTCAGTGCCGACTTTCGTGAGAGCACCTCCACCGGCTCAGCGGTCGGTCGGGAGCTGCTCAACTATGGCCACACCATCGGTCACGCCGTCGAGCGTCGCGAAGGCTTCACCTGGCGACACGGCGACGCGATCAGCGTTGGCATGGTGTACGCCGCCGAGCTGGCTCGGCTCGCCGATCGCCTCGACCATGAGACGGCCGGAGCGACATCGACTCGTACCTCGCAGGTCGGATTGCCAACGACCTACGCGGCTGGCTGCATTCGACGATTTGCTACACACAATGGCCCTGGACAAGAAGGCCCGCGGCTCGACCTTGCGCTTGCGTGATCTTGAACGGGCTAGCCAGTGCGGAGATTCTCGCCGCACCGTCGGAGGACCTGTTGCGCGCCGCGTACGCCGCAGTTTCGGCCTGACGCGCTGCGCCAGTGAATCTGAGGCGTAGTTTCCTCTGCGAGCGACGACGACGACGGCGGATTTCAAGCGCGATGCGGCGAGCAGCGCACCGGAAAGGGGTCACTGATGATCGAAGCGTGGGGTGAGCTCAACGTACGGGAAAGCCTTCGCGGAGGCGGCTCAACCTTTGTGGCTCTGGTGGCTCGTATCCCGGAAGATCGTTAGGACGGCCTGGGGCTGGGAAGTGGAATCTGCGCGCCCTGGCGGGGCACGCCTCGCGATCACTTGTCACAGTCGCGAGACCTACCTCGCTCAACCGGTCGGGACCGAGGAGATTGCCCACCGCAGCGGCGTACTACGTCGCCATAGCGGGCGATTGATCATGCTGCCGTTGTCGGCCGAGGCGTCGAGGCCGGCCAGGCGCTTGGAGAAAATCCTGCCGAGTTCGTCGACGTGCTAGCTGGAGCGTGTGCTTGCCCAAGTGGGTACCGCCGGCAACCCGCTCATCCCACACCGCTGCGGGTGGCATGCATCTTGAGACCTACCTCTCGACCCGCACCTTGGAGCTGGTGGTGCACAGCCTTGACATCGCGGCCGCCGTAACGGACGTCGAACCGCGAGGATTCAGTGACCAGTTGCTCAGCGAGGTCGCCAGGGTCGCCGCAACAGCGGCGGGTGCTGCGCGGCAGGGGTGTGGAACCGATGCTTGCGCTCACTGGTCGAGCGAGCCTCAGCCCGGGTTTAGCATCGTCTGACTTGTCGCTGGGTGGGTGTAGCCTGGGCGGGCTGCCAATCACAGGGCAAGGGAAGAGGGCAGGTAGGCGTGGCGTCGACGAATGATCTCAAGAACGGCATGGTGTTGGACCTGGACGGACAGCTGTGGTCCGTGGTCTGGTTCCAGCATCACAAGCCCGGCAAAGGCAACACCGTGGTACGCACCAAGCTCAAGCATGTTGCTCTCAGGCAAGGTTGTCGACAAAACCTTCAACGCTGACACCAAGGTGGACACGGCGAACGTCGACCGGCGCGACATGCAGTACCTCTACCACGATGGTTCCGGCTTCGTCTTCATGGACACCACCACGTACGACCAGTTGACCATTCCGGACCAGACCGTGGGCGACGCGAAGAACTACCACCTCGAGGGAGCAAGTGGCAACAGTCGCTATGCACGACGGCAACCCGCTCTATCTGGAGCTTCCGGCCTCGGTCGAGCTGGTGATCACCTACTACCGAGCCCGGTCTGCAAGGTGACCGCAGCACTGGCGGTACCAAGCCGGCCACCGTTGAGACTGGTCTACAGATCCAGGTTCCGCTGTTCTTGACCACTGGTGAGAAGGTCACAGGTGGACACGCGAAGTGTGGTGAATACCCGAGCCGCGTCGGAAGTTGATCATGAGCGGCAGCTCGACCCGTAGCAAGGCTCGGCAAGCGTGGGCGCTTGACGTCCTGTTCGAGGCAGAGCTACGCGGTCTGGAGCCGCTGCTGACTCTCGAGGAGCGGACGGCCGCGGCAGACCCGCCGGTCCGCACGCGTACAATGGCCGAGCTGGTACGCGGTGTGGTCGCTCACCCGGCCGAGATCGATGCCCGGATCAGTGATTGTCTGGCACCCGGCTGGACGTTGCCGCGGATACCCCGGAGTGGATCGCGATGTGCTGCGGATAGCGGTCTTCGAGATCGATTATGGCGAGGTTCCGGACGCGGTCGCGGTCACCGAAGCAGTCCAGCTTGCTTCCGAGCTGTCCACCGATGAGTCGCCGGCGGTCGTGAACGGCCTGCTGCGGTCAATCACCGCCGGAGACGTGCGCCGCACTACATCGTGAAATCGATGTATCCCGTCGACCTCGCAAAACGAACCTGCTCGAGGCCTTCAATGCCGGGGACCTGGACCGGATGCGTGAACTCCTCGCGCCGGGACCCTGACTCGCGGCTGGCAGCATGCGACGGCGGCGAGGCCGACCGCGTCGGCGGGCGCGAAGGGAAGTACCCCTCGGCCGGATCGCCATGCGATGGACTTGCCGGGGAGCGCAGTACCGCGTCACGCCCACTCAGTCGCCCGCCGCCATTGATGATCATCTCGTGCTGCTCATGGTCGAGGTTCAGGCGGAGCGGAACGGTCGTCGACTGCAATGACTTCGCTGCCCACGTGCTACGCGTCGACGACGGTCGTGTCACCCAATCGGCGGGATGGCCGACGCTTAAGCCGGCCGAAAGTGATCCAGTTCTGGTCGTGACGACGTAACCGATCTTCGCGACGTAGGCGCATCAAAAGCATGCGATGTTACGCGCGGGTGATCCTGAGTCCGAGCCAGGGCGGCGAGCGATTCTGATCTCGGTCTCCACGTCGGCACGCATCGCCCGGGTGAGGCGCACATCCTCGTGCAAGGCGTTGGCGGTGTGGAGCGTCCCAGCATTGCGGTCTGCTCTAGCGTCGAGCTTGCCGACCAAGCGGTCGTGGTGAAGCACTGGGCAGCGCAAAGTAACCCCAGCGGCGCTTCACTGGCTCGTGCATCTCGAGGATGTACTCCGAAGTCGAAGAAGGCTCATCGCACGGTCGCGGTCGTGAACCAGACGATCGAACGGCGACAACAGCGCCGCCGGGCCGGCCAGTGAAGGGACGGTCAAGGGCGCTGGGGTCCGCTCTCGCCATTCCCCATCCAATCCGCTCGATCTCTTTGCACGGCTACCCCGGCGTTTCCGACTGAGATCGGCTCGCCGGGCACGACGGCCGGCTTGGCGCGGGCAATGCCGAGCGACCGGAGTCGTCGCTCTCCTCGGACCCCGCTTCGCCTCGGCGGCGGGAACTGGGCTCGGACGGTGGGTAGACACGCTCAGGCACATCCCACAGCCGTTGCTGGCGTCCGGCACGCCCGGCGATCGCGACCTCCCCTCTGGGCAGAAGAGCAGCTCTCGAGCATCTGGGCGACGTTGCGGCTGTCCGATCCGGCCGCTCGAGCCCCATGGGACCTGACTGGCGTCTGGCAGATCGCGCGAGACGCAGGGGTCCAGCGCCATCGCGAAGTCGGGCGACAATGTCGCGGCGAAAGCGATCGTTCACGCCTCTCACCCAGGCCCCGACCTGCCGGCTCGGGCTGTAGCCCGTCTGATCGGGAACATGGAGCGCAACGGCAGTCATGGGGCCGGATATAGGCACGCAGCCTCGAAAGCGTCCGGTCCCGCTGCAGTGCCCGGGTCAGGTCGGCAGGTTGGTAGGATCGCCCAAGCCTGCTCCACGCAACGAGATCGGCGTTCGGCGCGACGCCGCCGTCGGGTCAACCTGAAGCAAGCGTCAGATGGTCGACGACCAATGTGGATGGCCTAGTGACTCGAGAAGTTGAGTCGTAACCGCGATCTGCCGTGCCTTCACGGCTGAGTCGTAGCACGCTCATACGTCGGCACATTGTCAGAAAGCGGTCGCGAGTGACATGCCGCGTCGGCGTGTCGCATGTGGTTCATGACCACTGCAGGAAGAAGCGGGTCCAGGCGTGATCAACCGGTGAGGTGGTCGAAGTCCCCACGAACCCACGCGATGTAGCGGTCGGCGGATCGGCGCACCCACTCGGCGGCGTCGCCGATGACCTGCCCGCCGAAGTTGTCGTAGAGCCGGTCGAAGTCGAGTTGCAGCACCCGGTCAGCCACCTTCGCCACAACGGCCGCCGACAGGGAATCTTGTTCGGGAAGCTGCGCATGAACGAGACCCAATGCTCGTCCGGGGTGCAGGCGACGGTGTCACCGCTCAGCAGCACCCCGCGGCCGTCAGCGCCCACGAAGTGAGCGACCGCACTACCGGGAAAGTGGCCGCCGATCCGATGCAGCACCACTCCGGGCAGTACCTCGGTCTTCTCCTCCCAGATCGTGATCACTGGGTCGTCTCGCTGCAGCCACTCCCGATCGGCCGCCTGCACATAGACCGGCACGCCGCCGAACCTGTGCGACCACTCCACCTGCACCCCGAACATGTGTGGATGGCTGGCGGCGACGGCAGCCAACCCACCCAACACGTGAACGGCCGCAACCAGGTCATCGTCGAGGTATCCGTTCGGATCCCACAGCAAGTTGCCCGACGACGTTTGCACGAGCAGCGCACGCTGCCCGATCCCGACCGACGGCTTGATCGTGATGCCGTACAAGCCGGGCTCGACTTCGGCAACTGTTCCCCTGTGCCCAGCGTCGGCCAGCTCCTCCAACGTGGTCCACTGCTGGCCGGCGGGGCGTACATACTGACGCTCGTCACTGCAGATCGCGCAGACAGCGGCTGGCTTCTCGGTGTGCGGGCTGCTCTACAGCACACGTACGACAGACACAAGACGGACACCATGCCTCCTTAATGATTACAGATTGGGGCTTACCAAGCCTGCCCCATTCCTGATCAGCGTGAACGCCCGGGGGTCGTTGTCGCGGGATCGGCAGCCCAGCGAACTCTTCCATGTGCGCTCATGCACCGCCTGCGGCAACAGGTTTGACTCCCTGCATCGTTCGAGTGGTGAACTCAGACAAGCTCGGATGGCCGCCGCCGCAGCTATGAAATGCTCGTCGCATGCAACCGCGGTGCGGTGGACCCTGCGATGGCTGCCAAGGCTATGCTGAGGGATTCTGATTGAGCGTGCTCCCGTGGTATCTCGTTGTTCTTATCGCTTTAGCTTAGTTGCGCTGACGACTCAAGCCCGCCAACGTCACAACGAGTGACCGGAATCAGCTGCGGCCTCGGCAAGCGCCCCACTGAATTTTGTGGTGATCGGCGACTCAATTCCTTATAACAGCCCTGACGATGGCCCCAACCGCACGCCTTCGTGGATATTGTGGTATGCAAAGGCGCAGATCGGCGAGCTTTTGCAGCGGCTCCGTTGTGACATCTAACCTCTCCGAGCACACGGGGCTCACTTTGGCGGGGTTGCTCGCCGAGCTTCCGTCCCTGGAGTCGCAATTGGCTGGAGGCCGACGTGATTTTGGTCGGCATCGCCCACAACAGCATCGCGCTCAATTCCGATATGCCCTGCGGGGCGACATTCGACGAGTCGACGAACCAACTGTCGGACTGGTCAAAGGTCAATGCCCGTATGTGCTCAAGACCGCCGCAGAAACATCCCGACCGCAATTCGACCAGCTTTTCTCGCCGCACTGCGTTGACCTGCGCGCCGGAAAGCCGACAATCTTTCCCCACGGTCAACAAATACAGCGACTGGATCGGCTGGCAAGCTGCTCATCTGACGGCGAAGACCAGCAGAAAAGGACCGTCGTTCTCCAACATGATGTCTGAGACACGATGTTGTGCGACACGTCGCGGAGGCTTGATCGCTTTCGACTGCGTCGACATTCTATCACGCCTTCAACGGACCTCACGGGACCAAGGCGGCAGGCGATCTTCTGGCTGCTGACTACACCCATCCATCCGACAAAGGCAATGCGCTCATCGCCAAGCTGCTCGTCGCGCGTGGATACACGCCACGCTTGGCTGAACCTCATCAAGCCCCCCAACCCGGTCACGGCCGAATACTCATGAGGGCTCGACGCGCTGCGGACCGGAGCTCGAGTCGGCACCACGCCGGACCGCCGAGCCGGTTGGAGCGTGATCTGGGTCAGCAGGGGGAATCTCCGCAGGTTCAGCGACTACCGAGAACCGCGCCAGCAGCGTTATTGGCGATAGCGACGGTCGCCTCCGTGATGGCGAAATAGCGACCGATGCAGCCGCGCAGGCCGCCCGCGAACGGGAATTACGAGCGGCGGCCCGCTCATAACTACCAAGCTGGTCTGGTTGCAGCTCTCTGATGACCCCGTGCAAAAGGGACCCATGCGGCCCCGGGCGGTCAATGCCTTCGCTCGCTTTGCTCGCTGTATCTGATGGCTCGCTGATCCGATCCACCCATCTCGAGATGGTATTCCGATGGGCAGAATCCTGATCCATGATTGCCAGCGACCCGGCACCAGAGCGACCGCCATCGACGGCCACCCGATCAGTAGTACCGCATCGAGCGTCGCGGCGGCGCTGCCGTATTGATCTTTGCACGGTGGGCACATGTCCGCGCGCTGCCGATTCGGAGAGGAAACCTTCCTCGCCTCCGGCCAGTCTGATAGCTTGTCGCCTCCCGGCCGGGATATGGCCAGAGCATCTTCCTGCGGCGCCGGGGCCCTCGGTACGCCGGAGTTCGCCATCCGACTGGCCAGGCTGTGCCGGCTGGCTTGGCCTCAGCGAGGTCACTGTCGTCGGCATTTCCGTCGGCGCCCGGAACCGCGCTGACCATGGCCGCATTCCACCCAGAGCTTGTGCCACGGGTGATCTTGATGTGCCCCACCAGTTTTCGACTCTTGGCCGAGCCGCGAAGGCCGACGCATCGCGTACACGGTTTTTCGCGCCCGGCGTGGGCGGCGCGCGACCGCGGGGCACGCTGCTGCTGCAATGCTCCGGCACGATCCCTGACAAGCACTTGCCAGGCATCAGTCGCGAATCTCACCCCACGCTTGATGGCCAGGAGGCCCGTACGACGGCTTCGGGCCAGATGCCGAAAAAGATGACGGAGTTCCCGCCGCGCTGCCAATCCAGCCGCGGTTTCCTCGTAGATCTTCGTACGCCCACCGACGTCACTGACGATGTCGGCCAGCCGACGCTGATCCTGGCTACCCGCGAAACGACGGCGCGGTGAGCTTCGACCACGCCGAGCACCTGGCCGCTACGATGCGACACACGCGACGCTAGTCGAGGTCGATACGCCCACTCACACCTGCTGTGGCTGGGGGAGGGATCAGATCACACGGCGGCGGCGATCCATTCCTTCATGGGGCTGTGAAGCGCCCCGGACAACGACAAATGCCGCGGATCTCCATCACGATTGGTCGAGGAACGGTTCGGGCATTCGTTAAGAAGGCTGGGAGGGCGGAGAAACCGCCCATCAGGGACGAGTGAGGGAGTGCGGATGAAGTATCTGCTGCCGATCTACGGCGACGAGACAGCAATGGAGTCCCGCCACCCAGCAGGCAAGCAACGCCTGAGGAGCGAGACGCCTCAGGTCGCTAGGTCTGGTACGACTACGGCGACCTGGCTCACCGAGAAGGGGCTGGTACCTGGCCGGCGACGCGCTTCAACTGACCTCGACCGCGACAACCGTGCGGGCCTGACGGCAAAAACCCGTGGTCACCGACGGACCATTTTGCGGAGACGAAGGAGCAGCTCTCGGGGGCTTGCTTACCTTCTCGAGGTCGCGAATCCTCTGACGAGGACGATAGAAGCGGGTGCCCGCTGTCCCGGCGCGTACTTCGGCACGATCGAGCTGCGCTTCCAGTTCAAGACTTCCCCGCCCGACCGGAAGGCTGACGCCACGGGAGACCCACGTCAGGATCTCGACCTCCTGTTCCGGCGCGAGGCGCGATAACGACGGGCGGTCGCGGCGCCTGATTCGAGCGACCGGCAGCTTCGACCACAATGGCTGAAGAGGCCGTCCAAGAGGCCTTCGTGCAGGCCTTGCGTACCTGGCCGGCCCGCGGTGGATCCCCGACAACCCTGGCGGGCTGGATCATTCTCACGGCACGCAACAAGGCAATCGACTGGCTGCGGACGGGAACGCATCGGAGCTGGCAAGGCGGGAGAGGCCGAGGAGCTGCCGCGCGCTCGAAGACTTGGGAGATGACGTGCGGCAGATTCCCGACGAGCGCCTTCGGCTGATCTTCACCTGTTGTCATCCCGCTCACCGGCGGAAGCTCGCGTCGCGCCGATCGCTCCGCACGGTCGGAGGACTCTCATCGCGGGAGGTCGCCCAGCGCGCGTTCTGCTGACCGAGCAGGCCGTGCAGCAGCGCTTGGTCCAGGCGAAGTGCGGAAGATCCGGGCCGCCGGGCATCCCGCATCGCGTGCCACACCCGCGAGGCTGCTGCCCGAGCGTCTGAGTGCTGGGTGCTCGCGGTCTTGCACCTGATCTTCAACGGGGGTGCGCCTCCACCGAGAGGGCGAACTGGTGCGCAGCGAGCTCTGCGACGAGGCCATCTGGCTGGTACGCGCCGTGGATCGGCTCATGCCCGGCCAGCCGGAGACCGGCGGGCCTGCTCGCTTCGCGATGCTGCTGCATCACTCGCGACGCGGTGCTCGGGTCGATGCCGCGGGTGATCTCGTGCTCCTCGAGGACCAGGACCGCGCTCGCTGGGACCAACAGATGATCGACGAGAGATGGGCTCTGCCGTGCCGATGCGGCGATGGAGATCCGGCGGCCCGGCCCGTATCAGGTGCAGGCGTGCGATCGCCGCAACTGCATGCACGCGCGCGCCACGTCCGGAGGACACCGATTGGCCGCAGATCGCGACGCTGTACCGCGGGCTGAAGGCGATGTGGCCGACGCCGGTGATCGAGGCTGAACAGAGCGGTCGCGGTAGCGATGGCCGACGGGCCCGACGCCGGGCTCGCGCTGATAGAGCCGCTCGCCGAGGAGCTGGATCGGTATCACCTTTTCCACTCGGCCCGGGCAACGAGCCCGGCTTCGCCGTCGCGCCGGGGCGTACCAGCGAGGCTCCCACCCTCGCCTGATCGGCGGAGCTGCTGCCGATCTTGCGACCAATCCCGTCGAGCGCAAGTTCCTGCTGCGACGCCTCTTCGACGCGCTTGAGGCGGGGCCGCCCAGGCAAAGCTCCCGCGGCAATGCGTCTCGTCGGCCAGGTGCGCGGCCGGATTCGCTGCTGGCCCTCTCTTGCGGCCTACAAACCTTCACCTCCGGCCCTCGAGGCGGGAAAGGGCGGTCATGTTCGGCAGCCGTTAGTGCGCCCGGAAATCTCGGTTGCCTAACCTTCGGCAGCTGGAGTCTCCGCCGGCGTCGGTGCTCGAGGACGGCCGCGCCTTACGGGCGGGCGCTTCAGCGCCGAATCGGCGGGAGCTTTTGGTGAGGCAGTCTTTACGACCGGTATGTCGGGCTACCGGGAGACCCTGACCGACCCGAGCTACTACCGGCAGGTGGTCGTCGCCACCGCACCGCACATCGGCAACACCGGCTGGAATGACGAGGATGGCGAGTCCAGCCCAGAATCTGGGTGGCCGGCTATGTGGTACGCGATGCCCGCTCGGATTCCCTCCAATTGGCGGTTCTCGTCGAGACCTTGACATGGAGCTGCGTGCAGCTCCAGGGCATCGTCGGCATGTGCGAGGTCGATACCCGCGCCTGACCGCGCACATCCGAGAGCGAGGCGCCATGCGGGTGGGCCTCTCCAGTACGGAAACCAGCGCGTCGGCGTTGCTGGAACGGGTCAGGCTCAGCCGTCGATGGTCGGCGCGCATCTGCCGACGAGGTCAGCACCCGCAGCCGTATGTCGTCAGGCCGGAGCGGCGAACCACGGTTTCGGGTGGTGGCAGTCGACTCGGCATCAAGTCAATGACACCGGTGCGGATGGCCGAGCGCGGTCTTGAGGTTCACGTAGTCCCATCGACGATCTCTGTTCGCCGACATTGAGGCGACGAACCCAGATTGGGGTGTTCTTCTCCAACGGCCCAGGCGATCCCGGCCGCAGCTGACCAACTGGGTCGAGCTCTTGAAGTCGATCCTTGCCGCAGGAATCCCGTATTTCGGCATCTGCTTCCGGCAATCAGCTGTTCGGCCGGGCTCTCGGCTTCGGCACCTGCAAGCTGCCGGCTACGAGGCACCGCGGTATCCAACCAGCCGGTGATGGACCTCGCCGACCCGCAAGGGTCCAGGTCACCGCGCACAACCACGGCTTCGCCGTCGAGGCTGCCGAGCCGAGGTCGAGCGTGCACCAGACGCCGTACGGGCATCGCGCGGGTGAGCCACCTCAGCCTCAACGACCAGGTCGTCGGGTCTGCCTGGAGCTGCTGCGGGTCGCGGCCGGAAAGCTGCTGAGGCTTCTCGGTTCAGTACCATCCCAGAAGCCGCCGCGGGGCCCCACGACGCCGGCTACCTCTTCGACCGTCTTCGTCGAAGTGCTGGTCGCCAACGCAGGGGAGGCCGCTGGTGCCCCGCCGGACCGACATTCACGTCGATCCTGGTCATCGGCTCCGGGCCGATCGTGATCGGCCAGGCGTGCGAGTTCGACTACTCCGGCACCCAGGCGTGCCGGGTGCTGCGGGCCGAGGGGCTACCGGGTCGATCCTGGTCAACTCCAACCCGGCGACGATCATGACCGATCCCGAGTTCGCCGATGCCACCTATATCGAGCCGATCACCCCGGAGTTCGTCGAGCATGGTCATCGCGAAGGAGCGGCCGGACGCGCTGCTGCCGACGCTGGGCGGCCAGACCGCGCTCAACACGGCCGTCGCCTTGCACGAGAACGGTGTGCTGGACAAGTACGGCGTCGAGCTGATCGGCGCGTCGATCGAGGCGATCCAGCGCGGCGAGAACCGCGAGCAGTTCAAGGCGATCGTGGAGGTCTGACGGGCATCGGCGGCCCGGAGGTGGCCCGCAGCGCGGATCTGCCACTCGATGGACGAGGCTGTCCGGCGTGGCCGGACGATCTCGGCTACCCGCTGGTCGTCGGCCCGTCGTTCACGATGGGCGGGCTCGGCTCAGGCTTGGCGCACGACGGGACGAGCTGCGCGCGGATGGCCGGCGCCGGCGCTGCCGCCAGCCCGACCACCGAGGTGCTGATCGAAGAGTCGATCCTCGGCTGGAAGGAGTTCGAGCTCGAGGTGATGCGCGACCACGACGACAACGTCGTCATCGTCTGCTCGATCGAGAACCTCGACCCGATGGGCGTGCACACCGGCGACTCGATCACCGTCGCGCCGGCGATGACGCTGACCGACCGCGAGTACCAGCGGATGCGCGACGTCGGCCGATCGCGATCATCCGCGAGGTCGGCGTCGACACCGGCGGCTGCAACATCCAGTTCGCCGTCGAATCCGCGCGACGGCGAGATGCTCGTCATCGAGATGAACCCGCGGGTGTCGCGGTCGTCGCGCGCTGCGCGTCGAAGGCGACCGGCTTCCCGATCGCGCAAGATCGCGCGCGAAGCTCGCCGTCGGCTACACGCTCGACGAGATCCCGAACGACATCACGCAAGACGACGCCGGCGTCGTTCGAGCCGGCCCTCGACTACGTCGTCGTGAAGGTGCCGCGGTTCGCGTTCGAGAAGTTCCCGTCGGCCGACTCCGACGCTCACCACGCACATGAAGAGCGTCGGCGAGGCGATGGCCATCGGCCGCAACTTCACCGGGCTCTGGGCAAACCGCTGCGCAGCCTGGAGGATCCCCAAGGCGCCCTTCGACTTCGATCTCGATCCGAGATCACCGAGCCGGCTGGAGGAGCTCTTGCAGAGAGCTTCGCGCGCCCACACGATGGTCGGCTCGGGGTGTGGTCTGCAGGCGCTGCGCGCGCGGTGCCACCGTCGAGCAGGTGCATTCAGGCCGACCAGATCGACCCGTGGTTCGTCGACCAGCTCGTGTTGATCTTGGAGACCGCAACGATGGTCAAGGCCGCTGCCGGAGCTGACCACGGCTGCTGCGGACCGGCCAAGCGGCACGGGCTTCTCCGACGCCCGAGATCGCCGCCCTCCGGCACCTGAGCGGGACGTGAGCGCCAACCGCCAACC
>ERZ1370068.5330-contig-4355_pt1 | contig 39486 bp, 73 predicted proteins | sample MGYA00561227_ERZ1370068 | MGnify/ENA primary metagenome ERZ1370068 (study PRJEB38410, sample SAMEA6850437) | metagenome | study: Metagenomic assessment of the ecological functions of the soil: analysis of the soil microbiota associated with the... | reverse complement strand
TTGTACTTCGTTCAGTTACGTATTCTCCGTGCGCGGGTTGTTGCTGCGGGCGCATGATGATGTCGGGCGGGAGCGGGCGTTGCCGTGCTGTTCGTCGGGCGTGCTGGCAGCGCTCGACATCGCGATCGTCGGGCCTGCGCTGCCCGCGATCCGCGAGCACGTTCGCCGTCGCAGCCGCGCTGGTTGCCTGCGGTATTCAGCATCTACGTGTTGTTCTACCTCGTCGGCACGCCGCTGCTCGAAACGCTCCGACCGCGCGCGGGCGCCTGCGTCTATGTCGAAAGTCTCGCCGCTGTTCCGCTGCCGGCTCGCTGCTCGTAGCGGCGGCCTGGTCGTTCGCCTGGCTGCTGCTCGGCCGGGCGATCCAGGCATTCGGCGCGGGCGGCTTCCTTTGCCTGTCGCGGCGGCGGTCATCGCCGAGAACGGTGCCCGCTCGAGCGGCGCGGCCGGACGCTCGGGCCTCATCGGCGCCGTGTTCGGCGTCGCGTTCCTGCTCGGGCCGCTGCTCGGCGGTCTGCTGCTGCCCTCGGGCTGGCGCTGGCTGTTCGTCATCAACGTGCCAGTCGGCGTGTCGTGCTGATGGCGCTCGCGGTGCCGTTAGTCTGCCGCAGACTACGCGCGGCCGCGCAGTCGCGGCGCTTTCGACGCGCGCGGCGCGTTGCTCTGGCCGTCGTGCTGCGCGGCGATTGTGTTGGCATCGGTCAGCCGACACGAAGGCTCGTCACGAGCCTCCTGTCTGCGCGTGCTGGCCGTGCTCTCGGTCGCCCAGTCGCTCTCGGCGTCCGCTGTTGTGGACGGTCGAGACGCGCAGCAGTCCCCGTGTCTGCGCCCGCGTCTGCTCCGCTCGGCGCAGCTGCGCGTCGTCGGCGTTATCGCGATCGCGGTCGGCGCTCGTCGAAGCCGGCATGGTGTTCCTGCCGGCATTGCCGTGCTCGAACTTCGGCGTCGACGGCAGTCGCGGCGAGCCTGACGATGTTGCCGCTCGTGCTTGACGATTGCGGTGGGCGCGCCGCTCGCCGGGCCTGGCTGCTCGATCGCATCGGCGCGCAGCCGTCGGTTTCCCAGCTCGGTCTCGCGCTCACCGTGGCCGGGCTCGCTGCTGTTCGCTCTGCTGCCGCTCGAGCTGGCCGGAACTTCTACGCGTCGGCGCGCTGGTGGGCTTCGGGATGTCGGCCTGCTCGGCGCGCCGCTGCGCTACATCGCGCTGCAGGCGCTGGCGCCGGAGCCGCCGCGGCGCCGGGGCAGGCTCGCTGACGCTGTTGCGTCAGCGTGCGGCCAGCTCGTCGGCGCCGCCGTCATCGGCGGCGTCGTCGGCGTGCCTCGGCGCAGCGATGCGTTGCAGGCTATCGGCACTGCGCTGCTCGCCGTCGCCGGCAGCCTGCGCCGCTGGCATTGGTGCTGAGCGCCGCGTTGCGTGGTAGAGTGACGCCGCGCCAGCCGATGGTGAGCGGCGAGACGACTCAGACGTGATCTGCTGGATAGCCCCGTCGATCTTTCGGCCGACTTCGCGCGGCTCGGCGAGGAGGTCGACGCCGGTCGCTCGCGGCCGGCGCAGATCTCGTCCCACTTCGACGTGATGGACAACCACTACGTCGCCGAATCTCACGATCGGTCCGCTCGTCTGCGAGGCGTTGCGCAAGCGCTGGTGTCGCGCGCCGATCGACGAGCACCTGATGGTGAAGCCGGTCGATCGCATCGTTCCGGACTTCGCCGCAGCCGGCGCCACGCTACATCAGCTTCCATCCCGAGGCGAGCGAGCACGTCGATCGCACGATTGCAGCTGATCCGCGAGCGCGGCTGCAGAGCCGGCCTCGTGTTCAATCCGGCGACGCCGCTCGACTGGCTCGACCACGTGCTCGACAAAGATCGACCTCGTGCTGCTGATGTCCGTCAACCCGGGCTTCGGCGGTCAGAAGTTCATCGCGTCGGCGCTGCCGAAGATTGCGGCCGTGCGCGCAGCGCATCGAGCGAGCGGGCGCGCGATCCGGCTCGAGGTCGACGGCGGCGTCAAGGTCGCGAACATCGGGCGAAGTCGCGGCTGCCGGCGCCGACACGTTCGTCGCGCGGCTCGGCGATCTTCGGCGCAGCCCGACTACGCCGCGACGATCGCCGCCGATGCGGCGCGAGGTCGCGAGCGGCCAGATCGACCGAGCAGTTGCGGCCCCTCGTAACATCCGCGAGCCGTTCTGCTATGCTCGCGGCCGCCGAAAACCGCTTCCCCAGAGTATCGAGTCATGACTTGGACTGTGCACAAGTTCGGCGGCACCAGTGTTGCCGACGCGAGCTGCATTCGCCGCGTGGCCGGCATCATCGGCGGCCAGAGCCGCGGCAACAATCTGGGCGTCGTCGTCTCGGCGATGAAGGGCGTCACGGACGATCTGCTCGGCCTCGTCAGACAAGGCCGCCGCGAAGCGCAGCCCGTCGAGGCGACGCTGCGAGGCGCTGCGCGCGCGGCACGGAAGGCGAACGTCGAGCTGCTCGGCGCGGCCGGCGCTCAGAAGCCGATCATGGCGGAGTTCGACAGCGGACCTCGCGGACATCGAGAGCATCCTGAAGGCGCTTGCGCTCGTGCGTGCCGCGTCGCATCGCGCAGCCGCGATCTCGTATCGGGATACGGCGAGGATCTGGTCCGCGCGGCAGATCGCGGCATTCTTCACGCAGGAGCTCGATGGCAACGGCCGCGACGTGATGTTCCTGAACGCGCGCGATGCGATCATCGAGCACACCGAGATGGGCCCCGTGACGAACTGGGAGCTGCATCGCGGCCGAAGCTCGCCGCGGCGATCCCGGGTGCGTTCAGCGGCGTCGCCGTACGTGCGGCCCGCCGAGAATCCTTCCGAGCGGTTGCCGAACAGCACCAGCGGTTCCGTTCCGTTGTTGGTAATTTTGGTAATAGTCCTTGGCTTCGAGAAAATGCGCCTGTTTTACGAATCTGGCCGCTCCTCGCCGCACCAACCCTTAGCAGCCACGCCCGCTCCCGGACAAGACCAAAAAAGTTTCCGGATTGGCGTGGTAGTGCTATCCGTGCCGTCACCTGGAACGAAATAAAGAAAAGCATCCAAGATCGGAAATTACCGGCGCCGAATATAAATGGATATTGCGTTTTTTGTCCCAAATCATTTCGTCGAGGTTCTTTACGTCCATTGCGATCCTCCTTAGACTAATTTTTGATTCTAGCCTAGCTATCTGGTTTTGAGCAAGCGTCGCGAATCGAGCTTGACAGCCAAATGGGGCTGCAATATTGCTCGAGTAAGCCGTTTATCACAAACGATGGAGGCGTTTCACCGCATGCTAAAACTCAACGAAAGTCCAAGCCGAAGAATTTGTCGCGGATCTTGCTGCGAAATGCGACCGCCGCTGGAAGAAACCGTCGATAAGACCCGTTTTATGGACGAGCTGCAGCGAAGGCAAGCTCAAAAAAGCAACGCTGCCAGACTTTTACAAGAACTGGGGTTCCTTCGTGCCGGTGATCAACTCGGTTTACACCTCGGCGTTCTACAAACATCTCTGGTTCTTCGTCAAAAACGTCGACTTGATGGAAGTCTACACGCAAAAGTGTCTGGACGAGTTCGGCCATCCCTCGCCCGCCGGGGCATATTCAGATCCTGATGAGCACGGGCAAAGCGCTCTGGGTCTGACCGTAAAGAGGAAGTGCTCCTTTCGCCGATGCTGCCCAGAGTGCCGGGCGCTGCCCGACTTTTTCATCGCACTTTGATCAACGACGGGCAGATTCAGGGATACTGGTTTTTCGGTTCTTGTGGGAGCACCCTTTCGGTAATTCTTGTCTGGATTTTTCAAGGCCCTCACGACGCACTACGGTCTCACCACGGCCGACGCGAGTTATTCTTCCAAACACCATGAAGCCGACACGTCATGGATCATCTGGACCGCAAAGTCACACGGCGCGGTGACGTCAACGGTTTTGGTCCGGCTGCTGCAGGAAGGCATCAGCGAGCGCCCCGGCTATCCGGCGGAATACTGCGCCGTCACACCGGCGGATTTGAACAAGATGTTCATGGACGGCTGCTATAAGGCAACGCACATTGAAAGTGGAAATGCCGCGAAGCAGAACAAAATGTCGTTGGCAGAGCTCAATCAGAAACTCAAAGAGCAAAATCTCATCGGCTACTGGACGATTCCCAATACCAGCACCGGCTTTCGCGAGCCGGAGCCGACCTTCCGGCCCTTTCTTTGGAAATGGAAGGAGATTCGCGCGGCGCTCGATCAAGCCACGCAGCTTATCCGTCCCGAAGAAGCGTTCCGCCGATTTATCGGTTACCAGCACCCTGAATTGAAATTGGGCACGGCGCACACTCTACTCATGGGTGCGCAAATGGTCCGGCCCGGCGAGTTTGCGCCGGCGCACCGTCATCACCATGGGCGCGATCCGCTTCGTCGTCGAGGGCCACGGCGCGGCCGACCATCGTCGAAGGCGAGCCGCTGCCGATGGAGCCGGGCGATTTGATCACGCACACCGAGTTGGAATTGGCACGACCACGTCAATAGCGGCGACACACCGATCATCTGGCTTGACGGCGCCGACGGACCGATGCTGCACTATTATCAAGCCGGTTTTGCCAACCCGTTTCATGCAGCAGCCAGCAGACCGTGAGACAAGCCTGAAGGCTTGGTCAAAAAAACCTACGGCGCCTCGCGTCCGCAGCTCCACGCCGCGACCGACGTCAGTGTTACCGCCCGCCCTATCGCTACGCCTGGAAAGACACCAGAGATTTTGCAGCGATGGCTGAAAGCGCCCGGCGATCCCTACGACGGAGTCTTTGCTGCACTATGTCGGATCCGCTCAGCGGCGGGCCGACTCTGCCGACGATGAATTGCCAAGTGCAAATGTTTCGTCCCAGCGAGAAAGGCCGCTCGCATCGTCACACACATCCGGTCGTATACCATGCTTTTTCGCGGCTCCGGCACGACTTGGGTCGGCAATGAGAAATTCGACTGGCAACAAGGCGATTCCTTCGTCGTGCCGCTTTGGAGCTGGCACGCGCATGAGAATAATTCCGGGTGAGCCGGCGATATTATTTTCTATCAATGATCGGCCGGCGATCGAGGCGGCACTGGGTTCTTCGAAAGCGAAAGAATAGTCGTTGCACGTCAGCATCTCCATCGGTGTCAAGCGGGTGTCACCCTGAGCGAATGCGAAGGGGGTCTCGTCTTCGGTCGAGATTCTTCGGCTGCGCCTCAAGGAATGACATCCTGAACTTTAGACTTGCGATTCGAGTTTTTAAACGAAGTGAACACTCATGGCTTTCACTGACCTAAGAACCTTCATCGACGGCGCCGCGCGCATCGGCGAGCTGAAAAACATCGACGGTGCCGCACTGGGATCTCGAAATCGGTTGCCTGACTGAATTGATGGCGGAGCAAGATGGGCCGCTGCTTGCTGTTCGACAATATTCGCCGGCTATCCGAAGGGTTTCGCATCGCGGCCAACGTGCTCGCCAGCGCGCGCGCGCTTCGCTCTCGCTCTCGGCCTGCCAACCGATGCGCCGAAGTTGGAAATTCTCGAAGACCTGGCGCAACAAGATTCGCGATCTACAAACCTTTCGCACCCGTCGAAGTTTCGTCTGGACCGATGACGGAAAATATTCTCGAAGGCGATGCGCGTCGATTTGGGAATATTTTCCCGACGCCCAAATGGCACGAGCACGACGGCGGCCGCTACATCGGCACCGGCGACATGGTCGATGATCAAAGATCCCGACAGCAGCTGGATCAACGTCGGTACCTACCGCTCCTGCGTCGTCGGCAAGGACCGCGTCACGCTCTGGATCATCGAGCAAAAACACGGCAAACAGATCGCGCGCAAATATTGGAACGCGGAAGCGCGCCTGTCCCGTCGCCATCGTCCTCGGTTGCGAGGCCCGCCACCTGGATGGCTGCGCCGTCCGCCGCCAAAGCCGGCGTGAGCGAATATGAATATGCCGGCGCGCTGCGCGGCACGCCGCTGGAAGTGATCCTGAGCCTGCCGCTCACCGGTCTGCCGGTGCCCGCAACATCGGAAATCGTCATCGAAGGCGAAATGCCGCTCGCCGGAAGAAGAGTCGCACGCGGAAGGGCCCGTTCGGCGAAGTGGCCGGGTTATTACACCCATAGCGGCGACAGAATGCGTCGTCCGCGTCAAGCGGATCTCTATCACCGCAACGATCCGATCTTGCTCGGCAACCCGCCGCTTTTGCCGATCACCGAGCGCTATGGCATTCCGCTCTACGCCGCGCGCATCTGGGATCATCTGGAGCAACTCCGGCATCTCCGATGTGCAAGGCGTTTGGTGCCACTGCCACACTTTGATGGTCGTCGTTTCCCTGAAGCAACGGCACGCCGGCCACGCCATTATAAGCGCTCACTGCCGATCGCCGGCATGCAAACCGGCGCCAGCATGTATCGCTACTACGTCGCCGTCGACGACGACATCGATCCGGTGGACCTGAAGCAGGTCATCTGGGCCATGTGCACTCGCGTCGATCCGGCGGAATCGGTGCAGATTCTTAAACTCCTGGACCACCGATCTCGACCCGCGCTTGCCCCCGGAGAAACGCGAGCAAGGGCGATTTTACCATGAGCCGCATGTTGATCGACGCCTGCAAGCCGTTTCATTGGCGCGAGCGTTTTGCCGATCGCCAAACAAGTTCAGCGCCGAGAAGCGCGAGGAGATCTGGGAAAAGTGGGCGCCGAAACCTGTGAACTCAAATCGAACCGTTGTCCGGGTTGGAGTTTCAGCGCATCATAAACTAAGAGACTGAAGCAAAAGGAGGACACACACATGGACAAAGTACAGCTTTCCCTATCGTTCGGACAGCCATCTGCCGTTTCTTCACGTCGTGCACGATTCCGGCTCATTGGGCCAAACACGGCCTGGAAGTGAACTACGACTACGAGATTCACCTCGGAGGACTCGCACAAGAACGTTGCCAACGGCACGTGTCGAGTTCGTCGGCGGCAATCATCTCTCGCCCTACATTCAGCCGCCCGACGGGCGACAAATGGGTTTATCTCGGCCAAACCGTCAGCTTGTTGAACCATCGATTGGTCTGTGCGCGCCGACTCGGGCATCAACAAAGTTTCCGATCTCAAAGGGCAAGAAGATTGCCACCAAGGGCAAACATCCTGGACTGAATACTTGGCTCTTCATCAAACAGGCGGGCTTGCTCGGCGAATGTCGATGTCGAGAATGCCAGAGGCAGCAAGTTTCATTGGGAAGCTGGTGCGCGACGGCGAAGCCGACGCTGCGTTCGTAAACCCCGCCGGCGGATATGCTTTCGCAAACAGAGCAGGACTGAAAGTCATCGATGTGCCGTTCTTGCCGATGGTGTGGTTCACCACGGTTTCGAGCGGCGCTCCCTTTCGTCGAGAAAGCATCCGGATATCGTCGACAAGATGCTGCGACGGCGTCTCTGCGAAGGCATCGCCTATTTCAAAACCCATCGCGCCGAGTCGCATCAAGATCATCAAAGAAAAGTACAAAGCAGAAGGCGAGCTTGACGACGAGACGGCAACCCATCTTGTACGAACGATCTAAAGCAGATCTTGCAGGCCAAACCCTACGCGAGCATTCCGGCGATCAGCAATGTCTATGAAATCTCCATCGAGCAGGACAAGGCCGCCGAGAAGATCGACCCGATGGCGCTGTGGGATTTTCACTTTCCTGCGCCGCATCGACGACAGCGGCTTTATCGATAATCTATATCGGACTTAAGAACCGTTCATGCTTCGACAAGGCTCAGCACGAACGGAGGATTCTGGATTCTTTTCTCCGTTCGCCCTGAGCTTGTCGAAGGCTCCGCATTTCTTGTACGCAGTCAACGGAGCAACAGCATCGATGACCAGCATTACCCTCAGCTCGGCGTCAAGATGAGCTCCGACGACGCCAAAGCGTATATCAACGACGTTGAACAAGAAAGTTATTCAGCGCTGGAACGAACGGGTAACCAATGGGCCGTTCATGAGTCAGTTTCTCGAAGGCAACTTGCCCATGTCGGCGATCAAATTGTTCTTCAAGAATTGGGGCAACTTCACCGTCGAGATCAACACGCTGGTCGTCGGTCTCCTATCACAAACATATCGGCTTTTTTAAACGTCATCCCGGATTTGATGGGACCGCTCGGCGTCAAAATCGCCGACGAGTTCATTCATCCCAAGCCGCCGGGCCATGTGTTGGTCATGCTGCAGACCGCCGAAGCGCTGGGGCTCGACGAAAGATCGAAATTCTGCGCGAGCCGATGCTGCCCGAGTGCCGCGCGATTCTCGACTTCAAGCGCGCAGCTGATGTGGGAAGGCACGGTCGCCGAATGGTGGTTCTCCATGCTCACCGGAAGAGCCCATCAGGCCATTGGTCGGCCATGCTGGTTTCAGAACCTTGACGCAGAAATACGGTTTCACTAAGCAGCAGGCCGTTTACTTCTCCACCCACGAGGAAGCCGACCTGAAAGAACATGAAGACGGCGTCATGGGTCACGGTAGTTTCAACAAACTGGTCATGCAGCGCATCCTCGAAGACGGTTACGCCGACTGCCGCGAAGGCTACAATCTCGAATACTGCGCCACGGCCGCCGTCGATCTCTACGGCGTCATGCACCGACCGCGGCGGCGCGGCAAGCTGGCGGAATGATAACCCAAGGCGAAATTCTCTCGACGGCAGCTTTGAGAATCTTCATTTCAACTGTATTCCTGCTGATTCTGTCGGCGGCTGCCCAGGCGCAAACTACCTCACTTGTTCTCGGCTACAGCGGCTCGGGCATCAACACCGATCTGCGCCGCGTCATGGATCTGGAGAGAATCTGGGAGAAGCATCGGCCTCATATCAAATCCGTATATTTCAACAGCGGCAGCGTTCTCACCCAAGCGATGATCGGCGGGAACATATGCGCTGTCGGATTCCGGCGTGCCTGAAATGCTTGTCCTGCCGGTCTCCGGCGCATTCGAAACAAAAGTCATCACTGTCAATATCAATCGTCTCGAACATATTTTCGTCACGCGCAAAAACGTCGCCGAAAGCCCGAAGACCTGAAGGGCAAGCGCATCGCCGTGAGCCGTTTCGGCTCGGCGTCGGATCTCAGCGACGCGAATGGTGCTACGATCGTGGAAGCTCGACCCGGAAAAAGACGTTGCCTTGCTGCCAATCCGGCAACACGCCGACCCGCATGACTCGGCTCGATCGCCGGCCACGTCGACGGCGCACTGGTGAGGTCCCGAGTCTGCACAAAGGTGTTGGCCAGCGGCTGCTGCCGCGATCTTTGGCCGATCTCTCCGAGCTGCCCTTCGACTTTGCCCGTTTCGGCGTGACTGTGCCGGCTTCGCTGATTCGCAACCAGCGCGACGTCGCGCGCCGCATCGTCATGGCCTACGTAGAAGGAATTCATGCATTTAAAACAAAACCCAAACTCGTTTACTCCGTGCTCGGAGAAGAAGGCATCAAGGATCCAGCCGTCGCCAAAGAAATTTATAGCTCGGTTGAGTTTCAGCATGCGCGAATATCCGATTCCCAGAAGCGAGCGGACATCAGAATGCCCTCGATTCGCTCGGTCACCCGAACGCGCGCAACGGTCAAACCGGCGCGGTGTGATCGACAACCGAGCCTGATCGAGGAAGTGCGGAAATCCGGCTTTATCGACAAACTCTACGGGCGAGCGCCGATGAATCAAAAATAAAAGTCAGTCAGCGTTTAAACCTGCCACGGTCGCGCGCCACCCGCTTCGGTTTCATCCGGGACCAACCTGTCGTATTTTTCCAAGACTTGTGATTAGAGATTGAGAGCACGAAAGAGATTGTGGAAGTGATCACAAAGACGCCGAGCAGGCCTGAGACCAGTTTCGAAGATTTGTTTTGGAATCGGAGAGTTCGTCGCTGCCGTCGCGAAAAGCAAAATTCTTAACGAGCACGCCATCCTTTCTGAGATACAGTCCGAAGAGAATAAGAACAATTGGACTGAATAACGAAAACCACCGACCTAGTCTTGACTTGACTCCACGCTACCCCAGAATCGAATTGCTTGAGCACTCTCGCCAGCGAATCAAGCTATTCGCTGAGCCCAGGAAGCCGGACAGTAGAGTCCAATGAATTTGATTCTTAAATTTTGTAGCGTCGTAGTTTTCATTTTAGGATGACTGTCGGTTTAAGATCGATTTTTTAGACCTTCTCGTCTTCCGCCAAAATGTCCGTTATCAGATCCCGAATCAGCTGCCGCTTCGGCAGCGGTTCGACAGTGATCAATTCCGGCGTTACCTTGGCGATGCAGGTATATTCCACCGCGCCGTTCACCAGCGCCATGCAGGTTTGCAGGCGTTGGCGTTGATGCAGCTGTAGCGAATCCCCAGCGTGCTATCGAGATGAATGCGAATCAGCGCAGCGCGTCGAGGCACCGACATGCCCTTCTTCGTAGGGAACGTCGAAGACATCGTAACGGCCCGCTTCGCCGACCGACCCGCGCCGGACGCGAAGACGGGTCGGTTTTGCCGATTGGATCAGCCATGACTCGATTCGCTGCGATTGAGTCGGACGAGAGCGGCCCAGCGCGTCAACAGGTTGCCGTCTTTCAGCTCCAGCACCTGATTCTTGAGCAATCGCGCATCCGCGATCGGAAAATCTTCGCGCTGATGTGCGCCGCGGCTCTCCTGGTTCGCGCCAGGCGGAACGGACGACCGCTTCCGCCGTCGTCAGCATCGCGCGTAATTCGAACCAATCTTGCAGATCGAGATTGAAGTCACGTTCTCGGTTAATGCGCAGACGAAGCAGGTCCGTCTTGCTCATCTCTTCGATGCGCGCGAGACGCCGCCGTCAGCTTTTCGCCGGTGCGAAACGGCCCGGCTTGCTCCCACATCAGCTTCTGCAGCTCAATTTGCAGCGTGATCGGAGCGACGCCATCCGAGCGGGAATTTTCGTAGACAAATCCTAAGCGCTCGATTGTTTTCTGAGCGAGTTTCTCGTCCCAAGCAGCTGCGCGCGCTGCGCCGCTTCAGCGGCAGCTGGAGCCGGCGCGCGCGCCGAATACGAGACGCTTCAGTGATCGCGTTGCCGGACAGCCGATTGGCCCCGTTAGAGCCGCCGACCGCTTCGCCGGCGGCATAAAGCCCTTCGATTCGCGTCCGCATGTTCGTGTCGACGCGAATCCCGCCCATGTGATAGTGCGCCATCGGGCCGACTTCCACGGGCATTTGCGTGAGATCGATGCCGTTGACGAGCAGGCGATCGATCACCGGACCGAAAGCGGCGCGCAGTTGCGTTTCAGGAATGTGGCGGAAGTCGAGATAAGCGCCGCCGTGCGGCGTGCCGCGCCCGGCTTCGACTTCTTTTAAGATCGCGTAGGCCGCGATGTCGCGGGTGGCGTTGTAATGGCCGAAATCCGTGCTGCCGTAGCGGTCGATGAATTCTTCGAATTGTCCGTTCAGCAATTTACCGCCGAGCTTGTAGCGAAACGGATCCCATAGGATCGGATCCATGCCGACCAGGCGCGGCGCAAGATGGCCGATCGGAAAAAATTGCACGAACTCCATATCGATCAGCTCCGCGCCGGCCGACAATGCCAACGCGTACGCTTCGCCGCCCATGTTGGCCGACGCGCTGTTGCGCTCGTAAAGTTTCAGTGAGACCGCCGGCGGCGAGAATCACCGCTCGTGCTTGAATCGTGACCCATTCGCCGCCGGCGAGACTGCGAAAGCGACGGCGCCGATCGCCCGCCCGTCGCGCGCCAATATTTCGAGCCCGGCGAGATTGCTGATGCGCCGAATGTTTGTGGATTCGCTGACTTTGCGCCTGAGCGTTGCTGCCACCGGCTGGACCGGTGTTGAGAAAGTCGACGTAGCAACAGCGTTTGACGCTGTGCCCGGGCGCCATTTCTTGCTTGATGCGGCCATCTTCCCGCGCCCAGCGCGTGCCCCACTGCTCCATCTCGACGATGCGTTTCGGCCCGTCGCTGCAAACCAACCGCGCAAGCTCTTCGTTGCATAGGCCGCGGCCTGCCCTCAAGGTATCTTCCAGATGCAGCTCGACAGAATCCGGTTCCGCCGCGCCGAGCGCTGACGGCGACGGTCATCTGCGCCATGATCGTCGCCCCGCCGCGGCCAACCTGACCTTTGTCGACGAGAAGCACCGAGGCGCTATCGCGTGCCGCGGCGATCGCGCGCATACATACCGGCGCCGCCAGCACCGACTATCAGTACATCTGTCGAGAGTTGGGGCATGACCGATCCGTTACCCCGCCGATGGGAATGTTGAGACGAAACTCAATCCACTGTCTGTTCGCCGCTTTTTGGAGCTCGTGCAGGGCCTTCTTCGCCGCTTCCTGTTCGGATTGTTTCTTGCTCCGACCTTCGCCTATACCTAAAATTTTACCGCCGACGGCGATCTCAGTAAGGAATAGCTTTTCATGATCGGGGCCGGTCGCGGCGATCACCCGATAAGCCGGCGGCGCGTGATACAGCATCTGGCTGATTTCCTGAAGCCTTGTCTTGTAATCATGCTGGCCGAGTTTTTCGCGGTCACGTCGGCGCTGAAGAAGCGCTCCACCACCGTGCGCGCGGCTTCGTAACCGCCGTCCTTATACACGCCGCCCAACACTGCTTCGAAGGCGCCGGCAAGGATCGACGGCTTGTTCCGGCCGCCGCTCCATTCTTCACCCTTGCCGATGCGCAGCATGGGACCGAAATTAAGCAGGGCAGCCTTTTCCGCGAGCACGGTGGAACTTTACCAGCGCCGCGCGCATTTTGGATAACACGCCTTCGCTCTTATCGGGGTTGCGTTCAATCAGAGAGATCGCTGATCGCCAGATCGAGCACCGCGTCGCCGAGAAACTCCAAGACCTCGTTATGGCCTTCGCTTTTCTTTCGCTCGTAGGAGACATGGGTCATACACCGCAGCAACAGCACGGGATCTTTAAAATAGTATCCCAACGCGTTTTGCAGCGCACCGAGTTGCGTCTCGTTCTTCAATCCGGTCCTACCGTAAAAACCCGGCGAGTCAGCCACGCGCCGAAAGGTCAGTACCCCGTTCGAAGTCTATTCCCGTCAGCCATCCTTCGCGCCAGCCGTTGAGCTCCACGTCTACTTCTCGATTCGACGAATCGGTTCCCGCCAGCAAAATCACCGGCAGATAATTCCGGCTAAAGCCGCGCCGAAAGCCGCTCACGCCGTCGACTTTTTCTTCGACCAACACCGAGACGCGCCGGCCAAGGAAACTCGAACAAAACTCGCTTTTCTTGCGCACGCCGAGCGCGCGCATGCGCCGCGCTCGCGCTTTTTCACCGGCCCGGCCACATGATTCGCGAGAGAGCCGCGGCGGTGCCGCGGCGCGACGAATAGGGGAAAACGTGGAAATAAGTGAGCGGCAGCGAGTTAAAATACTCAGAGAATTTTCAAACTGGGCGTCGCTCTCGCCGGGAAATCCCACGATGATGTCACTGCCCAGGCGCGGCCTCCGGCAAACGGGTGCGCACGCGCGCCAAGAGGTCGCGATAATACACTGTGTCGTAGTTGCGCCGCATTTGCTTGAGTATCTCGTTATCGCCCGCCTGTGCGCAGATATGCAGGTGCGGACAAATAGTTTTCGCAGCCGCGATCAAATCTAACAATCGGTCCGGCACCTCGCGCGGATCGAGGGAGCTCAAGCGCAGGCGTGAAATCAATCCGCTATCGGCGATCCCTTTCGACGAGCGCCGCAAGATCGATCTTTGGATTTAAATCCTGGCCGTATCCGCCGAGATGAATGCCGGTGAGCACGATTTCTTTGTACCCCGCGCCGGCCAACCGGCGCACCTGCTCCATGACTTCGCTCGGCGTCACGCTGCGGCTCAGCCCGCGCGCCGTCGGGATAATGCAATAAGTGCAGGAGTAATTGCAGCCTTCCTGAATTTTCAAAAATGCCCGCGTGTGCCCAGGCAGCGCGCGCGTGCCGAGCACCGGCACGCCGCGTTCCCGCTTCACGTCGCTGACGGCGATCTGTGGCGCGCCCGTGGGAACGGACTCGACGAAGCGGAGCAAATCATCGAGCCGGTTTAGCCCGATGACGAAATCGACACCGGGAACTTCGGCGACTTCCTGCGAATTCACTTGCGCATAGCAGCCCGTGACCAGCACCTTCGCCACTGGGTTTCGTCGCTTGGCCCGGCGCACCAACTGGCGCGCCTCCCAATCCGCTCGATTCGTCACCGTGCAGGTATTGATCACATAACATTCGGCGACTTCATCAAAAGCGACGAACGAGTGCTTCATCTTCCAGCCGGCTTTGAATCACCGCGGAGTCGTACTGGTTGATCTTGCAACCCAAAGTTGTAATCGCGATACGCATGACCTTAGTCGTTAGGCAACAGGCACTAGGCTACAGAAGAGACCACATGTTCTCAATCTTATTCTTACTGGAGTGCCTGTCGCCTAATGCCTATTGCCTTTCTTCTCTTATGGCTCGCTCGATCCAGCCGCCGCCGAGCAAGCTGCTCGCCGCGATAAAATACCGCGGCCTGGCCCGGCGTCACTGCCGGAAACGCTTCGTTAAATCTTATTTCACATGCACCGGGCGGAGTCGTACGGATCGTGCAGGAATCGACGGCGCGCGGTAGCGGATCTGCACCTCGGCGTCGATACTGGTAACATCGGGCGGCTCGATCCAATTAACCGCGCGCGCGACTAATCCGGCTGAGCTCAGCTCATTTTTGTTGCCGACGACGACGCGGTTCAGCTTCTTTATCGATCTCGACGACGTAAAGCGGTTCGCGTCCCGAGATACCCAAACCTCGGCGCTGCCCGACGGTGACCGTATGCACGCCGCCATGCCGGCCGAGCAGGTTGCCCGACCGATCGACAACTTCACCGCCGTCAAGCTCGCTTTCTTTCGCATAAGTCGCCACCAACGCCTTGTAGTCGCCGAAGCAGATATCCTGGCTCTCCGGCCGCTCGGCCGCGGGCAAACTCAAGGCGCCGCGCCTGTCGCGCACATCGGCGCTTTCTGCATCGCGCCGAGGGGAAAAACCGTGTGCGCCAGCTGCTCCTGCGACAGAGCAAACAAAAAATAAGACTGATCCTTGGCGCCGTCGGCGCCGCGCAGCAATGACGTGTGGCGCGTTCGATCGTCGTGAATTACTCGGGCGTAATGCCCGGTGGCGATGTAAGCGGCGCCTTGCTCCTTGGCCCAGCGCAGCAAGCGTGCCGAGCTTGAAGTCGCGGTTACAGGCGACGCAAGGATTGGGCGTGCGCCCGTGGAGATAATCCTGAGCGAAAGGCTTCACAACGGTCTCGGCAGAACTTGCGCGCGTAAATCGAGCAGCGTGTGCGGAATCCCCAGATGGTTCGGCAACTTCCTTGGCGCCACGATGATCCGAACAAACCCTGCGGCCCGCGCTCCCCTTCCCACATGCGCAGCGAAACGCCGTGAACATCGTAGCCCTGCTCGACAAGCAACGCCGCTGTCACCGAACTATCGACACCGCCACTCATAGCGACGACGATCTTATTGGATCGCGTTGACATGGTTTCTTACATAACGAGCGAATCCGATGGTCGCGTTTTCGAGAGGGCAGAACGTAGGTCTGCCCCTACATCCAATCTAATGCCTGTTGCCTTCTTCAACTTCCCGTATTCTTCAGCAGCTCTTTGATCTTGTTGAGCTCTTCGCTTTCCTCGTTGGTCTTTTCTTCCAGACCGCCTTGGCGGTCGGTCAACTCGTCAATTCGCTTTTCCAGTTTTTCAATATAGTCCGCCAGACCACCGATCGCTTTGGCGACAAGGTCGGGCAGGTCGGCCGAGTTGAGATCGATGATCGCTTTACCGGCCGCCGTGTGTCGCGCTTCTCACGTTGACGATTCTGCCCGGGATACCGACCACGGTGGAGTGCGCCGGGACGGAAGTTACCAACACCGAGCCCGCGCCGACCCGGCTGTGCCGGCCAACGGTCACCGGCCCAAGCACCGCGGCGCCGCTGAAGATCGTCACCGAGTCCTCGATCGTGGGATGGCGCTTGATGCGCTCGGTCGAAGTGCCGCCGAGAGTGACGCCCTGATAGATTGTCACGTCGTCGCCGATCTCGGTCGTCTCGCCGATCACCACGCCCATACCGTGATCGATAAAAAAGCGCCGACCGATTTTCGCGCCCGGATGAATCTCGATACCGGTCAGAAATCGTGCCATGTGGCTCACGCAACGCGCGCCAGCGTCGGAAGATTTCGCTGCCAAAGCCAATGCGCCAGCCGGTGCAGCAGCATCGCGTGAAAGCCAGGATAGGCAAGCGCGATCTCCCACACCGACCGCGACGCCGGATCGCGTTCGAAAGATAACCTGGATATCTTCTTTAATGTTTGCCACATGTCGAAGACTTGGGGAGTTGGAGTGTTGGAGTATTGGTATAATGGGTCAAGATATTCAAATCCCATTACTCCATCGTTCCACCACTCCATTATTCCAGTTCCATCAATTCGCCGTCCGGTGCCTCGCATCCTTATAGAGCTTGTAATCAATGCTGTCGACCAGCGCTTGCCAGCTCGCTTCGATCACGTTGTGCGATACGCCGACCGTGCCCCAACGGTCTTTGCCGTCGCCCGATTCGATCAACACCCGCACCACTGCGCCGGTGCCTTCGCCCGACGACAGCACGCGGACTTTATAGTCGAGCAGCTCGACCTGCTTGAGCGCCGGATAGAACTTGGTGAGCGCGCGGCGCAGCGCCTGGTCGAGCGCATTGACCGGCCCGTTGCCCATCGCCGCGGCGTGCTCCATCACGCCGTCGACTTGCACCATGATCGTCGCTTCGGAAATCGGCGCCTCGCCCTCTTTGCGTTTTTCGTCGATGACGCGAAAGCCGACCAGGTGAAAATTCTTCTTCTTCTTGCCGAGCGCTTCCTGAATCAGCAGCTCGAAAGACGCCTCGGCCGGCTTGGAATTCGTAGCCCTGGCCTTCCAGCTCTTTGGTGCGGCGCAAAACTATCTTTGACCGCGTCGCCGGCGTTCTTGAGATCGATGCCGTACTCCTTGCCTTTGTAAACGACGTTGCTCCGGCCCGAGAGATCCGAGACCAACACTCGCTGGCGGTTGCCGACCAGTTCCGGATCGATGTGTTCATAGGTTTCGCGGTTCTTAAGCACGCCCGAGACATGCAACCCGCCCTTGTGCGCGAAGGCGCTGTCGCCGACGTAGGCTTGGCGCTTGTTCGGTTGAATGTTCGCCAGCTCGTAGAAAAGCTGCGACACCTCGCGGAGCTTTTGAGCTGCGCCGCGCTCATGCATTTCTTGCCCATCTTCAATTGTAAGTTGGCGATCACTGAAATCAGATTGACGTTGCCGCAGCGCTCGCCGAAGCCGTTGATCGTACCTTGAACCTGAGTCGCGCCCATCTCCACGGCGGCCAACGTGTTGGCAACCGCCAGTTCGCCGTCGTTGTGGCAGTGAATCCCCAGCGGCGTCTTGATCGACCCGGTTCACTTGCGCGATGCGCATCGCGAATATCAGCCGGCAGCCGACCGCCGTTGGTCTCGCAAAGGACGATCCAATCGGCGCCGCCCTCCTGCGCCGCTTTGAGACATTCCAGCGCATAGTCGGGATTGGCGCGAAAGCCGTCGAAAAAATGCTCGGCGTCGAAAATCACTTCATCGACCCGCTTCTTCATGAACGCGATCGAGTCGGCGATGATTTCCAGATTGGCTTTCTGGCTGATGCGCAGATCGTCGCGCACGTGCAGGTCCCAGGTCTTGCCAACCAGGTCACCGCCGGCGCATCGGCGCCGAGGAGAGCCTTGAGATTGATATCCTGCGACGGCTTGGCACCGAATTTTCTCGTCGTCCCGAAGGATGCGACCTTGGCATTCTTGAGCTTGAGCTTTTCACCTGCTTGAAAAAATCGGCGTCGCGCGGATTGGAGCCCGGATAACCTCCTTCGATATAGTCGATGCCCATGTCGTCGAGCTTCGCCGCCATGCGCAGCTTATCCTCGAGGGTCAATGAAACATCCTCCGCCTGGCAACCGTCCCTGAGAGTGGTGTCGTAAAGCAAAACGTCCTTCATACTTGCCCCTGTTTTCCGATAAACGCGTCGTGCAGCACCCGAACCGCGAGCTCCGTGTATTTGGCATCGATGACCACCGAGATTTTAATCTCTGAAGTCGATATCATCTCGATGTTGATGCCTTCGGCGGCCAATACCTGGAACATTTTCGCAGCCACGCCGGCATGCGTGCGCATGCCCACGCCGACCACGGAAATTTTGGCGATGTCGGTGTCGACTTTGATGCCCTTGGCGTGCACCGCAGATAAAGTTTTTCCATGATGCCGAGCGCCTTTTTGTGGTCGGCCTTGGGCACGGTGAAAGTCAGATCGGTCGTGCCGTCTTCGCTGGCATTCTGTATTATCATGTCGACGACGATGTGCGCGTCCGCAATGGGCCCGAAAATCTGCGCCGCCAAGCCCGGCTGATCGGGAACGCGGATCAAGGTGATTTTGGCTTCATTCTTGTCCGAGGCTACGCCCGAAACCAACACATCGTTCATGCTCTCCTCCTCGTTAACCAGCCAAGTTCCCTCGGCGTCTGAAAACGACGAGCGCACGTGCACCGGCACAGAGAAATTTTTGGCAAATTCCACCGAGCGAATTTCCAAGACCTTCGGCCCCGATGCTCGCCAGCTCGATCATCTCGTCGTAGGAAATCCGCGCCAGCTTTCGCGCGCGTGCGGACAAATTCCAGGATCAGTGGTAAATACACCTCTACATCGGTGTAAATTTCGCATGCCGCGGCGTTGAGAAAAGCCGCCAGCGCCACCGCGCTGGTGTCCGAGCCGCCGCGTCCGAGAGTGGTAATATTATCGTCTTCGTCCACGCCCTGAAAGCCGGCGACGACGACGACCTCGCCCTCGTTCATCGCCTGCACGATCTTGGTCGAATCGATGCTTCAGATGCGCGCCTTGCCGTAAGCGTTGTCGGTCTCGATACGCACCTGATGACCCAAGCAACGAGCGCGCCGGCTGACCGAGCCTCGCCAGGCGCGAGCGTCAGCAAGGCGACGAGAACCTGTTCGCCGGAGGCGAGCAGCACGTCGTCTTTCAGCGCTCGTCGCGGGATCTCGGCAATCTGCTAGGCAGGATCGACCAGGCGATTGGTCTCGCCGGCCATCGCCGACACCACCACGACGATATCGTGCCGCGCTCGCTTGAGCGGCAACGATCTTCCGCCGCCACTATGCTTGATGCGCTCAATCGATCCGACCGAGGTGCCGCCGTATTTCTCCGCACCAACAATGACGATTTCCCTATGGCCTCTTCCCGACGCAGCTAATTAGAATGAATGTTTGATTTTTACTTTTAATTTTGTCCACGATCTTTTCATAGCGCTCGCCATGCGCGATAAAACTCAGTTCGCTGCATTTGATCCGCCGCCATGCGTAAGCCGCACTTCGAGATATTCGTCAACTCCCGCCGCCGGCAAATACTCTGAACCGATCGATCAGGCTCACGCCGTCGGCGTAGAGATACTCGCGAAGATTGAGCGCGTCGAGCTCATCCTGCTTACCGACCCGGTAAAGATCGATGTGGCAAACCGGCAGGCGGGCCTTCGATACTCATTGATCAAGGTGAACGTCGGACTGCGCACCCAAGCGTCTTCTGCAGAACTTCAACTCCGGCGCAGAAACCGCGGATCGAAAGCAAGTTTTGCCCGCTGCCGAGCTCCGCCGACTAAACCGACAATCTCCCCCACGCACCCGGCTCGCCAGTTTTCGCCCCAGGCTCATGGTTTTGCGACTGGAGTTGGAGTGACAGTCCACGAATCCCATCGCCAACATGGGCCTCCCGATTAGCCACCAGTATATTTTTGTCGGAAATATCGAGATTGACTCACGGGACCGCCGTGGCAGCGAGCCTGCCGCGCCCCTACCCTAAAATTGTCGCATTCTGCCGATCCCACCAAACCAGTCGCGCAAGGAAATCTAAGGCGCCGCGAGGGCGCGCATGCCTTCAGGCAAACCATCTGATGATATCGGACGCAATCAGACCAACTTCGCCGCTGCGCCGCCACGACCCGATCGCCGACAAAGCCATGCAGGTACATACGCCGAGCTTCATCGCGCTGGCCGCAGTAAAACCCTGGCCGAGAAGCGCCGATAGAATGCCCGCCAACACATCGCCCATGCCGCCGCTCGCCATGCCCGGGTTGCCGGTTGGATTGATAGAGACATTTCCTCCGCCGTGGCAATTACGGTGCGCGCCCCTTTCAAAACCAGGTGGCAACGGTGTTCGACGGCAAACGCGCGCGCGATTTCCACTCGATCGGCGTTGACATCCGCGGTGCTTTGCCGATGAGCCGCGCCATTTCGCCGGATGGAGGCGTGAGCACCGGAGCGGTTTTGGCGTGGCGCAGCCGGCCGATCTCCAGCGCCAAGTTGTTGAGTCCGTCGGCATCGATCACCCAAGGCAGGTCCAAATTTCTCAGCAACCAGCGCAAGTTATTACTGGGTCGCCGTCAGTAACGCCGATCCCCGGCCCGAAGAGCAGCGCGTCTCTTCCGCTCCAGCAAGCGATGCCAATCGTCGTCGCCAAGCGGCTCTAGTTCTTCCGCAGCATTGTCGCCCAACGGCTCGGTCATGACCTCGATCAGCGAAGTGGCGAAAATATTATTGAGCGAGCGCGGCGCGGCCAAGGTCACCAATCCGGCGCCAGTGCGCATAGCAGCGCGGCAAGCGAGAATCGCCGCGCCGGTTTTGCCGCGCGAGCCGGCGACGACTAACAAGATGGCCGTAGGTGCCTTTGTGCGTGTCCGGGGCGCGCCGCGGCACCAGCCAGCGGATCGTTTCGCGATCGAGAAGCTCGGTTTTGGGCGCGACTTCCGCCACCGCGGCTTCCGCAATGCCGATATCGGCGACTACCAGAACACCGACATAGTTCGAGCCCGGATAGATCACTTCGCCGAGCTTGGCGAAACCCTAACGCCACCGTCATCTCGGCCTGCACCGCGACGCCGAGCGGTGTGCCGTTGTCGGTATGCAACCCCGAGGGAATATCGACGGCGACGACCGGCACGCCGGACGTGTTGATCATCGTGATCGCGTCGCCGAACAATCCGCGCACTTCGCTTTTTATCCCCGTGCCAAGTATCGCATCGACGATCAGCCCCTTCCGGCTTCATGCGCTCACCCAGCAACTCAAGTTGATCCGCGGAAATCTCGGTGACTTTTCCCTTGAGCTTGAGATAAGCGCGCAGATTGTGCGCCGCGTCGGGCGAAAGCTCGTCTTTGCGCGCCAGCAGCGCGACTTCACAGGGAATGCGTTTTTTAAGCAGGCGCGCGACGACAAAACCGTCGCCGCCGTTGTTGCCCTTGCCGGCGACGATCAATACGCCTTGCTTGGCGTTGCGCGCGAAGTTTTGCAAACTCGCCTGCGTGACCGCCTGGCCGGCGCGCTCCATCAACGTCAGGCTCGGCACGCCATATTTCTGGATCGTCAAGCGATCCATCTCGCGCATCTGTTCGGCGGTGACGACGATCATAAAAACCGTGGGTCGCGCTCGTGGCTCGTGTTCGTAAAACAATCAATGAAGGCAAAACGAAACACGATCACGATTCACGAACACGATTAAGAAGTTCTCTCATTTCTCGGTGACCGCCTGCTCAATACCGACGATAACTGCGCGGGCAATGATGCTGTGGCCGATATTCAACTCGACGATCTCGGGAATCTTCGCGATCGGCAGGACATTTTCATAGTCTAAGCCGTGGCCGGCGTGCACTTCCAACCCAAGGCGGCGCGCTAACGCCGCCGCATCCGCGATCGCCGCCAGCTCGCGCTGTCGCGCTGCCATGGCGACGTTGCAGTAAGCGCCGGTGTGAATCTCGATCGCGTCGGCACCGACTTCCTTGGCTGTCTCGATTTGCGCCTGCGCCGGGTCGATGAATAAACTCACCTGAATGCCGCGATCCTGGAGTTTCTTCACGGCATCTCTCACTTTGATTTTATGCGCGACGACGTCGAGACCGCCCTCGGTGGTCAATTCTTCGCGCTTCTCCGGCACGAAGCAGGCGTCATGAGGCCGGATTTTTTCGGCGTACGCCACCATCGCAGGCGTCACGGCCATCTCCAAATTTATCTTGGTAGCGGCTTGCTCACGCAGCCGCTCGACGTCGCGCTCCTGAATATGCCGGCGATCTTCGCGCAGATGTACGGTGATGCCGTCGGCGCCGGCCTTTCGGCCAAGAGCGCCGCCGCTACCGGATCGGGACTTCCGCGCGGCGCGCCTGGCGCACCGTCGCCACGTGATCGACGTTGACTCCCAAACGAATCATGACTAGCTGCCAACCTCCGCACGAATCCGATCGGCGATATCCTCGGCCATGGCGCGGATCTTTTTTCGTTCTCGCCTTCCAACATGACTCGAGCGAGCAACTCGGTGCCGGAATAGCGCACCAATACCCGCCCTCGTCCCGCCAAAGCGCATTTCCACCTCGGCGATCTTTTGACTGACCTTGAGCATGCTGGTCAAATCTCTTCGCTCTTTAACGTCGATGTTGAGCAATACCTGGGGCAAGCGCGTCATCACGCGCTTGAGAGCGCTCAAGCGCTGGCGCTTTTCGACCATCAACGCGAGCATCTGCAAACAAGTGATCGCGCCATCGCCGGTGGTGTTATGATCCAAAAACAAGATATGCCCAGATTGCTCACCGCCGAGATTATAATTGTCCGCGACCATCTTCTCGACCACGTAGCGATCGCCGACCTGAGTGCGCACGAGGCCTAGTCCGGCGTCGCGCAGGGCCAGTTCCAATCCGAGATTACTCATCACAGTAGCGATCACGCCGCTGCCTTTGAGGGTGCCTTTCTGTTGCATGTCCAATGCCGCAATCGCCAAACACTTGATCGCCGTCGAGAATGTCGCCGGTTTCATCGATGAAAAGCGCCCGATCGGCATCGCCGTCCAGCGCCACTGCGAAATCAGCGCCCTCGTGCAGCAACACTTCGCGCGCCGTTTCCGGATAAAGCGGCGCCGCAGCGCCGGTTGATGTTTTCACCGTCGGGCTGCACGCCGATGGGCAGCACTTCCGCGCCGAGCTCGGACAAGACTTCTGGCACGACTTTGTACGCCGCGCCATGACCGCAATCGACGACGATCTTTAGTCCCTCTAAAGTCAAATGACGCGGAAAGCTATTCTTCAGAAAAACATTATAGCGTCCCACGGCATCGGCGAGGCGAAAGGCCTTGCCGATCTCTGAAGCGGTCGGGCGCGATCTCTTCGGTCACGCCGCTGAAGATCATCTCTTCCATGCGCGCCTCGACTTCGTCGGGCAATTTAAAACCGTCCCAGGAGAAAAATTTGATGCCGTTGTCCTGATAAGGATTGTGCGACGCTGAGATCACCACACCCGCGTCCGGCGCGCATGCTCCGGGTTAGGAACGCGACCCCGGGCGTCGGCATGGGCCCGACCAGCAAAACATCGGCCCCCATCGAGACAATACCTGAAGCCAGCGCGGTTTCGAGCATGTATCCCGAAAGGCGGGTGTCTTTGCCGATCAGTATCTTGTAGCGGTGTTTGCCGTCTTCGCCGTTTTTGCGCGCAAACGACGGCGGCAGCTTCCGGCCGGAGGAGTCGGTCGGGTCGGACTCGTGCAGCACTTTGGCGATCGCTCGGCCGAGCTTCAGTGCCATCTCCGAAGTCATTGGCTCCTGGTTGGCGACGCCGCGCACGCCGTCGGTGCCGAAGAGGTGGCGCATGGGTTTGTTTTTATTTGATCGCGGCTGACTCATCTCAATGAACTCCTCTGCATTCAAATCACTCGGCCGGCTTGAGGATGCGAACGCGAAAGCGCTGGGGTTTTTGTTCGACAACGTTAATCTCGGGCGGCAGGTTGAACGACAATGCCACGCTGTGATCCCCGGCCACCATCCCGTGCAAATTCAAGTAAACATTTTCTGAAGTCAATTTCAGTTTTGCCATCGTGCTCTTAGGCCCGGAAACCTGAAATGCGACCACTGTGGTGTGACCGTGTAAGTGCCTTTGAAGTCTTTGGCGTGGATTTCGACTTTATCGAACTCCCGGCTGGCCTGCTCCTCCTCGACCGTGACGGCAACATCCACCTGGTCCGGGGTTATCGTCAACGGCTTGTTATCGTTCGACAGCCGAACGTCGACGTTTGATTCCGCTTCGGCTTTCTTCGACATCGAGCGGCAGGGTCTCGACTGCCGCGAGACGCCGCACATCTTCCGCCGGTCCTTGCACCGAAACGTTCTCCGGCAGCGCCACCGTTTGCGTGACTCGGTAGCCTTCGGCCGGTTTGCCGGAGAGCCGCACCGTCACCGGCAGGGTGCGTTTGACCACTGGCTCCAGTCGCAGATGAATCACCGGGGGCGTGATTCTGGCGACGGCGACGCCGCGCGGCACATTGAAATCTTCTCCCACTGGTGTAACTCGAGGCGCCGGATTTGGCGCCGTTCAGATCCAACGCGAGCTTCAGGTCGTCGGCGTCAAGCGTCGAAACCAGCGTGCGCGGCCCCATCAGTCGTAACACTACGTAATCAACCCGATTGTCCATCACCATCAAATCCGACGGCAGGTTACGAAACTCCACGGCGACCTCGATCGCCCGCTCCGTATCACGATGGCCGGCCAACCAGAGTCCCACGGCGATAATCAAAGCGAGCGCCTTGAGACCGAAATTGCTGCCCGCCAAGGAGACGATTTTTTCCCATAGACGTTTCATGATTTGACCAAGTCTTGCAACGCCGATCGCAGCCTGTCCGCCGTCGATATTCTCGGTTACGTTGCCGCCGACGACGAGCGCCACCGTGCTCTCCTGTTCGGAGATAACCACGGCAACCGCATCGGTCTCTTCCGTCACCCCGAGCGCGGCTCGATGGCGCGTGCCCCAAGTCTTGCGCAAGTTGGGATTGGTGCTAAGCGGCAATAGGCAGCGCACCGCGGTGACTCGTCCCTTTTGAATAACCAGCGCGCCATCGTGGATCGGTGAATGGGGCAGAAAGACGCTTTCGACCAGCTCCCGGCTCACCCGGGCGTCGAGCCGCGTGCCGATTTCCATGTATTCGTTCAATCCCACTTCGCGCTGCAGCACGATCAGCGCGCCGACGTGCTTGGCGGCGAGCGACATCGCCGCTTGAGCGATTTCCTCGATGATGTCCTCGTGCCGCTGGATCATGCGCTCGGCGGTGACGAACAGCGGCGCGCTGCCCACTTGCGTCAGCGCACGCCGGATATCGCTTTGAAAATGACGATGATAACCAGAATGATCGAGCCAAGAAAGTTGTCGAGAATCCAGTTGAGCGTGAACAGCCCAAGAGCGCGCGACGAGACATAGGCGACCGAGAATCACGGCTAAACCCATGATCATTTGCATGGCGCGACTGCCGCGCACGATCTGCAAGGAACGATAAATGAGAAAAGTGATGATCCCGATATCGATCAGGTCCCGCCAACGAAACTGGCGGATGAGCTCCAACATCGGCCTATTCCTGCGGCTCACTGGGGCCGAAGCGGATCGCGTCGGCGATCCGCGCGCCTCGGCAGGTTTCGCTCACGTCATGGACGCGGACGATGTTGGCGCCCGCCAAAATCGCTGCAACCGCCGCAGCGAGACTGCCTTCTAAACGGCCGGGCGGGTCTAGATCCAAGATCTTGCCGATAAATCCTTTGCGCGACACGCCGACGAGCAGAGGCTGGCCCAAGGCGGCGAGCGCCGGCAGGCCGCGCAGCAATAGCAAATTGTGCTCGAGGTTTTTGCCAAAGCCGATGCCTGGATCGAGGACGATGTGCTCCTGGGCAATGCCCGCGTCCATCGCTTCGAATATCTGCGCCGCAAGAAAGTCCCGCACTTCGCGCACGACATCGTGCTGTAATGCGGATCTTGCTGCATGGTTTGCGGCGTCCCCTGCATGTGCATCAAAATCACCGGCACCTTCTCCGCGGCGAGCATCGGTGCCATCGCCGCATCGAAGCGCAGCGCGCTCACATCGTTGACGATATCCGCGCCAGCGTCGAGGGCCGCGCGCGCGACCGTCGACTTGTACGTATCGATGGAAATCGGCGCGCCGACCGCCCGGCGCAAGCCGCGCACCACCGGCAGCACACGCGCAAGCTCTCGTTCTTCGGATACCGGCTGAGCCCCCGGACGGGTCGATTCGCCGCCGACGTCGAGAATATCCGCACCGCTCGCGGCCATCACCACGCCATCGGCGACCGCCTCTCGGGATCGTAACGCCGCCCGCCATCGAAAAACGAGTCCGGTGTCACATTGATGATTCCCATGATCAAAGTGCGGCGCGCGAAATCGAGCTGGCCGTGGCGAGTCGACAAGGAGCCGCGCTCAGCTGCCATCGGTGCTGAAACCGCGGTCAACTGATTCAGGCTCCGGGCACATCCGGTTTTTCAGACGTCATCGATATTCCGTTCCCAGCAGCAATGCGACTCGAATCGAGTCGCCGAAAGTCTGTGAGACACTCTCTCCCGCATCCGACGAGATCGGCTTTCGGGAGAGTAGCGATCGCGACGATTTGGAACGTGGAGTTTTCGGATGCCGATGGCTCCAGCAGCAGGAAAGTCGCTTAGGCGATAGCCGCTGCGGCCGACGGAGCAAGCGGGTCTCCACCGTTCCCGCCAAACTCTTTGACGATCGCGTCGATCTCGGATCCGTCCAAAACTTCTTTCTCGAGTAGCGATTCAGCAACTTTATGGAGGAGCCGGAGATTGGTTTTCAACAGGTCCTTGGCTTTATGATAGCTCTCTTGAATGATCCGTCTGACCTCGGCGTCGATCTCGATGGCAGTGCTCTCGGAGTAATCCACTTTCTGGGTAAAATCTCTGCCTAAAAGATCTCTTCCTCTTTTTTGCCGAAAGTCATCGGACCGAGCTTTTCGCTCATGCCCCACTCGCATACCATGCGGCGCGCCAAATCGGTCGCCTTCTCGATGTCGTTGCCGGCGCCGGTCGTCATGTGCTCGAGCACCAGCTCTTCCGCGACTCGGCCGCCGAAGAGAATCACCAGATTATTGAGCAGATAATCTTGCGCGATAAGTGTGCTTTTCATCCATCGGCAGCTGCTGGGTCAAGCCCGAGAGCCATGCCGCGCGGAATGATCGTCACTTTGTGAATCGGATCGGCGCCCGGCAAAAGCTTCGCCACCAGCGCGTGTCCGGCTTCGTGATAGGCCGTATTGCGCTTCTCTTCGTCGCTGATGATCATGCTACGCCGCTCAGCGCCCATCATGACCTTGTCTTTGGCGAGCTCGAAGTCGTGCATGTCGACTTTTCTTTGTTGTTGCGCGCCGCCAGCAGCGCCGCTTCGTTGACCAGATTTTCCAGATCGGCGCCGGCAAAGCCGGGCGTCGCGCGGGCCAGCACGCTGATATCCACATCCGTTCCGACCGGTACTTTGCGCGTGTGCACCTGCAAGATACCTTCGCGACCCTTTGACGTCGGGTCGCGGCACGACAACGCGCCGATCAAACCGCCCGGGCGGAGCAGCGCCGGATCCAACACATCGGGACGGTTGGTCGCGGCGATGAGAATGACTCCTTCGTTCGCTTCGAAGCCGTCCATTTCGACCAGCAGCTGGTTCAGCGTCTGCTCGCGCTCGTCGTGGCCGCCGCCGAGACCGGCGCCGCGGTGGCGCCCGACGGCGTCGATTTCGTCGATGAAGATGATGCAGGGCGCGTTCTTCTTGCCCTGCACGAACAGATCGCGCACGCGCGAGGCGCCGACGCCGACGAACATTTCGACGAAGTCCGAGCCGCTGATGCTGAAGAACGGCACGCCTGCTTCGCCGGCGATGGCGCGGGCCAACAAAGTTTTGCCGGTTCCCGGAGGGCCAACCAGCAAGACAGCCCTTGGGAATCCGGCCGCCCAGCTTGGTGAACTTCTTGGGATCCTTTAGAAAGGCGATGATTTCCTGCAGATCGTCTTTCGCTTCATCCACCCCGGCAACGTCGCTAAACGTCACCCGATGCTGGTTTTCGGTGAGCAGTTTCGCCCGGCTCTTGCCGAAGGACATCGCCTTGCCGCCGCCCACCTGCATCTGGCGCATGAAAAATATCCACACGCCGATCAGCAAGCAGCATGGGAAACCAGTTAAGCAAACAGCACCATGTACCAAGGCGAATCTTCCTCCGGCTTGGCGGCGATCTTAACTTTCTTCTCGCGCAGTGATTTCACCAATTCGGGATCGTTGGGCGCGAAAGTGCGAAAGCGCTCGCCGTTTTTGTATTCTCCTTGAATATTATGGCCTTGAATCGTGACCTTCTGAACATCGCCGCGATCGACTGAGGTCATGAACTCGCTGAAAACGATTTCCGGTTCGCGGCCGTGCTGTTTGTTAAAGACGCTAAAGATCGACGAGGAAAATCAGTGCCAGAACTAGCCATAAGGCGATATGTTTCGATGACTGACTCAAACGCTCCTCCAAAGTTTAAGAACGAAAAAAGTGTAACACACGCCGACTACTGCGATCAATAATATCTTATGGAAAGCTAAGTCTCGATAGGGACCGCCTTCACGCAAATACAGGCAGCCGTTTTTCCGGACACTCGAGCTTATTTCGCTTCGCCAAAGCCGGGGATCCAGAGAATCTCTTCGCCGATGGTCAAAAGCGGGCATCGGGCCCTGATTGAAAGTGGAACTTTCTTTCAATGAAGAGATCTTTGACTTTCTGTGGCCGTCCATGCCGAGAGGCTGAAATCGGTCGCCGCGGCGAAAATTGCGCACCGCCAAATGCCCTAGGTCAGGAAAGAAGCGTCAAATGCCGCTTCCATGAGGCCACCTTCGAGCTGGAGCTGTGGTTTTCGCGGCCAATTCGCTTTGAAATTCTATAGACGCTTCATCAATGCGCAACCTGGTACCGACTTCTAAGCGGTAACTGTAACAGACTCGGTTTTAATCCTCGGGACCGGCGCTCCAATCTGAAGCTTTTCATATCTGCGTGATCAACTCCCATCCGCCGGGAATCGACAAGCGCCCTGCGCCGGTCCTCTTCACTTAGACGCAGCAGCGCCTCGATGTGAACGAAATCGATACCACGCAAATGGCCGCGCGTTTGCTCCAGCCAAAAGCGGAGCACTCGCCTTTGCAGCGCCTTCGGCTCTCGCGAGCAGCGCCGTCCGGCTAAGACCGGTCCCATCGTGAATCCGGTCATGGCGTTTCGCGCCACCTCTTCTAAAAATAAATCCTCGTCGCGAAACACCTGCGCCTGCTGGCCTGAGCCGGCTGGACAAGCCATCGTCAACACGCTCGTGAATCTTCGGCACTCAGTTCCAACCGAATCCAGTTACGAAGAAGCGCCGAGTCCTGATTGCTCCGGTCGATTCTGTAGGCGAGCCTCTTTTTCGCGCCAGATACGCGAGGATCTCTGACTTCGAAGTTTGCAAGCAGCGGGCGAATGACGGTCAGCGTATCCGGTCGAGCCGTTGGCTAGTCGAAGTTGTTGCAGCGGCGACATGCCACCCGATCCCCTTCATGCCCGCGCCGCGCAAAAACCACATCATGACCGTCTCCGCCTGATCATCCCGGGTATGCGCGGTAGCAACCTTGCCTAAACGCGCGATCTCTGACCACTCTCGGCAAAAAAACGATAGCGCTCCACGCGCGCCAGCGCTTCCAGATTGCCTTTGCCCGCGTCCGACTTCATCTGCGGCACATCGACTTCTTTTGAGATGGAATGGCAGACCTGAACTTCTCCGCCATTGCCGCGACAAATTCACGCATCTTCCTTCGCTTCCTCGCCGCGAATCCCATGCTGCAAATGAGCCACTTCGAGGATGAAGCTGCAAATTCTTCCCGCAGCTCGCACAAGCAAGTGCAACAGCGCCACCGAATCCGGCTCCGCCGGAGACGGCCACGAGAACGCGGTCGCCGCGGTGACAGCAAGCTGATGTCGGATCGCCAAGGCTTTCAGATCCCGTCCAATTGCCATCGCTAGATCGTTTAGTTTCCCCGCGTACCCGGTCATTTCGACGTAACCGTTGCCGGTCACGGATTTGTCCTGAACTCTCCTGCGATTCCAACCGCGCCCTCCCAATAGGTCACTCGCGTGCTGCGATTAGTGATCAACTCTTGCTCGGGAAAGGCCGGGACTGATTTCCAGCTCGATGTTCTCCGAGGAATCATCACTTTCCATTTCATCGGATAGTTCGGCGCCGCTCCTGGGCTTTTCCAGCGATCCATTACTTCAACACGGTAGTCCTTGAGATCAAGGTGTTTGGATGTACCGTCTGCATTCACCAAGGTACCACTGGAGTACGGATCGACCGAACCATCCTTTCGGCGCATCAGGTAGAGCATCAATTCGGTATCGTTGTCGAGCTGAATGCTAAACCAGTCCCAGCCGACCTGATCCTCGCCCAGTTGATTGCTGCCGAACTCGTGGTCCATCCAGCTCACACCGCGGACCGTTTCCTTCTTGCCGTCAATGATTAACTCCGCCGTCGGTTTGTATGCGCGTCAATGAATAATAATAGACGCTCGTCCCTCGCCCTCTGCTTTTCTGCTCATAAGCCATTCTCCCCGTGCAGCACCGGCAGGTTTGAATGACTTGAGTGACAATCGGAGCTGCGTTCCGCGGTCATTGACTTGAACGTGGTGAACCTTCTCATCCCCTTCGACTTTCCAATCTTCGTTCCAAACCAAATACCGGTCTGTCGCGGCGCCTGGCCTTGTTATTGTAACCGCGATTGATCCGTTCGCGGAACGTGAACTTCTTCGCAGCTAATGTCCGATAGCGCAAAATGCGCCATGTATAACTCAGTGAACAGCGGCGACTCTTTTGCTTCCTTCTGCCGGTCGCGCACGCCGAAGCGAAAAAGTAACTTGATAGCCGTACTTTTTGCCGCTCTCGTTTGCCAAATGACCTGTGTAGTACCACCATCTCGGTTTTGAAGTCGGGATGGGAATAGTGAGCGGCGGGAAATGTCAACTTTCGTCCAGGCAGGGCAAGCTGGTAAGTGAAGCCGACGACGATTAAACAAATAGCTCATCAATACCGCAGCGACCAGCTGCAGGGCCGGCGAATTTACGGTTCGCTCTGTTAATTTGCAGTGCCATTTCGACTAGTGTTATAGGGAGCCTATGGATAAACAATATACGCGCGAAACCTTGCTCACAACAGCAAGTGAATTGCAGCGAAAACTCAGCGCTGAAAATCTTTGCATTATTGACGTGCGACCGGCGGAAGATTACGCCAACGGGCATATTCCCGGCGCGACGCACTTCGACTTGTTTGGCCTCAGCTTGATCGACACCAGCGACGCGCCGCTCAAGGCTTTCATGTTCATGATCCATCACGTGCTCTGAACTGCGCGGCGTCAACGAATCGAAGGAAGTCGTGTTTTACGAAGATATTCCGGCATGCGCGCGCGCGGGATTGTGGTTTCTCGAATATTATGGCGCATCCGAACGCAAAGATGCTCGACGGCGGTTTTCGAGCCTGGAAAGCGGCTGGTGCGCCGGTTACGTCGGATGCAACGCCGCCCAAAACTGCGCCGTTTCAAGATCGCGGAACGCCGAGACGTGCTGGCGACCACCGATGACGTTCTTCGCTCGCTCGGTCAGAAGCAGATCGCCATCCTCGACACGCGCAGCGAAGGCGAATATCTGCGGCACTCATGTGCGCGCGGCGCGCGGCGGCGCGATTCCCGGAGCGATTCATATCGAGTGGACCGACAACCTCGCCCGGACGGCAAATTCAAATCGAACGACGAACTTCAAGCGATGTATCGGTAAAGCCGGCATCACGCCGGACAAAGAAGTCGTGTCTTACTGCCAGGGCGGCTATCGCGCAGCCCATAGCTATGTCGCCTTGCGCTTGCTCGGCTTTCCGAAAGTTCGCAACTACATCGGCTCGTGGAAAGAATGGGGCGACCGCGCCGATCTGCCGATCGAAATTCCCAAGCCGTCGAAATGATCTTACGCGAGCACATTTATTTCTTTCGCTGTTAGTCGCGCGTCTGGCCTTGGCGAATCCACGACTGGCAGCGGCAGCCGATCTCAGAAAAGTCACGTTTTCCTATTCGGCGGTGAGCATGACCTGGTATCCGGTAAAGGTTGCGCTCGAAAAAGGCTTCTTCCGCAGCGAAGGCGTGGAACCCCAGTTGATTCAGATGAATGGCAACGTCGCCACGGTGGCTCTGGCCAACGGTTACATCGATTTTTCACTGAATATTTCTCCCGGTGCTCAACGGCGCGATGCAGGGCTTGGGGACAAAACTCGTCGCAGCGCTAAATTCGCGTCCGCTGTTCGCCCTTGTGGTAGCGACCTGGAGATCAATCGCGCCGAACGATCTCAGAGGGAAAAGTGTTCGCCGTGAGCTCTTTCGGCAACACCCAAGCGATCCTGACGGAAAAGCACTTACAGCACTTGGGGCTGAAGAAAGGCGAATACCAGCTGCTGGCGATGGGCGCGACGCCGGCACGGATCGCCGCTGTGAGAAAAACATCGCACAGGAAGCTTGATGCCACTGCCGACCAATGTTCAGCTCGAAAACAAGCGGCTACCGCCTGCTCGGCAACACAGCCGAAATCGTCATCAATCCGATCGCCGGTCTCGGCGTCCACGAAGACAAGATCAAGAAAGATCCCGACCTGATCAAACGCGTGCTTCGCGCGTCGCTGCGAAGCCTGCAGCTCTTGCAAGCCGAATGCCAAAGACACGGTTAAAATTCTCGATGGCTTGGACTCGCGCTACAGAAAAGGACGCGCTCCGTTCGCTGGAGCTGGCCAAGCCCGGTTTCAGCAGGAACGGCATGCTGACCGACGACGATCTCAGTATCGAATGGAATTTCATTCAGCAGCAGACCAAGAAAACCAGCGTACCGGTGTCGATCGCGCACGACATGACACTGCTAAGAGAGTGCAGACCGAGATGGGGCTTCGCTGATTCGAGGTGTGATTAGGCGACTAAGACTAAACGCAACAGAGTTCTGTAGTTAAATTAATCTAACAGAAATAATAAAGGAGACAAATCATGCGCACTACTCAGATCTTTTGGCCAGCGACTCATCGCATCTGCCCCTTTCTCTATGTCTTCAAGGAATCCAAGGGTGATGGAAAATGCTGGCTACGAAATCGATCTGCATATTGTCGGCGGCGCCAAGGCGCCGACCATGGCGCATCGCGCCAAGCTCGCGCTCGCTGGCGAGATCGATTTTCTTGAGCGGCCTGCATCACGAAACCTATCGCGAGCGCGCCAAAGGCGAAAAGCGCCTCACCTATCTGGCACAAGCCGCAGAACAACTGGGACGACCGGCTGGTCGCGTTGCCGGAAATCAAGAATGTCAGAAGATCTGAAAGGCCGCAAGATCGTTTGCCATTCTCGAAGGCGCCATGCGTGTCCGGCAATCTGCGCGCGGTGTTGCGAAACCTGCGGGCTCTAAGCCCGAGGAGATCAACATGGATGTGATCGACGACACGTCGGGTAAATTTTTGGATTTCGTCGATGAAATCACTTCCGGTAAAGCGGTGGCGGCGCTGGTTGACATGCCGTTTCGACCTCTACGGCATCAAAAGGGTCTGCATGTCGTCGATCTGCCGGATCGCCCGGTGATTCATAACACAACGCTGCTCGCGACCAGCGACTACATCAAAGCCAACGAGGAAACGGTCATACGCATTCATCAAGGGATTCATCGAAGCGCTGCACTTCTTCAAAACCCAACCGGCTAAAGTTGTGCCGATTCTGAAAAACAACTCTCGCTAACGCGCTATGCGCTTGCAAAGACGACGAGTACTACGTATCATCTGCAGCGCGAATGGGCCGAAGCTGCTCAACAAAAAGCCCTATCCGCTACCGGCTGCAATTCAGAACGTCTATGACCTCGACGTCGGCAAAGACCCCAAGATGCATCACATCGGTCCGATGGAACCGTGGGATTTACACTATCTCAGTGAAAATCGACGACAGCGGCTTTATCGATCAACTCATACGCCCGAATAGGAATCTGCTCGAGTATCGATCTGCGCCACTTTCTCGTGCGTGCTGAGCAGGCACGGCGAACTGCTCAGCGGTGGCCGACGAAGTCGATTTGCGCTACGAGGTCTCGGCGAATTTCGTGGCAAGCCTGACCGCGCCTGCGGACGGCGCTTTCCTTCGAGCGCGTCAAAGGCCATTCGATGAAGGTCGTCGGCAACCTCGTCGGCGCCAAACGACGCCTGGCGCTGGCCTTCGGCCTGCGCAGCGAAGACAAACCGCTGGAGACTTATCGGAAGCGACGCGGCGCGGAGGCAAACCGCGGCGCGTTAAAGACGGACCGGTCAAAGAGGTCGTACTGCGAAACAGCAAGCAAGTTCGATCTGAATGCTCTGCCGATCCCGATCTACCACGAAGAAGACGCCGGCCCGTACATCACTCTGCGGCATTCTCACTCGCCAAAGATCCGGAAACCGGATTGAGAAGCATGGGTTTACATCGGCTCCAGGTGAAGGACAGCTGCCACTAGGCATCCATTTGGCGAATCCGCCGATCTCGCGCTTCGTCGCCAAGGCTGGAAGAAAACAATCGCCCGCTCGATGTCGCGATCAGCCTGGGAGTTCATCCGATTCTCTTGCTTCGCCTCCATCGTCAGCTCGCCGACTGAAGATAAAGTCGCCATCGCCGGCAATCTGCTCGGCAGCCCGCTGGCGCTGACCAAATGCGAGACTTCGGACGTCGACGTTCCGGCGCGCATGCCGAAGTCGTCATTGAAGGAAAGTTCTGCCAAAGGTACGAGAACCGGAGGGTCCGTTCGGCGAGACTTCGGGGATACTATTTCAGCGATCAGAGCTATGCGATCGAAGTCACGGCGATCACGCACCGAAACGGATCCCATTCTGCAGGCGCTTCATCCCACATCACAGGAAGTCGCGTTGCTCTGCAGGCCCGGCGGGCGAAGCCGAGATCGCTCATAATGCTAGCGCGAAAAAGGGGTTCGCCGTGGCGTGATCTGGCGCTCAGCGCGTCGAGCGGCCGGACTCACGTGGTCGTCGTCGTTAAAGAAACGCCACCGACTCGGACCCGAAAACAATTGTTGCATTTCCTGCTCGCCGGCGTGCCGTACATCAAGCACGCCGTCGTGGTCGACGACGATGCCAACGTCCAAGATGCCGGAGATGTCGAATGGGCGATCGCCACCCGCGTTCAAGGCGATGCGGATCTCGTCATCATTTCCAACCTGCGAGCCAGAAGCATCGATCCGTCCAAGAGGGCATGTTCACCGCCAAGGTCGGCGTCGACGCGACCGTGCCGATAGCCGAACGACATCGTTTCAAAAGAGACTCGGCGTTCCCGCCGATGTGACGCAGTCCGTGACGACGCGCCTGGCCGCGATCATGCCCGTAATCACAGCGGCGCGAAGCTAAGCACTGAGTCGTCTGCCGGCTGAACGAAGTGGCAAATGCTCCTTCACTAGAGAACCGAAAACGAAAATCAAACACGCCGAAGACGGCTATTTCGTTTCTGATCGGCATCGCCTCGTTGGCTGACCGCTGCGTCACCTTTTTCGCTGCGGAACCTGAAGCTCAGCGAAGATTGTCCCTGCGCAGCGCGGCGTTCCAACATGGCGAGGACATTTCGCGCAAATACACTTGCGACTGCCGAAGATGTTTCGCCGCCGCTTCGTTGGACGAATGTGCCGGCGGCAACAAAAATCATTTGCGTTGATCGCCGACGATCCCGACGCGCCGGGCGGAACGTGCGGTGCACTGGGTGATTGACGATTTGCCGGCGGATACGAAAGAACTCCCCGAGGCCGTCGCAAAACGGAGGCTTTGCCCAGCGGCGCCAAACAAGGCGTGAATGATTTTCGCAAGCTCGGCTACAACGGCCCCCGCCCCGCCTCCCGGTCGGCGCATCGTTACTATTTCAGGCTCTATGCGCTCGACGCGCCGAACCGATCTCAAGGCACGGGCGACTAAACTGCAGGTGCTGGAAGCGACGAGGGCATGCGCTCGGCGCAGCCGAGCTCATGGGACGCTACAAGCGATAGCGCGGACTGTGATCGCCGGTTTTAGCGTTCCTGTCCAGCGCGCGGCAGCTCAAAGCAGCGGGTCAAAGACAAAAACCTATCTCACTTCGATGATCAACGGCGCGACGCGTGTCGGCTGCGGTCGTGCAGAATTTCCGGCGAGTTGTCGCTAAACACCACCGGCTCGCCGATCCGCCACAGATGCAACGGATGCTGGTCTGCCAGCCGAATCACGATAGGTTTCCGCAACTTTCGGCTGCCAATCCGCCCATATCGAAGACGTAGAGGAAACCACCCGCGCGCTCGGCCTTGAGCTGCCGCAGCAGCTGGTGGCCGGACCGCGAGATTGCCGCCGTAGGATAGGTAGAGGGTCACCACCGATGCGGGCGACAAATTCGCGGTTAGAAAATCCTGTTCGCGGATCTCCACCAGTTTTTCCACGCCGTTCCCGCCGCGCGCTTCTCACAGGCCAATTTCACCGGTACCGGGATCGATCTTCGGAAGCCGACGCCCCGAACTCCGTATTTCTTCGCCGCAGCAATGAGAATGCGTCCGTCGCCCGAGCCGGAGATCATAAACCACGTCGCCTTCTTTGACTCCGGCAAGAGTGAGACATGCGCTGCACCACTTCCTGGGGCGCCGGATCGAACGGCGCCACTTGACCGGGTCCGCGGGTCCGCTCATCGGCGGGCGCATTGTCAGCGTAGCGCGCGATCGGGCTGGGGTGTTCCCGGAACGTAGGGAACACACGGCGCATAGGTCGTAACGATTGTCGTGCGTCGAAGTGGCTGGGAACGTCGTAATAACACGATTCCCGGATGGCGATGAAAAACCACGGGCGATGCCGGTGGAAAGGCACCGTGCCCAGAATAAACCCCGGAGTCCGCCGCACAAACGGCGTCGGCGCTAACACGCCGATCCCCGCGGTGAACTTTGTCCCGGTCCGAATCGCGGTGTCGTTATCGCTGGCACATTTCCAATCCCGATTGGCGGGTTCACAAAGCTTGGCTGCGAAGCATTGAAGCCTTGAGATGGCGCGGGCCCTGGCCGCCCGGTCATGACTGCGCCGGATTGCGCCGGTGCGCCTCGCCGCTTCGTCCCCCTCCGGCAAAGCCGCCACGGAACCCTTGTGCTTGAGTCAACTCGCACTCGCTATCAAGACCAATAGGACGACGATCGCCGCCAACGGTTTCATAAAGCCTCCAATGACGCGGGTCATCATAGGAAGGTGACCGGCGGGAAGTCAACCGTTCAACGATACCCTGAGCTGGCGCACCACCGGCGCGCGCCAGGCAATCCAAACCAGCCATCACGATGACCGCAAAACCCATGTACCTGACTGGTCGCCGGCGCGCCGATCCACAGTGGCGCTCACTCCGGCGGTCAGATGCGCCAACTGGCATCAAGCCGCGGTCGAGAGCTGTAGATGCTCGCGACCCTGCCGCGCAAATGATCCGGCACGATGACCTGGCAGCGGTGCTGGTGGTGGCCATGTAAAGATCTGGAAAGCGCCGATGTTCACCAGCGCCAAAATTGCCAGCGGAAAGACGTCGTCCAGGAAAACATATTCATGGCGATGCCGAGAGCGATAAGGCTGGAAAGCATCATGCATGCCCTGGCGTTGAACGCGATGAGCCAAGCTCGCCAACAGCAATCCCGCCAACATCGCCTCCCAGCCCCGGCGCTGCGAGCATGAGTCCCCAAGCCTTCGGGTCCTACCTCGAGGACGTCCTTTTGAAAACCGGCGTGGAGGATTTGATACGGCATGGCACAGATGCGCGGCACCAGCGCCGCCGTGAGCAGCGCGAACACCGTTGGATTGGACCAGACATAGAGCAGACCTTCCCTCAGATTGGCCGGCGCCGATAGAGCGCTTCGCTTCAGTCGGCGCCGGCGGAATGACCATCCAGTAGATCGGAGAGCAGAACCGCAGCGTAGGCGGCGCCCTGCATGAAAAAATTTCCGCGCCGACGCCGAAAGCCACGATCAACAAACCGCCGACCGAGAAGGACCGATCACCTTTAGTCATGTTGAACGCGGCCGAGTTGAGCGCGACGGCATTGATCAACTCTTCCTTAGGCACGAGTGTCGGGACCATGCTCTGGCGCATAGGCGTCGGTGAACGCCCAGGCAATCGCCGTGATCAGCGTAAAAGCAAACAAGTGCCAGACCGCCACCAGTTTCAGCGCCACGAGAAAACCCATAGGCGACGGTCGTAGTCATCAGGACGTATTGTGTGGCCGTCAGAATCTTTTGCGGTCGGTGCGGTCGGCGACGACTCCAGCGATCGGGCTGGCGATCAGAAAGCGTAGGCTCGAGGCCCGTTCAGCGCGCCCAGAAGCACCGAAGAGCCGGTCAAATCATAGAGCAACCAACCCAGGGTGACCTGCTGGATCCACTGCCCAGCGCTCATGAACACTGTGCCGAACCAAAGATATCGGTAGTTCGCGTGGCGTAGGGAAGAGAAAGTCTTGCCGAGAAAACCCTGGGGCGTGACATGGGCGATTGGTTCAGAGCTGGCAGGTCTTCCACATGAAGCAACTTCTTTCTTCTCACAAACCCTGACGTCCTGTGTGCGACTTCGCGGCCGCACCGGAAAACCACTGCGACACGAAATAGCGCGCGGGAACCAGCAATAGCTATCAGAAAGAAGCTATCGACGTCTAGTTGGCTCGGCTGAGAAATGTCGCATCGTCAGCGCGAATAAAGCCAGACGGGTTGCCATGTTTTGAGCGGATTTCGAGCCAGTCGCCCGCAGACCGGATGACTCGTGATCTGGAGCGCCCTTGGACGATTTGAGACATGACAGGAGAAGAGCTTGCCGGCTTCTGGTAAACCGAGGTGGCGCGCATGGTTTCGTAAAGGCCTGGTTCCGCGACCCGACGCGAGCGCGCGCGGCGGAAGGCGCACGGGAGTAGGCTGCGAGTCGGCGTTGCGCAGCGCCGGTCGCTGCGCGGCCGCGGTACGGCTCGCCGCCAAGCCGATCGATCTCTCGATTGGCGTCACGCGACTGCGCCGCGCCGTGGTCAAATCTTTTTGGCTTGCCGCGATTTTAGATTTAAGCGCCGCGATCTCGTCCCAGTGCCCCCTGATCGATCCTGGCGCAGTTGCGCGAGCTGGGCTTTCGAGACCTTGGATTTTTCGATCTTTTCCAGCAGCACCCGTTGCTGTTCTAGCCAAGACCGGCGCCATATCGCTTCGTTCGCGGCTTGCCACCGACGAGATAAACACCGAGGGCAAAAACCAGCAGCCCGATCCGCCAGGATCAAACCCTCGATCTAACCGGGAGTTTTCTTTTGCCGTTGGAGCGAAGGCGGCGATTCTTCTGTCCGTCGTTTCGTCCAGGCCATTCCGGCGCCAGAGAGAGGCAGCAAATCCGCTTTGCAATAGGGACACGTCAACGCATCCGGGGCGATACTATTGGCACAGTGCGGACAAAAGACGCGTTTGCAGAGTTGATTGGGCCATCAGCGATTTTTACTCTCCTGGGAATAAATTGCGGTCATTCGATTCACCGGCATTTCAAGCGTCGGGGGCTGGTCGCCTTGAACTGCTACCATTAAGCGCCGCGAACATGCAACGAACGAAGCGCTAC
>ERZ1370068.1959-contig-11918_pt1 | contig 39490 bp, 44 predicted proteins | sample MGYA00561227_ERZ1370068 | MGnify/ENA primary metagenome ERZ1370068 (study PRJEB38410, sample SAMEA6850437) | metagenome | study: Metagenomic assessment of the ecological functions of the soil: analysis of the soil microbiota associated with the... | reverse complement strand
CAGTCGAGTGAAGATCGTCTGACAGCTTGTCCATGTTCTCGAGCGCCTTGCCGCAGCCGCGCACGACGCACGTGAGCGGATCGTCGGCGACGATCACCGGCAGCCCGGTCTCTTCCATCAGCAGGCGGTCGACGTCGCGCAGCAGCGCGCCGCCGCCGGTCAGCACCATGCCCGTCTCGGCGATGTCGGCGCCGAGCTCGGGCGGCGTGCGCTCGAGCGCGCTCTTCACCGCCGAGACGATGCTGTTCAGCGGATCGGTGAGCGCTTCGAGGATCTCGTTCGACGACACGGTGAAGCTGCGCGGAATGCCCTCGGCGAGGTTGCGGCCCTTGACTTCCATCTCCTGCACTTCCGAGCCGGGAAACGCGGAGCCGATCGTCTTCTTGATCAGCTCGGCGGTCGGTCTCGCCGATCAGCATGCCGTAGTTGCGGCGGATGTAGTTGACGATCGCCTCGTCGAACTTGTCGCCGCCGACGCGCACGCTGCCCGAGTACACCATGCCGCCGAGCGAGATCACGCCGACTTCCGTCGTGCCGCCGCCGATGTCGACGACCATCGAGCCGGTCGCGTCGCGAGATCGGCAGGTCGGCGCCGATCGCCGCGGCCATCGGCTCCTCGATCAGGTACACCTTCGACGCGCCGGCGCCGAGCGCCGACTCGCGGATCGCGCGGCGCTCGACCTGCGTCGAGCCGCACGGCACGCAGATGATGATGCGCGGCGACGGCGAGAAGAGCCGCGAGTCGAGCACCTTCTTGATGAACTGCTTCAGCATCTGCTCGGTCACCGTGAAGTCGGCGATGACGCCGTCCTTCATCGGCCGGATCGCGGTGATGTTGCCCGGCGTGCGCCCGAGCATCTGCTTCGCCGCGATGCCCGACTTCCTGGATCACCTTCTTGCCGTTCGGTCCGCCTTCCTGGCGGATCGCGACGACCGAAGGCTCGTTCGAGCACGATGCCCTTGCCGCGCACGTAGATCAGCGTGTTCGCGGTGCCGAGGTCGATCGCGAGATCGCTGGAGAAATAGCCCTTGAAGAACTCGAACATGAAAGCGGAAACCTGCGCTGATTGGCGCGCGCGGATGACAGCGCGCGGCCGAGGGTCGGACGGGCCGCGGAGCGCTGCTCGAAAATATGACATTATGATAACCTATTGTGCACCGCTCCAGCACTGATTTTGTGCGGTATTTCTGGTGTTTTGGGCTCGCCGCCGAGCTACTTCCGCGGCCGTCTGTCGGGATCGGCTGCCGCTCGCCGCCCGATGCCGCCTGCCCGCTGCCCGCCCTTCGCCATGACGCATCACGCTCGACCGACGTCTACCGGATCGCGCACCTCGCGCGCATCGAGATCGACGCCGCGCACGCCGAGGAAGTGCGCGCGAAGCTCGACGTCGATCTTCGGCGCTGATCGACCAGCTCGCCGCCGATCGACACGACCGGCGTCGAGCCGATGGCGCACGCGCAGGACGTCGACGCTTCCGCTTCGCGACGGACGTCGTCACCGAGCGCGACCTGCGCGCGCAGCTACCAGGAGCTCGCGCCCGCGGTGCGAGGACGGGCTCTACCTCGTGCCGAAGGTGATCGAGTAGGCAATGCGCACGATCGACGCATCCATCGCCGAGCTCGCCGCGTCGCTCCGGGCGAAGCGCTTCTCGAGCGTCGAGCTCACGCAGGCGCTCGCTCGACGCGCATCGCGCGCGCTCGACCCGACGCTCAACGCGTTCATCACGCGTCGATCGCCGACGGCGCGCTCGCCGACGCGAAGGCCGCCGACGCGGCCATCGCCGCAGGCGACGCCGGGCCGCTCACCGGCATCCCGATCGCGCACAAGGACATTCTCGATCGACCGCCGGGCATGCGCACGACGTGCGGCTCGCGGATGCTCGCCGAACTACGTCGTCGCCGTACGACGCGCACGTCGTCGACGCGCCTCGACGCGCGCCGGCACGGTGCTCGTCGGCAAGACCAACATGGACGAGTTCGCGATGGGCTCGTCGAGCGAGACGTCGCACTTCGGCCCGGTGAGAATCCCTGGCATCTCGACCTGCGTGCCCGGCGGCAGCTCGGGCGGCATCGGCGGCGGCGGTCGCGGCGCGGCTGGTGCCGGGCGGCACCGGCACCGACACCGGCGGCTCGATCCGCCAGCCGGCGGCGCTGTCCGGCATCTGCGGACTGAAGCCGACGTACGGCGTGTGCTCGCGCTACGGGCTCGTCGCGTTCGCGTCGAGCCTCGACCAGGCCGGGCCCGTTCGCGCGCACCGCGCGAGGACCTGCGCGCTGTTGCTGAACGCGATGGCGGGCCACGACCCGCGCGACTCGACGTCGCTCGACCGCCCGGTCGAGGACTACGCGCGCGCTGCTCGCGGACGAGCGCGGCGCGAAGCCGCTCGCCGGCATCGCGATCGGCCTGCCCGCCGAATACTTCGGCGCCGGCATCGATGCCGATGTCGCGGCAGTCGATCGACGCAGCGCTCGACGTGCTGCGCGACGCTCGGCGCCGACGACCGTCGACCTCGCGCTGCCGAACGTCAAGCTGTCGATCCCGGTCTACTACGTGATCGCGCCGGCGGAAGCGTCGTCGAACCTGTCGCGCTTCGACGGCGTCCGCTACGGCCATCGCGCCGCGGCGTACGCCGACCTCGCCGACATGTACGCGAAGACGCGCGCCGAGGGCTTCGGCGCCGAGGTGAAGCGCCGGATCCTCGTCGGCACCTACGTGCTCTCGCACGGCTACTACGATGCGTACTACCTGAAGGCGCAGCAGGTGCGCCGGCTCATCGCCGACGATTTTCGCGCGCGCGTACGCGCAGTGCGACGTGATCGCCGGGCCGACGGCGCCGACGGCCGCGTTCAGGATCGGCGCGAAGAGCGACGATCCGGTCGCAGATGTACCTGAACGACATCTTCACCGATCGCCGCGAACCTGACCGGCGCGCCGGCGCTGTCGATTCCCTGCGGCTTCGACCGCAGCGGCCTGCCGATCGGGCTGCAGCTCCAGGGCGACTGCTTTCGCCGAAGCGCGGCTGCTCGACGTCGCGCACCGGTTCCAGCAGGCGACCGACTGGCACCGGCGCATCCCCGCATGGCAGCGGCATGAGCGCGATCAGCCGCTCGCTGGCGCGATGGCCGCGAAGCGCGTAGCGCATAGGGCGACCGTGAGCTGGGAAGTCGTCATCGGGCTCGAGACGCACGCGCAGCTCTCGACGGCGTCGAAGATCTTTTCCGGCGCGTCGACGGCGTTCGGCGCGGCGCCGAACACGCAGGCCTCGGCCGTGGACATCGCGCTGCCGGGCGTGCTGCCGGTGCTCAATCGCGGCGCCGTCGAGCGCGCGATCCGGTTCGGCCTCGCCGTCGGCGCGACGATCAACCGGCAGCAGCGTGTTCGCGCGCAAGAACTACTTCTATCCGGACCTGCCGAAGGGCTACCAGATCTCGCAGTACGAGATTCCGGTCGTGCAGGGCGGGGCGCTGACGATCGCCACGCCGCGCGGCGAGAAGATCGTGCGGCTCACGCGCGCGCACCTCGAGGAGGACGCCGGCAAGAGCCTGCACGAGGACTACCACGGCATGACCGGCATCGATCTGAACCGCGCCGGCACGCCGCTCCTCGAGATCGTCTCCGAGCCCGACCTGCGCAGCGCCGCCGAGGCCGTGGCCTACGCGAAGACGCTGCACGCGCTCGTGCAGGTGGATCGGCATCTGCGACGGCAACATGCAGGAAGGCAGCTTCCGCTGCGACGCCAACGTCTCGGTGCGCCGCGCGGGCGAGCCGAAGCTCGGCACGCGCTGCGAGATCAAGAACCTGAACAGCTTCCGCTTCATGCAGCAGGCGATCGAGTTCGAGGTGCGGCGGCAGATCGAGCTGATCGAGGACGGCGGCACGGTCGTCCAGGAGACGCGCCTCTTCGATCCCGATCGCGGCGAGACGCGCTCGATGCGCAGCAAGGAAGACGCGCAGGACTACCGCTACTTCCCGGATCCCGACCTGCCGCCGCTCGCGATCGACGACGCGTGGATCGAGCGCGTGCGATCCGAGATGCCCGAATTGCCGGAGGCGATGAAGGCGCGTTTCGTCGCCGCGTACGCATTGCCGCGCGCACGACGCCGCGGCGCTCACCGCGGATCGCGAGACCGCGCGGCTACTTCGAGACGGCGGCGAAGTCGCTCGGCAGGACCGTTGAGCGCAGCGGCAAGCTGGTCGCGAACTGGATCCTGGGAGAGCTCGCCGCCGCGCTCAACCGGGACAACCGCGCCATCGCCGCGGCGCCGGTGCGCGCCGAGGCGCTCGCCGCGCTGTTGCGGCGCATCGGCCGACGGCACGATCTCCGGCAAGATCGGCAAGGACGTGTTCGACGCCATGTGGGCGGGCGAGCACGGCGGCGATGCGGATGCGATCATCGCCGCCAAAGGGCTGAAGCAGATTTCCGACGCCGGCGCGATCGAGATCGATCGTCGACGACGTGCTGGCCGCCAACGCCGGCGATCGTCGCCGAATTCCGCGCGGGCAAGGAGAAGGCGTTTCAGTCGCTCGTCGGCAAGGCGATGGCCGCAACGAAGGGCAAAGCCGATCCCGCGCAGGTGAATGCAACGCTGCGCCGCAGCTCTCACCTGAACGGAGGGAACGACCATGAACCGCGTCTGGGTTGCCACGCGTTCATTCTTCCGATCCTGCTGTGCGCACGTCATCGCCGTCGCGCAGACTCCCGCTCCTGCCGCGAAGGACGCAGGATGCCTCAAGTCGAGCGCGGCCGCGCCATCGCCAGCTTGTCGGAGCGCTTTGCCGGCCGCGAAGGAGTTGCGGCGCCCTCGCATTCCACGCGATTGCGACCGTGCTGCTTCGCCCGGTACAGGGCCTCGTCGGCGCGGGCGAAGGTGTCGATGATCGATTCGCCGGGCTTGTACTGCGCGACGCCGATCGACACCGTCAGCTGGCCGGTCGAGCGTGTAACCGGAATGTCGAGCTTGCTGATGCGCTCGCGCAGCCGCTCGGCGTCGGCCATGGCACCCGCGACCGTGCTGTGCCGCAGCACCTGGACGAACTCCTCGCCGCCGTAACGTCCGAACACGTCGGTGGCGCGCAACCCGCCTTGCACCGTCTGGGCGAAGGTTCGCAGCACCTGGTCGCCGGTCAGGTGGTCGAACTCGTCGTTGAAGCGCTTGAAGCGGTCGAGATCGATCATGCAGATCGAAAGCGGCTCGTTCGCGATGTCCGCCCATCGTTTGGCGTCCTCCATCGCGACCATCAATGCGCGACGGTTATAGACACCAGTCAGGTCGTCGTGCCGCGCGCTCTCCTCGATGCCTTCGAGCTTGAGGCTCGCTTCGGTGAGGCCGCGCCGCAACTGCTTCACGTGCTCGCCGATCAGCACGAACCATGGAATCGTCACCAGGAGCACGCCGAAGTGAAGCGCGTCCGAGCGGAGCGCGTCGGCGTCCTGCGTGGTTGCATAACGCACGCCGATCACGAGGCCGAAGGCAAGGAGCGAGACGACGCTCAAAATCGCGAGCTTCCGCCCGGTGTGGCGAAGCATGCAGAACAAGAGCGCGACAAAGAAGAACGCGGTGAAGACGAGCCGCGTTTCCGGCGCTCGATAGACGACGTACAGCATCGTGAGGACCGAGGCGAGAAACTGCCATCCGGTGAGGCTCGCCTCGGGAAAGTGCCGGTTCAAGCCGAAGCGGAACATGCAGAAGAAGCCGACGATCAGCGCCACCACGATCGCGTACGCTTCGAGGAGCGTCTGGCGGTCCATCCTGTCCTGCGAAGTAGAACATCGCGAGCACCGCGAGATACAGCGCCGAAAACGCGCTCGCCAGGACGAACCCGCGCACCCTGATGGCTTGCCTCAACTCGTCCCGGCCCGCGGAGGCAGCTTCCGCGACCAGGTGAGTTTCCGACTCGAGGCTGTCGTGAGGCATCGCACTCGACGACCTGTTGCACGGCGCTGCCGCTTTCGCGGAGCGACGCCGACCAATCGTCGCGTTACCCTTGGGAACTGATTGTTACGCTTTCGCGACTCGCGTGCAAACACCGAGCCGACCGGCGCGCCGGCCGCACCCGCCGACGGTCGTTTCGCACCGACCTGCGGAGTCGGCTGACCGCGCGACGCACCGTCGAGGTGCCGCTCAAGCCATCAGCGCCTTGTAGCGGATGCGGTGCGGCTGCGCGCCCTCCTCGCCCAGGCGCTTCTTCTTGTCCGCCTCGTATTCCTGGTAGTTGCCCTCGAAGAACGACCACTGCGACTCGCCCTCGGCCGCGAGGATGTGCGTGGCGATGCGGTCGAGGAACCAGCGATCGTGCGAGATCACGAGCACGCTGCCGGCGAATTCGAGCAGCGCGTCCTCGAGCGCGCGCAGCGTCTCGACGTCGAGATCGTTCGACGGCTCGTCGAGCAGCAGCACGTTGCCGCCCTCGAGCAGCGTCGCCGCGAGATGCAGCCGGCCGCGCTCGCCGCCGGAGAGCGTGCCCGACGATCTTCTGCTGGTCGCCGCCCTTGAAGTTGAAGCGGCCGAGATAGGCGCGCGACGGCATCTCGAACCGGCCGACGGTGAGGATGTCCTGCCCGCCGGAGATCGCTTCCCACACGCGTCTTGTCGTTGGGCAGCGATTCGCGCGTCTGGTCGACGACGGCGAGCTGCGCCGTCGGGCCGATCGACGATCTCGCCGCTGGTCGGGCTTCTCCGCGCCGGTGATCATCCGGAACAGCGTCGACTTGCCGGCGCCGTTCGGGCCGATGATGCCGACGATCGCGCCGGGCGGAACGCTGAACGACAGGTTGTCGATCAGCAGGCGATCGCCGTAGCCCTTGCTCACGCTCGTGAACTCGATCACCGCGTCGCCCAGCCGCTCGGCGACCGGGATGAAGATCTCCTGCGTCTCGTTGCGCTTCTGGTGCTCGTAGGACGCGAGCTCCTCGAAGCGCGCGATGCGCGCCTTGCTCTTCGCCTGGCGCGCCCTTGGCGTTCTGGCGCACCCACTCGAGCTCCTTCTGCATCGCCTTGATGCGCGCGGCTTCCTGCTTCGCCTCGGTCTCGAGCCGCGCTTCCTTCTGCTCGAGCCACGAGCTGTAGTTGCCCTTCCACGGGATGCCGTAGCCGCGGTCGAGCTCGAGAATCCACTCGGCGGCGTTGTCGAGGAAGTAGCGGTCGTGCGTGACCGCGATCACGGTGCCGGGAAACTTCTGCAGGAACTGCTCGAGCCATTCGACGCTCTCGGCGTCGAGGTGGTTGGTCGGCTCGTCGAGCAGCAGCATGTCGGGCTTCGACAGCAGCAGGCGGCACAGCGCGACGCGGCGCTTCTCGCCGCCGGACAGCTTGCGCGATCTTCGCGTCCCACGGCGGCAGGCGCAGCGCGTCGGCGGCGATCTCCATCTGCACGTTCGGTGTCGGCGCCCGCGGCCGCGATGATCGCCTCGAACTTCGCCTGCTCGGCGGCGAGCTTGTCGAAGTCGGCGTCGGGCTCGGCGTACGCCGCGTAGATCTCGTCGAGCCTTGCTTCGCGCGTCGAGCATTTCGCCCAGCCCCTCCTCGACCGCCTCGCGCACGGTCTGTCGCGGCGTCGAGCTGCGGCTCCTGCGGCAGGAAGCCGATGCGCATGTTGGGCATCGGCACCGCTTCGCCGTCGAACTCCTTGTCCTCGCCCGCCATGATCCGCAGCAGGCTCGACTTGCCGGAGCCGTTCAGTCCCAGCACGCCGATCTTGGCGCCGGGAAAGAACGACAGCGAGATGTCCTTCAGGATGACGCGCTTGGGCGGAACGATCTTGCCCACGCGGTTCATCGTGTACACGTATTGAGCCATGGTGGCGAAGCCGACGGTCGTTCGAGCCCGCGATTATCACGAGCCCGCGGCGCGCTGCGCCGGGAACTCGCCGCGCGCCGCCGTGAAACGAAAGGGCGGCCCTGCGGCCGCCTCCGTCGGCGCCGGTACTCGCTACTTCTGGGCGTGCCCGCGACGGGGACGACGGCGCGCTGCCGCTCGGCGCTGGCCGGTCGTGGACTTGGCCGCGACCAGCTCGCGCCAGCGCTGCTTGTCGGCGTCGTACTTCGCGGTGATCGCGGCCGACTTCCTTGCTTCTTCTGCGGCGATGAGCTCGGCCTGACGCGCGAGCTCGGCGTCGATGCTTTCGAGCTCGCGATCGAGGACGGCGACGACCGGCTTGCCCTGCGACTCGACCTTCTTGGCCTCGACGTCGACCTTGCGCTTGCGTCAGCTGCTCGCTGAACGCCTGTCGACGACTGGACTGACGTTGTTGATCGTCTGCAGCGAGCGGTTGCGCGCGAGATCGATCTCGGCCTCGCTCGTGTACGAAGCCGACGAGCGCGCGGTCGCGGCGTTCGACCTCCTCCTGCGCGCTGCGCGTCGCGAGCTGCTTGCTCGGCGTCCTGCTCGATCGCGCGGCGCTGCTCCGGCGTGAGCGCCTTGTCCGGTCTTGCTTGACCGGCACGCCCTGCTTGTTGAGCTCGACGCTGGCCTTGTCGACGGCGTCCGGCGGCATCTTGTCGCGTGTAGTGGACGACGCCCTTTTCGTCGACCCATTTGTACGTCGCCGCGTGGGCATGCGCCTGCCGACGAGCAGCATGCGCGCCGGCGACGAGGACCGTCGCCAAGGCCGCTGCGACGGCGTTTCGCCGATCGCCTCCGCGCCGCTTCCCGACGCTCTGCCGCTCATTTCGCCTTGCCGGCAACGCCATCTCGATCTCCTGCTTCGACGTCGAATGGCCCATCGGGTTCCGCGAAGCCGGCAGCCACCAACCCGACACGTCGGCAGTTCATCCGCACCGCGCATCCATCCTACTGCACACCGTAGCGCGCCCGGTAAGCCGCAACGGCGGGCCCGCGGCCGTCGAGCGCCGGCTGCCCGGCGATGAACGCGCATCAGGTCGTCGAGCGTCGCGATCGCGATCACCGGCATGCCATAGCGTGTCGCGAACTTCCTGCACCGCCGACTTCTCGCCCGGTCCGCGCTCCATCCGGTCCAACGCGATCAGCACGCCCGCCGGCGTCGCGCCATGCGCGCGGATCAGCTCCACCGATTCGCGCACCGACGTTCCGGCCGTGATGACGTCGTCGACGATCAGCACCCGCCCTGCGAGCGGCGCTCCGACGACGTTGCCGCCTTCGCCGTGATCCTTCGCCTCCTTGCGATTGAAGCTGAACGGCAGATTGTGCCCCTTTTCGGCGAGCGCGATCGCCGTCGCCGCCGCCAGGGTGATCCCCTTGTACGCCGGTCCGAAGAGCTGGTCGAACGCGACGCCGGATGCCAGCAGCGCCTCGGCGTAGAACCGCCCGAGGCGGCGCAGGCTCTCGCCGTCGTTGAACAATCCCGCGTTGAAGAAATACGGTGTCTGCGCGCCCCGCCTTGGTGACGAATTCACCGAAACGCAGCACATCGCGTGCCAACGCGAAGGCGAGGAATTCCTGGCGAAAATCGGTCAATCGGACGCTTGCCGTGGTTCGGCGCGCAGATTATACGCTGCGCCGCGACGCGTCCGGGCCGCCGCGGCCGTCGACGAGCCGATACGCGCGCTCGGCGCGGTGCATCGCTTCGCCGTGTAAACTCGCCGGCCTTTCGACGCTTGCGCAGCGCTGAGATCCGCTCGCCCAGTGCGCATCATCACGCTCAACGTCAACGGCATCCGCTCGTCCGAGCGCCGCGGTCTCGCGCGCTGGCTCGCGCGCGTCGAGCCGTGGGACGTCGTGTGCCTGCAGGAGATCCGCGCGGCGCACGACGACGTTCCGCGCTCGCTGCGCGCGCCGCGCACGTCGCACGCCGGCATTCCATGCCGGCCGAGCGCAAGGGCTACAGCGGCGTCGGCGTCTATGCGAAGCGCCAGCCGCGGATCGTCGCCGGCTTCGGCAGCCGCGAGTTCGACGCCGAAGGCCGCTACCTGCGAAGCCCATTTCGCGGACGCTCACCGTCATCAGCGTCTACCTGCCGTCCGGATCGAGCGGGCCCGCACCGGCAGGCGTCGAAATTCCGCTTTCTCGACGAATTCCTGCCGCACCTCGCGCAGCTGCGCAAGCAGGAGCGCGAGATCGTCCTGTGCGGCGACTGGAACATCGCGCACCAGCGAGATCGATCTCGAAGAACTGGCGCAGCAACCAGAAGAACTCCGGCTTCCTGCCCGAGGAGCGCGCGTGGCTCACGCGCGTGTTCGACGAGCTCGGCTTCGTCGACGTGTTCCGCCGCGTCGACCCGCGCCCGGAGCAGTACACGTGGTGGTCGAATCGCGGGCAAGCGTGGGCGAACAACGTCGGCTGGCGGATCGACTACCAGATCGCGACGCCGGCGATCGCCGCCAAGGCGCACGCGCGCGGCGATCTACACGAACCGGCGCTTCTCCGACCACGCGCCGCTGATCATCGACTACGACTGCGAGCTGCAGATGACAGCGGCTGAACGCGTCAGGCGTGCGTTCGCTGCCCCCGAGGGCTGGCGCCTGCTGCGCCGGACCTCGCTCGCACGCTGCATCCGTCGCGCGCTGTATCGCACCATGCTGCGCATCACCGACCTCACGCTCGCCCGCGGCGCCAAGCGCCTGCTCGAGGGCGCGAACCTCACGGTCCACGCCGGGCACAAGGTCGGGCTCGTCGGCGCCGAACGGTTGCGGCAAGTCGAGTCTCTTCGCGCTGATCCTGCGGCGAGGCTGCACCAGGACGCCGGGAGCGATCGACGCTGCCGCCGTCGTGGACGATCGCGCACGTCGCGCAGGAAACGCCTGCCGTGGCGACGCGCCGCGATCGAATTCGTGCTGGATGGCGACCGCGAGCTGCGCGCGATCGAGCGCGCGCTCGCCGCCGCCGAGCACGCGGACGTCGACGATCCCGAGCGCACGGCGAAGCGCTCGCCGCACCTGCATCACCGCTTCGACGACGATCGGCGGCTACGCGGCGCGCGCCGCGCGCGGCGACGCTGCTCGCCGGCCTGGGCTTCGCCGGCGCGCGCCACGGCGACCCGGTCGCGAGTTTCTCCGGCGGCTGGCGGATGCGGCTCAATCTCGCGCAGGCGCTGATGTGCCGCTCCGGACCTGCTGCTGCTCGACGAGCCGACCAACCACCTCGACCTCGACGCCGTGCTGTGGCTCGAGGACTGGCTCGCCCGCTATCCCGGGAACGCTGCTGCTCATCACGCACGACCGCGATTTCCTCGACGGCGTCGTCGACGGCATCGTCCACGTCGACGCGCGCAAGCTCAAGTCCTACACCGGCAACTACTCGCAGTTCGAGCGCGAGCGCGCGCTGCAGCTCGCGCTGCAGCAGGCGACCTACGCGAAGCAGCAGCGGCAGATCGCGCATCTGCAGGCGTTCATCGACCGCTTCCGCGCCAAGGCGACGAAGGCGAAGCAGGCGCAAAGCCGGATCAAGGCGCTCGAGCGCATGGAGCGGATCGCCGCGGCGCACGTCGACAGCCCGTTCGAGTTCGCGTTCGCGCCGCGTGGCCGACGGCCGCGCAGCAGCTCGTGCAGCTCGAGCACGCGACGCTCGGCTACGACGACGCGGCCGCCGGTGCTCGCCGACCTCGACTGGGGCATCCTGGCCGGCGATCGCATCGGGCTCCTCGGGCCCAACGGCGCGGGCAAGTCGACGCTGCTCGAAGGCGATCGCCGGCGACGCTCGCGCCGCGCGGCGGGCGCGCGGCACACGCGCGCAGAGCGCTCGCGCTCGGCTATTTCGCGCAGCATCAGGTCGAGCAGCTGCGCGCCGACGAATCGCCGCTGTGGCATCTTGCGCAGCATCGATCCCGACGGCGCGCGAGCAGGAGCTGCGCGATTTCCTGGGCGGCTTCGATTTTCGCGGCGACATGGCGACGCACCCGGTCGGCCGCTTCTCCGGCGGCGAGAAGGCGCGGCTCACGCTCGCGCTGCATCGTCCGCCAGCAGCCCGAACCTGCTGCTGCTCGACGAGCCGACCAACCACCTCGACATCGAGATGCGCGAGGCGCTCGCCGAAGCGCTGCAGGACTACGACGGCGCGCTCGTCGTGGTCGCGCACGACCGGCACCTGCTGCGCGCGACCACCGACGCGCTCGTGGCTCGTCGCCGACGGCCGCGTCGCGCCGTTCGACGGCGATCTCGACGACTACCGCGACTGGGTGCTGGAGCGCAGCCGCCGTGCCGCCGATGGCCGGCGACGCGCGGCGCAGCCCGGCAATCGCAAGGCGCAAAAGCGCGCGGAAGCCGAGGCGCGGCAGCGCAGCTACGCGCAGCGAAAGCCGCTCACCGACAAGCTCGCGAAGATCGAGCGCGGAGATGGCCGCGCTCAACACCGCAGCGCAAATCCGTCGAAGACTGGCTCGCTTCGCCGTCGGCCTACGCCGAAGAGGAGAAGGAGACGCTGAAGGAGCACATCGCGCAGCAGGGCGATCTCGCCTGGCAGCTCGCGAGGCTCGAAACCGAGTGGCTGGAGATCTCGGAAGCGCTCGAGAAGGTGGCGTTGGAGCCCTGAAGGCGACGTCCGGTCAACCCTGCCGGCGCGAGACGCCCCAGGTACGCCGCCACCGGCGGATGGCGAACGAGGCCCGCGAAATCCTGCGCGTGCGAGAGTCGGCCGCGGTCGACGAAGATGAAGCGCTCGCAGGTTTCGCGCAGGATGTCGAGGTGCCACGGCTCGTTCGGGTGCAGGCAGAGGAACACGAGCCTGCCCTCGGCGCGCAGCCGGCGGAAGAAATCGAGCATGAAGCCGATGTAGCCGTCCTGCGTGTTGAACTGCGGCTCGTCGAAGAGGTGCACGAGCGGCGTGCGCGCTGCGCGCGCGTTCGAGCATGAACGAGGGCCGCGTGCGCTTGAACGCGCGCACCTGGTAGGACTGGTGGTAGTGGATCGCGAGCCGGTCGCGCTCGCGGTAGCGGACGCGGTGGATGTCCTGCCCGTCGACCCGCACGCGGCCGCGCCGACGGCAGGTTGCTGCCGGTGATGAGCTCGAACAGCGTCGTCTTGCCCGAGCCGTTCGGCCCCAGCACGCCGACGATCGCGGGCGCGTCGACGACGAAGTCGGCTTCGAGCGAGAACGTCACCTCGCGGCGCAAGGCGCCGCGCGTGTAGCGCTTGGCGAGCGCGTCGACGTGCAGGAGCGGGCGTGCATCATTGGCGCCTCAGACGCCCAGCAGCCGCTCGCGCTCGGCGGCGTCGTCGCGCAGCGTCGCGCGCCGGACCATGATGGACGATGACGCCGAGGTTCATCACGTAGGCGCGATCCGCCACGTCGAGCGCGCGTCTGCACGTTCTGCTCGACGACCAGCGACCGCGACGCCCTCGCTCTTCAGGCGGCGGATCGTCTTCATCACGTCCTGCACGACCTTGGGCGCGAGGCCCTGGCTCGGCTCGTCGAACAGCACGAGCCCGGGCGCGCCGACGCAGCGCGCGCGAGATCGCGACCATCTGCATCTCGCCGCCCGACAGGTTCTCGCATTCGCGGTGCATCAGGTACTCGAGCGCCGAAAAGATCTCGAAGCACTCCTTCTCGGTCCAGCCGCGGAACGGCGTGCGTCTTGCGCGCGATCGACAGGTTGCGCGCGACGGTGAGCGTCGGGAAGATGCGCCGGTCGTCCGGCACCCAGCCGATGCCCGCGCCGGGCGATCTCGTGCGTCGGCGCGCGCGTGATGTCGCGACCGTCGAAGCGGATGCTGCCGCGCGCGCGCGGGCGTGAGCCCGAGGATCGAGCGCAGCGTCGTCGTCTTGCCGGCGCCGTTCGGGCCGAGCAGCGCGACGACCTCGCCCGGCGCGCACGTCGAGCGACACGCCGAACAGCGCCTGCGTCTCGCCGTAGAACGTGTCGATGCCGTCGACCTCGAGCATCACGCGGCTCCGCCGAGGCCGGAGCGCCGCACCCACGGATTCTCGCGCAGCTCGGCCGGCGTGCCCTGCGGCGATCACCTGGCCCCAGTGGATCACCGAGATCCGGTCGGCGAGGCCGAACAGGAAGCTGCATGTCGTGCTCGATGACGACGATCGTCAGCGTCTTGCTTCAGCTCGGCGATGAGGTCCGCGAGGCGCGCCGTCCCGTCGCTGCCGAGGCCGGCGGTCGGCTCGTCGAGGAAGAGCAGGCGCGGCTCGGCGGCGAGCGCGACGCGCGATCTCGAGCGCGCGCCGCTCGCCGTACGACAGGCTCTTCGCCGGCGTCCGCTCGCTGCCGGCGAGGCCGACGCGCGCGAGCACGGCCGCCGCCTGGTCGCTGCGCCGCCGTGTCGCGCGCGAGATCGCGCCAGCCGTCGAAGCCGCGCCGCGCGGACCTCGGGCAGCGCGATCAAGCACGTTGTCGAGCGCCGAGTAGTCGTTGAACAGGTTCATGATCTGGAACGAGCGCGAGATGCCGCGCGCGCGCGATCTGCGCGCGGCGCCAGGCCCGTGATCGTCTTCGCCGGCGAAGATCACGTCGCCGCGATCCGGCGCGTAGCGGCCGGTCAGCACGTTGAAGCAGGTCGTCTTGCCGGCGCCGTTCGGCCCCATGATGCCCGACAGCTGCCCGTCCTCGAACGCGAGCGAGATGTCCTCGCAGCACGACCTGGCGGCCGAAGCGCTTGTGCAGATGTCTCGCCTCGAAGAGCGCCATCGTCAGGCCGCTCGAGCCGCCGGTTGGCGCCGGCGCTTGCCCCTGCGTTGGCGCCGCCGCCAGTCCTGCCACAGGCCGGCGATGCCGTCGGGCTTCCACAGCACCATCGCCATGAACAGGAGGCCGTACCAGAGCAGCCAGGTCTCGGTGTACGCGCCGAGGAGGTCGCGCGCGAGGATGAAGAAGAGCGCGCCGATGCACCGGGCCCCAGAAGCTCACGAGCCCGCCGCCGATCAGCACCATCATCGACGACGAAGCCCGGACGAGTGCAGGCTCATCACGTTGGGGTAGGCCGACTGCTGCGCGAGCGCGAACAGCGCCGCCGGCAAGCCCGGCGACCGCCGCCGAGATCGTGAAGGCGAGCCACTTGTAGAGCCAGACGTTGTAGCCGACGAAAGCGGCGCGCGTCTCGTTCTGCTTGATCGCGGTCAGGACGCGGCCGAGCGGCGAGTGCACGAGCCGCCACAGCGCGACCACGACGACCGCGAACACGCCGAACGCGAAGTAGAAGATCGCGGCATTGCTCTTCAAGTCGAAGGCGACGAAGCCGAAGTCGGCGGGCAGCCGGCGTGATGTTGAGGAGTCCGTCCTCGCCGCCGGTGACCGAATGCCACTTGATCGGCGACGAACCAGAAGACCTGGCCGAACGCGATGGTCAGCAGCGCGTAGTAGATGCCGCGCCGGTGCGAGATGAAGACCGCGACCAGCGCGCCCAGCAGCGCCGCGATCACGCGCGGCGCCGGCGAGATCGAACCAGAGATTGGGCCACGACCTTGAGCTGGAGCAGCCCGAACGCGTAGGCGCCCGATGCCGAAGATAGGCGCCATGGCCGAACGATGGCAAGCCGGTGTATCCCAGCAGCAGGTTGTAGCCCAGCGCGAAGAGCATCCAGATCACGATCTCGAGCGCGAGGTACTGATAGAGCCCGACCTTGCGTGAGCCAGAGCGGCGTGGTCACCAGCGCCGCGAAGAGCACGAGCATCGGCAACGGCAACGGCGCGGCGGCGAGCGACGGTCGGCATGGAGGTCGTGGTCGAGAAGAGGCAGCGGCGTCATACAAAATATACGTTCCACGCTTGAAACACGCAAGAACATTTGTTCTAATTGCCGAATGCCGGTTCCGCCGGACTTACGACGAGCTCACGGAGGCGATCGGCCGCGCCTATCCCGGACATGTCGAAGCAGTTGCAGCGGATCGCCCGCTTCGCGCTGGAGCAGCCCGATCCGCTGGCGCTCGACACTGTCGCCGCCATCGCGAGGCGGCGCACGTGCAGCCGTCGTCGATGATCCGCTTTGCGAACGCCCTGGGCTATTCGGGATTCACGGAGATGCAGCAGGTCTTCCGCGCGTCACCTCGTGGCGCGCTCGGCGAGCTATCGCGAGCGCATCGCGGAGATGCGCGGGAATCGCACCAACGGCGGCGACTCGGCGAGCGGCGTGCTCCACCAGTTCGTCAGCGAGTCGATCGACGAGCTCGGCCACCTCGAGGAGGTGGTGGCGGCCTCCCAGTTCCGGGCGGCGGTTCGCCTGCTGGCCGGCGCGCGCCGGATTCACGTGATCGCCCAGCGGCGGGCATTTCCAGTCGCGTTCTACTTCGCCTACGCCCTGAACCAGCTCGAGCTCACGACGCATCTGCTCGATGGCGGTCGGCGGCATGCTGCGCGAGCTCGTCCGGCGGCATTGAGCCGAAGGACGTGCTGCTGGTCGGTCAGCTTCCGCAACTACTCGCCGGATGTGATCGAGGTCGCGGCGGCCTGCCACGGCCGGGGAGTTCCCGTGATCGCAATGACGGACAGCGCATTGTCGCCGCTGAAGCCCTTCGCGCCGGATCGCCTTCGAGCTCGGGCGACGACTCCGCCGTCCGTTCCGCTCGCTGGTCGGCGCCGCTGTGCCTCGCGCAGGCGCTCGTCGTGAGCACCGGGCACCAGCTGACGGGAGGCCCGGAGCCGCGCCGTTCCCGCGCCCGCCATTGACGCGGGCGGCGGGAATGAATAACTCGATCCCGGCATTTCTGGAATGCCTGTTCTTTTTGCTGGTTTTCGTTTAGCGACATCAAGAGCGCCCAACCGCAAGCCCGCGTCACGCGACGCGCAGGAGGAGTCCATGAGCGATATCGAGCGGGAAGACAAGCCCACCATCAACGCATCGCGCCGCCGCGTGCTCAAGGTTTCGGCGCTGGCGCTCGCCACCGCGGGCGCTTACGGCGTGGCGCCGTTCTTCGGCCCGTGGAAGCACAATCACGCGTGGTCGCAGGCGGGCGCAGAAGAAGCCGCTGGTGCATCGGTCTCACGATGGACGCGAGCGGCCAGTACGCGGCGAGCGGCATGGACGAGCGCCTGGGCGCGATGATGGCGATCAAGGAGTTCAACGCCAAGGGCGGCGTGCTCGGCCGCCCGATCGAGGCGCATCCACATGGACACCGAGACCACGCCCGCCACCGGCTCGCGCGTCGCCGAGCGTCTGATCACGCGCAACGAGGCCGCGTTCCTGATCGGCGCGCTGCATTCCGGCGTGGCCAACGCGATCTCGCAGGTCGCGCAGAAGTACGGCTGCATCTTCCTCAACACCAATTCCGAGCTCGCCGACCGAGGCCGGCAAGGACTGCCACCGCGTCAAGTTCGTCTGGGACGGCAACGGCACCAACTTCGCGCTCGCGATCGTCAAGAACGCGATGGCGGTCAACGGCAAGAACTGGGTGCTGCTGACCAACGACTACGTGTGGGGCCACCAGACGTCGAAGGCGACGCGCACGCATCGTCGAGGCCAACGGCGGCAAGATCGTCGAGGAGCTGCTGGTGCCGCAGAACACGCGCGACTTCTCGTCGTACCTGCTCAAGATCCAGCAGATCAAGCCGAACGTGGTCGCCGCGGCCGTCGGCGGCGACGACATCAAGGCGCTGCGCCAGCAGGTCGTGCAGCTCAAGCTGAACAAGAGCCCGGCGTGGATCAACAACCAGCAGGACTGGCCGGACGTCTACGGCCTCGGGCCCGACGCGATCTTCGGCGTGTTCGGCACCAACTGGTACTACCGGCTCGATCTGCCGGGCGTGAAGGAGTTCGTCGCCGCGTACCAGACGACGTATCCCGGCGTGCAGATCAAGGTGCCGGGCAACGTCTACTACAACGGCTACATGGCCACGCGCGAGCTGCTGCGCGCGCGTCGAGCGCGCCGGCACGACGAACAACATCAAGGTCATCAAGGAGCTCGAGAGCGCTCAAGGTGTCGGCGCGCGACCGGATGCAGGACTTCGACGCGTACATGAATCCGGCGACGCACCAGCTGCAGCAGACGATCTACATGGCGACCTACAACGACGCGCCGGCGGAGAAGGACGACATCTTCAAGATCCTCGCCAAGCTGCCGCCGAAGGACGTCGAGGATCCCGACGCGCCGGCGACGTGCAAGCTCGAGATCGTACGAAGCGACGCCGACGTACGAGATGTAGTGCGACGAGCGTGCGCGGGCGCACGCGCGTCGCGCAGCGCTCGCTCGAATCGCCTGACCATCCTGCTGCCGCACCTCGTCAACGGCGTCTCGCTCGGGCTGCTGTTCGCGCTGATCGCGCTCGGCTTCATGCTGATCGTCGGCGTGATGGAGACGATCAACCTCGCGCACGGCTCGCTCTTCGCGCTGGGCATGTACGTCGCGCTGTTCGCTCGTCGCGCCGAAGCTCGGTGCGCTTCCGGCGTCGCGCGAGTGGTACGGCGCGCTGCCGCTCGGCACGCGCTACTGCGTCGCGCTCGCTGCTCGCGCCGGTCTTCGTCGGGCATCTTCGGCATGCTGCTCGAGCTCGTGCATGCGCCGCACCTACGGCAAGGATCCGCTCTACGGGCTGCTGCTCACGTTCGGCGCGGCGCTGGTCATCGAGGAGCTGATCCGCGTGATCTGGGGCTCGAACGAGAAGCAGCTGCCGCTGCCCGACGCGATCTCCGGCGCGCTTCATGCTGGGCGACCTCATCTATGCGCGCTACCGGCTGTTCGCGAGCGGCTTCGCGATCGCTGATGATCGTGCGCGCTCTGGCTGTTCCTCGAGAAGACGCCGTACGGCGCGATGATCAAGGCCGGCGCGCACGACAGCGAGATGGTGCGCGCGCTCGGCATCAACCTGCCGCGGCTGCGGCTGTGCGTGTTCGCGCTCGGCGTCGGCGCTCGCCGCGATCGCCGGCGTCGTGATGGCGCCGATCTGGGGCATCCGCCCGCACGTCGGCGTCGATGCGGTCGTGCCGGCGTTCCTGATCATCGTGCTGGGCGGCGTCGGCAGCCTCTGGGGCGCGGTGCATCGCCGGGCCTCCTGGTCGGCATGGTCGTCGGACTGTACCGGCGCCTACGCGTCCGAGTGGTCGCTGCTGTCGATGTACCTGCTTGTTCATCGCCGTCGTCACGTTCCGCGCGCGCGGCTCTTCGGCCGCAAGAGCGTGCTGACGCGTGACGCAGGGCGTCGAGCGCGGATGGCCGAAACGCGCAGCCGATCAGTCGATCACATCGCAGGTCGACCATCCTGATGCCAATCCCAGCTGCGGACCTTCGCGCTGACCGGCAGGTCGCGTTCGTCCCCGGTGGCTATGGCGGCATCGGCGCCGCGATCGCGTGGGGCTGGCGCAAGCACGGCGCGCGAGGTGATCGTCGCGGGCCGCAGACGCCGGCAAGGCCGACGCGCATGGCAGCGCAGATGCGCGACCGCGGGTCTTCGCGGCGCGCGGGCGTCGCGATGGATGCGCACTCGGTCGCCTCCATCCGCGCGGCGGTCGATGCCGCGGCTGCTATGCACTGCGGCCGGCTCGACATCCTGATGAACTGCGTCGGCATCCAGCGCGAAGAGCCGCTGCTCGACGTGACCGAGGAAGCGTTCGACGAAGTCTACGAGGTCAACCTGAAGGCCGCGATGTTCCTCGGCGCAGGCGGTCGCGCGACATCAGGTCGCTGGCGGCACGCGGCGGCCGCCATGTGCATCTGCTGTCGGTGCGAGCGCAGCTCGGCCTGCGCGATCGCGGCTACTCCGCGTACTGCAGCACCAAGGGCGGGCTCGTGATGCTGGTCAAGCAGCACGCGATGGAGCTCGCGCGGCACGGCATCACGGTCAACGGCGTCGCGCCGACCGTCGTGCGCACCGCGATGGCGAGCCACTGGCTGGACAATCCCGTCACGCGCGCGCAGATCGTCGACCGGATTCCGCTGGGCCGCGTCGGCGAGCCGGACGACGTCGTCGGGCCGGCGCTCTTGTTCTGCGCGCCGGCCGGCGGCTTCGTCACCGGACAGGTGCTCTACGTCGACGGCGGCGTCACGGCGAGCCAGTAGTCGCCACGCCGTCACGGCCGTCTGCCCGCCTTCAGCGGCGCGGCCTCGCCGCGGTTGAGCATCCGCCGCACCCAGGGCAGCAGCAGATAGGCCGGGGCGGCGAGGAAGAACGTGAGCAGGAACCAGTTTCCATAGCCCATCGACTGCGCGCCCAGTCCGCCCAGCCAGCCCGCGACCGAGCGCGACAGCGCGAACACCGACGACAGCAGCGCGTACTCGGTCGCCGCGCGCTCCTTTTCGACGATCGCCATCAGGAACGCGAGGAACGCGCGCGGTGCCGAGCCCTGCCGGTGAACGACTCCGTCGCGCTCGCGGCATAGAGGATCGCCATGTGCTCGACCGGAATGCTCGCGCCCGGCGCGGCGAGCGGGATGATGCCGGCGGCGATCCAGTAGCCGAGGTTCGACACCGCCTGCGCGAGGCCGAGGATCCAGAGGCTGCTGAAAATGCCGATCGCGGTCGGTGATCCAGCCGCCGACGACGCCGCCGGCAATCGACAGCGCGAGGCCGATGTTGACGGAGACGAGGCCGATCTGCGCCGCCGAGAATCCCGACGTCGACCCAGAACGGCTTGACCATGAAGCCCATCGCCGCGTCCGGCAGCTTGAAGACGAGAGATGAACAGCAGCACCGGCACATATCGCGGCCGGCGCAGGAGCTCCATCAGCGCCCCGAACATCGGCCCGCTGACGAGCGCCTCCACCGGCGAGGCGCTGCCGCGATGCGCGCGGCTGCCGCGGCCGTCCGGCGGTCCTGCAGACGGCCGATCACCGCAACGAGCGCGGCCGCGAGCGCGACGCCGACAACGGCGTAGATCCAGAACGCCGCGATGCGCTCGGACCATTTCGTCGTGCCGTCGATGAGCCACAGCACGCCCAAGCACGAAGCCCGCGATGACGGCCAGCGGCCGGCGGCGATCGCGCGAGCGCCGCGAGCTCGGCGTCGACACTGCCGCGCGGCGTCGTGCGCGCGCGCTCGCGGCGGCGCGGTGAGGCAGGCCGACCGCCAGCGCGAAGAACACGCCGGCCGAAAGCGCAAACGCGCCGCGCCAGCCGAGCCATTCCGGAGGCCATCAGCACGAAGCCCGACGCGAGCATGCCGACGCGATAGAGGCCGATCCTGTATCCCGTTGGCGAGCCCGAGCTCGTCCTTCTGCCGAGATACTCGATCGTGTAGCCGTCGATGGCGATGTCGTTCGTCGCCGGAGAGCGTCGGTGAACACGCCGATCGTCGACCCAGACCATCGGCCCGAAGCCGGCCAGCGTCGCGAAAATACAGCATCGCGCCGCCCATCGCGACGTCCACCGCGGCCATCCAGCGGCGGTGATGCCGCCAGTAGTCGATCGCCGGCGCCCACAGGAACTCTGAGCGTCCACGCGAGGCCGAGCAGCGAGAGCACGCCGATCTGGCGTAGCTCGACGCCCTGCTGGCGGAAGTAGACCGGAAAGATCTCGTAGAAGACGCCGAGCGGATACCCTTCGGAGAAGTACAGGAGGCCGACCCAGAACAGCTTGTTCGACAGCAGCGGACGGGGCGGTGCGAGCGGAACCCGCGCGCGAACTGGATCGGTCATCCGCGCGATTCTACTGGTTGGCGCGCTCGTTACGACCCCGACACCCTCAGAGGGTGCGCAATTCACCCTCACGCACGACGGAACCGGTAGATCGCGAGCTCGCCGCAGCAGGTTGGGCAGCACGTCGACCGCGCCGTCCGCCCGCGAGCACGACGCGATTCATCGACGACGCAGGCGCGCTCGCGCAGGAACGCATCGAAATCGGCGACCGTGCAGAGATGGATGTTGGGCGTGTCGTACCACTGGTACGGCAGCGCCGTCGGACACCGGCATCCGTCCGCTGCAGGATCTGCCAGCGGTGCGACCAGTGGCCGAAGTTCGGGAACGTGACGATCGCTTCGCGCCCGACGCGCAGCATCTCGGCGACGATGTCCTCGGTGTGGCGCATCGCCTGCAGCGTCTGCGACAGGATCACGCAGTCGAACGACGCGTCGTCGAATCCGGCGAGCCCGCGACTCGAGGTCGCTCTGCAGCACGTTGATGCCGTTGCTGCACGCTCGCGAGCACGCCGGCGTCGTCGATCTCGATGCCGTAGCCGCGTCGCGCCGCGCTCGCGCGGCGAGATAGGCGAGCAGGCTGCCGTCGCCGCAACCGAGGTCGAGCACGTGCGCGCCGCGGCGCGATCCAGCGCGGCGATCGTCGCGAAGTCGGCGCGGCCGGCGCCGCGGCGGCCGACGGGACGTACGGCGTCGGCACGACTGCGGTCGCGTCGAGCGCTTCGGCGCGCGAGCCGGCAACGCCGAGTACGTCGGCCGCCGAGTCTCGCGGCGATGCGCTCGTAAGTACGCGCGCACGACCGCCATGTACTGCGGGTCGTCGAGCAGGAACGCGTCGTGCCCGTGCGGCGCGACGATCTCCGCGTAGCGAGACGTCGCGGTCGGTTGTCGACCAGCGCCTTCACGATCTCGCGCGAGCGCGCCGGCGCGAAGCGCCAGTCGGTGGTGAACGAGACGACGAGGAACCTGCACGTCGCCGGCGCGAGCGCGCGCGCGAGATCGCCGCCGGTCGCGGCGCGCCGGATCGAAGTAGTCGAGCGCCTTGGTGATGCGCAGGTACGTGTTCGCGTCGTAGTACTCGGCGAACTTCTCGCCCTGGTGGCGCAGGTACGACTCGATCTGGAACTCCGGCGCGAACGAGAACTTGAGGCCGTCGCGCAGCGCGCGGCCGAACTTCTCCTCCATCTGCTCGTCGGACAGGTACGTGATGTGGCCGATCATCCGCGCGACGACGCAGCCCGCGGCGCGGCTTCGTGCCGTGCGCCTCGAAGTGGCCGTCGTGAAAATCCGGGTCGGTGAGGATCGCCTGCCGCGCGACCTCGTTGAACGCGATGTTCTGCGCGGACAGGTTCGGCGCCGCGGCGATCACCAGCGCGTGGCGGATCCGCTGCGGATAGCGCGTCGCCCACGCGAGCGCCTGCATCCCGCCCAGGCTGCCGCCCATCACCGCCGCCCACTGCCGGATGCCGAGCTGGTCGGCGAGCCGCGCCTGCGCGTCGACCCAGTCCTCGACGGTGACGAGCGGAAAATCGGCGCCCCACGGCTTGCCGGTCGCCGGATTCGATCGACAGCGGTCCGGTCGAGCCGAAGCAGCTGCCGAGGTTGTTGACGCCGACGACGAAGAAGCGGTCGGTGTCGAGCGGCTTGCCGGGCCCGACCATGTTGTCCCACCAGCCGACGTTGTCGGGGTCGTCCGCGTAGTAGCCGGCGACGTGGTGCGACGCGTTGAGCGCGTGGCAGACGAGCACCGCGTTCGAGCGCGTCGGCGTTCGAGCGTGCCGTACGTCTCGTACGCGAGCTCGTAGCGCGGCAGCGCGCGTGCCGCAGGCGAGCGGCAGCGGCGTGTCGAAGTGCGCGCGCCGCGCGACGACCGCGCCCACCGAGCGGCCCGGCGCGGCATCGTGCGGGATTGCCACCGGTCGTTGCGGCAAAGGATGGCATCAGTAGCGAAGTCGCAACAAAAAACCCGGCCAGCTTGCTGCTAACCGGGCTGGTGTCGGGAGACCCCTTGCCGCTCCGCTTTAGCCGTATTTGTCGGGCACCCGAAAATCCCGGGGCCCCGCGCCCGCAAGCTGGGTCAAATCGGCGCGAAGGTGAGTTTAGCCCGCCGCGAGCCTTGAACAGGCGGTCGCCGTAACGAGCGGCAGCACTGGAAGGCGCCTCGCACCAAACGGCCGACAGCGCCGGCGCGAATGGCTAGCGGGTTGAGCTTGTCGAGCTGGGCGACGAGCTTCGCCGGGTTCGTCGCTCCTGCCGCATGCGCGCGACGAGCGGCTCGAGCGCGGCCGACGTCGGACGTCAGCACTCGCTGCTTGATGGTGAGGAGTTGCGCCGGATGCATCGACAGATTGCGCAAGCCGAGGCCCAGCAGGAGCCGGGTCAGCTGCGGATCGCCGGCCATTTCGCCGCAGACGGCGATCGGCACCTTGGCCTTGTCGGCGCTCGCGATCGCCATCGCGATCAGCTTCAGCACCGCGGGATGCAGCGGATCGTACAGGTGCGCGACGGCGTCGTCCGACGCGGTCCACCGCCAGCGTGTACTGGATCAGGTCGTTGGTGCCGATCGACAGGAAGTCGAGCTTCGCCAGGAACGCCGAGATGGCGAGCACCGCCGCCGGGATTTCGATCATGCCGCCGACCTCGACACCCGGATCGAACGGAACGCCCCGCTCGCGCAGCGTCTCCTTCGCCTGCGCGATCATCGCGAGCGTCTGGTCGATCTCGCCGACCGACGGCGAGCATCGGCACCAGGATCTTCACGCTGGCCGTAGTGCGACGCGCGCAGGATCGCGCGGAGCTGGGTGAGGAAGAGCCGCGGCTCGGCGAGGCAGAAGCGCACCGCGCGCAAGCCGAGCGCCGGATTCGGCGCGACGCGGGCGAGACCGTCGAGACCTTCCTTGTGCTTGTCGGCGCCCAGATCGAACGTGCGGATCGTCACCGGCTTGCCGCCCATGCCCGCGGCGACGGTGCGATACGCCTCGAACTGCTCGTCCTCCGACGGCAGCCCCTCGCGGTTCAGGAACAGGAACTCGGAACGGAAGAGCCCGATGCCGGTCGCGCCGTTGTCGAGCGCCTGCGCGAGGTCGTCCGGCAAGCTCGATGTTCGCCTGGAGCTCGATCGTGTGACCGTCGAGCGTCGTCGCCGGCTTGGTCTTCAGGCGGCGCAGCTTGCGCGCGCTCGAGCTCGAGCCCGCTCTGCTTCAGCCGGTACTCGGCGAGCACCGACTTGTCGGGGTTGACGATGACGACGTGATTGGTGCCGTCGAGGATCAGGAGCTCGTTCTCGCGGATCAGCGCGCGTCCGTTGTGCGTCGCCGCCACCGCGGGCACGGCGAGGCTCCGCGCGACGATCGCCGTGTGCGACGTCACGCCGCCGAGATCGGTGATGAACCCGGCGTAGCGGTGCGTCTTGAACTGGATCACGTCGGCCGGCGAGAGATCGTGCGCGACGAGGATCGTGTGCTGCTCGGCGCCGCGCCGGCACGAGCGCGCCCGGCTTGCCCAGCAGCCGCTTCAGCACGCGCTCGACCACCTGCACGACGTCGGCCTTGCGCTCGCGCAGGTAGGCGTCCTCGATGTCCTCGAACTGCTCGACCAGCACGTTCATCTGCACCGTCAGCGCCCACTCGGCGTTGCAGTGCTGCTCGGCGATGATGCGCTTCGGCGCCTCCGACAGCGTCGGATCGGCGAGGATCATCGCGTGGACGTCGAGGAACGCGCCGAACTCGGCCGGCGCATCGCCGGCCGTCATCGGCCGTGCAGGCCCTCGAGCTCGGCGCGCACTTCCGCCAGCGCGTGGTCGAGGCGCGCGATCTCGCTGTCGACGCGCGCCCGACGGAATCGTGTAGTGCGCGACCTCGAGCGTCGCGTGCGAGACGAGCTGCGCCCGCCCGATGGCGATCCCGCCCGAGACGCCGAGACCGTGGAGCGCGAAGCTCGGCACGGCGCTATTGGCCCTCGCCGAAGCAGTCGTTGATCAGCGCGACGATCGCGTCCATCGCCTCGGCCTCGTCCGGACCGCTCGTCTCGAGCGTCACTTTCGCGCCCTTGCCCGCGGCCAGCATCATGACGCCCATGATGCTCTTCGCGTTCACCTTCCGGTTGTTGCGCGACAGCACGACGTCGCTCTGGTATTTCGCCGCGAGCTGCGTGAGCTTCGCCGATGCGCGCGCGTGGAGCCCGAGCTTGTTGATGATCTCAACTTCGCGTTGCGGCATAGCACCGGATCCGACGTTCATGTGCAGCACGCCATCGCAGCCGCCGGACACCGCCCTCTTCACCATCGTCTCCATGTCGCGTCGACGGTAGGTGAAGGCGCGCACGAGCATCGGCAGGTTGACCCCGGCGATGCCCTCGACGCGCCCGGGCTTCAGCAGCTTGCCGGCGAGGTTGCACGGCGACGCGCCGTAGATGTCGGAGAAGATCATCACGCCCGCTGCCGGTGTCGAGCTGCGTGACGAGCTCGCGCGCGGCAGGCAGCAGCGTCAGCGGATCGTCGGTCGCCGCGACCGACAGCACCTCGAACTGCGGCGGGCGGCTGCCGAGCACGTGCGTGACCGCGCGCGGCAAGGCCTTCGCCGAGGCTGTCGTGCGCAATGATCAGGATGCCGATCATCGTGGGTCCCGTCGTGGCGCCATCGCGATCGACGGCGGGCGGCCTCGCTCGGCGATGTCAGATGGCCGAGATTTATGGTAGCACGCGCGCAGCTCAGGCGGATCGCCTTCTCGAGCGCGGCGGCGAACATCGCGCCGACGTCGAAGCCCGATTGCTGCGATGATCTCGACGAAGCACGTCGGGCTCGTCACGTTGACCTCGGTCAGGTAGTCGCCGATGACGTCGAGGCCCGACGACGAGCAGGCCCTCGGCCCACAGCCGCGGCCCCAGCGCCGCGGCGATCTCGCGGTCGCGCGGCGTGAGCGGCCGCGCGACGCCGCGGCCGCCGGCGGCGAGGTTGCCGCGCGTCTCGCCCGCCTTCGGGATGCGCGCCAGCGCGAACGGCACCGGCTCGCCGGCGATGAGCAGCACGCGCTTGTCGCCGTCGGCGATCTCGGGATGAAGCGCTGCGCCATCACCGTCCGCGCGCCGTGCTGGCCGACGGTCTCGACGATCACGTTGCGGTTCGGGTCGTCGGCGCGCACGCGGAACACCGACGTCCCGCCCATGCCGTCGAGCGGCTTCACGATCGTGTCGCGATGCGCGTCGATGAACGCGTCGATCCGCGCCGCGTCGCGCGTGACGAGCGTCGGCGCGATGAATTCGCGCGAACCGCGCGATCGCGAATCTTCTCGTTGTGGTCGCGGATCGCGCGCGGCCGATTGAAGACGCGCGCGCCTTCGCGCTCGGCGGCTTCGAGCAGGTACGTCGAGTACACGTATTCCATGTCGAACGGCGGGTCCTTGCGCATCAGCACCGCCGCGAAATCCTTGAGCGCGCGGTCCTCGGGCGCGCCGGCCGCGTACCAGTCGTGATCGTCCGGCGCTGAGCGCGAGCGGCGACGACGCGCGCCCGCGTGCCGTCGCGCGTCCCAGAACGATGTCCGACTGCTCGAGCGCGAAGATCGCGATGCCCGCGCGCGGCGAGCGAGCGCATCATCGCGACGCTCGAGTCCTTGTAGGCCTTGAGGTCGGGCAGCGGATCGAGGATGAAGGCGTAGTCCATGGGACGCGTCGGGCGGCAGCGGCCCGTCATGCTACCGCATCTGCGCCCCCGGCGACCCCACTTCTACTTGGTCAGGATCAGCTTGCCGTAGCGCGTCTGGCGCAGGAAGTAAAGCGTGCGGTCGTGGAGGATTGCGAGCTGCGTGGCTCCGCCGAGCAGGCTCTCGCTCGTGACGACGCGCGGCGTGTCGCCGCTGATCCTCGGCCTCCCCGAAGACGGGACCGCACCGGGCTGCGTCCGGCGTGCCTCGGCGGGCGGCACGCGCCTCAGTCACCATCGCCCATCTGCGACTGCTGGTAGTTCCGCGATGCCCGACCTTGTCGATGAGATCGAGCTGGGTTTCCAGCCAGTCGATGTGCTCTTCCTCGGACGCCATGATGCTGCCGGAAGAGATCGCGGCTCACGTAGTCGCCGCACGCCTCGCAGTCGGCGATGGCGGTCTTCGAGCATCGGGTGCGCGGCCAGCTCGAGCTTCAGGTCGCAGCTCGAGCGCCTCCGTCGACGTCCTCGCCGACCAAGAGCTTGTGCAGGTCCTGCAGATTGGGCAGCCCTCGAGAAACAGGATGCGCTCGATCAGGCTTTCGGCGTGCTTCATCTCGTCGATCGAGGCCGCGCGCTCGCGCGCGGCGAGCCGGTCGAAGCCCCAGTGGCCGAACATCTTCGCGTGCACGAAAGTACTGGTCGATCGCTGTGAGCTCGTTGGTCAGCACCGCGTTCAAGTGCTTGATGACCTTGGCGTTGCCCTTCACCGTCATTCTCCGTCGACAGTGATGGCGCGAGCTCGCCGGGAGCGCAGGTCAGATGCGCGCGACCGTCGTCGACGCAGCAGGTCCTTGGCGCAGGACGCGCAGCGGCCGCAGCCCATGCCCGACGCCCAGGCCGTGCGCGAGATCGTGCGGCGTGCGGCGCACCCTGCTCCGCGGCGCTGGACGATCTGCCGGTCGGTGATCGCGTTGCAAAGACAGATGTACACAGGGCGCTCGCGCGCTCGTGCCGTGGATTCGTACCGGCAGTCATGGTAGCAAAGCCAAACGCAAATGCAAAGCATTCCTATTTACATTTCGACGGCGCGATGGGTAATCTCTGGGGGCGTCTACCGCTCCCGGCGGACCGTGCCCGGCGCATCGCCGACCATGAACGCCGATGAACCGCCCGACCCAGTCCCGCCTGCAGCGCCCGCGTCTGCCGCCCGTGCATCTGGCGGCCGCTCGCTGACCGCGCTCGCGCGCACCGCCCGCGCTGGCCCTCGAAACGCCCATCGGCAAGCCGCAAAAGCAGGCCGGCATGGAGATCGCCGCGGTCTATCTGCAGCCGGTGGCGATGGAGCCCGCGGGCATGATGAAGAGCCGTCGCCGAGTCCGACATCCACCTCGAAGCCGACATCCGCGCGCAGAGCCGACAACGCCAACGGCTTCGCCGACGGCACCTGGATTCCCGTATCTCGGCATCGCGTACGAGATCACCAAGGTCGGGAGCGCCCAGAAGATCGCCGGCGACGCTGATGCCGATGGTCGCGAACGACGGCCCGCACTACGGCGACAACGTGAAGCTCGCCGGTCCCGGCAAGTACACGCTCAAGCTGTCCGATCGCGCCGCCCGGCGCGTCGGCGCATGCCCACTTCGGCCGGCACACCGACAAGGAGACCGGCGTCGGCCCGTGGTTCAAGCCGTTCACGCGTCCAGTACGAGTTCACCTACGCCGGCGTCGGCAAGAAGGGCGGCTACTGAGATGACGACACTCCGTCCGGTGCACCGATCGGCCGCATCCACGCGCGGCTCCATCGCATCGTCGCCGCTGCGCCGCGATCTTCGTGCTCTTGCCTACGTTCGCCCAGGCCGCGGACGAGCTCCCGGTCGTCAAGCTCTCCGCGCGCGACGGCAAATTCGAGCCGCTGACGATCGAAGTCCCCGCCGGAAAGCGCTTCAAGATCGAGATCAGCAACGACGGCAAGGGCCCGATGGAATTCGAGAGCAAGGACCTGAAGCAGGAGAAGGTGCTCGCCGCCGGCGCGAAGTCGTCGGTCGTCATCAACGCGCTGAAGCCCGGCACCTACACCTTCTTCGACGAGTATCACATGGACGCGCCCGAAGGGCCAGATCGTCGCGAAGTGATCCGCGTCGCACCGCGCACTTCGCCATGGGTAACGCACTCTTCATCATCTGGCGCGAGTCCGCCGAGGCGATGCTCGTCGTCGGCATCCTCTACGCGTGGCTCGCCAAGCAGCCGGACGTCGAAGCGCGGGATGCGCTACCTGTGGGCCGGCGTCGCGCGCCGGCGTCGGCCTCGCGCTCGCGCTGGCCGCCGTGATGCTGGGCATCGCGCAGCTGCTCTCCGACGCAGGGCTCGAGTACTTTCAGCTGGCGATGATGCTGGTCGCGTCCGGTCTCATCGTGCAGATGGTGTTCTGGATGCGCCGCCACGGCCGCACGTTCAAGCGCGACCTCGAAGCGGACATGCAGAGCAACGCCGAGGCCGCGAACTGGTGGGGCCTTCTCGTCGTCGTCGCGCTGGCGGTCGGCCGCGAGAGCGCGGAGACGGTCGGTCTTCCTGTACGGTCTCGGCGCCCAGTACACGAGCGCGCTGGAGCTTCCTGCACAGTCCTCGCGCTTGGGCATCGGCGGCGCGTGCGCTCACGTTCTGGGCGCTGCAGCAGGGCGGCACGGTACTTCTCGTGGCGGACGTTCTTTCGCGTCAGCGAGATCCTGCTGCTGCTGCTCGCCGGCGCGCTGCTCGTCTCCGCCGTCGACAAGCTGATCGCGCTCGACGTGCTGCCGGCGCTCGTCGATCCGCTCGTGGGACACGTCGGCGCTGATCGACGATTCGAGCCGCGCCGGCGGGCCTGCTCGGCGCGTTCACCGGCTATCGCGCGCGCCCCGCGCTGCTGCCGCTGCATCGCTGCTTGCCGCGTACTGGGTGGCGGTCGTCGCGCTGTTGCGCCGAGCGTCCGCGGTGAGCCGGCGCCGTGATCGACGCGAATGCCGCGGTCGCGGCCGCGCTCGCGCCGCGGAGCGTCGCGGTCGGCGCGCGCACTCGCGGCATTCGGCGAATGGCTGCGGCGGCATGCGCGCGTCGTCGGCGCGGTGCAGTGGGCGATCGTCGCCGGCGTACGCGTTCTTCGTCGTCGTCCCGGCGTTCCTGCCGCTGCCGCCGGACGACGCCCGCTGGTACAACAGCCTCGCGCGTGCTCGTCGCAGTGGCTGTTCTGGGGCGTGTGGTGGCCGTTCGTCATCCTGTCGATGTTCGTCGTCGGCCGCGCGTGGTGCGGCCTCTTCTGTCCCGAGGGCACGCTGACCGAGGCCGCGAGCCGGCACGGGCTCGGGCCTCGCGGTGCCGCGCTGGCTCAAGTGGGGCGGATGGCCGTTCGTCGCGTTCGCGCTGACGACGGTGTTCGGCCAGCTGGTCAGCGTCTATCAGTATCCCGCTGCGACGCTGCTCGTGCTGGGCGGCTCGACGCTCGCGGCCGATCGGCGTCGGACTCGTCTACGGCCGCGGCAAGCGCGTCTGGTGCCGGCACCTGTGTCCCGTCAACGGCGTTTTCGCCGTGCTCGTCGCGCGTCGCGCCGCTGCACTTTCGCGTCGACACCGACGCTTGGACCGCGAACGTTCGCGCGCATTCGCGTGCATCCCGTCAACTGCGCGCCGCTCGTGCGGATCCGGCGGATGACGGGACCGTCCGAGTGCCACATGTGCGGCCGCTGCAGCGGCCTGCACGGCGCGATCGCGCTCGCCGCGCGCTCGCCGAATCGCGAGGTCGCCGCGCTCGACCCCAGCGCCGCGAGCGGCTGGGATGCGGCGCTCATCGTGTTCGGCATGATCGGCCTCGCGCTCGGCGCGTTCGAGTGGAGCGCCACGACGCGCGTTCGTCGCGCTGCGCAGCGCCGCGATCGGCTTCATCGTCGATCACGGTCCCGCGTGGCTCCTCGCCGACAACGCGCCCTGGTGGCTGCTCACGAACTACCCGGAAGCGCACGACGTCTTCACGTGGCTCGACGGCGCGCTGATCGTCGGCTGGATCGTCGGCACTGCGCTCTTGGTCGGCGGCTGGGTGAGCGTTTGGCTCGCGTCGCGGCGCGCGCTGCCGATGGCGAGTCGGATTCGCTGCAGGCCAACGCGCGTGCGCTCCGCGTACACGCTGCATTCCGCTCGCCGGCGCCGGTCTTTTCGTCGGCCTGAGCGCGCTGCCGGCCACCCTTGCGCATGGCGAGGGCTTGCGACTCGCGTGGCTTCCCGCATGCGCGCGGCACTCCTGGCCGCGAGCGCCTGCTGGAGCCTTTATCTCGCCTACCGGCAGCTCGAGGCCGGCGTTGCCGCGCGCGACGCGCGCGCTGGCGCCGCTCGTCGGCGATGGCCTTGCCGCTGATCGGCGGCGTGCTCGCCGCCTGGGCGCCGTTCGTCCTTCGCTGACTTCGCGGCGCCTGTCTCGTCCTGAGCCCGCGGTCACAGTCAAGCGCGCGGCGCCGCGCGTTTGAATCGGCGCGAACGCAGCCACATCATCGTTCCCGTCACGACGAAAGCGCGCGGGAAGCAGCCCGACGATCGCTGATGACGACGCGTCCGCCGATGCCCAGCGCATCGCCTTCGTGCAGCGGGCGCTGGTAGGCAGGAAACGCGTCGCCGCTCGTTTGCGTCGCGCGGATCGAGCTGCCGCAGCACGGCGCCGGACCGCGGATCGACGAACCGCGATCGATGCCGCCGCGCTCGGAGTCGTCGCCTGCCTCGCGCAGCGCGATCCGATAGACACGCCGCGCGGTCCCGCCGGAATGCCGACGCCGGCGACGCTCGCTTCGGGAAATCGCGCGCGAGGCGACGGCGACGGCTTCGTCAGGCGTGATCGCGCCGCTGCAGCCTCGGACGGCGCCTGCATGCCCGCGGCGACGGCGAAACCGGAGCCAACAGCGCCGACCGCCTGCGCGCCCGGCGTCGGGGAACGCGAGGAAGATGCCCGTGAACGACAGCATCGCGAGCACGAGCGACGCCGTAGATGCCGAAGCGTGAAGTGGAGATTGCGCGACACCGACGGAGCCGCGCCGGAAGCCGAAGTCGTTGCGCCGAACGCGGCCGCCGCGGCCACCACAGGTAGATTCCGCTCAACGACGAGATGAGCATCGCGATCCCGACGCAGCCGACGATCTCGCGTCCGCTGTACTCGCGCAGCGTCAGCGACTCGTGGAAATCGTGCGCCCAGCCGACGAGGCCGCCTGCCGGCGGCGCGTCGAGCACGCGTCCGGTCGGCGGATCGAGATAGACGCGCCGCAAGCCGCCGACGTCACCGCTTTCGCGCACGAACACGACGACCGGCGTGCTCTCGTCCTGCGGAAGGCGGAGGTTCACCGCACGCGCGCCCGTCGCCCACGCGCACTGTCGCCGCGCTGCGCGTAGTCGGCATACGGCAGCGCGACCTCCTTGCCGGACGTCGCGTAACGCTGCGGGTTGAGCGCGCCGTCGATCGCTCCGGTCGAACACGAGCACGCTGCCCGGTCACGCCGACGAGCGCGCCGATCACGCCGAGCGTCAAGCCGAGCCACAGGTGGATCTGCACCCATGCGCGGCGCAAGCGGAGCGGTGCGCGGGCAGGCGCACGGCCGTCACTTCGTTCATCGTTGCCGGTACGCGCATCGTCTGAACGCCTCCGCCCACATCCGGAGCAGGTTGTGATAGCAGCCGGTCAGCGACACCAGCGACGTCGTGGCCCGGCGCGTCCGGCGTCAGACGCACGATCGCCATGTCGAGGTCGAACAGCAGCGCCCGCTGCGCGTCGTCGCGCACCATGCTCTGCACCCAGAAGAACGACGCGAGGCGCGCGCCGCGCGTCACCGGCGTGACGCGATGCAGGCTGGTCGCCGGATAGAGCACCAGGTCGCCGGCCGGCAGCTTGACCGCTCTGCGTGCCGTAGGTGTCCTCGATCATGCAGCTCGCCGCCGTCGTAGTCCTCGGGCGGCGACAGGAACAGCGTCGCCGAGATGTCGGTGCGGATCTTCACGCCGGTGCCGGGCAGCGAGCCGCACCGCGCCGTCGACGTGCGTGCCGAAATGCATCGCGTCGGCGCCGTCGTAGCGGTTGAACATCGGCGGATAGATGCGGCGCGGCAACGCGGCGCTCAGGAACAGCGGATGGCGCTCCAGCGCGGCGACGCACGATCGCGCCGAGCTCGCGCGCGATCGGCGCATCCTCGGCGAGCTGCAGGTTGTGCTTGACCTGCGCGCCCTGGTGGCCCGGCCGTGGCGCGGCCGTCGACCCATGCCGCGCCGGCAGCGTCCAGGCGGTCGCGCATCATGCGCACCTGCTCGGCGTTGAACACGTCGGGAATGCGGAGCAGCATGGCGCGGTCGCGTCGACGGTCAGAAGAACTTGTAGCGTGAACGTCAGCATGCGCCTGCCGGTCGGTGCCCGGCACCGAGCGGCCGCGGTCCGACGGAATCAGCGCGTCGTAGTTGCAGCCGGTCGGTCGAGGTTGAACACGTTGAGCTGGATCGCCGTACTTCGGCTGCTGGTAGGCGACCATCGCGTCCCAGCGAAGATAGTCGGGCGACCTTGACCGCGTTGTTGTTCGACGCGAACCGGTCCGACATGTAGGCGACGCCGGTGCCGACCTGCCATTCGCGCGTGAGGTTGTACGCGGTCCACATCGACGCGCTGTTGCTTCGGCGTGTTCGCCGGCACCTTGCCCTTGCGTGCCGTCGAGCGCCGACGCCTTGACGATCTCGGCGTCGAGGTAGCGTGTAGCCGCCGAAGACCTGCCAGTCGCGCGTGATGCGGCCGGCGGCGCTCGCCTGGAAGCCGCGCACGCGGACGTCTGCCGGTCAGCTCGTAGACGCCGGGCGAGATCTGCGAGCGCGTGTTGTCCTTCTCGATCTCGAAGATCGCGGCGGTGAGCGACAGGTTGCCGTCCAGCAGGTCCCACTTCGCGCCGAGCTCGTACTGGCGGCTCGTCTCGGGATCGAGCGCTCTGCTGGCCGCTGGTGAGCGGCGAGCGTCTCGAGCGACGGATTGAACGACGTGCCGTAGGAGACGTAGTACGACTGCGCGTCGGTCGGCTGGTAGATCAGCGCCGGCGCGCACGCTGGTGTAGCCGATGCTCTGGCTCGCCGACGGCGGCAGGTTGATCGAATTGGTGAGGCTCGCGTTGTAGCGGTCGTAGCGCACGCCGGCGACCGACCTTCCAGTATTCGCCGAACGACATCGTGTCGTTGATGTACGGGCGCGACGTCCGTGGCGCTGGCCTGCACGAGGTTGCCGGTGACCGACGGACACGGCACGCCGCCGGCAGCGTAGGCCGGGATCGACGAGCGACACGGCACGGAAGTAGTTGTTCGGATTGCCCGGGATGTTGCGCGAGTAGTTCTGCGTGTTGTTCGTGTCCTGGCCGAGCTCCAGCCCGGCGATCAGCTGATGGCGGATCGCGCCCGGTCGCGAATTCGGTGATCAGGTCGGTCTGGTTGTAGAGCGACGTGTCGGTGATCACGCGGTCGTGGCTGCCGAGGCCGACGAACAGCGACGTCGAGCGGCAGCAGCGTCGTGTTGCCGAGGTTCGTCGCCGGAAACGCCGTGTAGACGCCGTTGGCGACAGCGTGCCGACGTTGTTCGGCCCCGACTCGCGCGCGTCGATCCGTGTAGTGCGAGTAGCTGCGTCTGGTTGCGCAGCGTGACGCTTCGGCGTGAACTTGTGGCGTGATCGTCGCGTTGAGGTTGACGACGTCCTGGATCGTCCGGTCGTCGGTCGCGCCGTAGAAGTTCTTGCGGTTGACCTGCGCCGGCGCGCCGTTGACCGGCGGCAGCCCGTAGTCCGGCATGTCGTGGTTGTGCGTGAGCAGCGCGTTCAGCGTCACTTCGGTCGGCGTGCCGATGCCGAAGCGCAGCGACGGCGCGATGCCGTAGTCCTGGTTCTCCATCACGTCGCGCGTCGAATGGACGTCCTGCGCCATCGCCGCGATGCGAAACGCCGACGTGTCGTCGATCGGCTGGTTGTAGTCCGCGCGTGGCGCGCACCGACGGCTGCGTGCCGACGATCGACTGCGCGCGTCGCCGAACGGCGCGAGCGTCGGCAGCTTGCTCACCTGGTTGATGACGCCGCCGGTCGAGCCGCGGCCGAACAGCATCGACGACGGGCCCTGCAGCACCTCGACCGCGTCGAGCGAGAAGACGTCGCGGTAGTACTGGCCGCGATCGCGCATGCCGTCGAGATAGAGATCGGTGCGCGCCGAGAAGCCGCGCAGGTTGAAGTTGTTGCCGATGCGTGCCGCCTTCGGCGGCGCCCATCGTGATGCCCGGCACGTTGCGCAGCGCATCGGCGAGGCTCGTCGCGCCCTGCGCCTGCATCAGCGCGCTGTTGATCACGGTGACCGATTGCGGTATGTCGCGCAGTGGCGTCTCGACGCCGCCGCCGACGCTCGACGTCGCCGGGTTTGCAGTCGGAGTCCGACGGCTGCCGTCGCTGACCTGCACCTCCGGCGCGTCGTAGCGCCCGCCGGGTCCGGTCTGCGCGAACGCGACTGCGAGCTGCGAGCGCCATGAGTGCGATCGCGACGGGTCGCAGCTTGTGGGGATGTCTTCCTTCACAGCTCCTCCAGGGTTGCCATTGAAGTAATCTGTGGCTGGCAACCAGCGGAAGGCTGGCGTGCTGGCTTGAGAACAATCGGGCTGATCTCGGGGTCGCTCAGGTTAGCGTCGCGACGGCCTACACCCGTCCAGCGGTGAACGTGATCGGCACGACGACCCACGCGGCGATCTTCTGCTCACCCTGGCGCGCGGGAACGAACTTCCAGCTCCGGATCGTTTCGAGCGCCGAACTGATCGAGTCGCGGGAAGCCGCTCGAACGTCTTGAGCTCGATGCGTTCCGGCACGCCGTCGACGCTTTGACCAGCACGCGGATCAGCACGCGCCCTGCTCGTGCATCGCGCCGCGCGAGCGCCGGATACGTCGGCGCCGGGATTCTGCAGGTAGTCGGCGTTGAAGCGCGGCGGGACGATCGGGCGGCGGTCTGGGAGCGCTCGACTTCCACGACGGGCGCTTCGGGCGGCAGCGGTGCCGGAGGCGGCAACGGTGATCGGTGACACCGCGGTCGACTCGCTCACGACCGGCGGCGGCTCCGGCACCCTTCCGATCGGCGGCGGCGTCTGCGTCGCGCAGCGGCTTGCGGCGCGAGCGGCGTGCTTCGGCGGCGGCGGCGGCACTTCGGGCTTGCGGCGGCGTTATCACGCTGACCATGATCGGCGACATGTGCGCGCGATCGAACGGCGGACCGGCGCGTACTGCAGCAGCGCCGACGATCAGCACCGCATGGAAGAGCACCGCGCCCGCGAGCCCGGCATAGCGCGCGCGCCGGTCGCGCGGGAGCCGCGGGGCGATCGCCGAGATGCGGTGCAAAGCGCGATGCGGGCGGCAGCCATGGCCAGGCATGGGTTACGTGCGCGTGGCTGGCGGACTCCCGGCTGGCTGGCGCGAATCCAGACAAACGATAATGATTCGCATTTGCGTTGTCAAGCGGCTGCGCGACAGGCGGAATCCGACTAAACAACTCGGCTCGTCCGGCGCTCGTCGTTCGCCATGCGCGAGGCGCAGACGCGAACCTCGCATCCGAAGGACCTTCCGCAATGATCCGCGACGCCGAACTCGCACGCGCTCAAATCGCGCCTGCTGGAAATCGACGACCTGCGCGGCGCCGCATCGGTGTCTGCACTGGGACCAGGCCACGTACATGCCGCCGGGCGGCGCGGAGTCGCGCGGCCGGCAGCTCGCGCTCCTGAGCCGCCTCGCGCACGACCGGCAGTGACCGATCCCGCGATCGGCCGGCTGCTCGATGCGCTCGAGCCCTGGGCGGAGACGCAGGGCGCCGACTCCGGACGCCGCGGCGCTCGTTCGCGTCACGCGGCGCGACTACGACCGCGCGACGCGCGTGCCGTCCGCGTTCATCGCAGCGCTTGAGCGAGCACACGACGAGCCGCCTATCACGCTGGGAGCGCGCGCGGCCGGCCAACGATTTCGCCGCGGTGCGTCCGCTGCTCGAGAAGACCGTCGAGCTGAGCCGCGAGCTCGCGGCGCTATCATCCGGGCTACGCGCATCCGTACGACGCGCTTGATCGACCTCGCCGAAGACGGCATGACGGTGGCGGCGGTGCGCGACGCTCTTCGCCGAGCTGCGCGCGGGACTGGTGCCGCTGATCGAGGCGATTCGCGCGCGTCCGCGAAGTCGACGACGGCTGCCTCGCCGGGCGATTTCGCCGGAGACCGGCGCAGCAGGCGTTCGGCGAGAAGGTCGATCCGCGCGTTCGGCTACGACTTCACGCGCGGCCGGCAGGACAAGACCGCGCATCCGTTCATGACCAAGCTCGGCCGCGGCGACGTGCGCATCACCACGCGCGTACCGCGACGACGATCTGCCGGACGGGCTCTTCTCGACGCTGCACGAGGCCGGGCACGCGATGTACGAGCAGGGCATCGACGACGCGCTCGACGGCACGCCGCTCTTCGGCGGCACGACGGCCGGCGTGCACGAGAGCCAGTCGCGGCTGTGGGAGAACCTCGTCGGCCGCAGCCTGCCGTTCTGGCGCCACTGGTACGCGCCGCTGCAGGCGACGTTCCCGGCGCAGCTCGCGCGGCGTCGACGTCGACACGTTCTATCGCGCGATCAACAAGGTCGCCCCGTCGCTGATCCGCACCGACGCCGACGAGGTCACGTACAACCTGCACGTGATGCTGCGCTTCGACCTCGAGCTCGCGATGCTCGAAGGCACGCTCGCGGTCGCCGACCTGCCCGAGGCGTGGCGCGCGCGCATCACGAGCGACCTCGGCGTCACGCCGCCGGACGACCGCGACGGCGCGCTGCAGGACGTGCACTGGTACGGCGGCATCGTCGGCGGCGCGTTCCAGAGCTACACGCTCGGCAACATCATGAGCGCGCAGTTCTTCGCCGCCGCGCGACGCGACCTCGCCGATCTCGACGACCAGATCGGCGCGGCGCAGTTCGCGCCGCTGCGCGCGTGGCTGACCGAGCGGCATCTACCGGCACGGCCGCAAGTTCACCGCGCCCGAGATCGTCGAGCGCGCGACCGGCGAGCCGCTGTCGATCGCGCCCTATCTCGCGCTATCTCAACACAGAAGTACGGCGCGCTGTACGGCTTGTGCTCGCATCGCGCGGCGTCGCCCCGCGCCTGCTCGGCTGCGCCAGCCGCCCGCGATGCGTGAAGAGCTCCCGCGGCTCGCGGATGCCGCGCAGCGCATGGAATCCGAGCGAGAGTCATGCGGTCGCCACTGCCCGCGGCGGCGTCGTGGAAGCTCGACGACACCAGCAGCTTGCGCTGCAGCGGACGGCACATCCCTTCGATGCGGCTCGCCTCGTTCACCGCGGAACCAACCACCGTGAAATCGAGGCGCTCGCTGGCGCCGATGTTGCCGTAGAGCACTTCGCCCAGATGCAGGCCGACGCCGAAGTCGAGCGTGCGCTTGCCGGCGGCGCGGCGCTCGGCGTTGAACGCGGAAAGTAGTCGAGCAGCGTCGCCGCCGCCGTGAGCGCGTCGACGCACACCAGCTTCGCTGTCGCGCTCCGCGAGGTCGAACGTGGCGAGAAAGCCGTCGCCCATGAACTTGAGGATCTGTCCCCTGTTGTCCAGCACCGGTCGCGCCATCGCCTCGAGGTAGCGCGTCGAGGATCTCGACCAGACTCTTCCTGCGCCGACGCGATTGGCGACGCTCGAAAAGCCGCGCAGGTCGCAAAGCCAGATCACCGCGCGGATTCGCTGGACGGAATGCCGGTCGATCTCGCCGGTGAGCACGCTGGCGTCCGGCGTCGGCGCCCAGATAGGTTTCGAGCAGCGTGCGCGCGACGTCGAACGTCGTGCGCGACTTCACCGCAAGGGCAAGATGCGGCAGCGCCCGGCGACCTGCTGCAACTGGAGATCGTCGAAGCCTCCCGGCACGTCGGTCGCGCAGGAAAAGAAGACGCCCTGCAGCGGATCGAATTGCCCGTTGCCGACGGCGGCGAGTCCACGCTTCTGAGCGATGCCGTGTCGACACCGCCGAAGCGGACGATGCGCGCGGCGTATTCGGTCATGCCGCGCGTCGCGCAACTCTTCGAGCAGCCGAACTCGAGCGGCTCGCCCGTGTCGAGCCGCCGCCGCAACCTTGGCCTCTCCACTGCTGCGCAGGTAGTAGATCGGGCTCCGCAAGTACGCCGCGCTTCCGTCGTCGGTGCGCCGGCGGGCAAACGCCTCCGTTTCGAGTCCCGTGGGACGCCAGACGTGGCTGCGCGCGCCGTGCACCGGGTGCAGCGTGCCGATGATCATGAGTTGAAGCGCGCGCCGGAAAACCGGCATCCACGAGGCGCCGGCGAGAACCCGTCGACCAACTCCTCGAGCGATATGCCCCGCAGCCCCTGCTCGACGAGCCAATCGGGAGCAATACGTAACTGAACGCGGCTACC
>ERZ1370068.8652-contig-7489_pt1 | contig 39499 bp, 44 predicted proteins | sample MGYA00561227_ERZ1370068 | MGnify/ENA primary metagenome ERZ1370068 (study PRJEB38410, sample SAMEA6850437) | metagenome | study: Metagenomic assessment of the ecological functions of the soil: analysis of the soil microbiota associated with the... | reverse complement strand
ATGTACTTCGTTCAGTTACGTATTGCTCAGGTAGTCGGACTTCGAGGTGGAGTGTGAAGGTTGCCCTCGAGCTTGGCCGCATCCGTGAGCGACGCCTCGCCTCCGAGCTTGTCGACCTGGCCCTTGTCGAGGCGGTAGGTGATCTCACTCCCGGCGACTTCGCGGATCACGTAGCGGGAGCCTTCGCGGAGCTGGATTCGTGCCTCGAGTGCTCGTCCTTCCCCTCGTAATGAAGGGGTCTGGTTCGAATCCGCGGGTCGGCTTTGGCCCGTTTGCGACGTCGCCGGCGTCAGCCTTACGGTCTTTGCCGCAAGCTGATCAGAAACTCATCCCACCATCGGCTCGGGGACGAGTGATGCCGTCCCTGACTGTGGCGAACACACCGGGTGGTCAGATCTCGACCTCGGAGCCTCGGTGATGCCTTCTCGCTCCTGCCGCAGACACGCGGCGCGCTTCGGGCGCGTAGAACCGTTCGCACACGATCGACTGCAGCCCTTTATGCCTCCTCGGCCCGCCCGGTTCTCGCCGGGTGGAGTCACGGCTATTTGCCTGGCGAGAAGTATCTAGGCGATCGGCAATGTTGAGGCGCTTGTGGCGGTTCGCGAATTCTGGGCGATGAACTTCTCGGTCGCCTCGTACGCCTCGTCGTCGACGATCTGCTTCGGCGGCGACTTCATCAGGTACGAGCTCGGGCCCCTCGAGCGCGCCGGCGATGCCGTTGTTCAGCGCGAGCTTCGCCAGCCGGACGGCGTCGATGACGATGCCGGCCGAGTTCGGCGAGTCCCAGACCTCGAGCTTGAGCTCGACGTTGAGCGGCACGTCGCCGAACGACGAGCCCTCCATGCGGATGTACGCCCACTTGCGGTCGGTCAGCCACGGCACGTAGTCGGACGGGCCGACGTGGACGTTGCCCGCGCCGATGTCGTAGTCGAGCATCGACGTGACGGCGTTCGTCTTCGAGATCTTCTTCGACTCGAGGCGCTCGCGCTCGAGCATGTTGAGGAAGTCCGAGTTGCCGCCGACGTTCAGCTGCATCGTCTTGTCGAGGTGCACGCCGCGCTCGCGGAAGAGGCGACGTGAGCACGCGGTGCGTGATCGTCGCGCCGACCTGCGACTTGATGTCGTCGCCGATGATCGGCACGCCGGCCTCCTCGAAGCGCTTGCTGCCAGTAGGCCTCGCGGGCGATGAACACGGGCATGCAGTTCACCATCGCGCAGCCGGCCTCGAGGATCTGCTCGGCGTACCACTTCGTCGCGGCCTCGGAGCCGACCGGGAGGTAGTTGACGACGACGTCGGTCTTCGTCTCCTTGAGGATCCCGACGACGTCGTCGGTCTCGCCCGGCGCCTTCTCGACGACCTCGGAGAGGTACTTGCCGATGCCGTCGTGCGTCATGCCGCGGCGAGACCGTGATGCCGGTCTTCGGCACGTCGGCGAACTTGATCGTGTCGTTCGGGTGCGCCCACATCGCGTCGGCGAGGTCCTTGCCGACCTTGTCCTTCGACGACGTCGAACGCGGCCGTGAACTCGATGTCGCGAGATGTGGTAGCCGCCGAGGTTCACGTGCATCAGGCCCGGGCACGAACTGGTCGTCCGGCGCGTCCTTGTAGTACTCGACGCCCTGCAGCGAGCGAGTTCGGCGCAGTTGCCGACGCCGACGATCGCGACGCGGACCTTGTCCTTCCCGCGGGCCTTACCGTTCGTCGAGCCGTTGCTCGAGCCGTTCGTGGAAGCCACGGTGTCCTTTCGATTGCTGGCAAGAGGGGATCTCGAGTGCGTCGCTGAGCGTGACGGGCACGAGATCGTTGACGTTGAGCTTGCGTCGCCGGGCTGCTGCCTTGAGCTCGCGGCGGAGCTCCGGCGGCATGCGGAGCACGACTGCGCCGGCAGCACCCGGAATCACCTTCCAGGCGCCGGCCGCTGGGGGAGAACGGAACGCCGAAGCGCTCCACGCAGGAGCGCGACGACGACGTCGTTCAGGTTGGACTTCGCGACGGGCGACCTCCGCACAACCGCCCGCTTGATCGCGGGCGGCATGCGCACGACGGACGCCTCGGTGCGGTCGATCTCTGAGAAGTGCTAGCAGTCAAACTGCTGGCACTATAGCGAGAGCGCGCGCTGAGCGCTAGAAATCCAGCAGCGGCCCTGCACGGCCCGGTTCTCGGTCAGTGTGACCGTCGCAGGCGGCGGTGGTCGATGCCGGCACAGGCGTGCGTGGGCGTGGACTGCATTACGGCGCCTGCCAGCCCAGGAAGACGTGTGGCGTCGAGGCTGTCAGCGTCACCGTCGTCCCCGGTGCGAACAGGAACGATGCACGTGGCTCCGACGTTCGCGGACGTGGTGTTGTTCAGCAGAACGGCAGCGCGCAGGACGACTTCCCGGTCATGTCGGCGGGACTCACCGCGACCGTGCCTGTTGCCTGCGTTCGAGCAGTACGAGGTAGGCCCGAAGGGCCGCTGCAGTCCCAGACTCTCATTCCGCGGAGTTCAGCGCGACCTGGGCGTCACCCTGGCGACCGGGTGGTCGCAGGTGATGCTGACCGCGTCCGAGTCGAGGCGGTCGTGTAGGTCACCTTCGTCACTCCCTGCGCTCCGCCGGGCGGCTGCACGGCGATCCGTTCAGGACTCGTGAGGTGAGGCCGCGCCGCCGCCGGGTGTCCCGGGAGGCCCCCTGCGGGCCGGTCGCGCCCTGCTCGCCCGGCTCGCCGGGCTCACCCTTCTCGCCCCGATCGCCCTTGGCTGCCGGCGGCTCGGCTGGCCCACAGCTGCGTCCGGTCCGCCCTTGACCCCGGCCATGCCGTTGGCGCCGGGGAGCCCGTCCTTGCCGTCGACGCCGTCGGAGCCGCCGTGCTCCGGCCGGCCCGGGGTCGCCCTTCTGCCCGTTCTGGCTCCAGTGATCTGCGTCTCGAGGCTCGTGCAGCGGCTGAGGAGCGAGCCGCTCGGGCCGGAGGGGTCGATCAGCCTGATCGTGCCGGTGGCCTTCAGCTTGCAGGCCGTGTAGAGGCTGGTGTCTGCAGGGATCGTCGCCCAGGCGACACTTCCAGCGCCAGGGCGGCGCCGAGCGCGAGCCCGGCGAGCGTGATGCGCGTTGCGAGTTTTCATGGTTCTCCTTGTCGGGGCTTCGTGCTCTCGCCGGGTGGTGCCGGGCCGCCGCACCACCCGTGAGAACGCGCCAGCTCTGACCGTAGGAGAGGCGCTGCGTGGCTCGCCCCGGGGAAATCCCTAGGGTTGTCAGCGCACGACGACGGGGTGCCGCACCACGGCACCGAAGAGGTATCCGTTCGCGTTGAACGGCGTCGTCGGCTGCGCCTGAGCCGTGCTTCCGTCGAGGGCGGTGTCGGGCCGCCGGCACCACCGCGAGAACGCGCCGAGTTCCACTGTACGGGGAGAGCGCCTGGCTGCTCGCACCAGGGAAATCCCTAGGCTTGCGGAAGATGCTGATCGGCCGCGAGGTGGAGTCCGCGAGGCTTGCGACGGCGCTCGCCTCCGCGGGCCGGCGCCGGCGCGGCATTCGTGCTCGTGCGGCGAGCCGGGCATCGGCAAGACGACGCCTGCTCCGCGGCCTGGTCGACCAGGCCGGAGCAGATGACCGTTCTCGAGACGGCCGGGGTCGAGTCCGAGGCCGATCTTCCGTACGCAGCGCTGATCGACGTGCTGCAGCCCGTCCTGCACCGACTCGACGCACTCCCGGAGGCGCAGGCCGTCGCGCTGTCGACCGCACTCGCGCTCGGTCCGCCCGGGGTCGTCGATCGCTTCGCCGTCGGGGTTGCGACGCTCGGGCGTTGCTCCGGCGACTGCCGAGGACGGCCCGCGCTGATCGTCGTCGACGATCTGCAGTGGGTCGATTCGCGTCGCGCGACGCGCTCGTTCGCGGCGCGGCGTCTCACCCGGTATCCCCGCCATCTTCGTTGCCGCCCAACGGGCCCGGCGCACCACCCTTCCGCGGTCTGCACGTCGTGCCCGTCGGTCCACTCGACCGTGAAGATGCGGCGCGGGTGCTGGCCGAGAACGAGCGGAAGGATTGCGCCGGAGGTGCTGGCGAGAGATCCTCACGGGAACCCGCTTGCGCCGTCGAGTTGCCCCACCTGCTGACGCCCGGCCAGCTCGCCGGGACCGAGGCGCTGGCGAACCCGATCCCGACGGCCAACGGCCTCGAGCGGGCCTTCACCGCCCGCCTTGCGCACCTCTCCGCCGGCGGCGGCTGCGGCGACCGTGGTCGCCGCGGCGGACAGTTCCGGCACCGCAGGTGTCGTGCTCGGCACGTTCCGCGCGCTGGGGATCGCTGAGCAGGATCTCGGCGAAGTCGAATCGCTGGGATTGCTGCACATCGAGGCGAACCGGCTCGACTTCCGTCCATCCACTCGTTCGGTCCGCCGCCTACCACGGCGCCGACCCGGCCGAGCGGCGCCGCGTGCACGCCGCCCTCGCGGCTGCAGACTCAGATCCGGATCGCCGCGGCGTGGCATCTGGCCGCGGCCACGAGTCGGGCTCGACGACGTGATCGCGGACGGACTCGACCGCGCCGGCGCGCGGGCTCTCGCGCGAGGTGCCTTCGGCGCATGCGCGTCGGCAGCGCTGCGTCGCTGACTGAGGTTCCACGCGCGCGCGAGCGGCTCGCTGCGTGCAGGCAAACGCCATGGACGCGGCCGGAAACCTGGTGCGGAGCCAGGCGCTCGCCCACGAGGCGGCCCACCTGATCGACGATCCCGCGCCTCCACGCCGAGCTGGTCATCCTGCTCGGCCGCCTGCATGGCAGACGGAGAGGTGGAGGCGGGACACGCGATGCTGCTGGAGGAGGCAGAGCCTGTCGGCGAGCTCGATCCGCGCGCTCGCGGCGGCGTTGCTCAGCTTCGCCGCGAACCTGCCGGTCTTCCGGCTCGAGGGCGCTGCCGCCGTCGAGCTGACCGACGCGCGTGGAGGCTGGGCGATCCCGCGCGCCCGCGGACACCGGCCGAGCGGAACGCCGTGCGCGCTCGCCAGGACGATGGCTGGCGACGTGACCGGCTCCTGCCCTGCTCGTCGAGCTCGCGCGGGGCCCGGAAGGACGTGGAGACCGGGCACCAACGATCGCTGCCACCGTCGGCTGGCCGCTCGTCTGGGTGGAGGAGTACGAGGTCGCGCGCACTCTCCTCACTCGCGGCGTCGGGCGGCAACGCTCAGGGGGCTCGCTGCGGCATCTGCCGCAGTCGCTGATCGAGCCTGTCCGAGCCCGACCTCCGCGTCGCCGCTGGGTGCCCGCACTCGCAGGGGCATACGAGGCGATCGCGTTGTTCGAGGAGACGGCGCAGCGCACCGGCTCGGGTTCGCGCAGGCGACCATCGCCCGCATGGAGGCTGCTCTCGGGCGGGACGAGGAGTGCCGCCGGCGGCGCAGGCCGGTTTCGCCGCCGACGCCGCATCCGGGCTCCTGCTCGCGAGCGCCCGGCGGCGCTGCGCTCGGACTGCTGGAGCTCGGCCGCGGCGATCCCGACGCCGCGATCGTGGCGCTCGAGCCCGTGGAGCGAATCGTCGAGGAGGGAAAGCTCGGCGAGCCGTGGCTCGTCCAGTGGGCGCCCGACCTGATCGAGGCGTACAGCCGCGTCGGGCGCGCCGATCGAGCGCGCCGCGATGTCATCGAGACCTTCGAGCGTCAGGCGCAGGCCACCGGCCGCATCTCTGCGCAGGCCGCCGCAGCTCGTTGCCGTGGCCTTCGCTGCCCGGACGACGCGTTCGAGGGCTGCTTCGATGCCGCTCTCGCGCTCCACGAGCTCGTGCCGACGCCCGTTCGAGCGAGGCCGGACGGAGCTGGCGTACGGACGAGCGGCTGAGGCGAACGCAGAAGCGGACCGAATGGCGCGCGAGCGGCTGCGGACCGCGCTTCAGATCTTCGAGGGCCTCGGCGCGGAGCCGTGGGCAGAGCGTGCCCGCACCGAGCTGCGCGCGTCGGGCCAGTCCGGTGCGGACGCCCGAGCGGCGAGGTGGAGGACGCTCTCACGCCGTAGGAGCTGCAGGTCGCCCGGCGCTCGTCGCCGGTGGCGCGACGAACCGGGAGGCCGCCGCCGCGCTGTTCCTCAGCGTGAAGACGATCGAGTTCCACCTCGGCCGCGTCTATCGCAAGCTCGGCATCCGCTCCAGGACCGATGCTGCGCACGCGTCGTCGAGTCGACGGTCTAGGGAGACGGACGACCGGAGCTCGCGGCGGACGTGCAGGATCCGCTGCAGCACGCGTGAACCACGCGGTGCACGGCGAGGACGCCGATCGCCCGCGGCACGCCCCACGGCGCGAGCACGAGCCCGGCCGAGATGCGACGACGCGCTCGGCGCGCGGGCCGATGCCGACGTCGCCCTTGATCCCGGGCCCTCCGCCTTGGCGCGGGCGACAGGGGACGAGGGCGAGGCGCCGATCGCTGCGACGGCGAACGCGAGCGCGAGCTCCTGGCCGTCACGCATGAAGACCAGCGGATCGAGCCGAGCATCAACCCTCGCCGACGCGGTCGAGCGTCGAGTCGAGGAAGCCGCCGAACGGCGTCTGCTTGCCGCCGCCCGGGCGAGGGCCGCCGTCGAGGATGTCCAGCACCGAGCCGACGACGAACGCGAGGCGCGCCGGTCCAGAAGAAGAGCACCTCGTGCCGGTACTCGAAGTAGACGAGCACGGCGCCGACCGCGCAGAGCGTCACGCCGGCGGCAGTGAGCATGTTCGGCGTCACCCGGGCGCGTGCGAGGCCCGTCATCGAGCGGGCCGCGATCACGCGCGCGCCCGGCGGTGTACGCGGTCTTGACGCTCATGCCACGGCGTCGTGCGCGCGGAGACTGCCGCCAGGGGCGGTAGACGACCGCCGCTGCGACTCCGGCGACCACGATCCCAGCGGCGATGTCGAGCCAGAAGTGGTTGCCGGTCGCCATCACGCGAACCAGACCCACGGGCGGCCACGCCAGCCAGAGCGCCTTCGCCCAGCGCGAGCGGCACGACGAGCGCCATCGTGACTCCGACGATCAGCGCGTCACAGGAGTGGAGGCTCGGCATCGCTGCGTAGGGGTTCGCGGAGAACTGGACGATGCTCGAGTTGTGCGTCAGGGCCGCGTGCTGGGCGAGTGCGTGTCCGGCGAACCCCGGCCTGCGGGGCATCCTCGGCGGCGCTGTCGGGAAAGATGACGCAGCCGACGAGGCCGATCAGGTTCGCGATGATCAGCGTGTTCCGGAACCGGAAGAAGCGTTCGTGCGCGCGGAAGTAGACGTACAGCAGCGCGATTCCGACGACGGCGAACTGCGAGAGCCAGTATCGGGTACGAGGTCGCCTGGACCAGGAGCCGACGAGTGGTCGACGAGGTGCTGGAGGGCAGCTCGATCATCGCGCCGAGGCGGCGCTGGAAGTCGATGATCCACTCCGCCGTTCGCAAACGCGCGGCTGACGCTGTGGTCGGCTGCGCCGCGGGCGACCTGGTAGACGGCGTAGAAGCCGATCCAGATCTGCGAACTGGAGGCGCCAGGTGCGCCCAGCCACGCGGGCAGGCGCCGGTCGGCGGTTGCGGTGAGGCGGTCATCGAACGGCGGATTCTACCCCGCGTGGTCGGAGCCTCCCGGGCATCCGATCGTGGCTCGTGGGCGTACTAGGTCCGCAACCACCACGATGGGGTGGGAATGAACAGGGTTGGAATAGGCGTCATGGCCCGCCGCCGCGGCGGGCGTGATACCACGGTCGGCGCGCTCCGAGGGACCTCCGCGCCGGCGCCGCAGCGGGTCGCCAGTCGGCCTGACGGAGTTCAAGATCGCGGTCGCGCCGAAGACGGTCCGGAAGGGGGCCGTGATCACCTTCGGGCAGTCGCGAACAAGGGCGCGATCGGACACAACTTCGAGATCTCGGGCAAGAAGACACCGGTGCTCGCCGCCGGGAAGCGTACGACCCTAAAGCTTGACCTGCGCGAAGGCCGATGGTCGCTACGCCTTTCTCTGTACGGCGCCGACCCACGCGGCGGCGGGGATGAAGGGCAGTCGCCCGATCGTCAAGTAGCAGCCCGTCCTGGCGGTGCGTGCGCAGCCGCCGATGTAGCTCATCTCCACCTTCGGCAGCGAGGCGGTCGCGCCGAGCCGCAGCTCGGAGTAGCGGTCGGTGCGCTTGCCCAGATCCCGGCGCACCGCGTCGCCGCGAGCTCCTCGTCGGACGCGCTCGCCGCGAATCAGCGCGCGCAGGTCGTGCCGCGGATGCCGAAGAGACAGGTGTAGAGGCGGCCCTCCGCCGAGATGCGCGAACGGTGCAGTCGCCGCAGAACGGCTGGTGACCGACGAGATCACGCCGACTTCGCCGCCGCCGTCCGCGTAGCGCCACCGCTTGCGCGACCTCGCCGCGGTAAGCCCGGGTCGACGGGCTCGAGCGGGAACTCGGCCGAGATGCGCTCGACGATCTCGGCCGCCGGCACGACGTCGTCGAGGCGCCAGCCGTTCGTGTGCGCCGACGTCCATGTACTCGATGAACCGCAGCGTGTGGCCGGTGCCGCGGAAGTGCGCGGCCATCTCGAGAATCGAGCTGCTCGTTCACGCCGCGCTTGATCGACGCATGTTCACCTTCACGGGCAGCCCGGCCGCGGCCGCTGCGTCGATTCCGTCGAGCACGCGCTGCGACGGGGAAGTCGACGTCGTTCATGGCGCGGAAGGTCTCGTCGTCGAGCGAGTCCAGGCTGACGGTGATCGCGGTCGAGCCCCGCGCCGCCAGCGCCTGCGCCTTCGGCGCGAGCAGCGACGCGTTCGTCGTCAGCGTGAGCTCGAGCGCCGGGAGCCGGCGAGCATGCGCGATCAGCCGGTCGACGTCGCGCGCGCACGAGCGGCTCGCCGCCGGTGAGCCGCAGCTTCTCGACGCCGAGCGCCGACGAAGACGCGCGCCACCGCGCTCGATCTCCTCGAACGTCAGCAGCTCGCTCGCGGTCGAGGAAGCTGGTAGTCGCGCCCGAAGACCTCCTTCGGCATGCAGTAGACGCAGCGGAAGTTGCAGCGGTCGGTAACCGAGATCCGCGGAGGTCGCGAAGTGGGACGGCTGAGTCGATCCAACGTCATGGATCTGAGCGTAGCGATGTTCTGCTCAGCCGCCCAGGCTGCTGGTGAGCAGGCTGACAACGCCGGACTCGGCCGTCGCTGCGCGTCGCGCCGCCGCCGTCGCCCTCGACGATCTCCGCACCGATTGCGACTCGCGACCTCTTCGGGCGAGCGGGCGCCGATCGGAATCCCGATCGGCGCGTGGATGCGGGCGATGTCCGCTCTCGCCGACGCCCTCGGCGCGCAGCCGCTCATCGCGGTCGGCCGTCGTCACCTTGCTTCCCATCGCGCCGATGCAGGCAGCGGGCGTCTCGAGCGCGGCGACGATGCGCCGGAACGTCGAACTTCTCGTCGTGGGTGCAGCACGCAGATCGCCGTCCTCGCAGTCGACCGGTGCGCCGCGCAGGAACGCTGTCGGGCCAGTCGACGACGAGCTCGTCGGCCTCCGGGAAGCGCGCGGGCGTGACGAACCTGGCGCGGGCGTCGCAGACCGTGACGCGGTACCCCAGCAGCTTGCCGACGCGCGCCAGCGCCGAGGCGTGGTCGATCGCGCCGAAGATGTGACATCTGCGGTCGCGGCAGGAGCGAGTGCACGAACACCGCGGCGCCGTCGACATCGGCGAGCGCGCTCTCGCCGCCCGCGAGCAGTCGGGCAACCGGAGCCCTCCGAGCCGTCGTGGAGCCACTGCTCGCCGATGCTCTCGCCGCTCGCGGTCATGGCGAGAACGCCGCCGGCCGGTCGGACCGGACGGCCTCGTCGAGGAGCGGGACGAGCGTCGTGTCGAGCTCGGCGATCAGGATCCCGACCGTGCCGCCGCACGAGAGCCCGACCTCGAGCTGCCTCGTCGTCGGCGATGCCGTACTCGCGGACGCGCGCCGGCGCCGCCGTCCAGCACCTCCTGCGCCTCCTGATCACGGCGGGCTCGACGCAGCCGCCGGTGACCGACCTCGCGATCTCGCCCAGGTCGTTCAGGGCGAGTGACGCGCCCGGGTCGCGCGGGGCGGAGCCGCGGCGCTCGACCACTGTCGCGAGCGCGACCCGGCGGCCGTCGGCGTGCCAGCCGCGCGCGAGGTGGGAATGATGTCCCGCATCCTCAAACGTAGCCGCTCGGCGCATGGTTGGAAACCGGCCGAAGCAGGGAATACACTCGCGTTGCAATCGGGGAAAGGGGTCACCAGTGGATTCGGATCGTCATCGAAGGCAACCTCAAGGAAGCCGAGGGCAAGCTGACCGGCGACGAGGAGCGCGAGAAGGAGGGTCAGGCCCAGGGCGCGTGGGGCAAGACCAAGGGACAAGCGCCGATGACGCCTCGGGGAGTCCACCAAGGACGCGGCCGAAAGCGCCAAGGAAGTCGGTCGAGAAGAAGGTCTAGCCATTACCTGACCGCCATCCTCGAGGCTCCGGCAACTCCGCGGAGCCCGAGGATCGGCGACGGCAGGCAGCCAGAGACACCCCGCGAGCGCGCCCGCCGTCGCGATCCACAGCGTCGGCCTGAGGTCCGATCCAGGTCCCGAGCGCGCCGCCGACCAGCGCTCCCAGCGGCACGGACGCCGTAGTTCACGACCATGTAGGCGCCCGCGACGCGTGAGCGCAGCTGGTCCGGAACCGACTGCGCGAGAATGATCGCGCCGCCGCTGATGTCGAGCATCATCGCGCCGAGCCCGGAGCCGAACTCGGCGAGGAAGAGGCAGCTGAGGATCGACCCAGCGCGGCCCCGCGGCGAGCGGCACGAGCAACAGGGGCGCGGGGAAGCGACGCAGCCGAGTGCGAACTGCGCGGCCGACCCCGATCCTGCGGGCGACACGGCCGGTCGATGATCGAGTCTGATGACGCCGCCGACGGCGCCCGCCTCGAGGACGAGCCCGAGCTGATTCCAGGAGGGACGTCGAGTGACTTCGTGCGGCGTAGAGGATGAAGAGGGCGAAGAAGACGAAGTTGAAAGAAGTTGATCGTCGCCGTCGCGCCCGAGCGCGGGGCGGACGATCGCGTTCCCGAACACCCATCGGATGCCGGCGACGACATGGCCCTTGCCGGGCGCCTCGGGCGCGGCTCCTCGGCCTCGACGCTCCGCAGGGAAGAGGGCCGAGACGACATACGAGCAGCGCATCGACGACGAGGGCGTCAGCGGGCGCCGTGATGGCCTGCACGCGAGCAGGCCACCGATGCTCGGGCCCGGCGACGTACGAGGGCGCGGCTTCCGTGCATGATCGAGCCGCCCTCGACGAAGCGCTCGCGCGGGACGAGCGCGACGAAGAGCGGGTTGTAGGAAACCTGGAACAGCACGCTCAGGGTCCCCATCAGAAACGCCACGACCAGCACATGTGGGGGAACGTCGAGGGCGTCGAACGCGTAGGCGACCGGAATCGAGCCGATCGCGAGCGCGCGTCCGAGATCGGTTGCGATCATGATCTGCGCGCTTGCGCGCGCGCTGGTCGGCCCAGGCACCTGCGTGGAGCGAAGAGAGGAGGTTCGGCGCGAGCTCGGCTGCGACGAGATATCCCATCTGGGCGGCATTCGCGTCGAGCGTCAGGACGGCGACGAGCGGCAGAGCGATCAGGCTCACCTGGTCGCCGAGCAGCGAGACGGTCTGGCCGAGCCAGAAACGGCGGAACTGCGGGTTCTCGCGCAGGAGGGACGGCACCACCATGGCGCAGCACTCTGGTAGTCGCCCGCGATGCCGCCCGTCCTTGCCCTGATCGCCGTCACCGCCGTCTGGGGCATGACGTTCGTGCAGGTCAAGGACGCCGCTGGCGCTCTATCCGCTCTTCGCCTTCTCTCACCGTTCGCTTCGCGATCGCCTCGCTCGTCCTGGCTGTGCCGGCGGCCCGCGCGAGTGCGCTCACTGGGTCGCCGACGGCTGGGTCGCAGGCGTCTCGCTCGGCCTCCTGCTGGCGACGGGCTACGGGCTGCAGACGGCAGGACTCGATCGCGACGACCGTGTCGAGCGCCGGCTTCATCACCGGGCTCTACGTCGTCTTCACACCGCTCCTCGCCCTGGTGCTCTTCCGGACCGGGTGGGCTGGAGCCGTCTGGGTCGGCGGTCGCGCTCGCGGTGGCCGGGCTCGCGTGCTCTCGGGCGTCAGTGCGGGCGACCCGGTCGGCGACCTGCTCGTACTCGCTCGGCTCGGCGGCGTACTCGCTGCAGATCGTGTTGATGGAGCGGTACGCGCCCCGCGCTACGACCCGGTCGCGTTCACGCAGGCCGAGATGCTGGCGGCGTTCGCCGGCTTCGCCGTCGTCGCCGTCGCGCTCGGCCAGGTGGAGCTGCCGCGCGGCTGGACGGTCTGGAGCGCGCTGCTCGTCACCGGCATCTTCGCGAGTGCGCTCGCGTTTCTCGTCCAGACCTGGGCGCAGCGACGGACAAGCGCCAACCAGACCGCGCTCGCGTTCGCGATGGAGCCGGTGTTTGCGCGGGTTCTTCGGGTTCTGGCTCGCGGGCGACCGGCTGGGGGCGTGTTGGCTGGGGCGGCTGCGCCCTGATCATGGCCGGGATCGTCGTCGCCGAGCCCGAGGCGGGGAGGACGCTGCCGGCTCGTCGTCAGATGAGCCAACTGCCGTCGCGCTGCACGACCTCGCCGTCCAGCGCTGAGCTCGCCGCCGCGGGCGCAGGTCCTGACCATGTCCCAGTGCACGGCGCTCTCGTTCTTCCCGCCCGTGTAGGTGTAGCTCGCGCCGACGGCGAGGTGGACGGTGCCGTCGATCTTCTCGTCGAAGAGGACGTTGCGCGTGAAGCGGGTGATCCTCGGATTGCAGCCGAGGCCGAGCTCGCCGAGGCGGCGCGCGCCGTCGTCGGTCGCGAGCACCTGCTTCAGGAACTCCTCGCCCTCGTCGGCGCTCGCCTCGACGACCTCGCCGCTCACGGAAGACGGAGCCGCGCCCCGACGACGTCGTGGCCGAGTAGACGGCCGGGAACTCCGCGTAGGTGATCACGCCCTCGGCGCTGTCCTCCAGCGGGCTGTAGAACACCTCGCCGTCAGGCATGTTGCGGAAGCCGGCGAGACGACGCCCTCCGCGACCTTCGATCCCGATCGTGAGGTCGGTTCCGTCTCCGACGATGCGCACCGAGCTGCCCCGGTCGAAGTGCTCCTTGATCTGCCGCATCCGCGCTTCCTCGGCGTCCCAGTCGGAGCAGGCAGGCGTCGAAGACGAACTCCGTGTACTCCTCGAGCGTCATCCCTGCCTGTTCGGCCGCGGCCGTGGTCGGGTACTCGACGATCGCCCAGCGCACATCGAGGCTGCGCGCACGCTTGCTTGCGGGCGCCATCGCCTGCTGCAGCAGCCGACGGCGCTCGGGGTCGAGCTCGGCGCCCGCGTGGACGTCCTCGGGCGAGCGGATCGTCAGTCGCGTCCTCGCTGCTCGATCGCGTAGCGCTCGATCGGCGGCAGCTCGCCGAGCAGCTCGAGCGGCGCCTCGAGCGCCCAGTCGAGGTCGACGCGGAAGCGGTCGGGGCCCCAGTTGATCTTCGGCAGGTAGTAGGCGCCGCGGCGGGCGATCGCGCGGGCGACCTCCGTCACGAGCGGCCGCGCGAGCGGCGTCGCGCGCACGGACACCTGCCAGCCGGGCTGCACGTCGAGACAGCGGTTGACCACCAGCTGGGCCAGCTCGGCGATTCGCGGGTCGGACACGGGCGGCATCGTGCCAAACGCTGTAGCGTTGCCGTCGGTGGACGCGGTCGTGCTCGCCCTGGCCTCGGCCGCCCTCTTCGGCTCCATGACGGTCGCGCTCCGCTTCGCCCTCGTCCGCGCTCCGGACGCCGAGGCGGGTGCGCTCTGGACGATCGCGGCGCGCTCGCCGTGACGCTTCCGCTTCGCCGCGGCAGGCGAGATCGACCTCGCCGGTGTCTGGCCGTTCCTGCTCGCCGGCGTGCTCGGCCCGGGCGCTCACAGCTGCTCTTCACGCTCGCCGTTCGCGACGCAGGTCCGTCGCGGACGTCGGTGACCGTCGGCACCGCGCCGCTCTTCTCCGTCGCGATCGCGCTCTGTGCTGCTCGACGAGCCCGCGCAGGCGGGCGTGCATCGTCGGCGCGCTCCTGATCGTCGTCGGCGGGATCGTGCTCGTGCGTGAGCCGGGCCGTCCGGAGCACGTGAAGTGGATCGGGCTCGCGTTCGCGCTCGCGGCGGCGATCGTCTTCGCCGTCGCGGGACAACCTCGTCCGCCACCTCTCGCTCGACACCGGACGTCGAGCCGGCGCTCGCCGGCGGCCGCGACGCTCTTTGCCGGCGGGCTGACGGTCGCCGGCTGGCTGCTCGTCACGCGGCGCCGGCTTGCCGCGAGTGTTGGGCTGACAGCGTTCGTCGCCGGCCGGGATCCTCTTCGGCCTCTCGTACCTCTGCCTCTTCGAGGCGTACTACCGCGGTCGCGTCTCGGTCGTCTCGCCGCTCGTCGCGACCGGAGTCCTCTGGGGCGTCGCGCTCTCGGCGCTCCTGCTGCGCCGGCACGAGCTCGTCGGCCCGCGCCTCTTCGGCGGTGCCGCGCTCGTGGTCGCGGGCGGAATACTGATCGGAGTCTTTCCGTTAGATCTGATAGGCTAACGCTCAAGATTTTCTGACCTGAGAGCTATCAGCACGAAGGAGACAGACAGTATGGCAAAGACAATCGGTATCGACCTCGGCACGACCAACAGCTGCATGGCCGTGCTCGAGGGCGGCGAGCCGACCGTGATCCCGAACGCCGAGGGCGGGCGCACGACGCCGTCCGTCGTCGCGTTCACGAAGGACGGCCAGCGGCTCGTCGGGGCGCCCGCGAAGCGCCAGCAGGTGACGAACCCGCAGAACACGATCTTCTCGATCAAGCGCTTCATGGGCCGCAAGTGCGGACGAGGTCTCGGAGGAGATGACGATCGTCCCGTACGAGGTCGTCGAAGGGCGCGAACGGCGACGTGCGCGTCAAGGTCGAGGGCAAGGACTACGCGCCGCCGGAGATCAGCGCGATGATCCTGCAGAAGCTGAAGGCCGACGCCGAGGCGTATCTCGGCGAGTCGGTCGCCGACGCGGTGATCACCGTCCCGGCCTACTTCAACAACGCGCAGCGCGAGGCGACGAAGGACGCCGGCAAGATCGCCGGCCTCAACGTGCTCCGCATCATCAACGAGCCGACCGCGGCCGCGCTCGCGTACGGGCTCGACAAGGAAGGCGCCGACCAGACGATCCTCGTCTTCGACCTCGGCGGCGGCACGTTCGACGTGTCGGTGCTCGAGCTCGGCGACGGCGTCTTCGAGGTCAAGTCGACGAACGGCGACAACCACCTCGGCGGCGACAACTTCGACAAGGCGGTCGTCGACTGGATGGTCGCCGAGTTCAAGCGCGACCAGGGCATCGACCTGGCCGCGGACAAGATGGCGCTGCAGCGGCTCTACGAGGCGGCCGAGAAGGCGAAGATCGAGCTCTCCTCGACGATGACGACGCAGATCAACCTGCCGTTCGTCACCGCCACCGCCGGAGGGCCCGAAGCACCTCGACCTGCAGCTCACCCGGGCGAAGCTCGAGTGAGATCACCGCCGACCTGCTCGAGCGGACCGTCGGCCCGACGAAGGCAGCGCTCGCCGACGCGGGGCTCGACGCCTCGAAGATCGAGCACGTCGTCCTCGTCGGCGGCATGACCCGCATGCCGGCGGTGCAGGAGAAGGTCAAGGAGCTGCTCGGCAAGGACCCGCACAAGGGCGTCAACCCGGACGAGGTCGTCGCCGTCGGCGCGGCCATCCAGGCCGGCGTGCTCAAGGGCGAGGTCAAGGACGTGCTCCTGCTCGACGTCACGCCTCTGTCGCTCGGGATCGAGACGAAGGGCGGCGTCTTCACGAAGCTGATCGACCGCAACACGACGATCCCGACCCGCAAGGCGGAGACGTTCTCGACCGCCGAGGACAACCAGCCGTCGGTCGAGATCCACGTGCTCCAGGGCGAGACCGGAGATGGCGCTCTACAACAAGACGCTCGGCAAGTTCCAGCTCGTCGGCATCGCGCCGGCGCCGCGGGGCATGCCGCAGATCGAGGTCGGCTTCGACATCGACGCGAACGGGATCATCCACGTCACGGCCAAGGACCTCGGCACCGGCAACGAGCAGCAGATCAAGATCGAAGGCGGCTCGGGCCTGTCCGAGGAGCGAGGTGCAGCGGATGGTCAAGGACGCCGAGGCGCACGCCGACGAGGCGCACAAGCTGCGCGAGCTCGCAGACGCGCGCAACACGGCGGAGAGCCTCGCCTACCAGACCGAGAACACGCTCAAGGAGCACCGCGACAAGCTCGACGAGTCCGACGCCTCGACGATCGAGGGCCGGATCATGGAGCTGCGCGGCGTCGCTCGAGTCGACCGGACGCGAACGAGATCCGGCAGAAGACCGACGCGCTGAACGAGGCGTCGCGGAAGCTGGCGGACGTGCTCTACGCCCAGGTCGACCGCCCAGGCGCAGTCCGCAGGCGACCGGCAACGGCGAGCGCCGAGCACCGAGGACGAGGTCGTCGAGGACGCCGACTACGAGGTCATCGACGAGGAGGAAGAGGCGAAGACGCTCGTGACCGAGGACCTCCATCGGATCCGGTGAGGAGCCGAGTCGAGGAGACCGGTCGAGGAGGTCGGATCGAGGAGCCGGCGGCGGAGGAATCCGCGCCGGCTCCGGACGACTCGTATCTGCGCCTCGCGGCCGACTTCGACAACTACCGCAAGCGGATCGCCCGCGAGCATGCGGAGCTGACGCAGCGCGCGAACGAGCGGCTGCTGAACGAGCTGCTGCCGGTGCTCGACGATCTCGAGCGGGCGCTCGAGGCCGCCGGCGCGAGCACGAGGAGGCGAAGCTCGAGGAGGGCGTCCGCTCGTCCATCGCTCGCTGCTCGGGCTGCGTCGAGCGCCACGGCCTGACCGGAGATCGCGACCGAGGGCGCCTTCGATCCGCACGTCCACGAGGCGCTGCTCGCCCAGCCGGGCGAGGGAGCCGAGGAAGGCTCGGTGCTCGCAGGTGCTGCAGAAGGGCTACCGGCTCGGCGACAAGGTGATCCGGCCCGCCAGGGTGATCGTGGCCGAATGACCAACCTGTACGACACGCTGGGCGTCGCCAAGAACGCGTCGGCCGAGGAGATCAAGAAGGCGTACCGCAAGCTCGCGCGCGAGCATCACCCCGACGCCAGCGGCGGCGACGAGGCGCAGTTCAAGGAGATCCAGGGCGCCTACGACGTGCTCTCCGACGCCGAGAAGCGCAAGGCCTACGACACGTTCGGGTCGACGAACGGCCGCGGTCCGTATGGGCGGGCGGCGGACCGCAGTTCCAGGACTTCGACCTGAGCGACCTCGGCGATCTCTTCGGCGGCCTCTTCGGCGGCGGCGGCGGCGGCTTCGGCCGGCAGCGCAGTCCGCAGCCCGAGCGCGGCGCCGACCTCCAGACCGAGGTGCACGTCTCCTTCGAGGATTCGCTGAAGGGCGTCAGGTGCCGGTGCGCGCCGAGGTCGAGACCGCCTGCCACACGTGCGCGCGGCACGGGCGCCGAGCCCGGCACGGCGCCGATCACGTGCCGCAGTGCGGCGGCCGCGGCGTCGTCTCCGACTCGCAGGGCCTCTTCTCGCTCTCGCATCCCTGTCCGCGCTGTCGCGGCAACGGCACCGTGATCGAAAGCCGTGCAAGACCTGCCGCGGCAGCGGTCGCGAGCGCGTGCAGAAGACGTTCCAGGTGAAGATCCCGCCGGCGCGAAGGACGGCACGCGGATCCGGCTCGAAGGGCCGCGGCGAGCCGGGCCGCAACGGCGGTCCCGCGCGGCGACCTCTGGGTCGTCGACCCGGGTCGCCGCACTCAGCCGGTCTTCGAGCGCCGCGGCTCGGACCTCGATCGTCGACGTCCGCGTCAGCTACGCGGACGCCGCGCTCGGCGCCAAGCTCGAGGTGCCGACGCCCGACGGCCCGATCTCGCTCAAGGTTCCCGCCGGCTCGCAGCCCGGAAGCTGCTGAAGATCAAGGGTCGCGGCGCGCCACGCCGAAGGGCGGCGGCAAGGGCGACCTGCTCGCGCGCCTGAAGCTGACCGTGCCCGAGAAGGTCTCGAAGAAGGAGCGCGAGCTGCTCGAGGAGCTGCGGAAGGTGAGCCGCTGATGGACAGCCACCCGCGCTACATGATCTCCGTCGCCGCCGAGCTCGTCGGCATGCACCAGCAGACGCTGCGCATGTACGAGTCGAAGGGGCCTCGTGCGGCCAGGCGCACGCCCGGCGGCACGCGGCTCTACTCCGAGGCCGATCTCGAGCGCCTGCGCGTGATCCAGCGTCTGACGACCGAGCTCGGCCTCAACCTCGCGGGCGTCGAGCACGTGCTGCGGCTCGAGGACGAGCTGCGCAAGCAGCGCGCGCGGGCCGAACGGCTCGAGCGCGAGCTGCGCGAGGAGATCCGGACCGTCCACCGCTCGTACAAGCGGGAGATCGTCCTCTACCAGACCGAACGACACCCGAGCACCGAGGCACTAGATGGACTTCAACAAGCTGACGATCAAGAGCCAGGAGGCCGTCGCGGCCGCGCAGGAGCTTGCGCGCCGGACCGGCAACCCCGAGCTCTATCCCGAGCACCTGCTGCTCGCCCTGCTCGACCAGGAGCTTGTCGCAGCAGCTCGTGCCCGACGCGAGCGCGCTGCGCGCCGAGACCGAGGCGAGCGCTCGCCGCGAAGCCGGCGATCCAGGGCGCCTCGCAGCAGCCCGCACGCCGGCGCCGCGTTCTCGCGCGTCCTCGACAAGGCGTTCGACGAGGCGCAGAAGCTCGAGGACGACTACGTCTCGACCGAGCACCTGCTGCTCGCGCTCGACGTCGTCCCGCGCGAGGAGCTGCTCGCGAAGATCAGGAGGTCCGCGGCGGGCAGCGCGTCACGAGCCAGGATCCGAGGGCACCTACCAGGCGCTCTCGAAGTTCGGCCGCGACCTGACCGAGGCGGCCGAGCAGGGCAAGCTCGACCCGGTCATCGGCCGCGACGAGGAGATCCGCCGCGTGATCCAGGTGCTCTCGCGCCGCACGAAGAACAACCCGGTGCTGATCGGCGAGCCCGGCGTCGGCAAGACCGCGATCGCCGAGGGCCTCGCGCAGCGGATCGTCGCCGGCGACGTGCCCGAGGGCCTGAAGGGCAAGCGCGTCTGGGCGCTCGACGTCGGCGCGCTGCTCGCCGGGGCGAAGTACCGCGGCGAGTTCGAGGAGCGGCTGAAGGCCGTCCTCGCCGAGATCAAGAACGCCGAGGGCCAGATCGTCCTCTTCATCGACGAGCTGCACACGATCGTCGGCGCCGGCGCGGCCGAGGGCGCGGTCGACGCCGCCCAGATGCTGAAGCCGATGCTCGCGCGCGGCGAGCTGCGCGCGATCGGCGCGACCGACGCTCGACGAGTACCGCAAGCACATCGAGAAGGACGCCGCGCTCGAGCGCCGCTTCCAGCCGGTCTTCGTCGGCGAGCCGTCGGTCGTGCGACACGATCGCGATCCTGCGCGGGCTGAAGGAGAAGCTACGAGTCGCACCACCGCGTGCGGATCCGCGACGCCGCGCTCGTCGCCGCGGCGGTGCTCTCCGACCGCTACATCGCCGACCGCCAGCTGCCCGACAAGGCGATCGACCTCGTCGACGAGGCCGCGTCCCGCGCTGAAGATGGAGATCGACAGCTCGCCGCGTCGAGCTCGACCAGGCCGACCGCGCCGTGCGGCAGCTCGAGATCGAGCTCGCCGCGATGGGCAAGGAGTCGAAGGACGTGCGCGAGCCGGTCGAGCGGCAGCTCGCCGACGCGAAGGAGCGCCACGCCGGGCTCGCCGGCCCGCTGGGCGGAGGAGAAGAGCTGCGCTCGACCGGATCGGCGAGATCACGAACGCGGATCGACGAGCTGCGCATGGAGGCCGAGCGCGCCGAGCGCGCCGGCGACCTGCAGCGCGTCGCCGAGATCCGCTACGGCGAGCTGCCCGCGCTCGAGAAGGAGCTCGACGAGCGCGAGACGCCCGCAGCAGCCGATGGTGAAGGAGGAGGTCGACGAGGACGACATCGCCGCCGTCGTCGCCTCGTGGACGGGATCCCCGTCTCGCGCCTGCTCGAGGGCGAGACCGAGAAGCTGATCCACATGGAGGAGCGGCTCCACCAGCGCGTGATCGGCCAGCACGAGGCGGTCGAGGCCGTCTCGAACGCGCTGCGCCGCGCCCGCTCAGGGCTCCAGGATCCCGACCGGCCGATCGGCTCGTTCGTCTTCCTCGGCCCGACCGGCGTCGGCAAGACCGAGCTCGCCCGTGCGCTCGCCGAGTTCATGTTCGACGACGAGCGGGCCATGATCCGGATCGACATGTCCGAGTACCAGGAGCGGCACACCGTGTCGCGCCTGGTCGGAGCGCCGCCCGGCTACGTCGGCTACGACGAGGGCGGCCAGCTCACCGAGGCGGTGCGCCGGCGGCCGTACTCGGTCGTCCTGCTCGACGAGATCGAGAAGGCGCACTGCGAGGTCTTCGACGTCCTCCTGCAGGTGCTCGACGACGGCCGCCTCACCGACGGCCAGGGCCGCACGGTCGACTTCCGGAACACGGTGCTGATCATGACCTCGAACATCCGCTCGGCCGAGCAGATGCGCGAGCACTTCCGGCCCGAGTTCCTGAACCGGATCGACGAGATCGTCGTCTTCGAGCGCGCTCGACAAGGAGCAGCTCGCCGAGATCGCCGAGCTGCCAGCTCGAACGGCTGCGCGCCCGCCTCGCGGAGCGGAAGCTCTCGCTCGAGCTGACCGACGCGGCGAAGGACGTGCTCGCCGAGGCGGGCTGGGATCCGGCCTACGGCGCCCGGCCGCTCAAGCGCGCGCTGCAGCGCCTGGTCGAGAACCCGCTCGCGCAGCGCCTGCTCGAGGGCGAGTTCGCCGAGGGCGACACGATCCGCGTCGACGCGCAGAACGGCGAGCTCGTCTTCGAGCGGGCTCCCGACCGCGTCGCCGTCTGATCGCGTCGTACCCTTTGTCACATGCTGCCGCCGATCGTGAACAGCGATCCGGCGACGAGACAGCGCGATAGCGCGCCGAGCCGTCCTGGGCCAGCGGCCGGCCGGGCTCGCCCGGCTCGCCCTGCTCCCACTCGGAGCGCGGCGGCGCAGAAGAGGTCGAGCACGCTGGCGCCGTCCGGGCCCGCCTCGGCGCGGTGCGGCGTGTTCGACGGGATCTCCCAGGTCTCGCCCGGGCCGAGCTCGCGCTCCTCGTCGCCGACGCGGAAGCGGATCGAGCCGCGGAGGACGAGCCCGAGCTGCTCGTGGTCGTGGCTGTGCGTCTCGGCGATCGCGCCCGGCTCGAGCTCGACGAGCGCGAGCGTCAGCCGCTCGCCGTGGACGGCGCGCGCCGTGATCCCGTCCCAGACCTGCCGCGGGACGATCGAGCGGACGTCGTCGAACGCGCTCACTCGACCGTCGGCAGGAAGGTCGTCTTCGCCGCGCTCGGGCGGGGCGCCGACGATGAAGAGGCGCAGCTCGTCGTCGTGGCGGTTCGAGAGCTGGAGCGCCGTGCCCGGCTGCACGACGAGCACGCTGCCCTTCGCGAGCTCGTGCTGCTCCGGCTCGTCGCCTTCGCCCATGTGGATCGTCAGCGTCCCGTCGAGGACGACGAAGACCTCCTCCTGAATCGGGTCGATGTGGCGCCGGCCGACCGCGCCGGGCGGGTAGCGGAAGAGGTTCGCGCGCGAGCTGCGTCATCGCGTCCGAGAGCGTCGGCGGCGAGGCGTGGATCGCCTCGCGCCGCGGCTGCTGCCAGTCGAGCTCGGCCGGCGTGGAAGACCGTGTAGCCCACGCGGCCATTCTCACGATGCAGCGCAGGACGTGTCCGGGTCAGAGCCCGGGACACGTCCGTTTCAGGCGGTGGAGAGAGGAGCGCCGGGAAGGGGAGGCGACGGTGCCGTCATCGCACGTCGGCCCGAGAAGGGAGTGGTGCCGGCGGTGGCGTAGGAGGTGCCTCGGTGGTCGCTCGATTCAACATGGCCTGCAGCTCTCGCAGCCGGCGGCGCGTCCGCGCACTTGCGGCACGCTGGTGTTCAGGGGTACGGTCTACCGCACTACTACTTGAGGTAGCGGTCGAACCACTCGAGCACGAGCTCGAAGCGCTGTCACGCGGTGCACGGGATTGCCCGAGCGCGATCAGCTCGTGGCTCTCGACCGGGAAGCGCACCATCTCGACGTCCTTCTTCAGCAGCCGCAGCGTCGTGAAGAGCTGCTCGCCCTGCTCGATGTTGCAGCGCAGGTCGTTCTCGGAGTGGAGGATCAGGAGCGGCGTCTCGATCTGCTTCGCGTACGTCCACGGCGACATCTGCAGGTACGTGTCGACCGTCGTCGTGGACGAAGTCGCCGTGGTAGCCCTTGAAGACCCAGCCGATGTCGCTCGAGCCGTACATCGAGACGAGGTTGTTGACGGCGCGCTCCGGAGCACGCCGCCTTGAAGCGGTTCGTGTGCGCGACGATCCAGGACGTCATGAAGCCGCCGTACGAGCCGCCGAGCACGCCCATGCCGCTCGGGGTCGCAGAAGTCGAAGCGCTTCGAGCGGCCGTCGTCGGCGACCGCCATCAGATCCTCGTAGTCGACGGTGCCCCAGCCCGGCCCGAGCTCGCCCGGGCCATGATCGCGCGGCCCCAGTCCTCGGAGTAGCCCGACGAGCCGCGCGGGTTCGAGTACGAGGACGGCGTAGCCGCCGCCGGCGTACACCTGCGTCTCGTCGAAGAAGCCGTTCCCGTACTGGGTGAACGGGCCGCCGTGGATGTTCAAGCAGGACGGGATAGCGCTTGCCCTCCTCGAAGCCGGCCGGGCGCGCGATCCACGCATCGACCTCGGAGCCGTCCTTCGAGACAGCCGTGAAGCGCTCCGGCGCGACGAGCTCGCGGCCGGCGGCGAACGCACGTGCCGACGTCGGTCAGCTGCTGCTCGCCGACGTAGAGCTCGCCGAGGTTGGGCGCAGTCGATCCCGGTGCGGGCGATCTGCCCGTCGCGGGCGTCGAAGCCCGAGAGCACGATCTCGCCGCCGTGCACCGAGCTCCGGCTCGCCGCCGTCCGGCGACGACGCGGTAGACGTGGACGTTGCCGCCGTCCTCGATCGCGAAGACGATCGAGTCCTCGTCCCAGATCGGCTCCCGGAAGTCCGGGATAGGGGTCGCAGTTGCGGTCGAGCGACGTCGTGAGCAGGCGCAGGTTCGCCGCCCGACTTCGGCGTCGACGACGCCGATCTGCGCGGTGGCGCGGGAAGTCGAAATCCGGCCGGCGCCCACTTGACCGCGAGCAGCTGATCCCGTCGGGCGAGTACGACGGGCGCGTAGTAGCTGCCGTCGCCGGGCGTCAGCCGTCTCGGCTCGCCGCCCGTCGGCGGCACGACGTAGATGTCCGCCGTTCAGCTCGATGTCCCAGTCGTCGTCGCGCGCGGAGGTGAACGCGATGCTCTTGCCGTCGGGCGTCCAGGTCGGCTGCGACGTCCTCGAAGTCGCCGTCGGTGAGCTGCTTCGCCTCGCCGGAGCCGTCGGCCGGAACGACGAAGATGTGCCGGCGCCGGTCGCCCGTCCAGCCGACGCTGTCGAGCTTGAACTGGAGCCGCTTGAACCGCCGCGGCGCCCGCTTCTTGTCGTCTTCTTCCTCGTACGCCTCGTCCGGGACGCGCGCGGAGAAGACGATCTGCGTCCCGTCCGGTGACCACGACAGGCTCGCCGACGTCCTCTTTCAGATCGGTCAGGCATTGCGGCTCGCCGCCGCCGGCGGGCATCACGTAGAGCTGGCTGTGCGCCTTCTCGTCTCGCCGCGCTTCGAGACGAATGCCGAGCCGCGTGCCGTCGGGCGACCAGCGCGGCTGCGCGTCGTTCTTGCCGGTCGTGAACCTGCGCGGCGGCTCGGAGCCGTCCGTCTTCGCGATCCAGATCGACTGGCGGTACGCGTTCTCGTCGCTTGTCGATCGACCAGACGACGTACGCGACGTCGTCACCGCCGGGCCGCAGGCGCGGGTCGGAGACCCCGTGAGCTGGTAGACGTCCTCGGGCCGCATCCCTCCACGGGCGGCACTCTACTCACGTAGCGTCTCGCGGGATGCGGGTTCTCGTCGTCGGGTCGGGTGGAGTCGGGGCCGCGGTCGCTGCGGTCGCGCATCGCCGTGACTTCTTCGAGCGCATCGTGTTCGCGGACGTCGACGAGGATCGTGCGCGGCCGGGCGATCGAGCCGCACGGGACGATCGCGCCTGGGCGCCGCAGCCGTCGACGCCTCCGGACGCCGGCATCATCGCCGAGCTCGCCCGCGCCGAGCGGAGTCGGACGCGATCCTCAATGCCGTCGATCCGCGCTTCAACCCGCCGATCTTCAGGCCGCGTTCGACGCCGGGCTGCACGTACCTCGACATGGCGATGACGCTGTCCGAGCCGCATCCCGAGCGCCCAGTACAAGCCCGGCGTGAAGCTCGGCGACGCCCAGTTCGCCGAGGCACGAGCGCTGGCGAGAAGGCGGGCCGGCTCGCGCTGGTCGGGATCGGGGTCGAGCCCGGGCCTCTCCGACGTCTTCGCCCGCTACGCCGCCGACCAGCTCTTCTCCGAGATCGACGAGGTCGCGGATCGCGCGACGGCGCGAACCTCGTGGTCGACGGGCTACGAGTTCGCGCCCACCTTCTCGATCTGGACGACGATCGAGGAGTGCCTCAACCCGCCGGTCGATCTGGGAGCGCGAGCGCGGCTGGTTCACGACGGAGCCGTTCTCAGAGCCCGAGGTGTTCGACTTCCCGGAGGGATCGGGCCGGTCGAGTGCGTCAACGTCGAGCACGAGGAGGTGCGTGCTCGTCCCGCGCTGGGTCGACTGCCGCCGCGTCGACCTTCAAGTACGGGCTCGGCGAGGAGTTCATCGACGTGCTCAAGACGCTGCACAAGCTGGGGCTCGACTCGACGGAGCCGGTCTCGGTGCGCGGCGTCGAGGTGGCGCCGCGCGACATGGTCGCCGCGGCGCTTCCCGACCCGGCGACGCTCGGCGACCGGATGCGCGGCGAAGACCTGCGCCGGCACGTTCGTCACCGGGCACCGGCAAGGACGGGCGAGCCGCGGTCGACCTACCTCTACCACGTGCTCGACAACGAGCAGTCGATGCGCGAGTGGGGCACCAGGCGGTCGTGCTCCAGACGGCGCTGAACCCGGTCGCCGCCCTCGAGCTGCTCGCGAACGGCGCGTGGGCAGGTGCCGGCGTCCTCGGCCCCGAGGCGTTTCCGCCGCAGACCGTTCCTCGACCTGCCTCGCGGAATACCGGCGCGCCGCACGGGATCGAGGATCGGTAGGTTCTCGGTCGTGAGCGCCGTCGCCACCGGTGCCGAGGCCGTCGAATGGAATCTCTCCGATCTCTACGAAGGCCCGGACGATCCCCGGATCGACGTCCGAGCTCGACGAAGCGCTCGCCGCTGCGCAGGCGTTCCGTGAGCGCTATCGCGGCAAGCTCGGCGAGCTCTCCGCGGCCGAGCTCAACGACGCGGTCGCCGAGCTGGAGCGGATCAAGTCCGCATCGCACGCGCGTCGAGACGTACGCGCGCCTCCGGCAGGCCGCCGACAGCTCCGACCAGGCGCGCGGCGCGCTCGTCCAGAAGGTGCGCGAGCGGAACACGCAGATCGAGACCGAGCTCCTCTTCTTCGACCTCGAGTGGAGCGCGCTCGACGACGACGTCGCCGAGCGGCTGCTCGCCGATCCCGCGCTCGAGCACTACGCCTCCGTCCTCCGCTCGGACCGCCGCTACAAGCCGTACCAGCTCTCGGAGCCGGAGGAGAGGATCTCGGCCGAGAAAGAGCGTCACCGGCGTCGAGCGCCTGGAGCCGCTTCTTCAACGAGCTCCTCTCCGAGCTCGCGCGTCTCCCTCGACGGCGAGCGGCTCTCGCTCGACGAGGCGCTCGCGCAGCTCGCGCGGCTGACCGACCAGGACGAGCGCGGCCGCGTCGCCGAGGCGGTCACCGAGACGCTCCGGCCCGGCCTCCGGACGCGCGGCTACGTCCTGAACACGATCCTGAACGAGCGCGCGATCGAGGACCGCCTGCGCGGCTACGACACGCTGGATCTCGGCGCAGAACCTCTCGAACGAGATCCCGGACGAGGCGACGCAGAGCCTCGTCGACGCGATCGTGGCGCGCTACGACATCCCGCGGCGCTTCTACGCGCTCAAGGCGCGGCTGCTCGGCCTGCCGCGGCTGCGGGACTACGACCGCTTCGCGCCGCTCCAGGAGGTCGGCGGCACGATCGCCTGGGACGACGCGCAGGAGCTCGTGCTCGGGCGTTCACCGACTTCTCGCCGCCGCTGGCGGACGATCGATCGGCCGACTTCTTCGAGCAGGAGTGGATCGACGCCGCGGTGCGGCCGGGGAAGATGCTCGGCGCCTTCTGCGCGACGCTCGATCCCGGACGTGCACCCGTACGTGCTGATGAACTACGCCGGCGAGCGGCGGAGCGTGCTGACGCTCGCGCACGAGCTCGGCCACGGGCTGCACGGCTCGCTCGCGCAGGATCTCGGGCTGCTGAACGCCGCGCACGCCGCTGACGCTCGCCGAGACGGCGTCGGTCTTCGGCGAGGCGCTGACCTTCGAGAAGCTGATGGCGAGCGCGAGGACGATCCGCGCGCGCCGGCTCGACCTGATCGTCGGCCGCATCGACGACGCGATCGCGACCGTCTTCCGCCAGATCGCGCTCAACCGCTTCGAGCACGCGATCCACACCGGCCGCCGCGAGGAGGGCGAGCTGCCGATCGAGCGGATCTCGCGAGCTCTGGTCGGCGGAGCAGCGGCGGATGCTCGGCGACGCGGTCGAGGTCACGCGACGACTACGGGATCTGGTGGAGCTACGTGCCGCACTTCATCGCAGGCGCCGGGCTACGTCTACGCGTACTCGTTCGGCTACCTCTTCTCGCTCGCGATCTACCGGCGCTACCTCGAGGAGGGCGAGGCGCTCGTCGAGCCGTATCTCGACCTCCTGCGCGCGGGCGGCTCGGCGCCGCCGGCCGAGGCTCGCGTCGCGGCTCGGCTTCGACATCGGCGACCCGGGCTTCTGGTCGGCCGGCCTCGACGCGATCGGCGCGCTCGTCGACGAGGCCGAGCAGCTCGCCGCCCAGCTCGACGAAGCCAGTAACGACTGTTACTTCGGCTCGCGTTCGTCGTGGCGGCGACCGGGCGGGAGCTCGTCCCGGTCGAGGGCGCGCGGACGCGTCGTCTGCGGGATCGGGCCGGTCGAGGCCGCGGTCGCGACCGCGCGGGCGCTCGCCGAGGAGCGGCCGAGCGCCGTCCTCCACGTCGGGATCGCCGGCGCGCGCGGGCTCGAGCCGCTGACGCTCGTGCTCGGCTCCGAGGCGGTCTACTGCGACGCGGCCGGGCCGCTCGTCGCCGCGCTCGTGCGCTGCCCGACGCTCGATCTGCTCTCCCGCCTCCGCGACTGCGTTTCCCGGACGCGCGCGTGCGGCCGATCGGGACGAGCGCGCGCGTCGGCGGCTCCCACGACGTCGACGTCGAGGCGATGGAGGGCTTCGCGGTCCTGCGCGCGTGCGAGCTCGCAGGCGTGCCGGCGGTCGAGGTGCGCGCGTCGTCTCGAACGAGATCGGCGAGCCCGACCGGGCGCTGCTGGCAGTTCGACGAGGCGTTCGCGGCTGCTTGGCGAGACTGCTGCCGCGGCTGGTCGCGGTAGCGTCCTGCCGCGTGAGCAAGAACGCAGCTGCCGCCGCCGCTTCCGCCCGAGACCCGCACGGTCGGGCAGCTCGTCGCGCGAGACGCTGAAGCTCTACGGAGCCACCTCTGGCCGTCCGCTGGCGCTCGGGATCAGCGTCGCCGCGATCAACCAGGTCTCGGTCGGTCACGACACGCTCTTTCAGGTTCTGGTCCTCGCGGCAGGGTCGCCGCTGATGGCTGCGTCCTACACCGGAGCCTCGGCGATCGTCGGCGGTGTGCGGCCGCGCCGCGAGGACGTGGTGCGCGCGATCGTCGTCGGCTCGATCGTCTTCGTCCCGGCGGCCTCTTCTCACGCTCCTGTTCGTGCTCCCGGCCGTCGCGTGGCTCGCCTTGGTGGGGCTCGTCGTGCCGGTGATCGTGATCGAGCGCCCGGGGACGCAGGCTGCCTTCCGCCGCGCGATCCAGCTGGCCCGCGCCGACTTCGTCCACGCGCTCGGGTCGCTCGCGACGCTGCGCCATCCTCTTCGGGCTGGTGAAGCTGACCCTCGTGCTCCTCCTCCGGGACCTCGGCGACGCGGGCGAACGTGGCCGGCCCTCGGGCTCGGAGATCTCGATCCTCTCGCCGCTCCTCTTCCTCGGCGGCGGCCTTGCTCTACGTCGACCAGGCGGCCAGAGTACGATCGAGTCCGCGACCTGAGGAGGACGCATGCCGACCTACCTGATGCTCACCGACGCTGACGCCGCAGGGCGTCCAGACGCTGAAGGCGAATCCGAGCCGCTTGCGCGAGGTGAACCGCGACGTCGAGGAGCTCGGCGCCAAGGTGCTGCATCAGTGGGCGACGCTCGGCGAGTACGACTTCGTGAACATCGTCGAGGCGCCCGACGCCGCGACGGTCGCGAAGATCTCGCTCGCGCTCGGCGCCCGCGGCAGCGCGAAGCTGCAGTCGCTCGAGCTCGTCGACATCGACACGCTGCTGCGGAGTGCTCGACGCCTAGATCGCGCGCGCTGCTGCTGCCGGAAGCGGTGGACAGCCTTCGACTTCTTCGCCGCCTTCGGCTCCCTCGGCGGTGGCGGCGGATCGTGCGCTTCGAGCCAGCGCGCGGCTTCGTCCTCCGGATCGGCACCGACCTGCACGCTCACGCTCGGCTCGCTTGAGTGCGCCGCGGCTCGTGATCGGCCGCTTGCAGCTCATCGGAACCCGGCTCGGCGGACGCGGGCGGAAGCGGGCTCTGCGGCAGTCCGGGCCTCGGGCCGCCGTCGTTGTCACTCCTTCGGTGCGACGTCGTTCGGCGCGTCCGCGGTGGAAGAGCGAGGCCAGATGCTGGATCTGGCCGCGGCCAGGCCCGAGCTCGAACTGGCCGCCGCCGTAGAGCGCGATCCCGCTCGCTCACGCAGCGGTCGTAGAAGTCGAAGAGCCGCTGGACGGAGCCGAAGCGCGACGGCTTCGAGTTGAGGCAGCGCGGCTGCCACTCGAGCGCCTCGACGTCGTGCGACCGAGTGGATCGGGAAGTCCCAGGTGAGCCGGTCGCGGTGCGGCTCGAGCACGGGCCGCGTCTCGTCGGTGATGCGCGCGTCCTCGAGCCAGGCGTCCGGGAACGCCTCGGCGACGCGGCCGTAGAGCTCCGCGGACGGCGTCGCGTCGACCCAGTCGCCCTCGTACAGGCCCTTCGAGGTCGACGACGTCGACGGCGCCGGTCGCGGCGAGCTCCGCGACGACCTCGTCCGTCCACTTGTCGCTCGCGTCGAGCTTGAAGCGGATGCTCGGGGTAGAGCGCGCGCCAGCTCGCGGACGCGCGCTCTGGCGAGACGACGAAGCGCACCGGCCGCGGCTCGCGGCCGACGGCGTCCGCGAGCGAGAGGCCCGCCTGGCGGAGCGCGAGGTCGAGCGCGGCCGACTCGAGACCCCCACGGCCGGTAGCCCGGCTGGTCCGGCGACCAGCGCCGGAGAACGCCTCGAGCGTGCTGCTTCCCGCGAGCGACGGGCAGCGCATCGTCGGTGAACGCGAGCTGGAGCTCCTCCTCGTAGCTGACGTCCTCGCCGACGCCTTCGTGGCCGCCACCGTGCAGGTGGACGACGGTCGTCCGCCGCGTCATGTGCTTCAGCGGAAGAGCGTGCGGCTCGAGCTCGACACGGTCGATCGATGAGCGGCAGCTCGCTGGACTCGCGTCATAAGAGCGGCATAGGCGACGGCCACCTCCGCCGGCGAGGACGTGCGTTGGCGGCGATCAGCTCGCGGTTGGCGGCGAGCGTGCGCCCGCCGGACTCGCGATGAAGATAGGAGAGGACGAACGGCGTCACGGCCTGGCCGCACGATGCCCTGCTCGTGCGCGTCGGCGAGCGCTCGCTCGATCAGCGGCTCGACGTCGTCGAGGCTGTCCGTCGGCGCGGGCGGCCGAGCAGGATCGCGGTGTGGCGGCCGAGCCGCCAGTGCGCGCGCGCGATCCGCGCCGCCTCCTCGGCGCTCTCGACGCGGGCGGAGACGGGCGGGCCGCCGTGCGCCGTGTAGAACAGCGGCAGGTCGTCGGTGCGGTAGCCGAGCACCGGCACGCCGAGCGTCTCGAGCAGCTCGGCCGTCGCCGGCACGTCGAGGATCGACTTCACGCCCGAGGAGACGATCAGCGCCTCGGTCCGGATCGAGCTCGCCGAGGTCGGCGGAGACGTCCGGCGGAGTCGGGAAGCCGCGGTGGACGCCGCCGAGGCCGCCGGTGCCCATGAAGCCGATCCCGACGGCGCGGCAGGCGGCGAGCGTGCCGCCGACCGTCGTCGCGCCGACGGCGCCCTGGACGATCGCCGCGCGGCGAGGTCGCGCGGGCCGACCTTGCGCGCGTCGGCGGTCGAAGCGGCCGAGCTCGTCGCTCCGTCAGGCCGACGCGCGAGCTGCCCGTCGAGCACGCCGATCGTCGCCGGCACCGCGCCCGCCGCCGCGCACGCGGCGCTCGCTCTCGAGCCCGACCTCGACGCCTTCGCCGGGCGGGAAGCCGTGCGCGACGAGCGTCGTCTCGAGCGCGACGACCGGCTCGCCGGTCGGCGAGCGCGTGACCGACCTCGTCCGAGATCTGGATCAGATCCTTCACGGCATTGAGCCTAGTTTCGCGACGCAGCGTGCCGCGCGCAGCCAGCGCCAGCTCCGGCCCGCCGACGAGGTAGCCGGCGGCGAGCGCGTCGCCGGCGCCGGTCGTGTCGAGACGCCTCGGCGCGACGGCGGGCAGCTCGACGCTCGCCGAAGCGCGCGCCGAGCGCGCCGCGCTTCAGCACCCACGTCGCAGCCCGTCGAGCGGGCCGCCGAGGATCCGCTCCTCGTCCTCGTTCGCGAACACGATCGCCGGGCCGAGCGCCTCGCAGCCGCTCGCGGAAGCGCTCCGGGCCGAAGTCGCGGATCGCGCTCCACGAGGAGAGGTCGACGCTCACGCGCGGCGCGAGCTCGGCCGCCCGCAGCGCCGCCGCGTCGATCGGCGAGCGCAGGAGCGAGTAGCCGGGCAGGTGCAGGTGCGTGCAGCCGTCGAGCCAGGCCGGGTCGAGCTCGCTCGGCGCTGAAGTCGGGCGAGACGCCGCGGTCCGTGGCCATCGTCCGCGCGCCGTCGTCGCGACGAGCGAGACGACGGTGCCGGTCCGGCCCGTCGACGACCGGGCCCGCAACCTCGACGCCGTAGCGCTCGAGCCCGCGCGCGGCGATCCCGCCGGCCTCGTCGTCGCGCCCGCTTGCCGACGAAGCGCGCCTCGCCCGCCGAGCTCGGCCGACCCACGCGGCGACGTTCGCCGCCTGGCCGCCCGGCCCGAGCGGCGTCGTCGCGTCCGCGTCCGCGCCCTCGGCGAGCGGCTGGCGCGAGCCGGACGATCACGTCCAGCAGCAGGTCGCCGAGCGATGACGATCACGCGTACGCATCGTCCCATGGACGGAGAGTCACCGGCGGCGCCCGCGAACGCGCTCGCTTCCTGGTCGGCGCCGCCGTCGGCGCGTCAGCGGCGCATCGCGGCCGCCCGCCGGTTGCGCCCGAAGGAGCGCAAGCGCGAGACGCCGGCGGGCCTCGCTGCGTTCGAGGAGGCGCCCGTGCTACCGCGAGCTCGTCGAGAGCGAGCGCGACGCGCCGTAGCCGCGCAGCGCGCGGGCCGCGCGCTCGATCGTCGGCAGGTTGATGTCGGCGTCGCCGAGGAAGAGCCGCTTGCCGACCAGCATCGCCTGCGCCCGCCCGCTCGAGGTAGCCGGTCCGGCGTCACGACCGGCTCGCGCGTGCGGATCACGAGGAACGGCCCGAAGGCCCGCACCTCGAACGCCGACTCGGGCCGCGGCGACCGGAGCGGGATCTGCAGCGAGCGTGACGTATGTTCGTCGTCTTGCTGGCGTCGAGGACCCAGACGCCGTGGCCGAGCGGCCGCTCGAGCGTCGAGCAGGTTGTGCAGGGCCAGGTCGGCGTCGGCGCGCGGCAGCGACGACGAGCGGGAAGTCGCCGTTGCGCTCCCAGGCCTGCGAGGAAGAGCGGGTCGTAGCCGAGCAGGACGTCGTTCGGGCGGCTCGTCGCGGCGAGGTACGCGGCCGCGTCCGCGCGCGCCTCGCTGCGCACCGTCCGGCTCCCAGTTGAAGAGCTCCGGGGTGCTTGTCGCACGCCCAGCGCGACCTGCGCGACGACGAGCGCAGCGAGCGCTGCCGGTGCCCCAGACCGCGGCCCGAGCCGCGCGATGTCCCGCTGCCGACCGGCGAGCGCGACGAACGGAAGCAGGAAGATCAGGTGGCGCGTCTCCGGCGAGCCGGTGCTGCGCGCGATCGCGAGGCGCCGCGAGCGGGACGACGCGCCGCGCACGCGGTCAGCAGCCGCGTCTCGCGCGCGGAGCACGGCCAGCCCGGCCGCTGCCGCCACGAGCACGACCGGCAGGACCGGGAAGCCGGCGGTGAAGTCTCCGGCCGCATCGCCAGACGTAGCTCGACGACGTCGAGGCCGCGCTGCCGCCGCGCCGCCGACGCCGGCGTCGAAGCGGCCCGCGAGCACGAGGTCGGTGAGCCAGAACGGGATCCCGAGCACGCCGACGGCGCCGAACGCCCAGAACGCGCCGCGCGCAGCCGCTCGCGACGCGCGCACGGCACGACGAACGCCCCTGCGAGCGCGAGCACGAGCGCGCCGTAGGGATGCGTCGCGACCGTCGGCGAGGATCGCCAGCGCCCAGAGCGCCCAGCGCGCGCCTGCCGCCGCGCTCGAGCGCGCGTGGAGCAACGCGAGATACGAGAGCGCGGCCGTGAAGCAGGAAGAGGCTGTACATCCGCCCGTAGACGCCGTGGAAGAGGAACGTCCAGCTCGCCGCGACGAGCACGGTCGCGATCAGCGCCGGTCACGACGTCCGCCGAGCCGCGCGACGCAGCAGCGCGACGACCGGGAGGCTCGCGACCGCGAAGACGGCCGACACCGCGCCGGAGGCCCTCGAGGCCGCAGACCGAGGTGCGCGACGGTCCACGCGAGCAGGAAGTGGAGCGGCGCGCCGCCGCGCTCCTCGAGCACGACCTGGAACGACCTGGTCGAGCGGATGCCGGCCGATGAAGAGCGGCAGCGTCTCGTCCTCGTGCGGCGGCCACGCGAGCAGCTGGTGGCAGAGGAAGGTCGCGCCGTCGCGGCGTGATCGCGGCGACGCCGAGCGGGAACCAGCGTGCCGCAATCCACGGCCTCGCGACCGCCCACTCGCGGGCGCCGAAACGTGGTTGCCTGTGCCGGTCTCGCTCATCGTGGCCGTCGAGTCTCGCTGCTACACTCCGCCGCCATGCCGATCTACGAGTACCGGTGCCCCGAACGGGCACACCTTCGAGGTCTTCCAGCGGATGTCCGACGCTCCGCTGGAGACGTGCGAGGTCTGCGGCGAGAGCCCCGTCGAGAAGGTGCTCTACCCGGTTTCGGTGCATTTCAAGGGCTCGGGCTTCTACTCGACCGACTACGCGGGCGCGGCGGACGCAAGAAGCCGCGAGCGCCAGAAGGAGGCGGCAGCGGCGGTTCCGGCGCAGCTCGGAGCAAGAAGTCCGGAGCCAGCGGCGAGAAGAAGGCCGCCGCGGCCGACTAGCGACCTAGCCCGATGCGCCCACCGTGCAGCCGGCGCCGAAGCGTCGTTCCGGGCGGCGGTGAGCTGGTGCCGGATCGTCCGGTGAACATCGACGATCGCGGCGCGTGTTCTCCTCGCCGCCGACGAGCACGGACTCGCCGCCGATCGACTGCGGCTCGCCGCCGAGGCGGCAGTGCAGCGCGCGGCCGTCGTTCGCGCGGAACTGGACCCAGCCGAGCTGCAGCAGCTGGCCGGCGGAGAGGTCGGTGGTCAGCGGCTTGACGAGGTCGCCGCCGATGAACGGCAGCTTCGCGAACGTGCCGGCGGACGACGAGCTTGTTCGTCATCGCCTCGACCACCGCCTGCTGGCGCTCGCCGCGCGTGAGGTCGTTGTCGGCGGGATCGAGCCGGTTCTCGCGGACGCGCGAGTAGATCGAGCGCGCTGGCCGTCCATCGTGCTGCTTGCCCTTGCGCGAAGCGCCAGCCCGGCCACTGCTGGCAGCGCGCTGTCGGTCGCGTAGGGGCAGTCGAAGCGGTTCGAGAGGATCGGCTTCGGGCACGTCGATCTCGACTCCGCCGAGCGCGTCGATCACGCTCCTTGAAGTCGTCGAAGTCGACGAGCGACGACGTGGTTCGGCTGCAGGCCGGTGAGCGCCGTGACCGTCTTCAGCGTCAGCGCCGGGCCGCCGAGCTGGAACGCGGCGTTGATCTTGTTCGGCCCCGTAGCCGGGGATGTCGACGCGGAGATCGCGCGGGATCGAGAGGTACGCCATCCGGTGCCGCTTCGGGTCGGTGCGGACGAGCAGGATCGAGTCGGAGCGGCGCGCGTCCGCGCGCCGGCGGTGCTTGCCGCCGTCGGTGCCGAGCAGCGAGGATCAGCGACGGCTTCGAGATCAGCACGCCGTCCTGCGGCGCGAGGCTCGCCTTCGCCGTCTTCGGCGAGCCGCGCGTTCGCGTCGCTCGAACGCCGCTGCGGAAGGCGAGGTAGCTGGCGACGAACCAGACGACGAGCAGGACGCCCAGGACGAGCGACCGCGATCCCGATCCGGCGGCCCCAGCGCAGGGCGTGCCCGGCGGCGTCGGGCGGCTCGGCTCTCGCCCGTCCGCCGGCTCCGGCGCGACGGCGCGGTCGGCACCTTCCCTCGTGTCGCGGCCGCCCTTGTAGACCCGGTAGGGCTTCTCTCCGTCCGGCCATCCGGGGCGGTATGGTAGCCGCCGTCCCGTGGGCGCCCAACGAGTCATCGGTGTCGATCTCGGCGGCACGAAGATCGCGACGGGGCGATCGACGCCGACGGGACGCTGCACGAGCGCACGAGGTGCCGACGCCGACCGAGCTCGCAGGAGGAGCTGCTCGAGGCGATCGCCGACGGCGATCGAGCCGCTCGCCGACGAGCGCGTGGCCGCGATCGGCTTCGGGATCCCGTCCGTGATCGACCGGCAGCACCGGCAGGTCGCTCGGCTCGGTCAACATCCCGCTGCACGGACGTCGCGCTGCACGACCTGACGCGGCGAGCGGCTTCGGCCTGCCGGTCGCGGTCGAGAACGACGGCGAACGCGGCCGCGCTCGCCGAGTGGAAGCTCGGCGCCGGGCGCGGGTGCGCGACGACCTGGTCATGCTCACGCTCGGCACGGGCGTCGGCGGCGGTGTCGTCCTCGGCGGCGCGCTCTACCGGGGCATGGCGCCGAGCTCGGGCACGTCGTCGTCGTCGCAGACGGCCCGCCCTGCCAGGGACGGCTGCGGCGGCCGCGGCCACCTCGAGGCCGTCGCGTCCGGGCAACGCCGCCGACCGGGCGGCGGCGAAGCTCTGGGGCGAGGGTGCGACACGCCGAGCTGCTCGTCGGCCGCGCGCAGGAGGGCGATCCGGCCGCGCTCGAGGCGCTGCGCCGGGATCGGTCACCTGCTCGGCGCCGCGATCGGCTCCTTCGTCAACATCTTCGGCACCGAGCTCGTCGTCGTCGGCGGCGGCTTCGGGACCGCGGCGTTCGAGTTCCTCGTCTCGTGCCGGCTCGCGAGGTCGCGCGCCGCGAGAGCGCGTCGAGCCGACGCGCGGCCGATCACGCATCGTCAAGGCCGAGCTCGGCGCTGACGCGGGCGCTGATCGGGCGCCGGGCTGCATCGCGTTCGAGGCGCTCGAGGCGGGCTAGCGATGCCGCTCGCCGTCTGCGCGACGCCGATCGGCAACCTCGAGGACGTGACGCTGCGCGTGCTGCGCGAGCTGCGCGGAGGCCGACGTCGTCCTCTGCGAGGACACGCGGCACACGCAGCGGGCTGCTCGACCGGCACGGGATCGAGGCGCAAGCTGCTCAGCTACCACCGAGCACAACGAGGCGCGCGCGCACGGCGGAGCTGCTGCCGCGGCTCGCGGCCGGCGAGCGGATCGCGCTCGTCTCCGACGCCGGCCTGCCGGGCGTCAACGATCCCGGCGCGCGGCTGATCGCGGCCGCGCTCGAGGCGGGCGTGCCGGTGACCGTGCTGCCCGGGCGCGTCCGCGGTCGAGACGGCGCTCGTCGCGAGCGGTCTCGCGGCGAGCGCTTCCAGTTTCTCGGCTACCTGCCGCGGAGGAGCGAACGCGCTCGCGGCGCTCTGGGAGGAGCTGGCGGCGTCGCCGCATCCTGCTGGTCGCGTTCGAGTCGCCGCAAGCGGCTTGCCGGCGACGCTCCGCTCGCTCGCCGACGACGCTGCCGGACCGGCCGGTCGCCGTCTGCCGCGAAGCTGACGAAGCGCTTCGAGGAGGTCGTGCGCGGCACCGGCGCGCGAGGTCGCGGCGCGATTCGCGGAGCCGCCGAAGGGCGAGTCGACGCTCGTCGTCGGGGCGCGCCAGCTAGCCTGATCGAGACGGCCCGGCGGATGACGCGATCGCGGCCGTGGTCGAGCTCGTTGCGGCCGGTGTGCCACGCGGCGGGCAGGCCGCGGACGTCGTCGCGCCGCCTCGCGCGCATTTCCCGTAACACCTCTGGCTAGCCTGCGGGAGAATCGTTGAAAAGCGCGCTGAGACGCCCGCGCTAGCGTGGACGGCAGTAGCCACTCCGCGACCAACGAAGGCGGTTCCGCATGCGCGCGTGCGATGTCGCTGTCTCGCTGCGCAGTCGCTGTCACCTCCTCCTGGCGTCCCGACCTCGGCCGGGCGCGGCTTGGCCCGCGGCCGGGCCGGTGCTCAAGCCGGCCGTTCTCCTTCGGTCCGCGAATCCCGTACGCGGGCGGCCAGCACCGCGGGTGTCGACATCGCGAGGCGCGTCGGCGCGCCGCGCTCGCACCGGCCGCCGGGACCGTCTCGTTCGCCGGCGCCGTGCCAGGCAGTGGCCACGTGCTCACCATCCCGACACGCCGACGGCTATGCCGTGACGCTGCTCCAGCTCGCCGCGACCACGTGCCGCGCGGGGCGACGCGTGTCGAAGGGGGCTGAGGTGGGCGTGATCGGCGCGAGCAGCGACGCCGTCACCCTGCAGCCGCACGTCCACCTCGGGCGTTCGCGTCGCCGCCGACGAAACGGATACGCTCGACCCGCTCTCGGCTGCTACCGCGCTGCGTCCGTCGGCACCGCCTCCCGCCTCCCCCAGTCGCCGAGCCGCCGATGGCCGCGCGCGCCTCCTACCGTGACCGCAGAGATCGTCGTCGCCGACGCCCGCGCGAGCCGCGACGGTGGTCAGCGAGCCGGTAAGGGCGGCGCTTCCGCTGCGCCCGCGGCTGCGCCTCGGGTGAACGCCGCCGAAGACGATCACGCCTGCGACGCACACAGCGGCGTCCGCAGAGCGCCAGCGGCAAGTCGACTCGGCCGACCGCGTCACGGGACGCTCCAGGCAGCCTGTACTCGGCCGCGAAGCCACCGAGCTCTGCGCCCGCCAGAGCAGCGCGTCCAGGTGACGTGCAGGCGACGCCGAGAGTCAGCTCACGACCGCGAGCAGACCGCCACTACCGCACGCCGTCACCACCCTCGTCGTCACGGCGACTCACGAAGGCCCCGCAGCCGCAGCGGCCGCAGAAAGCGTACGCGCGGCGCCGCTCGGGACGCCGTGCGCCCGCGACCGGATGCGCCTCCCGACCAGCAGCGCGCGACGATGACGGCAGCCGGTCTGAACGCGCATGGTCGTCGTGCTCCTCGGCGCTGCGCGCTGCGCAGCCGGAGTCGCCGCCCGGGTCAGGCGCGCGAGGTCTGCGCCTATCATCTCAGAGATGAGCTTCTACCCGACAACCCCCGATCTACTACGTGAACTCGACGCCGCACATCGGTCACGCGTACACGACGATCGCGGCGGACATCCTCGTGCGCCATCACCGCCAGCGGGGCGACGAGCACGTTCTTCCTGACGGGCGTCGACGAGCACGCCGACAAGGTCGCGCGCGTCGCCGCGGAGCAGGGGCTCGCGCCCAAGGAGTACGCCGACCAGATCGTCGGCGCCTGGCGGGAGCTGCCCGGCGCGCGTCAACGCGATCGATCGACTTCTTCATCCGGACGAGCGATGACGGGCACAAGCGCTTCGTCCAGGACTTCCTGCAGCGGATCTACGACAACGGCGCACGTCTACCAGGACGTCTACGCCGGCCTCTACTGCGTCGGCTGCGAGGCGTTCAAGACCGAGGCCGAGCTCGTCGACGGCAAGTGCCCCGACCACGGCGTCGAGCCCGAGTGGATCGAGGAGAAGAACTGGTTCTTCCGGCTCTCCGCCTATCAGGACGCAGCTGCTCGCGCTCTACGACGAGCGGCCCGACTTCGTGCTGCCGGGCTTCCGGGCGAACGAGGCGCGGAGCTTCATCGCGGGCGGGCTGCGGGACTTCTCGATCAGCCGCGCGACGCAGACGTGGGGCATCCCGATCCCGTGGGATCCGGATCAGGTCGCCTACGTCTGGGCCGACGCGCTCGTCAACTACCTGAGCGCGCTGACGTACGCGCGCCGGGCGCCGATCTCGTGACGCTTCTGGCCGGCGCGGCATCTCGCTCGCGAAGGACATCCTGCGCTTCCACTGCGTCTACTGGCCGGCGATGCTGCTCGCGGCCGGGTACGAGCTGCCGCAGCAGCTCTTCGTGCACGGCTACCTCAACTCTCGACGACCGGAAGATCTCGAAGTCGCTCGGGAACGTGCTCGATCCGCTCGACCTGATCGACGAGTACGGCGTCGACCCCGTCCGGTTCTGGGCGGCACGAGTCGTGCCGTTCGGGCAGGACGGCAACGTGACGCTCGACAGCTTCCCGTGAGCGCTACGAGGGGAGAGAGCTCGGCGAACGACCTCGGCAACCTGCCTCGCGGACGACGGCGATGATCGCCCGCTACCGCGACGGCGAGCTGCGGGTGGCGGACGAGATGGTGAGCTCGCAACGGCCGCGAGGACGGTGAGTGAAGACGTCCCCGCCGCGCTCGATCGCTTCGACATCACCGGAGCGCTCGAAACGATCTGGGACTACGTGCGCCGCCTCAACCGCTACGTCGAACAGAACGAAACCGTGGGAGCTCGCGAGGGGATCCCGAGCGCGAGGCGGACCTCGACCGTGCGCTCTTCGAGCCTCGCCGACGGCTTGCGCTCTCGGCGGTCGCCGCTATCCCCGTACCTGCCCGAGACCGCGGCGTCGATCCTGGCTGCGCTCGGCCAGTCGACCGACGTCGCCGCGGGAACGTTGCGTACGGCCAGACCGCGGCGGACTCTCCGGGATCGAGGCGGCGCCAGCCGCTGTTCCCGCGATCGACGCGCCAGCCGCTGGCGCAAAGAGCGGCACGCGTGATCGATACCACGCGCACCTCGGCGCGCTCGGGGACGCGGACGGTGCGCTCGCGCGGGCGCGCGAGGCCGGTGTGAGCCGCGTGATCGGCACCGGGCTCGCCTCGTGCCGGGCTGCCTCGCGCTTGCTGCGGCGATGCCGGTGTCTGCGGCGCTCGGCATCGACCCGCACCGGGAGCAATACGCTAA
>ERZ1370068.8037-contig-6919_pt1 | contig 39501 bp, 63 predicted proteins | sample MGYA00561227_ERZ1370068 | MGnify/ENA primary metagenome ERZ1370068 (study PRJEB38410, sample SAMEA6850437) | metagenome | study: Metagenomic assessment of the ecological functions of the soil: analysis of the soil microbiota associated with the... | reverse complement strand
TTGTACTTCGTTCAGTTACGTATTGCCTGCCAGAATGGCTGCTCAGCCGCATCGTGAACCTGAGCGAATCGGGCGTATTGTTCGGGCCGACGGAACTGCCGCCCGGCACGGCGGTGGAGAGTGATCATCTCGCCGCCCGTCCAGGTCGGTGGGAGAGCGGCAGGCCCGCACGTGTGCTGGTGGCAGGATCGTGCGAGGCGACGGAGGCGGGGGACGTGGCGGCGCAGTTCGAAACGTGGCGCGCGTGCTGTTGGAAGCGTGAGGCAAAACCCCTCAGAAAGGTGAATGGATATTTATGTCATCCAAGAAAGTCATCTCCTCGCGACACCCAGGATCCGGCAGGTCGTCGGCGTGTTCCTGTGGCTCACCCTGGCGTTGGTGGTGGTCGTCCTTCCGGATCCCAGCGCTCATGCCCAGCAACCAAGTGGCCAGAAAGCCGGCAGCGGGGGCGGCGACCCCCGCGCTCATCACCGGCACGTCGACGACCTCCGAACCCACTGGCGTCACCCTCGGGCGCCGGAAGTTCGAGCCTGCGTCGCGGACGTACTGGCACAGCCATCCGGGAGGCCAGCTGATCTTGATCGAAGAAGGGCGCGCCCTCGTTCAGGAGCGTGGGAAGCCTGTCAGGACCCTCTCTCCAGGGGAAAGCATTTTCACCGGACCGAACATCGCCCACTGGCACGGCGCCGCGCCGACCGCAGGCGATGACGCAGTTGAACGTCGGGTTCCCAGGCGGCGCCACCGAAGTGGATGGACCCTGTGACCGACGCCCAGTATTCGGGAAGAACGCAATAACACGCAGCTCACATTCCTGAAAAGTAGGTTCCATGCTCTCCCAGACGAGAATGCTCCTGTCGACGCCGTTGGCCCTCATCGCCGCACGCGCCGTCTCTGCTCGCCTCCGGCAAGGCGACGCTTGCCATCCACCAGAACCGTCCTCCAGGGCGGGCTACCGCAAGTCGCTGGAAGGGTGGTCGCGGGCGGAGCATCAAACACGTCGAGATCACGGTTTGCGCTTCTCGACGACTTCCTGAAAACGGACAGCCTGCCGGCGGCGGGGCGGGTCCTGTCCGACCTGGGTCTGACACCAGTGAGTGGTGCGTGTCGGCGTGGGGGACTTCTGGGAGCCGAACCCCGGTCATGCCGCATCGCTCGAGGCGTTCAAGAAGCGCTGCGAGATGTTCGCGACCCTGGGGCTGACGCCGCATCTATTCTCCAACTGGCACCGCCGCGCAATCAGAAATTCACGGAGGACGACTACAAGGCCGGACCGGACAACATGCGTCAGGTGGGGAGATTGCGAAACAATTTCGCCTGATCGCCATGGCCGAATTCATCCGCACGTCGGCGTATCATCTCGACGCTGCTCCACGCTGCTGAAAATGACTCCGCGCCGCGGCAGCATCCGAACGTCGCCCCGCTGCTCGACTTCTACCACTTCTGGTCCGGCCTCAACAAGCTCTGAGGATCTCGATCAGATCCGCCCCGGAGAAATCGGCCACGTGCATTTCCAGGATGTGCCGGATATCCCGCGCGAGCTGCTGGACAGCATGACCCGGCTCATCGGGCGACGGGATTTCTCCGTTGAACCGGATGCTTCGCAAGCTTGCGGAGAAAGAGTATGCCGGCTCGCTGTCGGTCGAGCTCTTCCTGCCGGAGTTCCAGCAGGCCGATCCCCTTCGAGGTCGCCAGGAAATCCGCCAGAAGGCAGAACCGGTGATGCGTCAGGCGCGGGTGCTGTGAGCTGGCGCGCTGGAGGGTGTGATGGTCAGGCGTCGGATCGTCGTCTTCGCCGCCGCGGCGATGCTCGGGACAGCCAGCGCGAGCGCTCGGGCCCAATCGTGGAAACCTCCCACGGATGCACAGCGCTGTCCCATCAAGTGGGGCGCAGGCGATCAGCGGGGCGCGGGCAATCACATGAAGCCCGAAACGGTCTTGCGCGCCGCCCGGCTGATACGCACCGGTCAGGTGTTCGAGCTGGGACGGGTGCTGTCCAGCGACATGCCACCGTTGAGCCCTACCCGAAGTTTCGAGCTGCTCACGAAGCGGACGGTGATGAGCCCCGAATCGAACCGGCGCGGGAGCAACGAGGAGATGGTCCTCGCCGAGATTGGCGCAGGTCGGGACGCAGTTCGACGGCTTCGCGCATCAGGCGGTCGGCAACAGCATGTACGCTAGCTGCTTCAAGGTCGACGAAACCGCCACGCGATCCGGTTTTCGAAACTTGGAATCGAGCACGTCGGCGCGATCATGACCCGCGGTGTCCTGATTGACGTCGCGGCCCCTGAAGAGTGCCGGTACTGCCCGACACACACGAGATCACGGTCGGCGATCTGCAGCAAGCCCTTGCGCGGCAGAAGCTGGCGCTGCAGCCTGGCGACGCCGTGATCATCCATACCGGCTGGGGGACGCTGTGGGAGAGGACAATGCGCGCTACATGAAGACGAGTCCCGGGCTGGGGCGCCACCGCGGGCGAATGGGTGGTACGTCAGGACCCGATCCTCGTCGGGGCCGACAACTCGGCGGTCAACGTCACTCCCAGCCTCCGACAAGGCCGTGTCCAATCCGATCCATCAGATCATGCTCGTCATCAACGGCATTCACATCCTGGAGCACATGAAGCTGGACGAGTTTCGCGGCGGCGCGCGTCGATGAGTTTGCCCTCGTGCTCCAGCCGCTCGCTTTCAGGGCGCCACCGGTTCGACTGTGGCGCCGATTGCGTGCGCTGAGGCGGCCGCTGGCGCGGGCAGGTTTCTTTCCTTGTGCGGGCGTCACCAGTCGTCCGGTCCGGGTCGCGTCAGAATCTCGCTGATCGCGGGTGTGGCTGCGTTTGCACTGTCCGGGGGCTGGCGCGTGCGCATATGCCAATATCGTCGATCCGGCGAAGAGCGCCTTGCCCGGCCCCAATCCCAAGGTGATCCGGAACTGGGGAACGCTTCCCTGGCAGCGGGCGGATCTGGGGCAACACGGCCGGCGTCGACGTTGGCCTCGACGGGAACATCTGGCAGCGACCGGTGCGGCTCGAACAGTTGCGGACGGGTCGAACCTTCCGTCGGTCTCGGGTTCGATCGCGCGTCCGGCAAGCTGCTCACGAGCTTTGGCGGCGGGATGATTGTGTTCCCCACGGCATGCACGTGGACAGGACGGCAACGTCTGGATCACCGATGGGGCGGCGAACAAGGCGGGGACGAAAGGTCATCAGGTCTTCAAATTCAGCCCGGAGGGCAAGGTCCTGATGACGCTCTGGCACGGCCGGCGTGGCTGGGAACGGTCCGGATACGTTCAACGAGCCGGACGACGTGATCACGGCGCCGAGCGGCGACATCTTCGTGTCCGACGGCCACAGCGCCAGAACGAGAAGCGTCCACCGAACGCGAACGGACGCATCGTGAAGTTCACGGACGGAAAGGTTACGTCATGAATGGGAAAGATAGGCTCGGGCCCCGGCGAGTTCCGGACGCCGCATTCGCTCGCGTTCGATTCCCGTGGGCGGTTGTTCGTCGCCGATCGCGGGAATCATCGTCTGCAGATCTTCGATCGGACGGTAAGCTTCTCGATACGTGGTCCCAGTTCGCCGGGTGAGCAGCGTCTTCATCGTGGGCGACAGGTTGTACGATCGATTCGAATCCAACGCCACGCGTCATCCAGGCTGGTCGACAGGCATTCGGATCGGACCACGAAGACAAGGTCACCGCCTTTATCTCGCCGCATCCGACCAGCGAGCCCCAGGGGTCGCTGGCGAAGGCGTGGCCGTCGATCGCGAAGGCGACGTGTATGCGGCGGAAGGGCCGATCTCGCGTGCCGGAGCTGGCGGCGGCCTCGACGAAGCCACGTCAGGCGTTGACTGTCAAGCGGTAAACACTGTCCTTTGAGTTGCCGAAGCTCGTCCCTGATCGGACCGTCGTCGGGTCAGGCTCCGCGCCTTCTCGAGACCCTCATGCCGAGTCGAGGGTCGGACCTCGCTGATCACGCGCGGCTGGGGCAACACTTTTCCTTATACTTCGGTGGGAGGGGAGCCATGAGCAGACGTAATGGCCGTGCCAAGGCGATCCCGGGTGTGCTGCTGATCGCGGCCGTAGCTCGCGCTGGGTGTCCTGCGGATGACCGCTGGGAGGACGGCGGCCGACCGACGCGGCGGGGCCGATGCCGCTCGCGCCACGCTGGGCGATCGACATCCACGTTCACAGTCTTCCCGACGATCGCCCGCGGGATCCATCGACGGGTCGACGATCCGCCAGCTGGCGCCTACCGAGCGGGGCATGCGCGCGATCGTCCTCAAGAACCACTACGAGTCGACCGCCGGGTCTGGTCTTCATGGTGCGCAAGCTGGTCCCCGACATGGAGGTCTTCGGGGGAATCGACCTGAAACCTCATGATCGGCGGCATCAACCCGGCCGCTGTCGAGCATATGACGCGGGTGTCCAGCGGATGGGGACGCATGGTCTGGATGTCAACCTTCGACGCCGAGAACCAGGTCCGATTCTCAAGGAGAACCGGCCGTTTGTGACCGTCTCTCGCGGCGACGACCTGACGCCCGAGGTGAAGCAGGTCATCCGGGCTCATCGCGAAACACAACCTCGTGCTCGCCACGGGTCATGTGGCGGCGCGGGAAGGGCTGATGATGCTGCGCGAAGGCAAGCGCCAGGGCGTCCAGCACATGGTCGTCACCCACGCGATGAATGCTCCGTGTCCATGAGCTGGCTCAGGTGCAGGAAGCGGCAAAGCTCGGCGCCTTCATCGGGAGTTCACCGGCAGCTCGTTGACGACGCCCGACGCCGATGCCCGGATGACCCGCTTCGCGGATGCCATCCGGAAAGTCGGGCCGGAGTTCTGCATCCTCTCGTCGGACTCTCGGTCAGCCTGGGAATGCGCTGCCTCCGGACGGCTTCGGCGCGTTTCTCCTGGCCCAGCGCGGCAAAGGGTTCACCGCGCAGGAAGTCGATCGCATGGCGAAGCAGAACCCAGCGCGCCTGCTCGGCTTGTCAGCGAAGCCGATCTTCTTCCGATCTGCAACGGACTTCCGGCGATGGCTCCACGCGCATCACCAAGAAGGCGCATGGGCGTTTTTTCGCGCGCAGCCGCCAGGATACCGCGCGGCTGGCAGCCTTCATGGTCATGAGCGCGAAGCAGGACGAGACGAAAGCGCGGCGACTCGTGCCGGCTGATTGAGGCATCCGCCAATCAGACACGTCTAACCTGAGAACGTACATGCGTCATCCCCGCGCCAGCGTCGGCTGGAGGGAGGCGGTCGCCCCGCCGCCCTCCGATCGAGCTAATCGGATTGACGATCAGCCGGCCATCCGGTCGAGCGGCTTCGCAGAGTCCGCTGTGATCTGCAGCTGCGCGCAGTGGTGATAAGCTATAGCCGCCGGGATTGTTGAACGCGTGCTCGGCCATGAACTGCACGACCTGCAGCGTGCACTTCCGGCAGTTGATGTTCAGGCTGGACGTCAGTCTCCCAGGGAGGCAGAGTGCCGGCCGGCTTCGTGTCGTGCGAACAAGCCATCGGCGATCACCCGGGATCCGTGGCGGGTTCTGGATAGCCGCAACGGCGGACCACGGTCGCCCGCCCGCTGTCCCGCGTGGTGGTGTCCGGATCGAGCGGGCAGCTCCTGGTGCGGGATTCACCGCCAGCGCCACGCGATAGTGACCCGGTGGTAGACGGTCTCTGAATCCTGAGGTGCAGCTTCTGACCGCCGACCGCCTTGCCGACGACGTTGCTCGGCTTGCCCCAGTCCGCATTGGTGCCGCCGCAAGGACCGGCCTTCTGCGGATCGCCACGTTCGTTCTTCGATGAGCCACGAGGCTGGCTCCAGGAGCCTGAAATGGGCGGAGACAGCGGCGGGAGCGACCACGACCAGCACGGCAGCGAGGAGTCGAGCAAGATGCTTCATGACATGTGCCTCCCGATGTAAAACGTCTCGAAGAGCAGCCATTTCTCGCCGGACGATGAGGAAGCTATCATACGTGATGAACGGGCGTTGCGGCTCCCCGTCCTTCGAAATAATTCCGGCTACCGGAATGAGCCCGCGCCAGGACGACACCTGCGATGCAGACCATCAATTTCACGCGCGGAGTCCCCGCCAGCGAGTCCTTTCCGATCGACGAGGTGATCGCCGCGGCGGAGGCCGCCCTCAGAACCAATGGGGTGGCCATGCTCCAATACGGGCCGTCGCTTGGTTTCCAGCCGCTGCGCGAGTGGCTCGCCGAGTGGCAGGAGTGTCAGCAGTCGACCGCGTCCTCACGGGCAACGGATCGCTTCAGCTGATTGAGTTCCTCTGCCTGCGCCTGCTGCAGCCCGGCGACACGGTCTTCACCGAGGCGCCGACGTACGACCGGACGCTCACGCTGCTGCGCCGCCACGGCACGGGATGGTCGGCATCCCGGTCGAAGCCGATGGACCCGATATCGAGGCGCTCGAACAGGCACTGGCGCATTCGCGTGCCGAAGTTCTTCTACATCATCCCGGATTTCCAGAATCCGGCAGGCGTGACGTGCTCTGGAGCGAAGCGGCGGCAGATCGTGAAGCTCGCCGACCGGCACGGCTTTCTCCTCCTCGAAGACGCGCCCTACCGTCTCGCTTCGCTATCGTGGCCGCGAGGAACCGACCCTGCTACGAGCTGGCGCCGGAAATCACGCTTCATATGAGCTCGTTCACCAAGCTCATTGCGCCGGGCGTGCGCACCGGATTCATGATCGGCGAGCCGAAGCTGATCGCCGCAGCTTCGCGAAGGCCGCCGAGGACACCTACATATCCCCAGGCTACGTCGCTCAGGGCATCACCAACGAATGGTGCCGCCGCGGTCTTCTGCCGCCGCAGATCGAGCGGCTGAAGAAGCTTTACGCGCCGCGCCTCGATGCGTGTCTCGCCGGCATCGACAAGCTACATGCCGGATACCGTGGCGACGCGCCCCGATGGCGGGTTTTTCATCTCGCTCACGCTTCCCGCGGGCGTGACCGCGATCCGCGGTGCGGACCGGAAGCCGCCGACGCACGGGCTCAACCTGGCGGAGCGGTCTCGCCTTCTTTCCGCACGGAGGCGGCGAGCGATTCCTGCGGCTGCCCTTCTGCGCACTCTCGCCCGCGGAGATCGACGAGGGCATCCGGCGTCTCGCGGACAGCGTCCGGGCAACGCTGGACGGTCGGCGTGGGACCAACTGAAATCTGAAATCTGAAATCTGAACTTTCTGGTTCGCGAAGCCGATGGCGCTTGCTCAACCTTCAGGGGATCGCTTCAAGCCGCTTCACCGCGGAGCAGCTCACACCGGAACAGAAAGCGATGGTGGACGATCTGCTTTCGGGGGCGCGCACGAGCCTCGAGGGCCCGTTCAACATGCTCCTGCGAAGTCCGGAGATGGGCAATCTCTCGCAGAAGCTCGGCGAATACCTGCGCTTCCGGACCGTCGTGCCGAAGCGGCTCAGCGAGATGGCCATTCTGATGACGGCCAGATGGTGGTCGTCTCAATTTGAGTGAGTAGCTCGCACAAGACCATGGCGTTGAAGCGCGGGTCTGAATGCCGCGCTGTGATCGATGCCTATCCAAGCGGGCCACCGGCCGGCTCAGATGCAGCCGGACGAGGCCGTCATCTATGGAGTTCTGCACGGAGCTGCGCGACCGTCGTCGCGTGAGTGACGAAAGGACGTTCCAGGCGGCGCTGCGCTTGCTGGGCGAAAGGGGGTCGTCGATCTGGTCGCGACGCTGGAGTTGATTACGACCTGGTGTCGATGGCCCTCAATGTGGACCGCTATCCGTTGCCGGATGGGGCGCAAGCGCCCTGGCCGGAGCCGGGTAAGGCGGAAGCCCGCTGGAAAGGACGCCCATGCTCGGGACGCAGCACCTCACGTTGTTCGTCGTGAGTGGAATCCTGCTCAACCTCACGCCCGGTCAGGACACCTTTACATTGTCGGCAGAAGCGCGGCCCAGGGCCGTCGCGCCGGCATGCTTTCCGTGCTCGGCATCGTGTCCGGGAGCATCATGCACACCCTGGCGGCAGCGTTCGGTTTGTCGGCGATTCTGGCCACTTCCGCCCGGGCGTTCCTTGTGGTGAAATTCGCCGGCGCCTGCTATCTCGTGTACTTGGGCGTCGCTCTGCTGCTCGATCGCAGGACAGGCGTCGCGCCGTCTGCCGAATGGTCTCAGGATGGCGGATGGGCGATTTACCGCGCCGGGTTTCTGACCAATCTGCTCAATCCGAAAGTGGCGCTCTTCTTCATGGCGTTCCTGCCGCAGTTCGTGGCTCCGGATGCGGAGTCGAGGATCCTGACATTCTTGTTTCTTGGCGGTCTGTTCATCTGCACGGGCACGATCTGGTGTTTGGTGCTCGCCTGGGGCGCGTCGACGATGAGCCGGCGGCTGCGGGACAACCCGTCAGCGAGCGTCTTGCTCAAGCGCGTGACCGGGGCGGTGTTCGTTGGACTCGGAGTCAGGCTGGCTGCCAGCCAGTGATGGCGGCGGCATCCCCTGCTGGAGGATGAGTGGGCAAAGGGCGTCTGGAAGCGTTCAGCGACGGCGTGATCGCGATCATCATCACGATCATGGTGCTCGAGCTGAAGGTGCCAGCAAGGCGCCGACGTGGGCCGCTCTACGCCCGTTGACGCCGGTGTTTCTGAGCTACGTGCTCAGTTTCGTGTTCCTCGGCATCTACTGGAACAATCACCATCATCTGCTGCACGCCGTGCCGGCACGTCAACGGTCGACGTCCTGTGGGCGAACACTGCACCTGTTGTTCTGGCTGTCGCTGACGCCGGCCGCGACCGCCTGGATGAGGAGAGCCACTTCGCTGCGGCGCCCGTCGCCCTGTACGGCATCGTGCAACTGCTGGCTGCGTGTGCCTATTTCATCCTCACCCTGACCTTGATTGCTGCCACGGTCACGATTCGCCACTGGCGGCCGCCGTCGGCCGCGACTTCAGGGCAAAGTGTCGGTTGCGATTTGGGCTGTGGCAATTCTCGTCTCGTTCCTGAGGCCGCTCGTGGCGTGTGCTCTCTACGTGCTGGTGGCCGTCATCTGGTTCGTTCCCGATCGTCGCATCGAAAGAGCGCTCGACGAGGGGCGGCAGGTAGGAACACCTGTCAGCCCTCAGCGTCGGCCGCGCTGATTATGCGGTGGCCGATCGCTGATGGCTGACAGGTGATAGCTGCTCACGAAGACGTTCACTGTGGCGGTTTCCCGGTGGGCTTGGTGCTCAGATACGCTTTTGAGTCGGCCTCGCTCTTGTTCGGGGTGACCTTGTCGGGATCGAGCCGCACCATCAGGTAGTAGATATGGTCGTCGATCTTGGTGAACCAGTGTCCGGTGCCCGCTGGAATAATGACGACGTCGCCCGGTTTCAGATCGTAGCTGACGCCGTTGCGGATCGAGGCGCCGTTGTTGCCCGGGCCGTTGAACAGGCGGACGGTCTCCAGGTCGGCGGGCCGCCGCTTCATCTCGGTGATGTCGGGACCGAGCATGAGCGTGCGCGGCTCCATCGATGATGTGGTACGCTCGCTGACCTGATCGTGTTCCGCCACAGACTGCGGCGCCGGTTGTGATCCAGCTTGCCGCGATAGACGACGCCGACTGTCGAGGTTGATCTTCCCGATGTCCACCGCGCGAATCTGCTGGATCGACGAGACGCATCTCGCATGGCGCTTCACGTAGGCCATGACTTCGCTGTTCGGAATATACGTGCCGGGACACATCTTGCACGTGGGCTGCTGCGCCGAGAGGGGTGCGAGCGTCACCATGACTCCGATCATTCCGGCTACTAGCTGTCGCATTGTGCTGCTCCTTTTGAAGGGTCTGTAGGACCGCCGGTGAATCGGCCGCAAGACCAAATTCAGGTGGCCTAGCATACACGGGGCGCCGCTCAATATGTAACTGGACGCGAGGGCGGGCGACACAGAACACTCGCATCGAGGGAAGCAAAATCGGGGAGGCGGGCGTCACGACTTGAGGCAGATCGAAGCAAGGCTTGTCGACATCACGACGTTGGCGGTCGATGCGATCGTCAACGCAGCGAATACGGATCTGACTGCGGGCGGCGGTGTATGCGGCGCGATTCATCGAGCGGCGGGACCGGAACTCGCCCTTGCGTGCGCGCGACTGCGGCCGTGTCCGACCGGTCAGGCTCGTCTGACCCCGGCGTTCCGGTTGCCGGCGCGGTTCGTCATCCATGCCGTGGGCGGTCTGGTCGGGGCGGGACCGCCGGCGAGCCCGAACTGCTCGCCGCGGCGTATCGCGCGTCGCTCGCCCTCGCACGAAACGAGGCGGTCGAAAGCATCGCCTTCCCGGCCATCAGCACGGGCATCTACGGTATCCTCTCGCTGCGGCTACCGCGGTGGCGGTGGCGGCCGTGCGAGCCGAACTGGCGACGCCAGGGTCGGTTGCCCATGTCATCTTCGCGTGCTTCGGCCAGGACGCGTTGGACGCCTACGCTGCCGCAGGAGTCGCGGTCTGAACAGAGAAAGAGTCACGTCATGCTGCGAGGAATGGTAGCGGGCGTCTTGCCTGCGGTGCTCATGGCGATGATGGGCGCGCAGGAGGTCCCCCGCGCGTCAGCGCGGTCCGGCCGAATACGAAGCGCACGCCCTGGAGATCCTCGAGGAACTGATCGAGATCAACACGACACCATCGGGGAACACCACGAGGGCGGCGGAGGCGATCGCCGCGCGGCTGAAAGCCGCGGGATTTCCGGACGCCGACGTGCGGGTGCTCGGACCACTTCCGAACAAGCGGCAACCTCGTCGCCCGGCTGCGAGGCACGAACGCCGGCCTGAAGCCGATCATCCCTGCTGGCGCACCTGGACGTCGTCGAAGCGCTGCCGAAGGATTGGACCGTCGACCCATTCAGGTTTCTCGTGCGCGACGGATGGCTCTACGGTCGCGGCACGACCGACAACAAGGATGAAGCGGCGGCCTGGACGGCTGCGCTGCTCCGCTTCAAGCGCGAAGGATACGTGCCGGATCGAGACCTGATTCTGATGCTGACTGCGGATGAAGAGGGGGGAGCCGATAACGGTGTCGACTGGCTGCTGAAAAATCACAGGCAGCTGATCGACGCCTCGTTCGCGCTCAACGAAGGCGGAGGTGGAATCGTCAGGAAGGGCCGCCGGCTCGCTCTGACCGTGCAGGCGAGCGAGAAGGTGCACCAGAGCTTCGAGATGCTGGCGACGAACAGCGGGGGCACAGCTCGCTGCCCAGGCCGGACAACGCAATCCACCAGCTTGCAGCAGGCCTCACGCGGCTCGCAGCGTACACATTTCCGGTCAAGTTGAATGAGGTCACTCGCGCGTTCTTCGAGCGCACCGCCGCGTCCGAGCCGCCCGAGGTGTCGGCAGCGATGCGCGCCGTATTGCGCCGGCCCGGCGATCCTGCCGCGGCTCTCGTCTTGTCTCGCATGCCTGGCAAGCATAACGCCCGCCTGCGCACGACGTGTGTCGCCACGATGCTCGAAGGAGGCCATGCGGAAAACGCGTTGCCGCAACGGGCGCGCGCCGTCGTCAACTGCCGGATCCTGCCGGGCGAGCTGCCGGCGGAAGTGCTGTCGACGCTCCGGCGCGTCGTGGCCGATGCCGGAGTCGTCGTGACGCCGATCGCCGAGGCGCAGCCGAGTCCGCCATCACCGCTTGCGCCGGAGGTGCTCGGTCCGGATCGAGCGGACCACCGCTCGAGATGTGGCCAGGTAGTGCCGGTCATTCCCACGATGAGCACCGGCGCCACCGACGCGGTCTATCTCCGCCAGGCGGGCATTGCCAGTGTACGGCGTGTCGGGGATGTTCGAAGATGTCGAGGACATCCGTGCCCACGGACGGGACGAACGCATCCAGCAGACGTGGTTTTCGAAGGCGTGGAGTTCGGCTACCGGCTGGTGAAGCGTCTCACCGGGGGCTGAGGAGAAATCTGAAATCTGAAAGTCCTGAAATCTGAAACCCGCCTCCTGCTCTCCTCCTGCCCCTCCCCGCCCCTCCTGCCCCAGCTCTCGCTCTTTTCCGACCACGCGAATCCAACCTGCTCCGGCTCCACAGAGGTGTTCGGTTCTGGAGGGCGTCTGCTGCGCCTCCTCCCGCCTGGTGACACCGTATCGCTGCTGAAGCGTCCGCACCATCGCCTGCACCTCCTTGCGATAGGCGTCAGGCGGATACTTCTTGACATACAGGCGTTCGAAGCGGGGCAGCATCGAGGGGAACTCGCGCTCGATGAACTTCATGAAGTGTGAGCGCGTGCCGTCCTGCAGGTACATCACGTTGCAGCCGACGAAGCGTGCGCCGTGGTCCGCGATGGCTTTGATGGTGCGTTCGAGCTTGCTCATCGACGATGAGAAGCCGGGAACGATAGGGGCCATGAGGACGCCGGCGTTCACTCCGGCGTCGACGAGGTCGCGAACCGCGCGCAGACGCTGCAGCGGATGGGCGGTGCCAGGCTCGAGGTCCGCCACGCCTCCTCGTCCACCGTCGGCACGCTCATGTAGACCGTGCAGCCTGCCGCCCGCGTGAGGTCCATCAGGACATCCCGATCGCGCACCACCATGGGACCTTTCGTGATGAGCCCGATCGGCGTGCGGCCGCGCGCCAGCGCGCCGATCGACTGACGGGTGAGGCGGTAGTGACCTTCAATCGGCTGGTACGGATCGGGTGGCGGTGCCGAAGGCACGTGCTCGCGCGTCCAGGACGGGCGATCCAGCTCGCGCTGCAGAGCCTCGACGAAGTTCCGTTTCACCAGAATGACCGACGCAAACTCGTCGTCGGAGTCCATCTCGAACTGCACGTGGTAGCGCCGCGCGAAACAGTAATGACAGCCGTGCGTGCACCCTCGGTACGGATTCAGTGTCCAGTTGAACGGCATGCCCTGGACGGGGTTGAAGGCGGACCGGCACGTGACTTCCTGATAACGCGCCTCGTCGGCGCGGCGCTCGGCCTCCGTCAGCGCGAGCGATCCCGCCCTGCTTGACGAGCCCGGCAATCTCCCGCGTTGTCGGTTTCTTGGTGCCGAGGTCGAGCAGGAGGGGATGCGTCGCCATGGGTGAAAAACCAGCAGCAATTGGGTGGATGATTCGCTGTATACTTCGCCATCATCGTTCTACGGGCCCGATGTGTCAAGCCATCTGTATCGAGGTCTACGGACTCCGTGGTGGCGTTGTGGGTTGTGGCCGGGAGCGCGCCGAGGGTCTTCGTGATCTTCGTGTCTTCGAGGTTTGACTCGAGGCCTACCGGTCGAGGAAGGAACAGGTCCGCGTTTCCCCCTCTGCCGGAAACGTGCCGTAAGGGCGCAGGTCACGTCGTGCCGTCATCTGCTCGACGAGAGCGCGTAGCTGCCCCGCCGGATAGCGGTCCGGGTGAAAAATGAGTACCGGACGCCGATGTTCCTCAGTTGAGCGATTGATCTGTCGTCGGGAAAGCGCTGCATCCTGCTGAGGGTTTGGGAATACTCGGAGGGATAGTACCCGCTGTAGCCATTGACGAGAGGGTACCAGTGTCCGATCGACGCGAAGGCGTAGTGGCACTTCCAGGCCTGGAAGCTCGTCGAGTGCCGGCAGCGGAAGCTCGACGACAGCGCCCGGTCCGGAGCGTGCGAACGGCCTTGTAGACGTTGTAAACCTCGGGAGGGTCGTAAGACCAGATCGGTGAGGATCATGCCGGTGTTTCGATACTCGACGGCCAGGAGGAGAAACGTCAGGGCGACGGCTCCTTTCGCCACCCCGGCGCCGGCCGCAGACAGCCGGCGAAACAGCACATCGGCGCCGAAGCCAGCCAGCACCGCCAATTGCACAGCACGCGATGACGGCAAAGCGGGCGGGCGCGCGGAACCCTTGCAGCGCGCCGACGCGTTCGAACAGCCACGAGTAAACGCGGCCGTTGAGGCCGAAAGAGAAGCTCGATGGACAACGCGGCGATTGCGAGGTAGATGAAGATCAGCCGACGCGGCCGGTAGCCGAATGCCGCTGCGGCAAGCGACGATGGCGAGGGCGCCGGGGAACAGATTCCGTTCGGCGCCGTTCCACTAGCCGCAGTCCAGCCCCATAGCCAGTTCTGAGGCGGGCTGACGAGATAGTCGAGCGGCGTCGCGCTGAATTCCGCGACTTGCGCCTGGGGAGCGCGGTCCAAGTGTTCGCGCATTGGCCAGATACGGCAACGCATACGGCACGGTCAGCACGACCGCGACAAGCGCGCCCGCGACGAGGCCCGGCAGCGCCGCCCGCGCTCGACGAGGAGCGCTCGCGAGCAGCAACACCACGAATACGGCCGTGGCAATGGCGAGAAACACGCCGTAAGTACACGCAGGATATGACCTGCAGCCAGAGAAAGACGCCGCCGAGGACGCCCCATCGCCAGGCCCCTTCGTCGACCGCCCGATGAAACGCCCAGAGCGTCAGCGGCATCCACATCGTCCATTGCAGCTCGAGGTGCATGAAGTGTTCGATGCGGTAGGGCGCCATGGTGAAAATGGCCGCGGCGACGAGCGCTGGCGCCATCGCCTCAGATGGTGGCGCGCGAGCACGAACATCGCGAGCCCCGACGAAGCAATGCCCGCGAGCAGGAGGACGTTGTAGACGAGAACCGGCGAGGTCTTCGCCCAAAGGAACGGGGCCCCGACGCAGGCCTTCAGCCAGCATGGCGTCGGAGAAGGCGAGCGATCCCTTTCGCGGGATGGAAGATGTTTGCGTCGAACAGGTGTCGCGGGTCGGTCGCGAGCGCGTGCGCGATCCAGGCGAGGCGCCACATGCTGAAAGTACGAGATCGTCGTGAACGGCGACTCTCGTGCCCAGGTGCGCGGCTTGGGGCCAGGTGACAAAAAGCGTGAGCGCGACGATGGCCGCTCCAGCCAGCAAGGTTTCGCGCCGTGCGGCTCATGGCTCGCGGCGCCAGAACGCCAGCAGATCTTCCAGCGTCCGTTCGAGGGGGATGTCGGCGGTCCATCCAAGCTCCTCTGAATCCGGTCGGGGGTGCCGACGAGCAGGGGCAGGTCCGCTGGTCGGTACCGCGCCGGATCGACGGTGACCTGGATCGGTACGCGCGCACGCGCCAGCAGCATGTCCAGCGAGGTTGCGAATCGAGACAGCTCGGCCGGTGCAGACGTTGTACGCGCGGCCGGCCGTCCCGTGTTCCACGATGAGCCGATACGCGCGCGCACGGTATCGCGGACATCGGTGAGGTCGCGACGGGGTTCGAGATTGCCGACGGCGATCTCAGGCGGCCAGCGGCCTGCCTCGATGTCGGCAATGCGTTGGGCAAAGCCTGACGCGGCGAACGCGGGATCCTGCCTGGGGCCGAGGTGGTTGAACGCGCGCGCGATGAAGACCGCCGGTCCTCCGTGGTTCCCCGAACCGACAAGCTCCTGGGCGAGCTTGCTGAGCCCGGTACGGACTGTCCGGGATCGTTGGATGATCCTCGCGGATGTGCTCGCTCGATGGGGCGTAGACCATTGCCGAACCGGGTATGAGGACGCGCGCGCCGCACGCCGGCCTCGCGGAGACCTTCGACGAGATGATGTGTGCCCCTGACGTTGATCGCGAATGTGGGCTCGACCGCCCCCATGAGCGTCCGGACATGGGCGGCCCCGGCGCAGGTACACCCTCGCCGGGCGGAGTCGCGCGATCGCCGCGCGTACGGCCGTCCGGTCGAGCAGGTCGACGGTTCCCATTTCGACGCGGGCAGGTCGATGGGCGGCGCGGAATCTTGAACGACAGCGGTGTCGTCCACCGCGCGCCCTAGCCCGGTGGACTGAAGCAGCGCGCCGATCGTGTTGGTCTGCACCTGTTTCGGGCTGCGCACGATGAACTTTGCTTCGGACAGGTAGAGATCGGAAGCGATCGCGAAATAGTAAACGCCGGCGACGAGGGTCGGCAGGCCGACGAGCGCCCAAAACCAGATGTTCAGCGATCTGAGGTAGCGCTGGATCCGCCCGGCGGCGCGGGGCGAAGCCCGACATCGACGGTGATCGAGCGGGCGATGGAGAGGACGCGATCGAGCTGCGGAATTTCTGCCATTTGAACGACCTGCGTGAACCACGACGCCAACCTGACCGGCCGATCGTGACGAGACTAAGGCGCGCGGCTCAGTCCCCGTCCGCGCGCAACGCCAATCTAGCCCGTCGCGGGCACGAAGGGAACTGGTGAGCGTTGACCTCGATCCGCGGGGACCCGGGGCGCGGCAGTTCAGCGCAGTGAGGCGTAAAGCGCCGCGACCCGTTCACGATAGCGCTCGACCGAAAACTTGGCGGCTTGTTGGCGGCCACGCCGAGAGAGTTCGGCCCGCAGGTCCGCGTCATTGACGATCGTCGTAATCGCCCGCGCGATATCATCGGCGTCGTACGGGTCGACGAGCAGAGCCGCATCGCCGGCAATCTCCGGCAGCGAGGATTCGCCGCGACGTCACGACCGGCGTGACCCAGCGCCATGGATTCGAGAACGGGAAGCCCGAAGCCTTCGTGACAGCGACGGAAAGACCACGGCGCGCGCCCTCACGGATCAGGGTGACCAGGAAGCGACGGGTCTGACGTAGCGGAACCGGCGCACGCGCCTCTTGAGCCGCAGCCGGTTGAGCTCTGATCGACTCTGGCTCGCTGTCGCGCAGCTCCTCGAGCAACGTGGTTTCGGCTTCGTTATGCCAGCCTCCGCCGGCGACGAGCACTAAAGGAACGCTCACGCCCAGACGCCAGATAGGCCTCGATGAGGCGACCGACGTTCTTCTTCGGCTCAAGGGCCCCAGAAAACAGCAGGTATTGTTGAAATTCAGACCGAAGGACCCGGCAAAGCTGCTCGGCAATCGTCTCGTTCGGACCGCTCCAAATCTTCCCTCGGAAAAGCAGACAGCCTGATAGTGTATTGTGTTACTCTTTGTCTCGTCTATAGCAGAGAAGTTCGATGATATCACGCTTCGAATTTTCTGGACACTGTGACGATATGATCGGCCTTCGCTGCAATCTTCTTTAGCAGGCGAAATGTCCGGCGCTTGTTGTCGAGGGTCGTGAACGGAAGCCGAAGAGGTACGAGATCGTGGATCGTGTAGATGTTGCAAGCCGATTTCGACCGCAGCGGGAGCTGGTAGGTACAATGAAAAATATCGGGTCTCGGGTCGAAATCGAGATCGACGAACGCCCTGGTCCGCGCGAAAATGACCGCTCGCGTTGGCGAACAGGTTGCGTGTGACAAATAAGCAATCGAGCGCAGGGAGCGTCTCGTCGAATTGACGCGGTCACAACGACGCCGTTGACTTCTACGGGCGTTGGCCTGATCGGGGAGATGGTACCGAATGCCATCAAGAATATAGTCGAGTGTTTCCGCCGGTCTCGACCTCTTGATCGCGCGCTTTTCGTCAAAAAGGCAATCTCGCGCAGCAACGGGTTCCTGGACGGCGCCTGCGGCGATCCGTAGACGACCCCTACCTTATGGCCGAGGTCACGCGCCACCCGGGTGAGCATTCGCGCGTAGGTGGCAACACCAGTTCCCTCCTCGAGCGCGAGATTGAGTCCGTCGAAGATTATCCGCTGTGGCATTGGGATCGAGGTCCGAAGATGCCGTCATCCTATGGAACTGGATCTTCAGATCTGCAAGCGCGCTAATCGCCGCCGTTCCGCCAGCCCCGAGAAGTCTGATTTCCAGCGGCGAGATCCCGCTGCCAAAGCGATCGCCGACGGCGCCCGTCGCAAGGGGTCAGGGATTATTCGAAAGTTTTCAGAAAGCGCTCGATCCGAAGAAAATACTGGCCCCAGGTTGCCGGTTGGTGTAAGCTGCGACTCGTCGACGCATTTCCGCCGCCTCCCCGTTCCGTCAGCAAACATGCAGATCGCCGCGAGCTATCCCGGTTCGTCGGTCGGGTCGCGATAGATTGCGAGATCGCCGGCGATCTCGCGATGCGCCGGGAGATCGGACGCGATGACCGGCGTGCCGACGGCCCAGCGCTTCGATGACGGGCAGTCCGAACCTCCTCGGCGAAGGACGGCATCAGCAAGGCTCGGGCATGCGCGACGAGCCGACGGAGAGCCGCGCTGGACAGGCCGCGCGCGAAGATCACCCGACCATGGAGTGATCGGGATTGCTCCAGTGTGCGCAGCACGGGCTCCGCACCCCAGCCGGGCGACCCGACCATGATCGCAGCTTTGGCGCGCGCTCGCCGCGCCGCCTGACGAGCTCGCGCCAAACGTTGAGCAGCAAGCAAGTGGTTCTGCGCGGCTCGATGGTGCCGCAGACGACAAAGTAATCGTGCTCACGGAGCTCCTGGTCGGGCCCATCATTGGCGAGGAAGACCGGGGCCACCGGAAGCGGCACGGCTTCGACCGGGATATCCGGATCTTCCGCGCAAGGAAAGCGCATTCAACACCGCGTCGCGTGCTGCATTCGTCGATGATATGAGCCCCGATGCATGGCGTGCCGTACGATCGACAATCGTTCCGTGCCGGCGGTAATCCTTGCTGGATACCAATTCCGGACGTTCCAGCGGGATCACGTCGTGAAGCATGAACACCGGGTTTGACATCGGGTCGGCGTCGAAGCCACGGAGATAATCCGCGGAATCGCCAGACCAACCTGACCCACATTAACGTAAATGGCGTTCTTTGGTACCGATCTGACGACGGAGGCGCCGAACGAGAAATCCTTTAACGAAAGAACGTCCAACAGCCGGGATGCCGAACTGAAAACGTGTCGGCGGTCTTCAGCCTGATTTTTGGTTCCGCGGCCCGTGCTTTCCGGACAGACCGCCCTTTGATCCGTCCCAGCACGTGATCTTCAGTCGGATCGGAGAGTCTCCAGCCACAATTGCTCGAGCCGGTCGAGCCCTTGGAGAACGCGCGGGCGATCGTACCAGCGGACACCCCACGGCGTCGGAAGCGTACCGACGCAGTCACCCGGCCAAGTCTCGAAGAAGTATCGCGCGTATCGGAGATCCACCCGGATCGATGCCGCGCGAGGTGTAGCCGCCAGCGACCCCAAAAGCAGTCGAACCGTGTCGTAAGCGATCGGCGCCGCCATCTATCGGAGATACCAGCAGAGACGAGGTCGTTCCCCAGGAGGCTGAATTATACCTCCCGTATTAATTTTGGCTAGGGGCTTCGTCCCAAGGGGCATTTCTCCAGGCGCATTTCTCTCAGGTGCATTTCTGTATCGTGCATCGCACCGCCCGCCGAACCGAGTGGTGCTTCAGTTAGATCGTGGAAAGAACGCCTCGACCCGCTGGAAGTATGTTTCGCTGGCGAAGGCCGACAGCGGTCGAACCGGTCTCCGGTTTGTGTCCAATGGGCCGATGCCTCGGAAAGGCGGCGGATCGCGGCGAGCCAGCCCAGCCCGTCTCGAGCGGATCCAGCCAAGTAATGGCCGATCCGCGCATCGCGCGAAGAGACATCAGGTCCGAGGCGAGGCACGGGCGTCCCTGCCCGTCAAGGCCTCCGGCGACCGGCGGAAGCCGCTAACCTTCCGCGAAAGGAAGGCATCAGAACGGCGCGAGCATTGTCGATCAGACGCTTCAAGGCCGGCGTCGACAGCCCCGGCGCCTCGATGACGTGGTCGCGAATCCCCGGACACACGCTCCAGCAGATCGAGAATATTCTCGTTTTCCCATCCGCGCGCCCCGACGACGATCAGCTTGGGGGTGGCGGGTCCCAATAATCGTCCGAGTTCGCGCCACAGGTTGAGGAGCAGCAGGTGGTTCTTACGCGGCTCTCGATCGTTCCGCAGATGACAAAGTAGGGTCGGGCGGCGAGCCCTCGTCGTGTTCTCGCGGCTGATGAAATGTCGGTGAGACGGGCAGTGGCTGAACGAGCAATGGGATGGTCTTTCGGCCGAGCCGTTGGAGCATAGGCCAACAACGCGTCTGCGACCTCCTGCGTAGACACAATGGCGCCGGCGGCGATCTTGGCGAAGACGCTCAGCCTGCGGCGATGACGTTCGACGGATTCCGGGCGAAAAAACTCTGGATACTCGATCGGCAGAAGATCGTGGATCATAAAAACGGGCTTGACGTCAGGTCGCTCTCGTAGCCAGCGAAAATAGCTCGGCGCTGATAGCGGATATTGGCTGACGTTTAAATAGACGGCATTGGTGCCAATTCCGGTTATGTATCTCCATGTGGCGCAATGTAATAGAGCCGCTCCGCCACCCGTCCTGAACGCTCGGTGGGCCCTTTCGGCAAAAACCCTTGCGACGATGTTCGCGGTGGAGAGAGCCCCACCAGCGCGCTGCGCACGCGCGCGAGGCCGCCATCGGACTCCGGTCGCTCGGTCTCTGCGCCAATGGGTTTGCACACCCTCGAAAATCCGGCGGGCTCCGGCGACCCGAACAGCGCGCGGGCCGAGCGGTGTCAGCAGCAGCGCTTTTCGGTTGGGGATATCGGCCGTCAGGAAATGAGCCGCAAAACTCATGTCCACTCGATCGACGCCGGCGGGCGTCTCGCGCGCAAACCCCAGCGACAGGTGCCAGATGTCCAAAACTATCTCGCGATCGACGTCGGTGCGCCGATCCTGGGCGCCGTCGGTCATTCCGTTGCCTCACGGCTGGCGTGCCGCCAATCACCCGAACCGTTATGATCGAGGGCGTCCACGGATATTATCAGGCCTTTTTCGTCACCTCCATCTGGTGTACTGGTTCAAGCAGATGGTAGAGGGAGGCGGTCGAGTTTGGCCAAGATAGCCTCGGCCGGATTGCGAATTGGGCATCCATAAAATTGCCTGATTGGTATAATACATCAAGGCTGATCGCGGCGCCTGGTGGGGGCGTCGCCAACGTCGAGGAAGCCGCATATGGTTGATGTGGTGCAGGTGAAACCGCCGGAGCAGGTGCGCGGGCGGCCGTTTCCGAAGAGCGGCCTGGCCGCATTCGCGCCTTTCAACCTGAAGGAGAGTTCCTGCTGCAGACCCGCGGCAGGAGCAGCGGGCGGTCATTTATCGGACAACCACAAGATGCAAGATCCGCAAGCCGGCATCGGACGCACGCTTCAGGCCGGAGCCGAAAGCTTGTGACACCGGCAGAAGGAGTGTTCCGGGACAAGGCGCCCGGGCGAACTCATCTGAATGCGCCTGAACACTAGGAACACCATGCTGTCTCGAGAAAATACATCATGGGTCATACCTGTGGAGCGTCCGCTGGTGGCATGGTTGGCGGCAAGACTTCCGGCCGCAGTCAAGCCGGACCATTTGACACTCACGGGGTTCGTCGGCGCCCTCCTTTGTGGCATCGCTTACGGCATGTCGTGGTTCTCGTTGGATTTATTATGGGTCGCAAGCGCCGGGTTGATCATAAACTGGTTCGGCGACTCGCTGGACGGCACCTTGGCGCGATTTCGAAATATCGAGCGCCCGCGATATGGCTTCTTTATCGATAACACGACCGATTTGCTTTCTCAGCTATGCATATTTTTGGGGCTCGGCGCATCGCCATTCATGCGGTTCGATGTCGCTTGTCTTGGGTTAGCAGGATTTTATATGATATCCTTCTTTAATCTTGTTAAATCTATCGACACGAACGTTATAAAGATAGGCTTCTACGGCATTGGACCTACTGAGATTAGGCTCGGCTTTATTTGTTACAATTCTTTGCTGTTGGCCATCGGTCCTTGGTCGGTAGAGACACCGTTTGGTCCGATGTCGCCGATGGACGTTATTGTCATCATCACCATCACCGTCGTGCTGATTACCTTTCTGGCGATGGTTTGGTCTGAGGGACGCCGGCTTGCACGAGGAAGAGGCTTTGTCACGCTGAACCCGCTCGGGCCGGCGCCGTGCCGATCAGGAGCGAGAAGGCGTGGTTGACGCTGACCCTCCTGTTCTCAGCATCAGCGGTTGCGCAAGCAGGTAATGCGGGAGAGAGAATTTCGGCTCGCGGAATTCGTCCAGGCCAAACTCCAATTGCCGACGATCGTCCGGAGATCGAACTCGAGCAGTCCCGAATAGCGTATCCCAGATCGAAAAGGCTTGACCGAAATTAGCGTTTGCCTCGGCGTTGCTCGCGTGAGTGGTGGATGTGATGGAATTCGGGCGTGACGATGAGCCGTCCAAGCATTGCGCTGAACCGGGGGGAAGAGCGAGGTTGGCATGGGCGAGCAGCTCGACAACGAACGAAACCCAGGTGTAAGCCACAACTTCAGCCGGCGAGAACCCGATCACCAGAACGACGCCGCCGACCACCACACCGTTGAAGATCGCCTCGACGGGATGATGCCGAAACGTGGTGGTTACGATCGATTTCCGGATCAGAGTGGTGGACCAGATGGAAGCGCCAAAGGACGTCGACGCGATGTAGCACCCGATGCTGCGCGTAAGCCAAGGCGTCTAGGCCGACGATCGCGATGACGACCCGCATCTCCCCGGCAGCTCGAAGCAGATCGAGCAAGCCGGACTGCGCGAATTCCGATAAGAATGCTGCCGCCAACGGGGTCAGGGCGGGCAGCACGAGAATCCCGTTGGAAGCGAGACACAGCGAAAGATTGCCGACCCACCGGCGCGAGGCTACGTCGGATCGCCGCCGCTGCGGATGGATGAGCTCGGCCATTGCCACCGCCGCGATGATCCCGAGGATTGCCAGCGCCGGCAGCATTCCGAACTCGGCTCCCGGCTCCGGCAGAGGGATAGTGGGGGCGGCAGCGGCCTGCCGCCCCGCAAGCAACCATGACCCGGGAATAGCAATAAGGATAATGAGGTAATGCCCGGGCATCTCAAGCCCGGTCACGAGCGCTGGCGTCCCTGGCGCAAGATCCGGCAAAACTTCGGTCCGTTGAAGATCGAGCTGCACGATCGTCGAGGCCGAGCCGATGGCGGTGGTCGCGCCGGCCACGTGCCGGAAGTCCAGCCAGTCGGCGGAGAACGGACGCTTGAACAGATGGGTCCAAAGATAGTTTGCGGAATACCGAAGAAGCACCCTGAATAGGCCCTCCCCGGCGAAGTCGCCGGCCTGAAGAGAAGGCCTGCAAAGCGAAGGTGAATTTGACCTTTCCGACCTTAGCCAGACGGCGCGCCAGCTCGGCGTCCTCGCCGTAAAATCGAAAATCGGGTTGAAGCCGCCCGCGCGCTCTAGAGCGCTTCTGGATACAATGAAGTTGCCGCCCTGCATCACCGAGCCGGCACCGGCCACGACCCTGCTCAGCAGGTGGACAATGTAGACGCCCCGATAAAACCCTGCCGCGACGAGCCGAGCTGGCGTGGGAAGATCGTAGTGGATATAGGGACCACTAAGGGCGACCAGGTCGGCGGAATGGGCGAACTCCGCGAGCGCTGTCTCGCAGCCACCCTCGGCAAGCACCGTATCGGCGTCGATATTGGCGATGTATTCGCCCTCGGCCGCAAGGCATCCCGCGCGGCGCGCTTGAACCAGCCCTCTTTGCGGCTCGTCGACGACCTTCACACCGGGCATAGCCAAAGCGATTCGGCGCGTGCCGTCGCTGCTACCGTTATCGACGACGATTATCTCGGCCTGACAGCCGGTCCGCGAGACCTCTGCCGTGATCGCGGTGAGGCATGACCCGATGAGGGCTTCCTCGTTATACGCAGGCACCACAAAGCTGACCAACACGTCCGACATCCAGAGTCCCCAAATCCAGGTACCGACGAGTGTCCGCTGAGATTACGAGCGGAGTGGATCACGCTTGTGGTGATCCGTCAGGTTCTTGTCGCAGTTCCGGCAATCATTCGCGGCCCGGCATTTCGCAGTAGTGAGATGTCGCGGTTAACCTAGTCCAAACCATCGAGTGAGGTCGATACACCTGTTGACGCAGTCTACTCCGACCGGGTCCTGGAACCCGATGGTCGACCGGTACTTCATCGCGCAACGATCAGTCCCTGAGCAGAGTCGCTGGCCGATCGCTGGCGCTGACTAATGAGTTTGCTCGAGAGCGCTCCCGAGGTGGGCTGCATCGCCAAGTTCTTCTCCGCGATCGCGCGGGCGTGAAGGTAGACGGCACGTTCGGCGGCGAAGAGCGACGACAGCATCGGGTGGCTCTCCAGGTCGGCGAACTGCGCCTGCATCCGCTCGCGTCTGCTTGCCGAGAAATGCGCGCTTTGCGACGGTGTGGAAAGTGTGGCGTACGCGGCCAGCCCATGATCTCCGCCAGGCGGAACATGAACCCACTTCGCTTGATCGACCACTCCGACGAGTGCCATCTCGTCGAGATAGGCGAGGATTTGCGGAACCATATCGATGAAATCCTCCGGCGCGGCCGACCGGCCGCTGGGCGATCCCGAGGTGCAGCGAGGCTGTCTGAAAAATCGCATAGCGCGGGCGCGCCAACACGAATTCACGAAATCCCAACGCCCGCGATGCGCCGTGATCGGGGACACCCCGGTCGAAGCGCACATAAAGATAGTTCGAGATGACCTGATCGCGCGGCTCGCGCAAGAGGGTGACGATGTGGGCCCTGCCGCGCAGGGGCGCCGCAGCACCCGCCCCCGGGTGCCCATGGATGAATTGCCCGGGTCTCAGGCCGCGCTCGACCAGCTCGGCGATAAAGGCGGCCGACAAGTTGCCCCTGCTCGGAAAAGGCCAACTCGGGCAGCACCATTTTCCCGATCGCCTTGATCAAGCTGGTGCCCGCGGTCTTCGGCACGTGATGAAAGAACAGCGGACGGCCGACCCCATATTGAGCCGGATCGCGACCGGCCAGCCAGCGAAGCCACCGGCCATTGGGGCGGCGCGCCAGCGGTTCCATGAACGCCGGCAAAGCCTTGTCCTTAGCCATGATCGGTCGGGCAGAGTTTCCCAAACGAGCATTCCGTCAGCAATCGGAGCGGTGAGACGTTAGGGCCCGAGGTGGAAGCTGACAAGCCTCGGGCTGGTTGCATCCTGGTCTGGCCTTGACCTGGCATCACACGATTGACTCCGGTGGCCGGCCGCGCGGAACATCGGCTGGGGTGGCGGCGGGAGGCACACCGATGGACATGCAGGGGCGAACCGTCATCGTCACCGGCGGCGCCTCCGGGATCGGCAAGGCGGTCGCGTTCCTTCTCGCCCGCGAAGGGGCTCGCGATCCTGATCGGCGATGTCGACGAGGCCGGCGGCGAACGGCAGCGGCAGCGAGGGTGCGGCAGAGAGCGTCTTAGCGATCGATTACCTCCGGCTCGACCTCACCGACAAACCCGCGATCGACGATTTCGTCGCTGCCGTGGATCAGCGGGTTGGGCGCGTCGACGGCCTGGTCAACGGCGCCGGCTGGGACCAGATCCAGCCGTTTCTGGAAAACCCGCCGGAAATGTGGGACCGTGTGATCGCCGTCAACCTGATGGGCGCGGTGCGGCTGACCCGCGGCGTGCTGCCGCCGATGGTCGCGGCGGGCGCAGGCAAGATCGTCAACATATCGAGCGATGCCGGGCGGGTGGGGAGCATGGGCGAAACCGTCTACGCCGCAGCCAAGGGCGGGCTGATCGCGTTCACCAAATCGCTGGCGCGCGAGCTCGCGCGCTACCGCATCAACGTCAACTGCGTCTGCCCCGGCCCGACCGACACGCCGCTGTTCCAACGCCAACCCGAGCGCATGAAGGAAGCGCTGACCCGGGCGATCCCGTTTCGCCGGATCGCTCAGCCGATCGAGATCGCGCAGGCGGTGATGTTCTTTTGAGCGACCGCTCGGACTACATCACCGGGCAGGTGTTGAGCGTCAGCGGCGGCTTGACGATGGCGGATTAGCGCTGCAAGCCTCTGCAGCAGCCGACAGAGGAGGAACGCGAGAGATGCCCAGCTATTCATCGATGGTGCCGGCGGTCGCGCTGCTGCTCGCCGCTGCCGCGTCCGCCTCGGCCTGGGCCCAGATCGATCCGGGCGCCGCAGCGAACGTGCGCCAGAGCGAGCAATACGAGCAGGCGGTGCGCAGCAATCCTGGCTTTCGTGCCCAGCGTATGAAGCAGGAATGCGGGCCGATCAACGACCCGCAGCTGCATCAGCAGCTGCGTCGCCTCGTTCGGCGGCGACGGCGGACCGCCATCGGCCAGAAAGCGTCAACAGTGAACTCATCTCTGGAGGAAATCGAGATGCCCAACCCTGCCCCAGGCTTTGCCAGCCGCCCCGATTATCGTGTCGACCTGGTGCCGGAAAGCCGGCGCGTCAAAGTCGTTTTCGGCGATGTGACCATAGCCGAGAGCAGCGCGGCGCTGCGCTGTCGAGGAGACCGGCCACGGGCCGGTGCATTACCTTCCGGAGAAGGACGTCCGGCTCGATCTGCTGCGCCCGACGGATCATCACACCCGCTGTCCGTACAAGGGCGAAGCCTCCTACTGGACGATCGAGGTTCCTGCCGGGGACGGTTCCGGTGCGGCGATCGGAAAACGCGGTGTGGGCCTATCCTGCACCCCTATGACGAAGTGCCGGGGCTCGCCGGCTACTATGCCTTCTACACGACGCGCGTCGATGCCGGTCACCTTGACCTGAGCATCCCGGGACCTGAGCATGCCCGGCAAATCTCACCAGACCCAACATTGGGAGATCCGCAAGCCGGGCACGTCGTCGCGCGGCGGGATTGTCGCCTCCCAAAGCCGGACCGCGGCGCAGGTCGGCGCCGAGGTGCTGGCCGCGGGCGGGAATGCGGTCGACGCCGTCGTCGCCACCGCATTTGCGCTCGCCGCGGTCGAGCCGTGGAACAGCGGCCTCGGCGGGATCGGCTTCATGGTCGTCCAACCCGCCGGCGCCGGCCGCGCCGAGGTCGTCGACTTTGGCCCGATCTCGCCGAGCGGCCTCGATCCCGCCGCCTTTCCGCTGACCGGCGAGCTGCGCACCGAGCTGTTCACCTGGCCGCAGGTCGTCGACGACCGCAACATCCACGGGCCGCTTCTCTTTCACGGTCCCGAGCGCGGTGCGGGGCTACGCGCTCGCGGTCGAACGTTTCGGCCGCATGCCGTGGCGTGAGCTGGTCACCCCGGCGATCGCCTTGGCGCGAGCCGGCCTGCCGATCGACTGGTTTACGACGATCAAAGCCGCCGCCGCTGCCGCGGACCTGCGGCGCTATGACGGAGAGCCGGCGCGATCTGGCTGCCGGATGATCTGCCGCCGGTGTGTCCGCCCGAAGCCGACAGTCCGCACGCTGCCGCTGGGGCGTTTGGCCGATACCCTCGAGCGGCTGGCACGAGGCCGGCCCGGATGATTTCTATCAAGGCGAAATCGCGCGTTCGATCGCCGCCGACACGCGAGGCTGCAGGCGGCGTGCTGTCGGCCGAAGATCTGGGGCGCTGCCGGGCCCGGATCGTGCCGGCGCTCGACATCCCCTATCGCGGCGTCGTCGTTTCAGACCGCGCCCGGTCTGACCGCGGGGCCGACCCTCGGCCGGGTCTTGCGACGCCTGGCCGAGCGCCGCTTCGCCGATGCGCCCGATGCCGCCTATTTCGAAGCGGTAATCGACGCCCTTCAGCAGGCCTATGCCGAGCGTCTCGAAACCATGGGCGATGTCGAGGCGGGTGCGCCGACCTCGACGACCCACATCACGGCCGCCGATCGCCAGGGCGGCATCGCCGCCTTGACCACCACCTTGCTGTCGAGCTTCGGCAGCCGCTACGTTCTGCCCGGTACCGGGATCCTGATGAATAACGGGGTGATGTGGTTCGACCCCCAGCCGGGCCGGCCGAACTCGATCATGCCGGGCAAGCGCGCGCTGACCAATATGTGCCCGCTCGTCGTCGCCCGCGACGGGCGGCCGTGGTTCGGGGCCGGCGCGTCCGGCGGCAGGCGGATCCTCGGCGCGGTGCTGCAGATGGCGAGCTTTGTCGTCGATTTCGGCATGGCGCCGCAGGCGGCCGCGCACCATCCGCGGGTCGACGTCAGCGGCAGCGGGCGGATCGGCATCGACCTGACGGCTTCCGCCGGCCATCATCGACCGGCTAGCGGCGCAACCCGATGTCAGCCTGGTCGAGCACACGCGTCTTCCCGCCCGCTTCGCCTGCCCGAACCTCGTGCTGCGCGGCGATGACGGGCTCAATCACGGCATCTCCGACGTGATGTCGCCATGGTCGGCGGCGGTGGCGGAGCCGGAGCGCGCGTGAAGGCGGCTCGCGCTTTTTGCACTGCTGGTTCTGACGCCGGTCACGCTCTCGGCGCAGCCCGCCGCGGCGCCGAGCCTCGCCGGCAAATGGACATCGACCGATCCGCCGGTCAACCTGGCTCATATCGATTACGGCGAGATCAACCGGCACGGCGAGGCGGTCGGTTATCATCACCGGCCAAACGGGGTCGATCCGCCGGGTGCACGGGTGCGGCAGATCGTTCAGCCGCCCGATGCGAGCGGCGTCTACCGGGCGCGGGTGGCACTCCGCGATCCTGCCACCGGCGGGTGGATCGACAAGAAGGCGCCGTCGACCTTCTTCCCCGACGCAATGTCCGACAACGAGGTCGTCGGCGCCGTCCTCGCTGCGTTTCGCGACGGGCGCCAGGCGGGGCGACGGCCAGTTCGTCGGCGGATCGGGTCGCGGCTTTGCGATCGAGGGTTGGTACCAGAACGGTCGGATCAACTCGGCCTACCCGCTGCGCGGTCCGTGAATGGCTGCTCTGGTCAGCGTTCACCACCACCCGGCAGGCTTTCTCGAAGGGCGGGCGCAGCCGGGCAGCGGCCGCCACGGCGAGATCATCGCGAGCTTTCTGCAGAGCGACATCCAGGGCGACCTCGAGACCGCGCGGCGCCTCCTCGCCGAGATCGCCGCCGCCGAGCGTGGCGAGCCGCCGCAACCGGGCGGCGCCGGCAACGCCTTTTCGATCGCGATCGCACCGGACGGGGCGGTGATCCGCAACGCCGTCATCGAGGGTGCGCGTGCCCGAGCACTACAGCCTCGCCGAGTTGCGCACCGCGCTCGAGACCTGGATCGCCGCGATCGAAGCGCACCAGGGGTTGTCCCTGATGGCAGGGAAATTTTTGCCCGCGACCTTGAAAAGCCCCTCTCGTCATCGAAAATATCATGCAAATCAATAACTTGATACGATTTTGGCCAGCCGGCCGGCAGCGGAATTTCAGGCGTAAAACGGGGTTCGGCAGCGGAATGGCAGGGGAATTTGGCGGAGGATCCGGATCGTGGTTTATTCGCATGTAAGCTCGTTTCATAATTGATTAATATAACACGCATGCCGTATATGGGTGCAACTCCGGCCGATGCAAGACGGGCAGCATCGTGTCCGCCATAAACGCTGCCTCCCCTGCCTCGGGCTAAGCTGCGCAACGCGGTCGTGCGTCCGCGCGACGCCGCCTCGCTCATCCTGCTGCGCGGCGAGGGCAAGGCGCTCGAGGTGCTGGCCGGCCGCCGCCCGCTTCATGTCCGGTTCATGCCGGGGGTCTACGTCTTCCCGGGCGGTGCGATCGATCCGCCGGACCGCGTCGCCTGGAGTGTCGAATGCGGGACCGAGGCGTTGGGACCCGAAGCTCGCAGCGCTCCGCCCGCGCGGCGCTGCGCGAGACCTGGGAGGAGGCCCGCGTGCTGTTCGGCCGGCCGGCCGAGCGGGCCCGTCGGCGTCCGCCGGTTCGGGCGGCGATCGAGCGCGCCTACCTCGAGCGCGGGCTGGTGGCGGCGATGGATGTGCTGACCTATGTCGGCCGGGCGATCACGCCTTCCCACTCCGCCCGCCGCTTCAACACCCGGTTCTTTCTCGGCGACGGCAGCAATGTGTTCGGCGAGCCGGCGGCGACCGAAGAGCTCGAAGACGTCGGCTGGCACCCGATCGGGCGCGAGGCGCTCGACCTCGTTCCGCGACGTGACGCGGTTCATGCTGGCGCGCGCGATCGCGCTCCGCGACGGCACCGCGAGCGGTGCCGCACCGCTCTTCTATTGGGCCAAGAACGCCCGCCGCATCGGCGTGTGCCGCGAGAGCGCGACCAGCTCTGCCGGACGAGGGAAGAGGGTGAAATGGCGACAGACGGCGACAAGATCAGCCTGGCGGTGCTGGCGGGCGACGGGAAGCGGGCAGCGCGATTGAGGTGCGCGGGCTTCACAGCGTTAGGGCGTGGGCTCTGGCGATGCGTGCGGCTTAAGCCGGGTGATCGCCATCCGGGCGAGGTATTGGCGAGATAATGCTGGAGTATCCAGGCCGTCGGCGTGCCTTCCCGGGATGCGCCGCAACGGAAACTAAACCCATTCTAGAAAGCGTCCGCTGCCGGTGGAAACGGAAAAATGCCGCAGGCGGACGCCCGGCTCTCCATGTCTCCCCACATTTGGCGGTAGTGGCTGGCCTCAGACGAAGCCGGGCGAAGCGTTCGTAGAAACGGAACAGCCGGTGGGTGAGTCGATTTCGCGCAAGACGGCAGCGCAGGGCGGCGAGCAGGTCGCCGTCGCGAGCCGCGCCGCAGCGCCAGTGCTCGTCGTACTCCCCGAGCGTGAGCTGGTGACGAGTTCTGGGGGAGCCCGCTGATCGCCCGCAACAGGCTGCCCGCCACCCGGCCGGCAAAGGTTTTACCGGCGCAGGTCACGAGCGGCAGCCCCGTCCACAAGGCGTCGCTGGCGGTCGTATGCGCGTTGTAGGAGGGTGTCGAGGAACAAATCGGCGAGGCGATGGCGGGCGAGGTGGTCGGCATGCGGCAGCTTCGAGCGAAGACGATCCGTTCGCGTGCATCCCCGTGCCGCGGCTTCGCGCGCCAGATCTGCGCGTGCCCAAGGGTTGTCGTCCAGCAGCCACAGCACGCTGCCCGGAACTGCTCGCAGCAGCCGCATCGAGATGTCGAAAAATCGGGGGCAATCTTGTATGCGTTGTTGAAGCAGCAGAAAATAAAACCCTCCTCGGGCAAGCCGCATTCCGTGCGTGATGGCGTGTGCTCAGTAGATGGCCCCTCTGTCGTCGTTACATTGGCAGCAGTCCGGCAGGTGCACCAGCCGCTCGCTGAAGAAAGCCTGCTGATTGTTCGGCAACGACAAACGGACTGACGAGGATGAAATCGACGAAGTCAGCACCCGTGGTTCCCGCGACCCCCGAGATGGCTGACCTGGATCGGCGCCGGGCGATAGGCGAAAATCGCGGTTCGTGCGCCCGCTGGTAGCCGTCGAGGTCCACGAGGATATCGGATCGCATCGTCACCCGCCAGGCGCGCCGCGTCCCGGTTCGACGTCTGGAAATATCGACGAAGCGATCGAAGGCGGAGGCGAGACGGGCGCGGGTCTCGCTCCCGTCGTCCGGGGGCTTGCAGAACAGCCGACGATCCCTGAACTCCTCGCCGGTCGTGTTGTTCGATGAGCCCGACGACGAGATATGCGCCGGCATGAGCCCGGAAATTCGCGGACATATAACCGACACTGAAGGCGCCCGCCCGGCCTCGGCCGTACGAGAGGAAAACATCAGGGATTTGGAAACGGCCAGCGCAGCAGCGCCGCTCGGCGCGCGCAGTCAAGCTGTTCGGCGGCGCTTGGAACCTAGCGTTGCGCGGAGCAGCGCGAACGCTTGCGTCCCCACCGTTTTATGCGAGCCTCTGACCCCTCATCGTCACCCAGAAAGCTGGCCCAATCAGCGAGCCCGCCTGCGCGCGTAAAACCATCGGATCCCCACATACCCGGAGCTGCCGCGCGCGGCGCGGCCGAGCAATGCGGACGGCCTCGCCCACCCTCCCCGGCGGGGCCATGATATCGCGCTGAGCCTGTGCTGCGCGGCGGCAAAATTCGGTCGGAGGGCGAGCGCTCGCCGATAGCTCGACGCCGCGTCATCATCCAACCGGTATTGGTCCCGCAGCGCGTTGCCGAGGTTGTTGTGTATGACGGCGCTGTCCGGGGACAACGTCAGCGCAGTTTCCAAGCAGCAGCTTCGGGACCAGCCCTCTTTCCGGTTCTCCCCAGATCTTTCAATCACGCTGCCGAGATTGTTATGGGCTTCCGCAAAGTCGGGCTGCAGCTCGATCGCGCGTCGGTAGGCGGCCGCTGCTTTGTCGAACCGCTTTTGCCCCTGCAATGCGAGGCCGAGGTCGAGATGCAAAGTTCGCGCACAGCGTCTGGTCCGAGGGCAACTGCCCGACGCAGGGCAGCTTCTGCTTCGACAAAACGCCCGGAGGCCCAAGAGCGCGCCGGCATCAAATTGGCGTGGAAGCCCCAACAAAGTCCGGGAAGCAGCTCGACGGCACGGCGGGCATTTTCGAGCCCGGCTTCGAGCGCTCTTTGGTCGATCAGCACCCGCGCGAGGTTGTTGTGGGCCATGCCACCGTCGGGTTTCGTGTGCAATAGCCCGGCGATAGCTGGCACTCGCTTCCGCTGGCCGTGCAATGGCGTCACGCAACGCGCGTTGCCGTAGTTGAGATGATGCGCATCCGGCAGCGCCGTGACAAAGCCGGCAACGCCCGCTCGATCAGCTCCCAGGCAGGCGCCACTTTCCCGCACCTGATAGGCGAGCACCCCGAGCAGATGCAGCGCGTCGGCATGGTCTGGATCCACCGCCAGCACCTTGCGGTATAACGCTCCGCGCGGTCGAGCCGCCCCGCCTGATGATGCTCGAGCCCAGCTCGAAGCGTCCGCGTCAGGGCCGGCGATGCCTGCCGGCGGCTCGTGACTTTTCTCGCGCGGGCAGATTCTTCCGGATACAACGCTCATTGCCGCCCGCCCAAGCTGGGCCAGCCTTGGATAAATTGGCGAATGCGTGGAGCCACATCTCGTTGCGGCACGGTGGTGCGTCCTTCGGTGATGCGCCCTCGTCCGGAGTGAGCCGCCGCAGGCTGCGTCTCGAAGTGGGGCGCTCCTCAGGATGAGGTACGTCGTTGATGGCATTAAGAACGCCCTCATTCTGATGGCGGTACAGCGCAGCGGGGCTGTCTCTGAAGAACGCACTACGCTGATCCGTTGTGCCGATCGTACATTCTGGAACCAGTAACTACCGGAGTCTGGCGAGCATGCCTCCTGCATCGGCAGGCATCGCCGCCTGGCGCTCAATAATCCTCGTAAAGAGCGGCTGCAGATGCCGGGCGTAATGCCGCCAGCGCGCCCGTGACCGAGCGGCTGAAGACCGGCTGCCGCACTTGCCAGAGACTGGCCGAGAAAACCGGCCGCTCGGCGCGATGGAACTCGAGGCAGCCGGGTTCCCAGTCGAGACCGAGGAATCTCGATCAGGCGCCGGCTCTGGGCCTCTGGATCGGCGATCAAAGCGCCTCGTAGTCGACCGTCAGCATCGATAGCGGCAGCACCCGCCGCCAGTGCTCGGCCAGCCGCTCGATTTGGCGAAACCGTCGCGCGCAATCGGCGAGGTCGTATGGCGAAGGCATTTCCTCGCCGAACCTTTGAAAAAGCAGGAGAGGCAGGTATCGCGCATGTCGCGCCGGCAGAAAATGACCCGGGCCGCCGGGAACAAGACCGCGATGATCGCCGAGATAGAGGAATATTGTCGGGCATCTTGTCGGTCACCCGCGACGCCCGGCCGGCCAGCCTTTGCAAATCGGCGATGTGCCGATCGGCAAGCTGCCGGGCGAAGTCCATGTCCCATTCTTCGATCGGCAGGTCGCGGTTGGCGCGCCAGCACCGCGTCCGGCGATGCGGAAGATGTCCTTGCGCTCGCCGCCGCCAAAAACCTGAGAGTGGCTGGCGGCGATCTGCCTGACCAGGCTCGTCCCCGAGCGCGGGCATGCCGACGATAAAGACCGGCAAGCTCGGAGGCGGTTGCCCCACCCTGCGGCAGCCGCGAACATTGCCAGGGTGCAACGCTCGATCACGCCGTCCACTTCGCGCGCCAACGCCTCGGGATCGAAACGCTCGCCCGCCTCCGCCAGCAGCCGCCGATGCAGAGCGTTCGCCGCGGCGAACATGCGGAAAGGCCTCGTCGTGCCGCCCGGCATTGCCCAGAAACCGCCGGCGGCAAACCCGGCGGCGATGCGATCCGATAACAGACGGTCCGGATCGCTGCGAGCAGCGCCGAGGCGCTGCAGCTGCGCTTCGCCGGCGCTCTGTCCGCTATAGGCCAACGCCTCGTGGGCTTCGGCGAGATCCGGGTCGATCGCGATCGCACGATTAGCAGCAGGATAGACCTTCCTCGAGGCGGCCCCGCGACCAGCAGCGTGTTGCCTTGAGCCAGTGCCGTACGCCGGCGCCAGATCGCGATCGAGCGACACGGCGCGCCGAAAGCTCGCCTCGCTCGCTTCCGGCTCCTGCGCCAGCAAAAAGGTTCTCCCGAGAGCAGTAATGCAGCATCGCGCGTCATTCGGCTGCAGCGCGATCGCTCGCTGATGGCACGCGATCGCCTCGTCGAACCGGCCGAGCTCGGTCAGAACCGCGCCGAGACGGCTGTGGCTCGCCGCTCTGCCCGGCATCAGCTCGGAGCGCCTGCGCAGAGCGGCTCCGGCCTCCTCGAACCGGCGCTGCCTCCGTCAGGGCGTCGGCGCGGTTGACGTGCGCTTCCACAAGATCCGGCGCCAGCGCGAGTCGGCGCGACTCGGCGCTCGCCAAACCGGCTGACGAATGCGCCCTGCTCGATCTGCACCGCCGCGAGGTTGCAGTACGCGACGGCATAGTCGGGTTTGAGCGCGATCGCGCAATGATATGCTGGCGACCGCCTCCGGTCCGTCGTTGCCAATTGCCTTCAACGCGCTGCCGAGGTTGGCGTGAGCAGCCGGGAAATCCGGCATGATCGCGATAGCGCGCCGGATCAGCTGGATTGCGCGCTGGTGCCGCCCACGCTCATGCGCGATGAGCCCGAGGAGGTGCAGAGCGTCGGCATGATCGGGAGCCTTTTGCAGCACCTTTCGATAAAGCGCCTCGGCCCGGTCGCGCCGTCCCGCCTGATCATGGGCATAGGCCGCCCGAAAATCGCGCGAAACTCGGCCGTCCTGCGAGGGCGTCTGTTGATCGCTTGGGAGGTTGCCATGCTGGAGAAAAGGACCTGAACCTCTGCGCCGTCACCGCCGACCCCTTGGACCCGACCGATCGACATAAGCAGTGGTGGCACAAAGTGCTGTCTTCGCCGATCGGCACCCCGGGGGGCATACGCGGACCTGACGAGCTGCCGCCGCGCCGGGTTGCGAGCGCGCGCGCGGTCGCCGCGCGCTTTCGCCGCCGGCGCAAAACCGAGGCCGAGAGGCCTACGCCCAGCAGAGCTAATGATGACGGCTCCGGTAGTCGTCACAGGGTCTCCGAAAACTGTTCTGTAAAACCCGAGAGGCCCCGCAGTACCGTCCCGGTTATCGTTGGTTACCGTATGCCTTCGTCGTCGCCGAAGGTGGTGCTGACAGTCTGGGATGATGAGGCCGACAGAGGGCTCCCGTTTGAGAGCATCTCGGAAACCTGCAACGACAATCCGGTTGGTACGCTTACGACCGCCAACGACGCGTCGGTTATCGGATCGCTCGACGGTGCGGTGATGGTGAAAGTGAACGAGGCACCATCGGCGCTGATGGGTGTCAAAGATCTGGAAGCTAAACCCGATTGTTGGTAACCGTCAACGGGGTGTTGAAAGACCTGGCGGATCGCGCAATGTCGTTCTGCGACACCCCGTAATCGTCTTGTCGAGCAATTGTGCAACCCGGGCGCGGGGCGCCGCCCGAAAGAAAACTGGTAAAAAGCTCCCGTACTCCTCGTGTTAACACACGGCGCAGCGTGGGCTGAAAAGGAGGGTGCCGGAGAACTACGCGGCAGCGGGCCATCCCGAGCATTGCGGATTTTGTTCTCAATTGCTTGCTCCTCGCCCCGGGAGGTTTAGGCACCCGTGTCGCCTGTTTCATCCTTAAACGGGCGGTTCAACCCAGTCAAAGCATTAGTAGGGGTTAATTGAGAGAATAGAGTTTTATGGTCGCCGTCCGCCGCCTTTGACGGTTGGCTCCAATCGCGTGTCCTCCGTCGTGCCAGGGTTGGCACTAACCCGCCAAATACTATTCCAGCCGAGCGGGGCATTCGGCGGTCGTCAACGGCCGCAATCCGGTCGTGCGTCCGCGCGATGCCGCCTCGCTCATTCTGCTGCGCGGCGAGGCAAGGCGCTCGAGGTGCTGGCCGGCCGCCGCCCGCTTCATGTCCGGTTCATGCCGGGGTCTGTCTTCCCGGCGGTGCGATCGATCCGCCGGACCGGGTCGCCTGGAGTGTCGAATGCGGGACCGAGGCGCTGGGACCCAAGCTCGCACGCTCCGCCCGCGCGGCGCTGCGCGAGACCCGGGAGGAAGCCTGCGTGCTGTTCGGCCGGGCCGGCCGAGGAGCGGCCGCTCGGCGTCCGCCGGTTCGGGCGGCGATCGAGCGTGCCTACCTCGAGCGCGGGCTGGTGGCGGCGATGGATGTGCTGACCTATGTCGGCCGGGCGATCACGCCTCCCATTCCTTCCGCCGCTTCAACACCCGGTTCTTTCTCGGCGACGGCAGCAATGTGTTCGGCGAGCCGGCGGCGACCGAAGAGCTCGAAGGCGTCGGCTGGCACCTGATCGGGCGCGAGGCGCTCGACTCGTTCCGCGACGTGACGCGGTTCATGCTGGCGCGCGCGATCGCCTCCGCCCGCGACGGCACCGCGAGCGGTGCCGCCCCACGCTCTCTATTGGGCCAAGAACGCCCGCCGCATCGGCGCGTGCCTGCGAGAGCGCGACCAGCTTTGCGGACGAGGAGGAGAGGTGAAATGGCGACAGACGGCAACAAGATCAGCCTGGCGGTGCTGGCGGGCGACGGGATCGGGCCCGAGATCACGCCGAGGCGACGGTCACTGCTCAAGCCGCCGCTCGGCAGCCTCGCTCTTGCCTGACGCCAGGATCGCGATCGACCCTGATGCCCGAAACGGTCGCGGCGTTGCGCAACCATATGGGCTGGATTCTGGGTCCCACTTTTGCCAGCGAATACCCAAAGACGATCCGATCAAGGGGCATCCGAGCCTGGCTATCTCCGGCAGCTTCGCCCTCTTCGTAATGTCCGAGCCGGTACAGGCGTGGCCCAGCTCAAGCCGCTGATCGATACCTTCAGCTCCTCCTCCCCTGCCGCCAGACCGCCCACGCTTGCCGCTGACCGCGGCGGCTAGGGCTCCCGATCGCCGGCGGCTCCGGCCCCACCCGGATCTCGGCGGCGACGCCTCGACCGACGATCGCGACCGCGGTGATCGCCGACCCTCGAAGCCGCGCAGGGCGCACCCAGCGAGGTTCGGCGCCGTCGCGTGCTATTCGAGTTCATCTCCCGATCGCGGCGGCTCGTCGCGGCCGAGCCGGTCGAGCAGTGCCAGGGCGTAGCCCCGGCACGTTGGCCCGCCGGGCACGTTCCCGAAAGAAATCGGCGGTCCTGAGCGCCGCGATCTTCTCGGCGACCGCGACATTGATGAACTGATTGAGTGTGGTGCCCTCGGCCTTCGCCAGCCGCTCGGCCTCGGCCTTGATCGACGCCTGCAGCCGCAGGACGTAATTCGCTTGAGTCATCCGTTCCTCCATGACCGCCAGGCCGGGCCGGGACGGCTCGACCGTTACGCCGAGCCGGCCGGCACCGGCGAAGTCCCGCTCGCTGAAGGTCAACAGTCGATCCGCACGGCCGTTCGCCGGGAAGACAAGGAGGGGCATCGCACTGATTCAACCGGGTAGCCCTGTAGGATGGGTTGAGCCACAAGCGAAACCCGTCGCCCGCGCTCGTTGCGATGGGTTTCGCGAAACTCAACCCATCCTACGCCTCTGCCCGCGGGTCGAGGCTGGAATGAGCTGGCGCTGGTCCGCCCCGGCTCGCTCGATCACGGTGCCTCTGACCGGGCTAGCTGCGGCTGAAGCCCTCGAGCTCCGAGGCGGCCCAATCGATCGCCTGGGCGATCGATTTGCCGCCTTGTGTGCATTGCGCGATCATCTTGGTCGCCGTCGCCTGCACATAGATCTGGTTGGCGATGCGCGCCGGTGCCGGGCTGTAGGCGACCGACATGATGACGTCGCCGCGCGGCGGATAGTTGTAGATCGTGCCCTTGGGCGGCCCCTCTTCTGCCCAGGTCTTGAAGTCGTGCAGATTGGCAAAGGGCGGGATGTCGTAGCCCTTGCTCGCGGCGACGGTCTGCTCGACCGAAGAGCGCTGGCACGAGATAGGCAAGCAGGCTCTTTGCCGCCGGTTTGTTCGGCGAGAATTTCCAGATGCCCCAGAAGAACGGCACCGCCGCATCGAACCGACCCTTCGGGCCCTTCGGGGTGGGGAAGGTCCAGCACTTTTCGGCGATCTGCGGCGCGTCGCGCACCGCCACCGCCCAGGCGCTGGGCGGGTTCATGATCAGCGCACCCATGCCCGAGATCAGCGCATTTGTTGTTGCTGACGAGTCATCCCAGGCGAAGACGTCCCTCGGCAGCATCGGCACCAGCCTCTTGAACCACTCGAGCACCTGCTTGGTCGCATCGGAGTTGACGGTGATGTTGCCTTCCTGGTCGACCAGCTGAGCGCCGTGGCCGCGCAATACCACCTCGACCCAATTGACCGCGTCGTTGGTCGTGCCGAGCGGCATCCCGAACGGATAGCCGGCCTTGAAGCACTTCTCGGCCGCGCTCAGGAACGCGTCCCAGGTCCAGTTGTCGGCGAGCTCCTTGTCGGGCGGCGCACCGGCTGGATACATCTTGGTCAGGTCGAGGCCGACATGCTCCTTGAACAGGTCGATCCGGGCGCAGGGCGGCAAGGTCGGGCTGCCGACGGTCGCCGGCACGGCGATCCAATGGCCCTTTTGCTTGGCGACGTATTCGATGCTCTCGCTGACCTTGCCGTTCTCCTTGATCAGCGCCGCCATCAATTCGTCGACCGGCTTCGAGATTGTCGGCCTGCGCGGGTGCCGCCCAGGTCAGGAAGGTCAGCATGTCGTGCCCGGATCGCGCCTGCGCCTCCGCCGCCTGGGTCAGATTGAGCTTGTCGCCCTGCGAGGTGATGTAGTCGATCTTGATCTCGACCTTCTCCTTGTCCGCCCATTCGTTGACAGAGCTTGGTCAGGGTGTCGTTGGCGCCCGGAACCCAATGATCCCAAAACCCGACCGCGAGCTTCCCGGCGGCGTGGGCGCCGCGAACAAAGGGTGCCGCCAGCGCGGCTGTCGCCGCGGTTTGGACGACCGTACGCCGCGTTAGCCGGATCTTTTCCATTTTCGCTCCTCCCTGTGATTGACCGCAGCCGCTTTAGCGCAAGTTCGTGGCGACGATCTACGATCGCATGAAGCCTCTCCAGCTCGGCGGCGCCCGGCCGTTGAGCCTACCGATCCCGGAGATGAACGCAACAACGCCGCCGATTCTCCTGTTTTCAATGTTTTACAGGAAATTAACAGCGAGCGCGTCTCCTTGCCGCAAATCCGATGGTCGGGATGCAGGAAGCCAACGAACAGCGATCGGCTCGCTTTTGTGCCAAATATCGGGCGAATGTGAACTGCATCACATATAATCAGCCAAAGGCGGAACATTTTTGCCGCACCTGAAGTCGGTGCGAGAATATCGTGTCAGAGCAAACCAGAGGGCGCGTCAGGCGCCGGTTGGCAGCGATCCTGGTGGTCGGCTACAGCCGGCTGTTTCCGGGCGACGAGAAGGAGCGCTTCGCCGAGCTGAGGGCCTTCTGGCCGGGGTCATCGAACCGCAGATCGCCGAGTTCGATGGAAATATCTTCAAAGAGACCGCCGACTTGGTCTGCTCGCCGAGTTCGCCGACGTCGTCAACGCGGCGCGTTGCGCAGCGCCGCGTTGCGCGGATGCGGTCGCGCAAACGAACCAGACGCTGCTCGAGCAATACGTAACTGAACGAAGTAAT